>VOFC01000280.1_pt1 | contig 26375 bp, 42 predicted proteins | sample 5384161 | NCBI WGS metagenome assembly VOFC01 (sample SAMN12384722, study PRJNA508395) | human gut metagenome | isolation source: healthy gut B | host: Homo sapiens | reverse complement strand
CGTTTGAGAGAGCAACTATAAAGCACGCGATTATTTGAATTTGGAAGTGATATAGTCTACATGGCTATGCTTAATGCTATTCTGGTTATTTATCTATCTCTTGAAACAGAAGATTTAGTTCAAATGGACATTTCAATTTACTTTACGGGCAAAATTATTTACGATACAAAGTAACAAATTCAAGTTTGACTGATTAGAAACAGGGAAAGGCGCGGCGGACAATGTAGTGATCTGCGGCTTATTTGTGGTGGGATATAGCGAAAGAAAAAAAGGAGATCGCACATGGTTTATTGGTTGTCGATGTACAGAAAGGCATCGTGGATGAACGCTTATATGCGTTCCGAAAGTTTTGTCAGTAATATCGTGGAGCTGATTGAGACCGCTCGGAGAACATGGGGTAGAAGTTTGCTATATTCAACACGATGATGGGCCGGGTACTGGGTTTTCCATCAGGGGACGATGCGTTTGAGGTCGATTCTGAGTTTCAACCGATGCCCGCTGAAAAACGATTCGTCAAGACCGTAAGCAGTGCATTCAAGAAAGAGAGTGGTCTGCTGGAGTACCACAGCAAAGGGCGAAAAGACGTGATGGTCTGTGGCATTATGACCGACTTCTGCATCAATGCTACCAAGTAGAGGCCGGTTTTGAGCATGGACTGCACATGATCGTTCCTGCCTATGCAAATTCCACGCTGGACAATGAGTACATGACTGGGGAGCAGAGCTACCATTACTATAATGAGTTTCTCTGGCCAAAACGCTATGCGGATTGCGTATCCATGGATAGGGCATTGGCATTACTCAAAAAAAAGCGATAGAGGTATAGATATAGATATATGTTGATAAACTTTAATGATCGGCACGCTATTACAGTGTCCGGCATAAATAATTGCCCCCGGCAAGGCCATCTGTGATGGAGATTTAGTTTTGTTTACTATGAAAAACAATCTTTCTGCTGGTACTGGTGCTAATCATGGGAATTTGTACCGGATGTGGTAAAGAGAATACAGAAATCGAAAATTCCTGCATGAAAGAACAAACTACATCCGAAAGCAGTGAAAACGATGAGATTCATTTGGATGATGAACTGAATATAGATTTTACCTGCGATTATTCTGAGGATATTAAAGGAAGATGTAGACGATGTAGTAGCGGCTTCCACATCTCTGCAGGAAGAATTGACGAATATGGAGAAGGTCACACAAAAGTATACGCCATTAGCTGAGGCGGCACAAACGCAGGGCGAAATGAATGTAGCCGCTCATTGGCTCTATACGATTTGGGATACGGAACTGAATAATCTTTGGAGCAGATTCAGTAGTTCAGCGGACCGGCAGACGAAGGAGAAGCTTCTGGCAGAGCAGAGAAACTGGATAGATCTGAAAGAAGAAGTGACTTTATTAAATATTGGTTCCAGAGAAGAAAACGGTAGTATGTATCCGCTTTTACAGGACTCTTATCTGGAGGAAATTACAAAAAACAGGGCGTATGTTCTTGCAAGAGAGCTGGCGAAGATAAAAGGGAAGACTTTGCTATGCCGGAAGTTTCCGCAAAGTACGGAACCTTTGTAGATAATCAGGAACCGGTGACATATACAGTTCTCTGATCACCAGACAGAATTGGGAAGGAAAAGATGAAGCGGTGATCTCTATTTACAGAGAGGGGGAAAAGAAGGAAGCTTTGTGGATAACGGAAATGGAGAACTGAGCTTTACATCAGAAGACGGAAGTGTAAAAGGAATGATCAAAATCGACGGATGGAATGGCGCAAGTTTTAAAGTTACGGAAACATACGGAGAATCTCCGTTTTCTGCAGGAGAAGAGGTCGAATTTCCTTTGGCCTTTTGATTTGGTGAATGATCTGTGGTTTTTCCTCCTTTGAGCACTCCAGACGGGTGTCTGCTCATTGTCTGCGGAGAGGAGCGTCAAAGTGTGGCAAGGGACACGGAATTCAATGGGGAGCGGCAGGAAAGAAATTCCTGCCCCTTTTTCAATTATCAGTCTGGCTATGAGCTTCCAGGCACACATCCCGCTGCCCGGAACTCCTCGGTGCGCCTACAGAAGCGGATGCTCTGCGCGCGCCGTAAGCCGGGCGTAGCGCCGGTCAATCTCCTTTTGGATCTCTTCGGCCACGGAGCGGTACTCCTCCTTCAGCAGATGCCTGGTGCGTCCCATCATACCCAGCCATTCTGTGACAGGGATTTTCTTATTGCTCGAAGCAGGATCATAATTCAGCGCTGTGATGCCACGCTCAATTTCGTAGAGCGGAAAATAGCAGCAGTCTACGGCGGCAGCAATGACGCTCCGCTCCAGATTCGGCTTATCATTCCAGTTTAACGGACAGGCGGACAGCGCCTTGATATAGGCAGTGCCAAACTCCCTGGAATAGGCGGCGGCTTTTGCCGCTTTCCGGATAAAATCGGTCGGATTCGATTCTGCGACCGTGGCGACATAGAGGAATGTGGGTTGCGGCCATCAGCTCCGGTGTGTCCTTGTGGAAGAAGTTCTTGCCGTATTGCGTCTTTCCGACATGGGAAGTAGAACTCTTTGCGCCGAGCGGTGTGGGAGTAGGAGAGCTGGTAGCCGGTATTCATGTAGCCGCCGTTATCGTACTCAAAAATGATCAGCTTATGTCCGCGCAGGGCGGTGCCGAGTGCCGATCCCATACCGATATCCATGCCGCCGTCACCGCTCACCATCACAAAGGTAATCTCGCCGTCCGGGTATTCCCCGCGTTTCTGGCGCTGGTGAAACGCCTCCACAACGCCGCTTAGAGTCGCCGCGCCGTTCTGAAACAGATTGTGCAGAAATGGAACACGGAATGCGGTTTTGGGGTAGCCGGTTGTCACTACCATGCCGCAGCCGGTCTGAAACAGCAGGACGACATTTCCCCTCGATGCCCTTTAACAGGAGGTTCACATTGATCGGAATGCCGCAGCCCGGGCAGGCACCGCGTCCCGGTGCGACGCGCATCGGCATGGCGGTCGTATCTTTACGGAGCCGCCGGAGACTTTCATTTTCCCGGTTGTGGGATCGAAGGTGCAGGTGGTAAGACCCGGTGTGGATTCTTCCTTTGTGACAGGCTTAAAATATTGCGGCTGCATCGCAGAAACCGCCATCGCCGGGTCAGCTCTGCCGGAAGTGCCTGAAGTCTCCTCATCCGAAGCTTCCGTGCCCGCAGTGACGCCGTAGTAATCGAACGCCGGGGCGTCCGGCGAGAGTGCCTCTTTAAAGAGGGCGAGGGCGTCCTCCACGAAAAAGTCCTTGCCGCCGAGACCGTAGATCCGGCTTAAAATGCGCGGAGGGTGCGGCAGGGAAGAGAGAGCGGCCTTTAATTCAAGCGACATGTTGCCGCCCCCGGCGCCGTAGCTGTCCTGCCGGTCTGCTGCCAGAATCGTGGAAGCATTGTGGCAGAGCACCCGAAGTTCCTTAGCGGGGAACGGGCGCAGAACGTAGAGGGTGATCACGCCTGCCGCTATGCCGTCCTGCCGCAGCCGGTCGACGGCTTCCATGGCGGTATGGTAGGAGGAACCGAGCACGAAAAAGCAGTACCTCGGCGTCCCTCGTGCCGGTAGGCACCGCAGAGGGAAAGTTCCCTGCCGGAGAGGGGCGGCATATTCCGTAAACAGCTCCGGCAGCTTGTTTCTCGCGGCTTCCATGGCGAGATGGAGCTGGTAGCGGTTGTTAATAACGTCCGGTTCGTTCATGTAGGAGCCGATGCTAACCGGATGCGCGAGATCTAAGACGCTGGCGTAAGGAAGCGTTCCGGCAGCGCCGCAAGAGTTGGTGCCGGCAAACGCGGAGATCTTCGGGTTGTCACAGGAAAGCTTTTCCCCGATATAGCGGGTGACGGTGTCATCATCCTCGAATACAAGGCACTTACGCTTCTGATGGCTCGTAAAAAAGCCGTCGAACGCGACTGCGACCGGGAGACGGACAGCTTCGGCAAGCTTTTAGACCGAGCAGATTAAAATCATAGACTTTCTGCGGTTCATCGGCAAAAAGAATGATCCAGCCCGTGTTGAGCAGATACATGACGTCGCTGTGATCGCCCTTGATGCACAAAGGGCCGGAAACCGTGCGGCATGCAACATTCATGACCATCGGCATGCGTGTGCCGGACTGCACCGGAAACTGTTCTAAGGCGTATAAAGCCCGTTGGCGCTGGTGGCATTAAATACGCGCCCTCCGGCGGCTGAGGCACCGTAGCAGATGCCGGCGGCACTGTGTTCTCCCTCGGCGGCGATCAGGGCAATGTCGTGAAGCCCCTCCGCGCCCATGACATCCAGATTTTCTGCAATCTGTGTAGATGGCGTGATCGGATAATAACCCATGACGTGATAGTTGATCTGCCTGTGCGGCATATGCAGCAAGCTCATTGCCGCTGTCATACATAATTTTTTGTTTTTCCATATCATTCTCCATTCCGCAGACGTTGTGCGCCGGTACGATTCTCCGGTGCTGCCTGCATTTATACGACGCCTCCGTCGACCCGCTTCTTCGTCGGTAAAAAGAATCGCTTGTGATCCAGGAATTCGCGCCGACAGTCTGATAGCGGATGGCGTCGGGCAGCAGATGCTGATTCGGAAGAAAATGCGGTTTTTCCGGGTAATCTTTTTTCAAGCGCCGCCACGAGCGCGTTGGTGGGGCAGACTTCCACACAGCGCAGACAGCCCTTGCAGTGATAGTAGTCAAGCCCCCGGTTGACCATGCAGTTTTTTCCGCGGTAGGTACCGGGAGCAAACTGGAAGACCATATCCGGGCACGCCGTGTCACACAGTCCGCAGTTGATACATTTTTCCTGAATAAAAAGGGGAATGTACCCTTCGCGCGAGGCGGTCAGATCGTTGGAGACGGTGCTGCCGATCCGCGGATTGACGCCGCCGGCTGGAGCGTTGGCATAGCCCCAGACATACCGGTCCGCCGGGGCATCCGGCAGAGGGGCGAGGTTGCGGTCACCCTGACGCCATTTTGACATTTTCATATCCCAGGCGCAGACCCGCGAGATTGGCTTCGATGAGTGCGGGATATTTTTTCCCGATCGTATCGTGGCAGAGCGTTTCGGCTGCTTCCCGTGGGATAAAGCCGCTGGCGCGCACCAGAGCACCGAGCATGACCATGTTGATGCGGGAATGACTTTCCATCGCAAGTGCGAGCGCATCCAGACAATAGAGTTCTCCGATGGAAATATGGTATTTATCTGCCGCCTCATCAGCGGACAAGGGGGTATTTAATACGATTTTGGTGTCTACGGTGACGCCGTCCAAGACCGGGTAGGTGCCGATCAGTCCTTCGTGAAAGATGCCGAGCAGATGTGGCCGGGTCACGGGGCTGTTGACGCGCAGCGGGCGGTCGTCTGCGCACCAGCGGACATACGCCTTGACCGGTGAACCGCGCTTTTCGGAGCCGTAGCTGGAAAAGCTTAAGGAATTGAGCGAAAGCGACAGTGCGCCGAGCTCTCCGAGCATTTTTCCGCAGAGATTGGCGCCCAGCCCGCCGATGCTCTCCAGGCGGATCTCATAGAGCCGTTTTCATTTGTGACAGGTAGGGATATTGTATTTTTCACGTAAATCTCCATTCCTGCGCGAGCAGACGGGCATTGGAAAATGACAGGCGCCGGCTGTGCGCATGTAGCGATAACAGGCTATCTTGTGGTAGTATGCCGCATTTTCAGAAAAAAATCCTATGCAAGTACAAAAAAGAGAAGTAGAATAGGAAAGGAATTTTTAGAATGGAACAGAAAAGATGATGGACAACATGTTACAGAAGATCATAGATTTTATAAAAAAAGAAACGGTACTCACGATCGCCACGGTTCTCGCTGTGGTATCGGCATTCTGGGTGCACCCGGGTCCGGCAGTACGTGGGCTACATTGACTGGCGCGTGCTCGGCATTTTGCTGTCGCTGATGCTGATTGTGGCAGGATTTCAGAGCAACGGATTGTTCGATGCGATCGGCAGCCGGCTTCTGGCAAAGACCAAGAATACCGCGCAGCTGATGCTGGTGCTTGTTTTTTGTGCTTTTTTTCCAGTATGTTTATCACAAACGATGTCGCACTTCTGACGTTTGTGCCGTTCGCGTGCACAATCCTGCAGAAATGCCACCAGGAGCGGCTGATTGTGACAGCGTTTGTGCTGCAGACGCTTGCAGCGAATCTGGGGAGCATGCTGACGCCGATCGGGAAATCCGCAGAATCTGTATCTTTACAGCATCTCCGGTGCCGGGCTGGGTGAATTTGTCGGATGGATGGCACCGTATACGCTCGTGTCAGGTGTGCTTCTGCTGCTTGTCGTGTTCGTGCTGAGCGCGGGCAAGCGCCGGATCTCGCTGGAGACGGGGGCACTTTTGCAGACGTCCGGAGCAGCCGGCAGGAAGAAAAACGGGATTTATCTGGCGCTCTTTGTGCTAAGCCTGCTTTCGGTAGCGCGGGTGCTTCCGTGGGGAGCTGATGCTCGCCGTGGTGCTCATTGTACTCATTTTTACGGATCGCGCGGTGTTTTGCGGGTGGATTACTGTCTGCTGTTTACGTTTATCAGTTTCTTCATCTTCATCGGCAATATGGGGAATATCGAGGCGGTGACGGTCTGTCCTGCAAAGTCTTGTGGCGGGCAGGGAACTGGCGGTCGGCATCGGGGCGAGCCAGATCATCAGCAATGTTCCTGCGACCCTGCTTCTGGCGGATTTCACGCACGATCTGAAGAAAATCACGATCGGCGTGAATCTGGGCGGACTGGGAACGCTCATCGCATCGATGGCGAAGCCTGATCTCTTATAAGATCTACGCGCACAATTATAAATAAGCACCAAGGGGCGGTATCTCCTGTGGTTTACGATCGCAAACGTACTGTTTCTGGCAGTGCTTGTGCTCGTTTATGTTTTCATCTCATAGGAAGCAGCAGAAGCGCAGATGGAGAAAGCGGCGGAAGTGCGGATGGAGAATACGACAGCAGTGCAGATGGGGAGAAATGAATGAATATGAAGGATAAAAAATGAATGCGGAAAGTCTGCGGGGGAACGGTCTGCGTACTGCTATCGGCGGTCTGTTTCAGCACCGGAGGCGTTTTAATCAAGTCGATTCCGTGGTCGTCGGTGACGATCCAGGGAGCGCGCAGTATTTCTCGGTGCTGGTTGTGGGATGTTACATGCTTCTGCGCCGCCAGAAGTTTGTGTGGAATAGGACGGTGCTCTTCGGTGCGGTGTGCAATACGGTGATGGCGTTTGCCTTTGTGGCGGCGACCAAGCTCACGACAGCCGCCAACGCGATTGTACTGCAGTTCACGGAGCCGGTGTTTGTCATTCTTCTGATGTGGCTGATCTTTCATAAAAAGCCGGGGCGGGATGCGGTGTTTGCCTGCGCGGGAGTCTTTGCCGGAATTCTCTGCTTTTTTATACGTCGCTGGATGCCGGAGTCATGGCGGGGAATCTGCTCTGCGATTCTCTCGGGACTTGCCTATGCGCTTGTGATGATGCAGAAGAAATTCCGCGGAGCGGACTTTGAATCGTCGCTTCTGGTGTCCTGTGCGCTGAGCGCGGCGATCGGAATCCCGTTTTACGGGCAGGAGAGCGAGATGTCACTGCATATCTGGTTCTTCGTGCTGCTGCTCGGCGTGGTGCAGTTTGGTCTGTCCTATGTGTTCCTGTCGCGGGGACTGGACGCAGTCTCTCCTGTCACGGCGTCGCTGACCTCGGCGATCGAGCCGATCTTAAATCCGGTTCTGGTGGCTGTTTTTTATGGGGAGACAATCGGTGCAGCCGCAGTCATCGGTGCTCTGCTGGTGGTCGGTTCGGCGACGGTCTACAATGTAAGGCAGGCAAAAACGCTGCCTGAATCCGTACAAAAAGGCTGGAAGAAGTCATACAAAAAGGTACAAAAAGACAAAAATATATGAGCAGCCGGTAAAATATTTGTTAAAAAGGAAATTGCTGAACAAAAAGTGTCATGCTATAATAACTTCTAGATTCAGATATCAGATGACATGTGCAAGGGAGCACCGCGGTAGCGGCTGCTCTCTTTTTTTTTTATGTAATAGGCAATTACATAAAAAAGCTTTCCCGGGGATCGCACTGCGGCGGAGACGGAAGATATCGCAGATTGCGAATCCTGCAGGCAGGATTCTTAAGATGTGCAAACCAGATTGCGCTAAGATGTGAAAGCCTGGCTGCTGTAGATAAAAACAACCGCGTAATCATATTATGAGCGGCAGACACAGACAAAAAGGACGATTTTTGAGGAGGAGAAGAATGCAGACGGAAGAGATTTTAAGTGCCGGAATTGATATTGGAACGTCGACGACGCAGCTTGTGTTCAGCAGGATGATTCTCCAGAACACAGGCGGATTTGGCAGAAATTCCACAGATCAAGGTGGTGTCAAAGGAGGTCATCTACGAGAGTGAGATTTATTTTACACCGCTGTCATCCCGGGAGGAGATTGACGGGGAGCGCGTGCATGAGATTATAAAAAGGAATATGAGAAGGCGGGCGTTTGTCCGGCAGATCTTGCAACCGGAGCCGTCATCATCACGGGGGAGACTTCACGGAAAAGAAATGCCGAGTCGGTAGTGCGGGCGATCGCCGATGTGGCGGGAGAGTTCGTCGTGGCGACAGCGGGAGCGGATCTGGAGTCTGTTCTGGCAGGAAAAGGTGCGGGAGCCGCGGATTTGTCCCAAAAGACGGGGAAGCGGGTAGTCAATCTGGATATCGGCGGCGGCACGACAAATATCTGCGTCTTTGAGAACGGAAATATGGTTGATACGGCATGCCTCGACATCGGCGGCAGATTGACCCGCGTGAAGGATGGCAGGGTGACCTACATGGCGCCCAAGCTGCAATGGCTGTGCGGCAGGCTTGAGATTGATCTTGCGGAGGGCGGGACGGCAGAACCGGAAAAAGCTGCGCAGACTCACCGCTGCGATGGCGGAACTTCTTGCGGAGGCAGTGCATCTGGCGCCGGAGGCAGCAGAGCTTTCCTACATGCAGACCAACCATCTTCTGGCGGATAGCACGCCGCCCGATATTGTGATGTTCTCCGGCGGGGTGGCGGCATGCTTCGGGAAGAGGAGGATCTGTTCCGCTATGGGGACATCGGAATCCTTTGGCGCAGGCGATCCGAAGAACGAAGTGTTTCGCCGGGCGGCAGTGACGGATGCGCGGGAAACCATGCGGGCGACGGTGATCGGCGCGGGAAACTACAGCATGAACATTTCCGGAAGTACGATTGAGTACACGACGAAACCGTTTCCGTTAAAAAATATTCCGGTGGTGAAGCTTTTGCTGGAGCGTGAGGAAGAGATTGAAAACTGCCGGAAAACATGCACCGGCGCTGCTGCTTTACCGGGAGGATCAGAAAAAGACCGGCAGGTGGCGCTTGCCATGAAGGGTTAAAGTGCCCTACTTTCGCACAGGTACAAAGAATAGCAGAACTGATTGCGGATCAGTATGTCAGGGAGTGCGGCATGGGCAGGCATCTGATCCTGGTGCTTGAGGAGGATATCGGAAAAGCAATCGGGCAGGCGCTGCATCACAGACTGAAAGAGAAGTGCAGCGTTATCTGCATCGATGGAATCAGCTGCGGGAGCGGAGATTTTATTGATCTGGGCGAACCGGTTGCATCGGGTAACGTCATTCCCGTGATAGTAAAGACATTGATATTTAATGGTTAGGAGTAGCTTATGATATTAAAGACACGGATGCTGGGGCAGACCTATGAATTTAAGGATGTAAAAGATGTGCTGGCAAAGGCGAGCGAGAAAAAATCGGGAGACGAGCTGGCAGGTGTGGGAGCGGAGAGCGCCTTAGAGCGGATTGCCGCCAAGGAGGTGCTGGCACAGCTGACCGTGGCAGATTTAACAGAGCATCCCGTGGTGCCCTACGAGGAGGATGCGGTGACGCGGATCATTCAGGATGATATTGATGAAACGGTCTACGGCACGATCAGGGACAGAACGATCCAGGAGATGCGGGAGTGGATTCTCTGTGACGCCACAGACAGCGGGGCGCTGATGCGCGCAAGCCGGGGAATGACCAGCGAAGTGATTGCCGGGATCTCCAAGATCATGAGCAATATGGATCTGATTCTTGCCGGAAGCAAGATCCGGGTGACGGCGACCTGCAATACCACGATCGGCACGGAAAACGTGCTCGCGTCGAGACTGCAGCCCAATCATCCGGTGGATGATGTGGAAGGCGTGGCAGCCAGCACCTTAGAAGGACTCAGCTACGGCATCGGCGACGCTGTCATCGGGCTGAATCCGGCGATTGATACGGTGGACAGCACGCTTGCGATCTGGAAAGTGCTCGGGGACATCCGGGATAAATATGAGATTCCGACACAGACCTGTGTGCTCTCACATGTGACGACACAGATGGAGGCGCTTAGAACCAGGGCAGGGAAGCGCCGATCTGTGTTTCCAGTCGATTGCGGGATCGGAGGCGGCGCTCTCGGCGTTTGGCATCAACACCGGGATGCTGTCGGAGGCGGAGATGCTGTTTCGGGAGGAGGGACCGGCAAAGGGACCCAACGTCATGTATTTTGAGACCGGGCAGGGTTCGGAACTGTCGTCCTCGGCGGCGTTCGGCAGCGATCAGCAGACGATGGAATGCAGATGTTACGGTCTGGCACGGCACTATCATCCGTTTCTGGTGAACACGGTGGTAGGTTTCATGGGGCCGGAGTATATCTACGACACCAAGCAGCCTCACAAGGGCGGCGCTTGAGGACGTATTCTGCGGGCATCTGCACGGACTGCCGATGGGCTGCGACGTATGTTATACGAACCACATGCCGACCGATCAGAACGACTCGGAGACGATCCTGACACTTCTGGGAACGGCGGGCGTTCACTATGTGATGGGACTGCCGCAGGCGGATGATATTATGCTGATGTATCAGTCCACCAGCTATCACGATGTGGCGAGTATCCGGCAGCCTGCTGAAAAAGGAGCCGATACCGGAGTTTAAGGCATGGCTTGAAAAACGGGGCATCTGGGAAAACGGGCATCTCGGCCCGACCGCCGGAGATCCGTCCATATTTTTAAATAGGAGGAACGGGATTTATGAGTGAAAAAGAGACCGCCTGCCTCCGCGATATTACAGAGACAGACATTATGGAATATATGCAGGTGGAGCACCCGCACAATGAAAAGGAACTCTGGAAGATGAAGCATGCGACGCCCGCGCGGATCGGGGATCGGACGGTGCGGCGCACGCTACACGACCGAGGCGCAGCTCCGGTTTCTGGCGGCACATGCGGCGGCAAACGACGCGGTGTTCAATGAAGTGCCGGAGAAGTGGTAAAGGAGCTTGGCGTTTTTGAGGTGCGGACAAGATGCGCCAATAAAAACGAAATGCTCCTCCGCCCGGACTGGGGCAGGGAGTTTTTTTGCCGGATGCCAGACAAAAATTGCGGAAAAACTGCGTCCATCATCCGCAGGTACAGATCTATTTTGGCGACGGTCTGTGCTCGCCGTCCATCAAGGCGAACATTCCGGATCTGTTTCCAACCATAAAATGGGTCTGAGGATAAGGGAATTACCGTCGGGACACCGTTTTTCGTGCGGTATTGCAGAGTGAATACCGCGCGGACGGTCGGACCGCTCCTGGATGCGGAGGTGACCTGCGTGCTCATCGGAGGAGCGCCCGGGTCTTCTGACGTCAGAGAGCATGTCGGCATATATCGCCTACCATGCGAGACCGGACATGCTTGAGTCGGAGTATACGGTCGTATCGAATATCAGCAGGCACGGTGTGCCGCCGGTGGAGGCAGCCGCACATATTGCGGATCTGATCGCACAGATCCTGGAAAAGAAAAAAAGCGGTGTAGAATTTTCAAAAGCAGAATAAAGACATGGTTGCGAAGGAGCACAGGCGGGACGTCTGTGCTCTTTTTCTATAGGAGCAGCAAGACAGACAAAGGAGGATACATTATGGAGAAAAACGAAGGAGGTCAGCTGGTGCGTGCTCTCGGACTGAAAGAGTCGATCAGTATGACGATAGGAACGGTAGTAGGAGTGGGACTGTTTACCTGTGGTTCCTCACAGATTGGATATGTCGGATCGGGGATTATTTTAATTACATTTTTATCCCTGCTCATTTCGATCTGGCCCTGTCTGATCTACGGCGAGATGTCAGCGGCACTTCCGTGTGCCGGAGGTACTTACAATTATGCGAAGCGCGGACTCAACCGGGTCTGGGCGAATCTGGCAGGCTGGCATTACATCATCTCCGTGGTCGGCATCGGCGCGGGCGAGACACTGGCATTTTCCAATTATTTTAAAATTCTGTTCGGAGAACTCGGCATCAATATCGAGGGAGTGGATTCTCGGATCATTGCGGATTGTGCTGGTTCTGTTTTTCCTCGATCTTGAACTTCCGGGGAATTGAGATGTCTGGAAAAGCGCAGACGGGATTCATTTTCTTCTTCTGGGGCTGTGCCGTGGCATGGTTCTTATATATGATACCGCACATTCACCTGACTATTTCGGCGGGATCGCCATGGATTCCCTGCCGTCGTTTAAGGAAATGATGTACATTTTCGGACTGGTATGGTGGTGCTATACCGGATTTGAGACCTGTGTATCGATGGGTGCGGAGACGAAATATCCGCAGTATACGCTTCCGAGAGCGTTAAAAAGTATCGGTATTCCTTGTATTTGCAGTCAACGCGTTATTCCAGTGGTTTCTTGTCGGACTGGTGCCGCACGAGTTTTAACCCACATCCTTGCAGTGGCAGACGCACCGTATGCGGAGGGACTCCGGGCTGCCGGACTGGTGGGCTTCCCGATCATTCTGCTCTGCATCGGCATTGCATTCGGCGGCGATCTCTCCACCATCAATCCGGGAATTGCGGCACCGGCGCGCTACATCTACACGATGGCGGAGGACGGTTCCCTGCCGAAGTTCTTGTGCAAGGTACATCCGAAGTATAAGACACCGTATATGGCGGTTCTTGTGGTCGGCATCATCAATATTATCCTGATTGCAACAGGGTCAATCAATTATATCGCGTCGGTATCGCTGATCTCACTCGCAGTATGTTATATGATCGGCTGTCTGGCTTACCTTGGCTTAAAGAAGCACTATCCGGATATGAACCGGCCGTACAAGGCGCCGGCAGGAACGGTCGGATGCTATGTCACGATCGCAGCCTACACCATTATTCTGATTTTTGCAGACCGCATAGCGCTTCTGACGGCGGCGGTTGTGACTGTGGCGGCGATTGTCTACTGGGCGCTTTTCACCAGAAAGCATGAGAATAAGATTCCGTCCATCGAGGAGGAGATCGGTATCCTCGAGGAGCCGTCCCCCAGGAAAAGGCAAAGATGGACAAGGAGTACCGGATCTGGAAAGCCGGCACGATCCTTGTGACGGTGATAGCACTTGGCATTTACATTATTCCGGTCTTATTTTAAAATTTAAGGGATTGGAAAAGGAGCACGGTATGAGACTTTATGAGGGTAACATTTTAACCTGTGACAAAGAGAACCGGATTGCACATTATCTGTTGGAGGATCAGGGGAAAATCCTTTACTGCGGGGACGAGCTGCCGGCCGGCTGTGTGGCGGCGGAGCGCGTGTCCACCGGGGAGGGGCATTGATTCCGCCGTTTGTGGACAGTCATATCCATTTTCGCAAGTTACGCGACGTTTCATGCCGGGCTCAATGTCATGAATGCGCGGAGCAATGAGGAGATTCTTCAGATGCTCCGGGAGCATGTGAAGAAAACGAAGGAAAAGCTGGTGATCGGGTTTGGCGCATCGCCGTATTCCGTGTCAGACGGACATCTGGTGCGCAGGGTGCAGCTGGATGAGGTGTGTCCCGACAAACCGCTCTTTCTGGTAAAGTACGACGGTCACGCGTGTGTCGTCAACACGGTGCTGTTAAACGAAGTGCGCGGCAAGGTGCAGCATCTGCGCGGTTTTCATGAGGATACCGGGGAGATGAACCAGGAGGCATTTTTCGCCGTCTCGGATTATATCACAGCTTCGCTCTCTACGGTGCAGCTGGTGGCGCACATGCAGAAGGCGCTGGACGATCTGGCTGCGCGCGGCATCGGCATGATCCATACGGTCAGCGGCGTCGGCTTTGCGAGAGATCTGGACGTCGATCTGGAGCGTTTTTTTGCGCGCGGCATCACAAACGGCATGCAGATGCGCGTGTTTATGCAGACGCTCGATGTGAATAAGGCGGTAAAGCGGAAGCTTCCGAGAATCGGGGGCTGTTTTGAGACAGCGCTTGACGGATGCTTCGGTTCCATGGATGCGGCACTGCTCTCGCCGTATGAAAACACGTCGGACTGCGGCGTACTCTACTATTCGGATGAAAAAGTGACGGAATTCTGTAAGGCGGCAAACCGCGCCGGTCTGCAGATCGAGATGCACGCGATCGGCGATAAGGCGTTTGTGCAGGCGGTGCGTGCCATCAAGGCGGCGCTTGACGATCTGCCCAGAGAAGATCACAGACATACGATCATCCATGCATGTCTGCCGACTGCGGAGGAGATTGCGGTCTGTGAGCGGTATCACATCAATCTGGCAGTGCAGACGGCGTTCATTGACTGGCCGCAGGAGCCGGACAGCTATCTGGAGCAGATCCTCGGAGAGCGTGCGGGCAGGCTGAATCCGATCCGCACATTCTGCGAACACGGACTGATTTTAAGTGCGGGATCGGACGGACCCTGCACAGATCCGGACCCGCTTTTATGGATGTATAAGGCATGCAATCACAGCAATCCGGCAGAATCCATCTCCGTGCAGCAGGCGCTGCGCATGTGTACCTACAACGGATATTACACGACCTTTGATGAGAGGGAGCGCGGAAGTCTGGAAGCGGGAAAAATAGCGGACATGGTGTTGCTGGACCGCAATCCTTACGACATCCCGAAGGAGGAACTGGCTTCCGTCAAAGTGAAGCAGCTCTACCTGCGGGGGCAGGAATATAAAAAGGAAACGGCGGCGGAGCCGCACAGATTCTGCGCGGAATGATAAAGCAGGGAAAATGCTGACCGGCATTTTTCCCAGTTAGGGTGATCTTACAGATATTTTACATATCCCTTCTAAATTTTACACAACGCACCCGAACAATTTTACAAACCTCCGATATGATAGAAGAAATAAGAAGCTATCATATTGGAGGTTTTTGTATACATGGAAAAACAGACATTGGTATGGGCGCACCGCGGCGCAAGCGGCTACGCGCCTGAAAATACACTGGAGGCATTCCGGAAAGCGGTTGAGATGGGCGCGGACGGCGTGGAGCTGGATGTACAGCCACAAAGGATGGAGAGCTGGTCGTCATCCATGACGAGACGGTTGACCGTACCAGCGACGGCAGCGGCTGGGTCAAAGATTTTACCTATGCGAGAATTTCCAGATTTAACTTTAACCGGACGCATAAGGAAGGATACGAGCGGGCGATGATCCCGACGCTTGAGGAAGTCTATGAGCCTGTTAAAGCCGACGGGACTTACGATCAATGTGGAATTGAAGACCGGCGTGGTCTTTTTATCCGGAGATCGAAGAGCGCGTGCTTGACCTGACCGCCCGCATGGGTCTGGAGGAGCGCGTGTGGTACTCGTCGTTTAACCACTACACGGTGCAGCGTATCAAGGAGCTGAATCCGCAGGCGAAGACCGGCATGCTCTACTGTGACGGCATTGTCAATCCGGTCAGCTATGGCGCGCTCGTCGTGGGCGCAGACGCCATGCATCCGGCGCTCTACAATCTGCAGTACCCGATTTACATGGAAGACTGTAAAAAGCACGGAAAGCGTGTGCATGTCTGGACGGTCAACGAGGAGCAATACATGCGCATGGTGTGCGAGATGCAGGTGGACGCCATGATTACGAATTATCCGGACGTGGGCAGGCGGATCGCTGCCGAGTATCTGGACGGAACGCTGACACCGGAGCTGGTGCGCGTGATAAAGAAGCAGGGGAAGCAGGGATGATGCCGGAGGATAAGCTGTGCGAAAGAGGAGAAGACTGCTTATGCAGTTTGGATGGCAGAGACGGTAGAACCTTATCTGAAAGAGCACGGCGAGAAGGGCTATCTTAAGATGGAAGATGGCATGTCGATCGCTTACCGGCGATATTCTCTGCCGGATGCGGGGAAATGTGTTGTGATTTCCCACGGGTTTTGCGAATTCGCGGAAAAATATAACGAAGTCGCATACCAGTTTTTGCGGGCGGGATACTCGGTCTATGTGCCGGAACACCGGGGACACGGGTATTCCGGGCGCGAGGTGGATGACCCGGAGTTAGTGCATGTGCAAAGTTATGACAGTTATGTCACGGATTTTGCGCGGTTTGTGGAGACGGTCGTAAGTCCCAGGGAGGAATACCGGATCGTGTTTGCACATTCGATGGGAGGCGCCATTGCGATCCTTGCACTGGAACGTTATCCGCAGTTGTTTGAGGCGGCAGTCCTCTCCGCGCCGATGTGTGCCATGCAGACCGGAAAATATCCGCGGTTTGCTGGCAAAACTGCTGGCGGAGTTCTGCTGTCTGGCCGGAAAAGGGAAAATGCTTTGCCACACTGGCGGGACAGCAGGGCTTTTCAGAGACACCGCAATTTGAGGGGGAGCAGCTGTCTCTCAAGAGAGCGTTATGACTATATGTTTCAAAAAGCGGCTCTTAGAGGAACATTACCGAACCTACGGCGGAAGTTATGCCTGGGTTCGCGCAGGGGCTTCGCGCCAGCCGTAAGCAGATGCGGCGTGAGAATCTGGCAAAGATCAAGGTGCCGGTGCTGCTCTTTGCGGCAGGGCGCGACCACATGGTGGATAACGGTGCGATCAAGCGGTTTGCGGAGGAGACGGAGCGGACAAAAGATTTTCTTTATGCCGGATTCCAGACATGAGATTTTTAATGCGGATGAGCGGACGCGTGCGAAATATTATGATGAAATATTCCGCTTTATTAAGGAAGAAGAGGTAAAAAGATTATGAAAACGAAAATGAGCAGACTCGAAAAATACTGGGTGCTGTATGACGTCGGAAATTCGGCGTTCACACTGCTGGTGTCGACGATTATACCGATCTACTACAAAAACATGGCGTCCGCAAACGGCATCAGCGCATCGGACTCCACCGCATATCTAAGCTACGCCATCTCGATCTCCACGCTGATTGTGGCGGTTTTAGGACCGGTGCTTGGTGCGGTGGCCGACAATAAGAACCGCAAGAAGCCGCTGTTTACATTTTTCATGATGATGGGAGTGCTCGGCTGTGCGGCGCTTGCGATTCCAAGGACCTGATTCTGTTCCTTGCCATTTTCGTAATTGCAAAAGTCGGATTCTCCGGAAGCCTCATTTTCTACGATTCCATGCTTGTGGATGTCACGACGGATGAGCGGATGGATGAGGTGTCCTCCCCAGGGCTATGCGTGGGGATACATCGGAAGCTGCGTGCCGTTTGTGGCGAGCCTCGGTCTGATCCTCGGCGCGACGCAATCGGCATTTCCGGCACGGTTGCGATGATGATTGCATTTTTTTATCAACGCGGCATGGTGGGTGGTTGTGACACTCCCGCTGCTGCGGAACTATCAGCAGAAATACTATGTGAAGCGGGCGGCACCGATGTGCGCTGGATTTTTTCCAGACTCGGCAAAGTCTTTGCGGAGATCCGATGACAAAAAAGGTGCTGTGGTTTCTGGCAGCGTTTTTCTTCTATATTGATGGCGTGTTACCATCATCGAGATGGCGACTTCCTACGGAAAAGACGTCGGAATCAGCGACACCAGCCTTCTGATGGCATTGCTGCTCACGCAGGTCGTCGCATTCCCGTGCGCGATTCTGTTCGGAAAACTGACCCAGCGCTTTGCAGCTTCAAAACTTATTTCGGTCTGCATCGGTGCCTACTTTGTGGTTGCGGTCTATGCACTCTGGCTGGATGCGGCGTGGAAATTCTGGATGATGGCAACGTTTGTCGGCGTATTTCAGGGAGCCATCCAGGCGCTCTCCCGTTCCTACTATGCCAAGATCATCCCGAAGGAAAAGTCGACGGAGTATTTCGGCATCTTCGATATTTTTGGAAAAGGAGCTTCCTTTATGGGAACAATGCTGATGGGAATCACCACGCAGCTGTTTGATACATCAAGAGCCGGTGTGGCAGCGATCGCCGCTATGTTTGTTGTGGGATTTATCTGCTTTCAGATGCAGCGCCGGTGCATGGAGGGGGAGACGTCACAGAGCGGTGCGATGGGAGGCGCAGCGGGTTTTGCCAAAGAATGATTCTAAAAAGAAAAAGAAGCGAATAGAAATAAAGGAAAAGCAAAACGGAGAACAAAAATTGCCGAATGAGGACCTGTTGAGTGAGAAACTGTTACAGCCGATGGTGCAGCTATCCTATGCCGCTGCCATGGATCTCGTACAGGCACGATTAAGACTGATCAATGCTGACCTGACGGAACAATGCCACCGCCAGGTCATTCGCAATATGTCCTGCCGCATCAAGACGCCGGACAGCGTCACCAAAAACTCAAAAAGAAAGGGCGGGAAGTCTCTTTTGAGGAGGCGGTGCAGACTCTCAATGACATCGCCGGCATCCGGGTCGTGTGCTTTTTCTGCGACGACATCTACCGGATTGCGGATGTTATCAAGAAGCAGAAGGATTTTCATATTATCAAGGAAAAGGATTATGTGAAAAATCCCAAGAAGAGCGGCTATCAGAGTATTCATGTGATTGCGGGTGTTCCGGTGACGTACAATGACACGGTCACGGAGATCCGTGTGGAGATTCAGATCCGCTCGTTTGCGATGGATTACTGGGCAGAGCTGGACACGCAGATGTGTTATAAGAAGGATGCCGGCCAGATCGCCAATGTGGAGCGCGAGACGCGCGGCTACTCGGATGTGATCGCAAAGGTGGACAATAAGATGTTAGAGCTGCGCCGGCAGATTGAAATGATGTGACAGGATTTTTTACACAGGTTTTACATAAGTGCTCTTCTGCATTTTACATTCCTCCCGTAAAGTAAACCATGTTCTAAGAAACGAGGTAAAAGAAAAAACGGAGAAGAGATTCCGTAAAATTGAATGGAGGATTCAAAATGAAGAAGAGAGTAATGTGTATGTTATTGACAGGTGTTATGGCAGCGGGCATGTTCGCAGGATGCGGCAAAATGCAGTGATACAGCAGACACCACCACAGACGCAGCAGCAACCACAGATGCAGCATCCACCGCAGACGCAGCAGATACCACAAGCGAAGCTGCACCGGCAGAGAATGCAGATTTTGATCATACATCAGCAATCGCCGTATATTCCCGTGAGGATTGTTCCGGCACAAGAGGAGCATTCATCGAGCTGTTCGGTGTGGAAGAAAAAGATGAGAGCGGCGAGAAAGTGGATAACACCACAGAGGAAGCGATCATCACCAACAGCACGGACGTTATGCTCACATCGGTAGCAGGTGACACCTACGCAATCGGTTATGTATCTCTCGGTTCCTTAAACGACACGGTAAAGGCAGTGAAGATCGACGGAGCAGAGGCTACCGTAGAGAACATCAAGAGCGGCACCTACAAGATCGCAAGACCGTTCAACATTGCAACAAAGGGCGAGGTCAGCGAGGCTGCACAGGATTTCATCAACTACATCATGAGCGGTGACGGGCAGAAAGTAATCTCCGACAACGGTTATATCGGAGATGATTCCGCAGCAGCATTCGAGTCCAACGGAGCAGAAGGCAAAGTCGTAGTCGGCGGTTCCTCTTCCGTATCTCCGGTAATGGAGAAACTGATCGAGGCTTACAAGGCAGTCAATGCAAATGTGGAGATCGAGCTTCAGACAAGTGATTCTACCACAGGTATGACCGGCGCAGCAGACGGCACACTTGACATCGGTATGGCTTCCCGCGAGTTAAAGGATTCCGAGACAGAAGAAGGACTTACCGCAACGAAGATCGCCATGGACGGTATCGCAGTGATCGTAAACCAGGAGAACCCGGTAGAGGATCTCTCCTCTGACACCGTAAAGGGTATTTTCACAGGCGGGACAACAACCTGGGATGCAGCAAACTAGGACGGACAGTAGAAATAGTCCGCAGGACGGACCGGGGGAACAGAATGTTCTTCCGGTCCTTTCGTGGAACATACACATTATTTAGGAAAAACCTGTAAATGGAGGTTCTGATGAAAAAAAGAGAGAAGATCATGGAATATGTATTTCTGTTGGCTGCGGTCATCTCCATCGTGGCGGTGGCGCTGATCTGCATATTCCTGTTTGCAAACGGAATTCCGGCAATGAAGAAAATCGGATTTGCGGAATTTCTGACCGGAACCAAGTGGAAGCCGGGAAACAATAAATTCGGTATCTTCCCGATGATACTGGGAAGTATCTACGTCACCGGAGGCGCGCTGATCATCGGTGTGCCGGTCGGTGTACTCACATCTGTTTTTATGGCAAGATTCTGTCCGGAAGGACTGTACAAGCTCTTAAAGCCGGTCGTGAACCTGCTGGCGGGCATTCCGTCTATCGTATACGGATTTTTCGGACTGGTTGTGCTCGTACCGTTCATCCGGGAACATTTTTAAGAACAGCAACGGACAGAGTATTCTCTGTGCGTCGATTCTTCTGGGAATCATGATCCTGCCGACCATCATCGGAGCGTCTGAACCGACGATCCGCGCAGTGGAGCAGAGTTATTACGAAGGAGCGCTGGCGCTCGGGGCAACGCATGAGAGAAGTGTCTTTACTGTCGTGGTACCGGCGGCAAAATCCGGTATACTGGCTGCGGTCATCCTCGGCGTCGGACGTGCACTCGGAGAGACGATGGCGGTCATGATGGTCGTGGGCAACCAGCCGCGAGTACCAAACAGTATTCTGCAGGGCGTCCGCACACTGACGACGAACATTGTCATGGAGATGGGCTATGCGACGGATCTGCACCGGGAGGCGCTGATCGCCACCGGCGTGGTGCTGTTCGCGTTTATCCTGATTATCAATCTGTGCTTCTCGGCAATCAAGCGAAGCGGAAAGGAGTAGGGGATGGAGCAGATAAATCCGATTAACAAAGTAACACTGAAAGATAAAATGAAATCCTATACCAGACATCCGGGCTCTTTGATCCTGCTGCTTCTGGTTCTGATTGCAGCTGCGCTCACGGTGGTGACGCTGCTTTTCCTGGTGGGCTACGTTCTCATCAGCGGTATTCCGTACTTAAAGCCGAGCCTGTTTGCGTTACATTATAATTCGGACAACGTGTCCATGCTTCCTGCCATCATCAACACGGTGGAGATGGTCGTGGTCTCGCTGCTGTTTTCCGTGCCGTTTGGCGTGGGAGCGGCAATCTACATGATCGAATATGCCAGAAAGGGCAATAAATTCGTGGAGGTTGTCCGCTTGACCGCGGAGACGCTGACCGGTATTCCTTCCATTATCTATGGTCTGTTCGGTATGCTGTTTTTCAACATTGCACTGCACTGGCGCTATTCCATGCTCTCCGGAGCGGCGACGCTCGCCATCATGGTGCTGCCGACGATCATGAGAACCACGGAGGAGGCGCTTTTGTGTGTGCCGGATTCCTACAGAGAGGGAAGCTTCGGGCTGGGCGCCGGAAAACTGCGGACGATTTTTAAGATTGTGCTTCCGGCGGCAATCCCGGGAATTCTATCCGGTATCATTCTCTCGATCGGACGTATCGTCGGAGAGACCGCGGCGCTCATTTACACGGCGGGTACCGTGACCGGTGTGGCGGGGACTTATGGATTCCGGGCGTACGCTCGCCATCCATATGTATGTGCTTTCTAATGAAGGTTTACATAAAAACGAAGCAAATGCGACTGCAGTGGTGCTGCTTGTCATTGTCCTTCTGATAAATGGAGTCTCATCCCTGATCGCGAAGCGGTTTGAGGCAGTGAAAGAATAGCGCGAAGCGCGGAAATGAGGAAAACATGGGAGAAAAGTTTAATATATCAAATCTGAATCTGTATCTGATTACGGCGATTTCCACGCGCCTCAAGGATACGTGGGTCTGTCCATTAATGAAAAAGAAATTACCGCATTTATCGGTCCGTCCGGCTGTGGAAAATCCACCTTTTTAAAATGCTTAAACCGCATGAACGACCTGGTACAGGGATGTAAGATCACAGGACAGGTGCTGCTCGATGGGGAAGACATCTACAGTGGCATGGATGTGAACCTGCTGCGCAAGCGTGTCGGCATGGTATTCCAGAAGCCGAATCCGTTCCCGATGAGCATTTACGACAATATCGCATACGGACCGCGCACGCACGGCATCCGTTCCAAGGCAAAGCTGGATGAGATCGTTGAAAAAATCCCTGCGCGATGCGGCGATCTGGGATGAGGTGAAAGACCGGCTGAAAAAGAGTGCGCTCGGAATGTCCGGCGGACAGCAGCAGCGTCTGTGCATTGCGCGTGCGCTGGCGGTCGATCCGGAAGTGATTCTGATGGATGAACCGACGTCTGCGCTTGACCCGATCTCGACCTCGAAGATCGAGGACCTTGCGGTGGAACTGAAGAAAAAATACACGATCATCATGGTGACGCACAACATGCAGCAGGCGGTGCGTGTGTCCGATAAGACCGTATTCTTCCTGCTCGGCGAGGTCATTGAGAGCGGAGATACGGAAAATTGTTCTCCGTGCCGCAGGATAAGCGGACGGAAGATTACATCACCGGACGTTTCGGTTGATGAAAGGAGCAAGCAATGAGAAACAGATTTGAGAGACAGCTGTTAGAACTGAACAATGAACTGATCCAGATGGGAAGCATGATTGAGCACGCGATTGAGATGGGGATCTCCGCGCTGGTGCGCCAGGATGTGGAGAAGGCGAAGAAGGCGATCGCCTACGATGAGGAAATTGACGAGCAGGAAAAAGACCGTGGAGTCGCTCTGCATGAAGCTGCTGTTGCAGCAGCAGCCGGTTGCAAAGGATCTGCGCCTGATCTCCGCGGCGTTAAAGATGATTACCGATATGGAGCGGATCGGAGACCATGCGGCGGATATTTCCGAGATGACGATTCTGATGTCCGATGCGACATACGAGCGCAGCGCGATCAACATTGATCTGGTGGAGAGCATGGCGAAAGAGACCACCGATATGGTTATCAAATGTGTGGATGCGTTCGTCAACAAGGATCTGGAGCTGGCGCGCACGGTGATTGCGCAGGATGACGTGGTCGATGATCTGTTCGCGGACTTTAAGCAGCAGCTGATCAAAAGATCAATGAGAACGTCAAAAAACGGCGAGCAGGCGACGGATATGCTGATGGTGGCAAAATATTTTGAGCGTATCGGCGATCACGCGACAAATATTGCCGAGTGGGTCATCTATTCGATCACGGGAGAGCACGAGAAGTAGAAAATCGGTCTAAAAACCGTGATTTTACACAGATTTTACATAAAGCTTACCGGAAAATTACCTGAAATTAAAAAATTTTACCGACTCCTTGGATTGTAATTGCAAAACGTCAAAAAATACGTTATAAATGATTATGTATGCGTATGTAAAAAAAAGATGTAAAGCAATGAGATGCAAAGGAGATTAGAATGGATATTTTTGGAGTACTGTCCCTGATTGGCGGGTTGGCATTATTCTTATACGGAATGCACGTGATGGGTGCAGGACTGGAGAAGATGTCAGGCGGAAGGCTGGAGCGCATCCTGGAGAATCTGACATCGAATCCGTTAAAAGCGGTACTGCTCGGTGCAGGTGTCACAGCGGTCATACAGTCATCTTCCGCGACGACGGTTATGGTTGTCGGATTTGTAAATTCCGGTATTATGAAGCTTTCACAGGCGATCGGAATCATCATGGGTGCCAATATCGGTACGACAATTACCGCATGGCTGCTCAGCTTGACGGGAATTCAGGGAGACAACCTTTTTTATAAATATGTTAAAGCCGACATCGTTTTCACCGATTCTGGCTTTGATCGGTATTATTCTGCTGATGTCCGGCAAGAGCGATAAGAAGAAGATTACCGGAGAGATTCTGCTCGGGTTCGTCGTGCTGATGTACGGTATGTCGGCGATGAGCGGTGCGGTGGAGCCGCTTGCGGACGTGCCGGAGTTCACGAACCTGCTTACCATGTTCAAGAATCCGGTGCTTGGAGTGCTTGCAGGAGCGCTGCTTACGGCGATCATCCAGAGTTCTTCTGCTTCTGTCGGTATTTTACAGGCGCTTTCGGTAACCGGCGGATTTACGTTCGGCACAGCGATCCCGATTATTCTGGGACAGAACATCGGTACCTGTGTGACGGCAATGCTCTCCGCAATCGGTGCGAACAAAGGGTGCAAAGCGTACCGCGTTTGTACATTTATATTTCAACATGATCGGTACGGTTCTTTTCCTGTGCCTGTTTTATCTGGGGAATGCAATCTTTCGCTTCCCGTTTACGAACGATGTCGTAAATGCAGCGGATATTGCGCTGGTTCACAGTATTTTTAATGTATTTACCACTCTGGTTCTGCTTCCGTTTACGAAGGGACTGGAGAAGCTGGCATATCTTACGATTCCGAAGACAGAGGATGAGAAGAAGACAGCAAACGATGCGTTTGTAATCTTGGACGACAGATTCCTCTCGTCCCCGGCATTTGCGATTGAGCAGTGCCGTTCACTGGTAAGCCAGATGGCGGAGATGACAAGAGATGGATTCCTGGAGGCGATGGACGTGCTGGGCGAGTATTCGGAGGAGAAAGCACAGGATGTCATTGACAAGGAGAACCGGGTCGATGTCTATGACGACAAGATCACCGCATATCTGACGAAGCTGAGCAGTGAGAATCTGTCCTACAAGGACAGCCTGCAGGTGACGTCGCTGCTGCACTGCATTACGGATTTTGAGCGTATCTCCGATCACTCGATCAATGTGGTGGAGAGCGTACAGCAGATGCGCAAGGAAAATCTGACGTTTTCCAGGAAGGGCGAAGAAGAGATGAATCTCTACGGTGCGGCAATCCGTGACATCCTGACAAGAACCACGGATGCGTTTGTGAACAACGATCAGGCGCTGGCGCATACGGTAGAGCCGTTAGAGGAAGTAATTGACGAATTAAATAAAGATGTGAAGAAGCATCACATGAAGCGGCTGCGCAAGGGCAAATGCAGTATGGAACTGGGACTGCTCCTGTCGGATCTCGCCATGAATTATGAGCGTGTGGCAGACCACTGTTCCAATATTGCCGTGTACATGATGCAGCTGAAAGATACACAGCTGGAGGAGCACAGTTTTACAGAGCAGCTGGATGAGGCGGAGAGCGCAGAGTTCACCAGACTGCTGGATGAGTTTGGAAGCAGGTACTCGCTGTAATTCGTATCTTCGATCTGGTGTGCATAAGCAGCCGCGGAAGAGAGGAGAACAATGGCAACCATTTATATTGTGGAAGATGACGTCAACATCCGTGAGATTGAGCGCTATGCGCTGAAGAACAGCGGATATGAAGTGGAGGAATTCGAGAGCGGAGAAAGCATGTTTAAACGGCTGGAGCGGGCGGTTCCGTCCCTTCTGCTGCTGGACATTATGCTTCCGGATGAAGACGGTCTGGAGATTCTGGGAAAAACTCCGGGCGAATAAAAATACGGCAGCCATTCCGATCATTATGGTCACTGCAAAGACCAGTGAGCTGGACAAGGTCAAGGGACTGGATCTCGGAGCGGATGACTATATCACAAAGCCATTTGGCGTGATGGAGCTGATCTCCAGAGTGAAAGCGCTGCTACGCAGGACGCAGAGTGTGGCGGAGGAGACAAAAATCTGCCACGGCGAGATCCGGATGGACAACGACAAGCACGCGGTATTTGTCGGGGAATGAGCCGTGTGAGCTGACGTTCAAGGAATACGAATTGTTGAAATATCTTATGATCAATGCGGGGATTGTTCTGTCCAGAGACAAGATCATGGATCAGGTATGGGGCTTTGAGTACGAGGGCGAGAGTCGGACCGTGGATATGCACATCAAGACATTGCGCCAGAAGCTTGGGGCGGCGGGAAGCTGCATCAAGACGATCCGCAATGTGGGATATATGATCGAGTAGACAAAAACCTATGAAGAAAAAATTAAATTCCAAATTTATGTTGATTGCGGCAATCGCCATTCTGGTGACTGCCGTATGTTCTATCGGGCTGTTTTACAGCATTCTGGTACAACAGATTTATGATGACTTAAAGGCAAATGCACATGTGATCTCCCGGCTGGATTTCGAGGATGCGTCGCAGGAAGTGTGCGATCAGCTCTCCGGGACGGGCTGCGGATCACCCTGATTGCTTCGGAGGGAACCGTGCTTTACGACAGCATGGAGGACGAGACGAAGATGGAGAATCACAGAGGGCGCCCGGAGGTCGAGCGGGCGCTTGCAGTCGGGGAAGGCCGCGGGATGCGCAAATCGACGACTTCCGCGGAGCACACATTCTATTATG
>VOFC01005150.1_pt1 | contig 26441 bp, 29 predicted proteins | sample 5384161 | NCBI WGS metagenome assembly VOFC01 (sample SAMN12384722, study PRJNA508395) | human gut metagenome | isolation source: healthy gut B | host: Homo sapiens | reverse complement strand
TTAGTCAGTTTGGCAACCACGGTAGTTGGAGAAGCATACGTACCGACACTGACTTGTCGAAGTCCGATAATTCCGTCAAACGGAGCACGAAGTTCAGTCAGTTCGATATTGGCTTTGATGATTGCTATGTCAGCGTTCAGGGTAGCTAAATCCGTCTTCACCTGTTCGTAGGCTTCTTTACTGACAGCATCCCGTTTCAATAAAGCATCCTGACGGAATACACGGTCTTCTGCCAGTTTCAATTGTGAAACCAATCTTTGCAATTGCGCCTGCAACTGTCGGTCGTTTACCTTGGCTAGTAATTGACCTTTCTTTACGGGCGTTCCTTCTTCGAAGTTGATTTCTACAATTTTTCCTGAAGTCTCGAAAGATAAATCCACTTCTTCGTCGGGCAGAAGCACACCGGTAGTAGTAAACTCATCTGTCAGGGATTGCGGTTTTATGACCTTGGCATTTACATTTAGTACTTGTTTTCCTCTTTTCTGATTGCCACTCATTACTTTGTCGGCGGCTGCTAGTTCGTCGTTTTTTTTTTGGTAATTGTGAGTAGATTCCTCCACCGATGATTCCGGCACCAACAAGAATAATGATGCCCCACTTAGTCTTCTTATTCATGGTTTAGTATTGTATATAGCAATTATATTATATATCATCAAAGATTAGACTTCTCCCAAAGGGAAAGGTTTAAAGAAGAAAAAAGTAAAAAAGAGTTAATCAGTAGGCAGCCCGGTATTTCCCTTCCTCTTTATCTTCCAACATATTTAGATAAGAGGTATAGCGGGATTCGCTGATGAGATGTTCTTCCACTGCTTTGCGTACGGCACATCCCGGTTCATGACGGTGGGTGCAGTTGCCATATTGCAGTCGGCAGAAATTTTGAATATTTCAGGAAAATAGTGTCCGATCTCTTCTTCCTCCATATCGAATGTGCCGAAGCCTTTGATGCCCGGAGTGTCGATAATATATCCGTTTCCTTCTACGGGAAACATCTCGGAGAAAGTGGTGGTATGCATTCCTTTATTATGGTAAGAAGAAATCTCGCCGGTCCTGGTTTCTATGCCCGGCAGTATGGAATTGATAAGAGTTGATTTGCCGACTCCCGAATGCCCGGAGAATAAGGTAATTTTGCTTTCCAGAGCTTTCTTGATTTCCTCCACTCCATTGCCGTTTTTTGCGGAAACTTTGAAGCAGGGATAACCGATCTGTGTATATAGGTTGATGAGTGCGTCCAGATAGCGGAGTTCGTCCTCGTCGTAAGCATCTACCTTATTAAATACCAGTTTGACGGGAACGCGATAGGCCTCTGCGGATGCGAGGAATCGATCAATAAAAATAGTGGAAGTTTCGGGATAATTGATCGTTACCACCAGCATACACTGATCGAGATTGGCGGCAAGTATGTGCGATTGTTTGGAAAGATTGGAAGAACGGCGAACGATGTAGTTCTTTCTATCTTCTATTTCGCTGATAAAAGCAGTGCCTTCCTGATTAAGTATAATCTGAACACGATCGCCTACTGCTACAGGATTAGTGCTGCGAATCCCTTTCAGTCGGAAATTACCTTTGATTTTACATTCGATAGATTGTCCGTCATCGGTTTTCACCTGATACCAACTACCCGTGTTTTTTGATTACTAATCCCTTCATAAATTGAGGTTGAGAATTGAGAATTAAAAATGAGAATGAACAGGGACATGTAGTATGCTGCACTTTATTTCTCAATTTTTAATTCTCAATTTTCAATTTAAACAGTCATAATTTCTTTATCCTTTTTCAGTCAGCATATCATCGATTTGCTTGATATACTTATCATGGATTTTTTGCAGTTTGGCTTCCGCATTCTTCTGTTCGTCTTCTGCCAATCCGTCTTTTACAGCTTTCTTCAGTGCGTCGATACCGTCACGACGAGCGTTACGTACACTAACTTTAGCCGTTTCACCTTCTCCTTTACACTGTTTTGCCAGTTGTTTACGACGTTCTTCCGTCAAAGGAGGAATACCGATACGGATCATTTCACCATTGTTTTTCGGGCATGATACCGAGGTCAGAGTCGATGATTGCTTTTTTCGATGACACGGAACATGCTTTTATCCCACGGCTTGATTACGATACTGCGGGCGTCCGGAGTAGTAATTGCTGCTACATTGCTGATAGGCACCATACTTCCGTAAGAATCTACGCGGATACCATCTAATAAGCGGGCACTCGCTTTTTCCAGCGCGGATATGTGCCAGTGCTTCTTCCAGATACATGATGGCCATATCCATTTTTTCTTGTGCATTGTCAAGGCAAGTCTTTACGTCTACCATATTTTTGAGATTTAAAATTGCATTTTGATTGATTAAGTAGCAAAAGTATATTATTTTTTGTTCATCTGCAACAGCATTCCCATCTTTTTATGAGTGACTTACCAATGATAATCAAGGTAACAGCGGTGATAATCATTAAAATACCTACCATTAACCGGGGGAGTCAGTTTTTCGTGAAACAGGAGAACACCGAAAATAGAGCTGTCACTGGTTCCAGAGCACCCAATATGGCTGTTGAGGTAGAGCCTATATAATGGATGGCGAGTGCGGTACAGATCAGAGATACGGCAGTTGGCAGAATGGCCAGTGTCAGTACGTCGGCCCAGAGCCAGACTGACGGTATTATTTGCAGTTCCGTACAAAAATTTAAACGGACGATATAAACCGATAGTCCGAACAAAATGGCGTAGAATGTGAGCTTGGTGGTCGGCAGGTTTTTCAGTGTCGAACGGTTCACACCTACTATATATATAGCATAAGAGAGTGAGGACAGCAGAACAAAGATAATTCCCAAAGTCGACAGCGGTTTGTTTCCGTCTCCCTGATAGAGCAAGGCGATACCAGAAAGTGCCAGCAGGATGGAAAAACGGTAATTGCAGAAATTTTTTTCTTTGAAGAATATCCCCATAATGACAGCTACCATCACCGGATAGACAAAGAGAATGGTAGAAGCAATACCGGCATCCATGTAATTATAGCTCATAAACAAAAGTAGTGATGAAAAAGAGAATAGTAATCCCATAATGACTAAGGGCAAGACGTCTGCTTTGTGAAGCGCAAAGGATTGATGCTGCATTTTCATCAGAATACCCAGCACGATTGCGGCAAAGAAATAACGGTAGAATAAAACGGTATCGACACTCATTCCGGCTGCATAGAGCGGAAGTGCAAAAAAAGAGGATTCATACCGTAGCTGGCAGCGGCAATCGCTCCATAGATAAAACCTTTGGTTTTGTTGGTCATTGTTCTATTTTTTTTATTGGCGTGCAAAAGTACGCAGTTCACCAATGATAAACAAGCGTTTAGGCGGTTGGTAGTATAATTTAATCTTTCGTATGCTAAAAACTATTTCTTAGTGAAGAGGATACTAATCTTGTTTATGCATAAAATTAATCGTCTGACAGTTGTTAAACTTGCGTCTGACAACTGTTGAACTTTCGTCTGACAGTTGTTAGACGAAAAAGAAACAGCTGTCAGACGATTAATTTTATTCGATCGGGAGATTAGTTATACGTAGTCCGAGGATAATTAACAGGCAATAGTTAATCAGGTTTTTTGCATAAACACTTGCATATATCTTGGATTTTCCCGAATATTGTATCCGAATTATCGAAAACACAGATGACCAAAGCTAACTTTCTTGTTATTTATTGCCTGTTTATATCGGGACTTTGTTGCATGGCAAATGTGACGAAGGATATCAATATGCGCTTTAAAGACGTAAGGCAAGGACTTTCGCATCAAACGGTCAATTGTTTCTATCAGGATGAATTCGGTTTTTATGGATTGGTACTCAAGACGGACTGAACCGCTTTGACGGTCGTAAATTTGAAGTATTCAAACCGGATAACGCCAATCCCTATTCAATCAATATAAATAATATCCGGCAGGTTTGCGGAAACAAGAAAGGATTGCTTTTTATCCGTAGTTTGCAGAGTGTGACTCTTTATGACATGCGTTTGAACCGCTTTAAGGTGCTGCGTGAAGGAGAAGTTGCAGGAATCTGCTATGCGCACGACGCATTGTGGATAGCTACCGGAAAAGAAATCTACCGTTATCGTGATCTCGACCAAGCGCCCGAGTTATTCTTTTTTCATTCCCTTCGGACGGAGAAGATGTATTGATGAACAGTCTAATGGTTCGTCAGAATCAAACCGTGGTGGTGGGTACTTCTTCCAAGGGGATTTACTGTATCGATCAGGCTGCTCATATCACCCGTCATATTGATGTGGGGGCTGTTAATTCGATTACGGAAGACAGAAACGGGAGCATCTGGATAGCTACCAGAAATCGGGGGACTTACCCGGTTGGAGGCAAATGGGGAGCTTACTCATTACAGATATAATAAGGTGGCTGATAATACAATCAACCATGATAATGTGCGTCATGTGACACAAGCCAATGATAGTCTTCTGTATATCGGAACTTACGCTGGTTTGCAGACTTTAAATCTCTCTACCGGAGAGTTTAAGGATTATGAATATGACTTGAATGTGGAGGCAGCCGATATACGTTCCATCATTTCGATGCATTACGACACTTCGGGAACTTTATGGCTGGGCACTTTCTATCAGGGAATACAATATTATAATGTAGCGAATGATGCTTATCACTTTTTACCGTTCGTCTACGGCTGTTGGCGGGCATTTGAATTCCTATATTATCAGTTCCATTGCCGAAGACTGTTCCGGGCGGATCTGGTTTGCAAGTGAAGGAAGTGGATTGAACTACTATGATAAACATACCAAACGCTTCTTTCCGCTTAAACATTTATATGCTCAAGAGCTGTCTTTTAAGATTGTGAAGTCTTTGTATTTTGAGAAAGAACCGGATTATCTTTGGGTAGCTTCGCTTTATCAGGGCATCAATCGGATTAATCTGTCGACCGGACATATAGAATCTATTACGGAAAATATCGATACTCCGGAAGGAAAAACAGTCGACAGGGCCTATAATCTGGTAAAAATGATAGAGTTTGCCGGTCATGATTCCTTGTTGATAGCCGCCAAGGGTGGACTGCTTGTATTGGATAAAAAACATCTCCGGTTACATCATTTCGAACATCCTTCTTTAGCTTCCAGACATTTGTCGCAGGTTTGGGACATGACGTTTGATAAAGAAGGGGGATTTATGGCTGACCACTTCTTTTTGATCTGATACGGGTCAATTTGAAAGTGGGCACTTCCCATAGTTATCCTTTCTCCCAAATAGCGCAGAGCACTGCACAGCATCATATTAATCATATTCTATGTGATAGAAAAGGACGTATATGGCTGGGATCGACGGGATCGGGAATTTATCTATTCGATAAGAAGAAAGACACCTTTTGTAGGATACGGAGCGAAGCAGGGATTGGAGAATGGATTTATCACCGGATTGGTAGAGAGTCCGCTGGACGGTTCCATTTATGTGGCAACGAATGGCGGTTTCTCTAAATTCAATCTAGCCACTACCACATTCGAGAACTATAACAGACAGAGTGATTTTCCCTTGAATAACGTGAATGACGGAGGGCTGTACATTACGTCCGACCACGATATTTATGTCTGTGGACTGGCAGGTATCGTTTCCATAGCCCAGGAGAAACTGAACAAGCAGTCTGTGGATTATAATGTGTTCGTAAAACGCGTGCTTGTGGATAATACGGAAATACAACCACTTGATTCGTTGGGACTTATCAAGGAAACGGTATTGTATGAACATCAATTGGTATTGCCGCCCAGGTATTCTTCCGTCACTTTTGAGATAGCGAGCAATACCCTGAATAATATTTCCAATATCGGTCTGGAATATAAACTTGAAGGATTTGATAACGAATATATGAAGGCGGGAGATAATACGATGGTTACTTATACCAATCTTCATCCGGGGCGTTATACTTTTCATGTTCGTGGCGACCAGTTGCGCATTCACGACCAGGAAGCACCTTCTGCCAGTTTTGAGCTGATAGTGGAGGCGCCCGTTTATCAACGGGCATGGTTTATTTTGCTGATGATATTGGCAGGTATCCTTATTGCAGGTTATATTATCCGTATGTTCTGGATACGGAAAACCTTGCAACATTGTCTATTGGCCGAGAAACGGGAAAAAGAGTATATCGAAAATGTGAATCAGTCCAAACTACGTTTCTTTACCAATGTATCGCATGAGTTCCGTACTCCGTTAACGCTTATATCCAGTCAGCTTGAGATGCTCCTGATGCATAAAGACATGATCCCCGAGGTGTATAATAAAATTTTGGAGATTTATAAGAACTCCCGCCGGATGAATAATCTGGTGGATGAAGTGATTGATATCCGTAAGCAGGATCAGGGGTATCTGAAATTGAAAATTTCAAAGAGAATATTGTTGCGGTGTTAGAGGAGATTTGTTGTTCTTTCTATAGCTATGCGCAGCTGAATAAGATCGATCTCCGCTTTTCTTCCACTTTGAAAGAAGCGGATTTGTATATTGACAAGACGCAGATAGAGAAAGTATTCTATAATCTATTGTCCAACGCTTTTAAATATACGAAGCCCGGTGACTGGATTTCTGTAGAATTGGCAGCGGAAGGAGAGAATGACATTGTGATTTCAGTCAACAATTTGGGTGTCGGTATCGAAAAGTCCAAGATCAAACATGTATTTGAACGGTTTTGGCAGGATGACTCGGCAACAACTACACAGACAGTCAAAGGATCGGGTATCGGGTTGGCAATGGCGAAAGGAATTGTGGAATTGCATCAGGGAACTATCGGAGTGGAAAGTGAGCCGAATGGAATAACGTCTTTTATCGTTACTCTTCACCGGGATGCAAATGTGAATGTGGAAGCATCTTCCTCTGCAGATGAACGCGTTGCCGGACATTATGTAATAGAGCCTCAAGAAATCTCGGAAATGGTGAAGCCGGATAAAACGGTGAAAATACTGATTGTGGAGGATAACCCGGAGATGCGTAAGGTGTTGGCACAGATTTTTGAACAGATATATGATGTATATACGGCTGCCGACGGGCAGGAAGGATTGGAGCAGGCTTCTTCACTACAACCACAGATGATTGTGAGTGATATTATGATGCCCGTTATGTCCGGCTTGGAGATGTGCGAGAAGTTGAAAAGCAATTTGCAGACCAGCCATATTCCTGTGGTATTGCTGACTGCCCGCAACCGGGAAGAACATACCTTAGAGGGCTTGCAGACGGGAGCGGATGATTATATCTCCAAACCTTTCAATATCAAGATATTGGTGGCCCGTTGCAACAATATCATCCAGACTCGTAAACTGCTCCAGCAGCGGTTTGCCCGGAATGATGAACCTAAAGTGGAAGACCTTCCGTTTAATCCGATCGATAAAAAAGATGCTGATGGATGCTACGGCGATTGTGGAATCTTATATTGATAACGCAGACTTTGACGTAGCCACTTTTGCACGGGAGATGTGCATGAGCAGAACGTTGCTTTTTCACTAAACTGAAAGCATTGACCGGACAGACCCCGAATGACTTTATTTTATCTTTGAGACTGAAAAAAGGCAACAGAAAAATTAATCAACGATCCCAATGCCCTGATTGCTGATATAGCATTTGATTACGGTTTTTCTAATCCAAGTTATTTTATCCGATGTTTTAAGAATGCTTATGATATTACTCCGGCTGCTTACCGGAGGAAATACACAAACGCTTAATATATAGCGTCTTATGTATTTGTCTCCTGGTGAGAATTGTACTATTTGAACTTTTATACGGACGATTCTATTATTCGAAATCACTAATTATTTGGATTTTTGCGCTGTAATCATTCAAATTATTACATAGTATGAAAAACATCGTAATTAAATGGGCTGTGTTCCTGACAGCCTTTCTTATCTCTTTAGAGGTTAGTGCTCAAAACGTCAGAGTTTCTGGAGTTGTGACAGACGCACTTGGACCAATCCCCGGAGCTAATATTATGGAGGAGGGACTACTAACGGTACAGTGACGGATGTAAATGGAAAATATTCAATCAGCGTATCTGCAAAATCTACCCTTGTTTTCTCTTGTATAGGATATAAGGAACAGAAGATACGTGTCGGTACGAAAACGGTACTGAATGTGGATATGGTAGAAGAGTCGAAAATGCTCGATGAATTAGTCGTTGTCGGCTATGGCGTTCAGCGTAAAAGTGACGTGGCAACTTCGGTAGCCTCGGTCAAAGCGGATGAAATGAAAACCTTCCTGCCGGCAATGTGGCTGATATGCTGCGTGGACGTGCCGCAGGTGTGAATGTAACGAGCAGTTCCGGACGTCCGGGATCGACTCCTTCGATTACCATTCGCGGTTCCCGTTCTATCAGTGCGGACAATGCTCCTTTATATATCATAGATGGTTCTCCTTCCAGTGCAACAGAGTTTAGCACGTTGAGTGCGGACGATATTGAGTCGGTTGAAATTCTGAAGGATGCTGCGTCGCAGGCTATTTATGGGGCACGTGCCAGTGACGGTGTGGTATTGGTAACTACCAAGCGTGGTAAAGCCGGAAAGGTGGAAGTCAGTTATAATGGTTATCTGGGTATCCAGTCTCTCTGGAGGAATTTTGATTTCTATTCTCCCGAAGAATATATGCAGCTTCGCCGTGAAGCGAAGGCACATGATAAGGGAATTGTTGATGCACGTGAGATTTCGATAGCCGAGGCATTGGAAGACGAGGTTATGCAGCGGGTATGGGCTAGCGGAAAGTTTATCGACTGGGAAAAAGAAATGTTCAGAAATGCAATTTACCATAACCATGATGTCAGTGTACGTGGAGGAACAGAGAAAATCAAAGTATCGGCAGGTGCCAACTATTTTGACCAACAGGGAATGGTAGTTACCGGATCGGGATACCAGAAGCTTTCTTTAGTTGTTGAATCTGGACTTTGAAATATCAAAGTGGATTAGTTTTGGCATCAATTCTTCTTATGCGATGACTAAACAAGATCGTGAGGATGGTAACTTTAATGATTTTATAACCAGTTCCCCATTGGCGGAAATATATGATGCGGATGGTAAATATACAAAGTATATCAACTCGGAAGGAAATTATAATCCTTTGTACCGTGCTCAACATTACGGACGTGAAGTTTCTCGTGATAATTACCGCCTGAACTTTTTTATGGATGTGAAGCCTTTCAAGGGATTCAATTATCGTCTGAATACTTCCGTTTATAATCAGACATCTGAAGACGGTTCCTATAAAGATTCCCAATATCCGGGAGGCGGAGGAACAGCTGTGCTCGACGAATCACGCACGCAGAACTGGCTGGTTGAGAATATTGTGACTTATAAAGTGCCTATCCGCAATAAGAAACATCAGTTGACGTTGACCGGTGTGCAGTCTGTCGACCATAATGGCTCGAAGTCTATCGGCTATTCAGTAGAGAATCTTCCGGTAGATAAAGACTGGAATTTCATTTCTCAAGGTGAGTTTACAGGCAAGCCCCGTCGTCAGTTTAATGAAAATAATCTGGTGTCGTTCATGGCTCGTGCACAGTATTCGCTTTTAGACCGTTATCTATTGAATGTGGCTGTCCGTCGCGACGGTTCCAGCCGTTTCGGAAAAGAAAATAAATGGGGTACATTCCCGTCGGCTGCTTTTGCCTGGCGTGTCAATCAGGAGAATTTCCTGAAAGATGTGTCGTGGATTGATAACCTGAAACTACGTGTAAGTTATGGTATTGTTGGTAATCAGAACGGTATCGGCAATTACACTACTTTGGGGCTGGCTGATAATAAAGGATATGAGTTTGGAGATACTTTCCAGATGGGATATTTGCCGGGTAAGGAGCTTTCTAACCCGAACCTGAAATGGGAACAGTCTGCAACGGCTAATTTAGGTGTTGATTTTAGTTTCTTCAATGGTCGTCTGAATGGTACGGTGGAATATTACAATACGCATACGAAAGATTTATTGGTGGAACGCTCCTTGAATGCATCACTTGGATATACCACTATGCTGGATAATCTGGGAAAGACAAAAATCCAGTGGTATCGATCTTTCTTTAAATGGTGATGTGATACGTACGAAAGAGTTTACCTGGTCACTTGGAACTAATTTCAGCATGTATAAGAATGAAATTGTCCGTATTGACGATACGCTCGATGAAAATGGTAAACCCGCTAGTCAGGTAGCACAGGGATGGATTATCGGAGAACCGATCAATGTATATTATGATTATCTGGTAGACGGAATTTTTCAGTATGATGATTTTGATATCACTCGTGACGGTACAGGGAATCTGGTATATACGCTGAAAAATACCTACGACAGTAACAGTGACGGTGTAGCCGACAGCCCGATTGATTACGGCGGCGCTATTGAACCGGGTATGGTTAAGGTACGTGATAACAATGGAGATGGAAAGATCACGGCAGATGACAGAGTACCTATCCGGAAAGATCCGAAATTTACCGTCTCTCTTTCTTCCACATGGAACTGGAAAGGATTTGATTTATTCATGGATTGGTATGGAGTTTCCGGCAGAAAGATAAAGAATAGTTATTTGTATGACTATAATTCCGGAGGTTCTTTGCGTGGAAAACTGAATGGAGTGAAGGTGGATTATTGGACTCCGTTCAATCCGTCGAACGAATTCCCACGTCCTTCTTATAGCGCAGACCCTGCTTATTTGAGTGCCATCGCTATTCAGGATGCATCTTATATCCGTTTACGCACCTTACAATTGGGATATACTTTCCCGGTCAGACTATTGAAGAATACTCCGATTCATAAATTGCGTCTGTATGCAACTGCTACTAACTTGCTGACATTTACGGAATTTAAGTCTTATAGTCCCGAACTGACTCCCGGGGTCTTATCCGGAGTCCAGACAATATGTATTTGGTGTCAATGTTTCATTCTAAAATAAAGAAATCCTTATGAAAAAGTTAATATATACAGCCTTTGTCATCTGCGGAATGTTGACCGCTTCCTGCTCGGATTTATTAAATCTGGAATCAAAGACAGATGTGACGAACAATTATCTGTTCACTACTCCCGAAGGGTTGAATACAGCTGTTACAGGTCTGTACTCCCTGGCTCGTGAATTGCCGGGTGGAGCGGATAATAATGAATCCAATCTGTACATCGTTACTATGTGTGACTTTAATACGGATATTGCGATACTTAGAGCAGGTGTTTCTACTTCAATCGGACGTTTGAATACGAGCTTTACTCCAAGTACTGGGGATGTCAATAAGTTCTGGAAACATCACTATGGTATTATTGGAAAAGCAAATGAAATTATTGTAGCCGCCGAAGCCCTGGGACTGGATGACAGCGATGTGCTCCATGCATGGAGTGAAGCGAAATTCTTCAGAGGACGGAGCTATTTTGAACTCTGGAAACGCTTTGACCGTCTTTATCTGAATATCACCCCGACCACCGTCGACAATCTGAAACGGGAATACAAACCTGCTTCTCATGAAGAACTGATGACGCTGATTACAACAGACTTGGACGATGCCATGAAAGGGCTGGACTGGTCGCTTCCTCAAAATAATGGAAATGTATTGTATGGACGGGTAACAAAAGCTACTGCCAAGCATGTTCGTGCACAGGTTGCCATGTGGGAGTCAGATTGGGATACAGCCATTGAGGAATGTGAGGATATCTTTAAGCAGGAAGGCATCTACTGATGGAAAAGGAAAAGCCGAGAATGTATTTAATGGGGCAGATTTGAAATCTCCGGAAGTGTTATGGAGTTTCCAATATTCACAAAACTTGGGTGGAGGTGGTTCCGGAACTCCGGTTGCCGGACATCGTGTCTCTATTCAAACCACTACCCGAATCAATAAAATTTCAGGTTGTATCAATACGGCCGATCAGGGTGGATATGGTTGGGGACGTATTTATCCGAATACCTATCTGTTGAGTCTGTACGATCAGGCAAAAGATACGCGATATAATGAGTTGTTTGTTCACCGTTTCAAATACAATGACCCTACTTCTCCTAAATATGGAGAATTGATTCCTCTTACACAGAGTTCCAGCTATTGTGAAACACTGCATTTTATGTCGAAAAAATACTTTGACCAATGGACGATGGCTGATAATCCGGACCGGACAACAGGTTTCAAGGATCTGATTGTCTATCGACTGGCAGAAACTTACTTAATGGCGGCAGAGGCATATATGCGTCGTGACGGAGGTATGAGTACGGATGCTTTGCGCTGTTACAATAAAACATGGGAACGTGCGGGAAATGATAAATTTGCAGGTCCTCTGACACAGGATATACTTTTTGGATGAATATGCCCGTGAGTTGAATTTTTGAAGGCGTTCGCTGGCCTTTGTTGAAACGTTTGGGACTCTTGGGCGAAAGAGTGAAAGCGCATTATGGCGAGACGAAGGCTGAAAACCCTTATCTGGATAAAGATTATGCGGAATGCCGTACCAGTTTTGTGGTTGGAAAGCACGAATGTTGGCCTATTCCACAGGAACAGATTGACTTGATGGGGAAAAAGAGAATTTCCCACAGAATGAGAACTGGTATTAAGCGATTGATTATCTGTAAAACATGAATGAATATGAAAAAAAATAATATACTTCTTATTGATTTTAAATCTGGGGTTACTTTCCTGTGTCGATGATGCATCGGTACGCGTGATGCCTGAATTTAATTGTAAAGATACAAAAGTAAATTTGGCGAAAGCGGCGGGTTCTTCTTTTACGTCGCTGTTATATACCAATGTCGGTCAGGTTGCTGCACAGTACGAAGCGGAATGGCTTTCTGTAGATGTAAGTTCAAAAAGTGTTGTCTACACGGCCTTGACACAAAATGATGGTGAAGATGCAAGAACGGCTGTCGTGAAACTGACTTGCGGCTCATATACAGTAGAAGTGACGGTTACCCAGGATTCTAAAGAACCGGATCTTTCTTTGAAGATAGGACAAAGTGTGGATGAGGGTATCGGTATGATTTTCTGGGTGGATCCTTCGGATAATATGGTAGGAAAAGCGGTTTCAGTGAAACGTCAGGGAGGGGAATCCTTTTGAGGCTTCTGTGATGCCTCATAGTGCACTTTCCACCGTCAACGGATATGCTAATTCTGCCTTGTTCACTTCTCCGTCGGCAAATGATGCGGTAGCATATTGCCAGTCATTGGGTGACGGGTGGTATCTGCCTGCCCGCGATGAATTATGGGAATTGTTTGATGCCTATAATGGTGTTGGACATGCTGATCCGGATTTTGTTTCAGCCGTACCTGATAAACTGACGGAAGTAGAGAAGGCGGCACGTGCTGCATTTGATAAGATGTTGACTGATTTACAAGGTGATGTGATGAACGAAGCTGCCGGTTCGGGTAATGGCGAAAGCTATTGGTCGAGTACGGAAAACGCAGCAGGTAATCAGGCTTATTGGGTACGTTTCGGTAAATCGGGGAGCTGATGCAGGAAATAAAACTGCTACTAACCGTTTTGTAAGATGTATGCGTACAATCGGTGATTATACTTATCCTGAAGAACCGGCAACATTGACGGTTAATCCAAATCCTGTGACATTGGAAGGAGCTAATGAAGCGGAAGCAAATGTGACATTGACATCCAATAAAACGGTATTTAGTGTGGCTTTGGCAAATGATTCCTGGCTTTCGTATACTATTTCGGGCACAACAGTTACGTTCAAGGCAAAATCTAAAAATACCACTGGCGATGTTCGTACGACTGTTGCTACGGTTACAGCCGGTACTGGCACAGCCGCTAAGTCGGTGGAGGTAACGGTGAATCAGAATGTTGCGGCTGAAGGAGGCGCTTCTCTCGAGTTAAGCACAAATGCCGTGACTATTACTCCTGATGCTGTGACGAAATCAGAAGGAATAACGATGATTTCTGATGAAACAGAATTTACAGTAAATATAACTGATGAGTCTTGGGTGAAAGCGTATGTTGATATAACAAGTAAAACTCTTTATTTCTGGACATTATCGCCTAATTTGAATAGTTCTAACCGGGTAACGACTGCTACGGTAATAGCCGGAAGCGGAGCGAATGCACCTAAACAAGAAGTTACTATTACACAAAGAGGGCTTTTAAGTTCCGAGTTTGCGGTGGGACAGGTGATTGCGGATAATGGTTCGTTAAAAGGGGGCATTGTGTTCTGGGTAGATGGCACTAATCGTGGTAAGGCTAAGATTATGTCGTTGGACAGAGAGAATCTGGCATGGTCTACGGCAAGCTCTCCGGCTTCTACCGGTTTAACTTTATCCAATGACAATGGCCTGGCAAATACTACTGCGTTGGCAGCATTGCCGAATGCAGCAGAAATGCCCGCTCTTAAATATTGTATGGATAAAGGTTCCGGATGGTATTGGCCTACGAGAACGGATTTGGAACAGATGTTTGAAACTTATAATGGGACTGCAGTGGCAGATGCAACGGAGAATAACCCGGATGCGATTACTGATTTTGAGAAAGCAAACCGTACAGCTTGGGATCAAGTGATTACTGGTGCGGGAGGAACTATCATGAATACGGCAGCAGCATCTGCTACCGGAGATTCCTATTGGGCTAGTCGTGAAACATCGAGCGGTACAAGCGCATTTTATGTACGTTTTGGAAAACCGCTTGCCTGGGATAAATCGAATGCTAAAAAAGACGGTAAAAGATTTGTTCGTGCAGTCCGTTCAATCTCGAAATAATGGTATTAAGTATGTATAAGGTATATCCAAAAATAATTTTAGCCTGTTTGTTACTGGTTATGACCGGCACGGTTTATAGTCAGCGTGTGACGCAAACGATTAATGATGGTTGGAAGTTCTCCCTCTTTGAGGGAGACGCGTCCACTGCTGACTTTGATATTTCCGGTTGGACTGACGTTTCCATTCCTCATACGTGGAATGCAAAAGATGCAGATGATGAAATTCCCGGTTATTTCCGGGGAAAAGGCTGGTACAGGAAAGTGGTGACAGTGGAGGAACTGATTCCCGAACAAAGAGTCTATCTTAGTTTTGAGGGAGCCAATCAGGAAACGAATGTGTTTGTGAATGGAACGTTTGTTGGAAATCATAAAGGTGGTTATTCCGCTTTTTACGTTTGACGTGACTGATTATGTTCATGCCGGACGCAATCTGATAGCTGTGAGCGTTGACAACTCGCATAATCCGGATATTGCTCCTCTTTCAGCGGACTTTACTTTCTTCGGGGAATCTATCGGGATGTTTATCTGGTGTATACTTCTCCTGTGCAACTGTCCACTACTCATTACGCTTCTAGTGGGGTGTATCTCAAAGCATCGAAGATTACGGATTTGCAAGCAGATATTTCAGTAAAGACATTCTTGTCTAATGCTTTGAAGAGTAATCAATCATTGATTCTTGAAACGGAGATTTTGGATGCAGATGGTAATAGAGTAGCACTTTCACAAAAGAAAGTAAATGTGAAGGCAGAAGAAAAGAATGTAGCTTTTGAATCGCTCATGGCTATTACGCAGCCTAAACGTTGGGATGTAGACTCTCCTTATATATATAAGGTGTATAGCCGTCTGAAGAATAAAAAGAGGAGGTGCTCGATTGTGTTGTCAATCCGCTGGGAATTCGTGAATATCGTTTTGATGCGGAGAAAGGTTTTTTCTTGAATGGGAAATATCGGAAATTGATTGGTACCAGTCGGCATCAGGATTACAAAGGAATGGGAAATGCTTTGCGGGATGAAATGCATATCCGGGATGTACAGTTGAGTAAGGATATGGGAAGTAATTTCCTGCGAGTGGCTCATTATCCGCAAGATCCGGTTGTGATGCAGATGTGTGATAAGTTAGGGCTATTGACTTCGGTTGAAATTCCAGTAGTGAATGCCATCACTCAAAGTAAGGCATTTATGGATAATTGCGTGGAACAGGTGACAGAGATGGTTTATCAGAACTATAATTATCCATCTGTTATTATTTGGGCTTATATGAATGAAGTGCTTTTGCGTCCTCCTTTTAATCCGGAAAATAGGACGGAACGGGCGGACTACATGACATTCCTTCATCAAATAGCTTCGGCGGTTGAGGCGCAGATCAGAAGTCTGGATTCGGAACGCTATACCATGTTGCCTTGTCATTCTACTTCTCAAATCTATCAGGAAGCAGGAATTGCAGAATTACCGATGCTATTGGGTTTTAATCTTTATAATGGATGGTATGGTGGTAGCTTGAGTGGATTTGAAGAGAAACTGGAAGAACTTCACAGGGAGTTTCCTCACAAACCGTTGCTCATTACCGAATATGGGGCGGATGTGGATACTCGTATTCACTTTTTTCGCCGATGCGGTTTGACTTTAGTTGTGAATTTGGTCCCATCTACCACGAACATTACTTGCCTGAAATTCTAAAGAGGGATTATATCGTGGGAGCTATGGTTTGGAACTTGAATGATTTTATTCCGAAGCCAGAAGAAACGCTATGCCTCATGTGAACAATAAAGGGTTGGTAAGTATGGATAGAGAACGTAAAGATGGATATTATCTTTTTATCAGGCTTATCTGAAAGAGGCACCTGTCCTGCACATTGCTTCTAAATCGTGGAAGAACAGGGCAGGAGCCAGTCGGGATGGAAAGAGTTGTACGCAACCTTTGAAGGTGTATACCAATGCAGATAAGGTGGAAGTCTTTTTAAATGGAAAAGAGTTTGGGAGTATATCCGGTATCGGATAAGGTCGTTTCTGTGGATATTCCTTTTATCAACGGAGAAAATGTGGTAGATGCTGTAATTGAAAAAGAGAGGACGCGAATATCGTGACCAGTATGTTTGCAATTTCCAATGTGTCAATGTGAAGAACGGCTTTACGGAAGTCAATGTATTACTGGGTGCTCAACGTTATTTCGAGGATCGGACAGCAGAACTGTGTTGGATACCGGAACAGGCTTATGAAAAAGGCTCATATATATTGGAGAAGTGGCTCCGAACAAGACTCGTTACGGTTCTTTGCCTGCCAGCGACACTGATATACTGGGAACGGATCAGGATCCTATCTTTCAGACGCAACGGGTAGGTATTGAGGCCTTTAAAGCGGATGTGCCGGATGGTGTCTATGCTGTATATTTGTATTGGACGGAACTTACTTCTGAAAATAAGAGAGAGGCTTTGGTGTATAATTTAGGAAATGATGTGGTGAAAGAGGAGTATGCAAAACCGGGTATTTTCTGTGGATATAAATGGGGTATCTGTTGCCGGGCAAATGAATATTGCAGAAGAATACGGTTCCGAACGTGCGGTCATTAAAAAGTATATTGTTCCGGTTTCACAGGGAAAAGGGGCTTGTCGTTCGTTTTGGAGCGGTAGAGTCTGTGCCTATTTTAAATGCAATACGAATCGTAAAAGAATATTAGAAGATGAAAAATAGTATAGTTACATTGTTTTTACTGCTGTTATCCCAGTTGGGTTATGGGCAGGGACGTACATTTAAAGGTCACTGCCCGTCCGTGGGTGAAAGGACAGAAAAGATCTTCCATGGAAGGAGTATGATACCCGTACCATTGCTCAATTGGATGGTTTTAAAGCTACTGATAAAGTGCATGTAAATGAGTATGGAAGTGATTGGAATGCTCCGAAACACCGGGCTACTGGATTTTTTAGAGTAGAACGTATTGGAAATCGTTGGTGGATGATTGATCCCGACGGATATCGGCATTTGCAAAAAGTGGTGGTTGAGGCGTTTGGGGGACTTCCGAACGCAATAAACAAGCGATGCTGGACAAATTTGGTACGGAAGAAAAATGGATCGAAAGAACAGCACAGATGATTCATTCACTGGGCTTTTCCGGGGCTCTTGGAGTAACGAAGAGGCGATTGCTTCTTACAATGCATCCCACAAGGAAATACTTGACCCGTTCAATCATTCTCAACTTGATGAGCGGATATGGTAAGAAAACGGGGAGGAACTTATCAGTTGCCTGGTAACACGGGATATCCTAATCAGTGTATTTTCGTTTTTGACCCGAATTCGAGACTTATTGCGATGAGATGGCACAAAAACTGGTTGCGAATAAAATGGATAAAAACATCATTGGTTATTTTTCGGATAATGAACTTCCGTTCGGACCCAAGAATCTGGAAGGTTATCTGACTTTACAGAACCCTGGTGATCCGGGAAGAGTGTATGCGGAATCCTGGTTGAAAAAGCAGGAATTACTTTGCAGCAAATAACCGATGAGCACCGGGAGGAGTTTGCAGGGGTGGTAGCTGAACGATATTATAAAGTAGTATCGGAAGCGATTCGGAAGTATGATCCCAATCATCTCTATCTAGGCAGTCGTTTACATGGAAAACCGAAGTTTATCCGCCAGATTGTGGAAGCGGCAGGCAGGTATTGTGATGTTGTTGCAATTAACTACTATGGAGCGTGGACGCCGAGTGAAAAGACCATGAAACATTGGGGAGAATGGGCTCAAAAGCCTTTCATCATTACGGAATTTTTTATACGAAAGGAATGGATTCCGGACTGGCGAATACGACAGGAGCAGGTTTTACCGTTCAAACTCAACAGGAGCGTGGATATGCCTATCAGCATTTTGTTTTAGGATTATTGGAAAGTGGAAATTGTGTCGGATGGCACTGGTTTCGTTATCAGGATAATGATCCGACAGCAAAGGGGCAGATCCTTCGAACCTGGACTCTAACAAGGGACTGATAGATAATGAATACAATCTTTATAAACCGTTGGCCGATGCTATGAAAAGAATTGAATATCAATGCCTATCGTTTAGCCGACTGGTTCGATCAACAATCAAATAACAATCAATAAAATACATACCATGAAAAAAATATTTATACTGGGAGCTTTACTGTTTATAACTTCTATTCCTATGGTTTCTTGTACGGATGATGATGATAAGGACCCTAATTTTATGCCTCCTGATATAGTGATGGGTGGGGGAGATGTGGAGTCGGAATACCCGGAAGATTTACCCGTTCCTGGAGCCTCTGTGGTATATGCCCCGTCATTAAATGCCAATATGTATCGCCCCTATCAGTGTCAAGTATTCCAGTGCTTATCCTCCCATATCCAGTTGGAAAACAGAGAATACACGTATTATTGCGTATATGGACGGGTATAAACCGGCTATTAAGACATTGAAAGCATATCAGAGTCGGTGAATAAATATGGAAGTTCGACAACGCTTCCGAAACAAGCAGCTACGGGCAGGTTTTATACGAAGAAGATAGATGGACGTTGGTGGTTGGTTGATCCGGAAGGTTGTTTACATCTGGAACGCAGTGCGACTTCTTTGCGTAAGGGGACTTCCAGTCGTAATAAAGCGGCTTGGAATAGTAGGTTTGGAACTGATGAGAAATGGCTGTCTACTACTCAACGTGAATTGAGCGAGATTGGCTTTCATGGTACAGGTGCCTTTTGTACAGGTACTTATTCACTGATTCAGATTCATAATGCTTCTAATCCGAGCAGTCCGTTGACTTTGGCGCCTTCATTTGCTTTTCTAAGCCAGTTCAAGAGTGAGAAGTCTTATAATTATCCCGGAGGAAGCGATGATAATGCTGCAGGTCTTGTGTTTTATAATGGATGGGCCGAATGGTGTGATTCATATTTGGCAGGTAGTGCTTTCGCAGATTATTTGCGTGATCCTAATGTCTTGGGGTTCTTTTCGGATAATGAGATAAACTTCTCTTCAAACAGTTCCCGGATTTTGGATCGTTTCTGGCTATCAACAGTTCGAATGATCCGGCTTATGTTGCGGCAAAAGGCTTTATGGATTCCAAGGGCGTGCAAAGTGTGACGGATGCCTTGAATAATGAGTTTGCAGGTATCGTAGCAGAGAAATATTATAAAGCAGTGAAAGAGGCAGTGATGAAAGTAGATGATAAGCTGCTTTATCTGGGGACTCGATTGCATGGAACTCCTAAATATATGGAGGGAGTGATGAGAGCTGCCGGAAAATATTGTGATGTCATTTCTATCAACTATTATAGCCGTTGGAGTCCCGAACTGACAACAGCGATTGCAGACTGGGCAAGTTGGGCGGATAAGCCGTTTCTTGTAAGTGAGTTTTATACGAAAGGGGTGGAGGATTCCGATCTGAATAACCAGTCGGGAGCCGGGTATTCTGTTCCTACACAAAAAATGAGAGGGCTTATGCTTATCAGCATTTTACATTAGGGATTGCTTGAGGCTAAGAATTGTATCGGATGGCATTGGTTTAAATATCAGGATGATGATGGTACGGATAATTCGTCGAAACCTGCCAATAAGGGTCTTTATGATAACTCTTATCAGTTGTTTCCTTATTTATCTTTCTTTGCCCGCGAATTGAATTTTAATGCGTATGATTTGATCCAGTATTTTGATAAATAGGTATTCGTTTCGATATAATATTTGAAAAGAAAGACAAAGTGCGAATTTTGCAATAGTAGTTTTTATCAAAGCTATATAGCGAAATTCACACTTTTTATTTTCTGATTAGTTGTGTACTAACGTACCTATCTCTTCTCCGCTGATTACTTTCTTTAAGTTACCTACTGTGTCCATATCAAATACGACGATAGGCAGGTTATTTTCTTTGCACATACAAGTCGCAGTTAAATCCATTACTTTTAGGCCACGTTTCAGCACTTCATCATACGTAATATCATCGAATTTGGTTGCGGTAGGATCTTTTCAGGATCAGCTGTGTAAATGCCATCTACGCGAGTACCTTTCAGCATAACGTCTGCTTCGATTTCTATTCCTCTAAGTGAAGAACCGGTATCTGTAGTAAAGAAAGGATTTCCTGTTCCTGCAGACATGATGACCATTTCACCGTTTTCCATGTGTTCGATGGCTTTCCATTTACTGTAGAATTCGCCGATCGGTTCCATGCGGACTGCTGTCAATACACGTGCTTTTACACCGGTAGCCACAAGAGCAGAACTTAGAGCGAGGCTATTGATAACGGTAGCCAACATTCCCATTTGGTCACCTTTCACACGGTCAAAACCTTTATTGGCTCCGCTTAATCCGCGGAATATATTACCTCCTCCGATGACGATACCAATCTGTGCCCCTTGTTCATGAATTTCTTTGATTTGTGCAGCATATTCTGCCAGTCTTTTTTCATCAATGCCATATTGCTTTTCGCCCATCAAGCTCTCTCCACTGAGCTTTAGTAAGATTCTTTTTATACTTTGCCATACCTTTTTGCTTTTTATTGTTTGCCGCAAATATAGAGATAATTTATCGGATAGCCTCACTGGGATGCGATTACTTTTTTTATTATTTGCCTTCCCAAAAAGGTTTGTACAACCCCTCGCAGGGAAAGATAAATGAGAAAAGCCAGCCACAGGGCGTGATTTCCCAGGAGAGGATGGAAAGCGTAATATACTCCGAAGAAGCTGGCGGAAGCGACTAACATGGAGTAAAGCATCTGACGGGTAGCGGTGGCACCAATAAATACTCCATCCCACAGGAAAGCAGAAAAGCCAGCTAGCGGAATGATAAGTGCCCAGTAAAAATAAGTGTCTGAAGCGTTGATTACTGAAGTGTCATTGGTTAGTAGGCCAAGAAATTCTTTTCCACCGATTGCATAAAGGATGGTGAATATCAATGAAAGACCCAATCCCCAATAGAAAAGGTGATGTACAGTGTTGCGTAAGGCTGTTTGATTCTTGGCACCTATGTAACGGCCGGCCAGTGCTTCACCAGCATAAGCAAATCCGTCCATGATGTAAGAAAACAGAGTGAATAGTTGCATGAGCAAGGTGTTTACGGCTAATACAATTTCTCCTTGGGCGGCTCCTGCAGAGGTGAAAAACATGGTGACCACAACCAGGCAAAGGGTACGGAAGAAGATGTCCCGGTTGACTTGGAAGAAACGGTACATGGCTTGTTTCTGTATAATTTCTTTCCATACGATCCGCTTTCTTAGTGCACTATAATAGCGCATATATAGCAATATGGCCATGAAGAAACCTGCATATTGGGCTATTAAAGTTCCTGTTGCCACTCCTGCCACTTTCATATCCAGCAAGTAGACAAAGGATAGGCTGGCTACAATATTGACAATATTTTGGGTAATAGCGATATACATGGGAAAGCGTGAATTCTGCATTCCGATAAACCAACCGGCGAATCCATAAAGTCCTAATGTGGCGGGAGCTCCCCAGATACAGATATAGAAATAAGTGGTTGCCAGCTGCTCGACTTCCGGTGTGGTTTGTATCAGAGTGAATGCCAATTTCAGGATAGGGTATTGGAGTATCAACAGGCAAAGAGCTATAAACAATCCTACGCCAACGGAACGTAACAGTAACCGGGTGATTTCATTTAGATCATGCTGCCCATACGCTTGTGAGGTCATGCCACTCGTCCCCATGCGTAGGAATCCGAAAATCCAATAGATAATATTAAATAACATTCCCCCCTACAGCGATGGCTCCAATGTAGGCCGGAGAACCGAGGTGTCCTACGATGGTAACATCGATAAGTCCCAGTAGCGGGACGGTAATATTTGATATAATCGATGGTATGGCTATCCGTAATATTCGTCTGTTTTCGGAGGATTGTTTTTTATCTATCATTTTATAGAAACACTTTTATCAAATTGATTGTTCTTTTCGTCCACAAAGGTACATTTTTTATTTTTTTTGTTGTATCTTTGTGAATCACGAACTAAATAGCAATCAGATGGATTATGAGGACCTTAACTATTTTTCTTATCTCTTTATTCTCACTGCCGCTGGCGCTGAATGCACAGTCGGTTGATGAGATGTTGCAGAAAGTATCTGCCGCCATTGAGGCTGGGCAGAATGGACAGGCTGTGAGCTATTTCCGGCAGACTATTCCTCTGAATATAGACCGTACGGAAATGTATTATTGGACGAATGTGGACAAGAATAGTGAAATTAGCTCCAAACTGGCTACTGAATTAGCTCTCGCCTATAAAAAGAAACGGAATTACGACAAAGCTTATTTGTTCTACAAAGAGTTGCTGCAAAAGGACCCAAATAATGTAGATTGTTTGGAAACATGTGCGGAAATGCAAGTGTGCCGCGGACAAGAAAAAGATGCTTTGCGTATGTACGAAAAAAATATTGCAACTCGATGCGGATAATCTGGCTGCTAATATCTTTTTAGGAAACTATTATTATTTTTGATGGCAGAGCAGGAGAAGAAAAAGTTAGAAACGGATTACAAAAAAACTTCCTTCTCCCACTAAAATGCAGTATGCTCGCTATCGGGATGGATTATCGAAGTTGTTTACTACCCGGTATGAGAAAGCGCGTAACTCTTTACAGAAAGTTGTTCTACGTTTTCCATCGACAGAAGCTCAAAAGACATTGGATAAGATATTGAGAATAGAAAAAGAGGTGAATCGCTAGGTGGTTCACCTCTTTTTCTATTATATTCAATTTGTTATTTTATAGTTCGTATTGGTAAATCAAAGGACCTTCATTAGTAGTGCTCGGGTATCAATGTCTCCTTTCTTTGGTCCAGGTATCAGTGGACTATAGGATAAGACATGTCTGATACGTTCACGTTGATTTAGAGTGAATTGATTTGAGTAGCTAATAGCATAATCCATGATATTATAAAGATAAACTCTATACCAATCACATCCTGTTCGTTTTACCAAATTTTCAAATGTGTATTTTTGTAGCTCTCTCATTTTCATATATGTAATCACAATTACTATCATACTTTTTTTATTATAGCTTTTAGTATCTTTGCAATAATCTGTATCTTCACACGTACCATTATTTTCACTTTCGGCAAATAAATGATTAGCAGTCCCAGGTAATGCCCTAATTCATGAGCTTCCGTGACAGTAACGTCTGCTGTGTTATATTTGTTGTTGAAAAGATACCATTAACTTTATAGGCTATTAATAGAAACATAGTCCTGAAATTTAAATTTGCTAATGTTAGATGAGAGTAGTCTGTTTCACCAAATCCCTTCTAAATAATGCTTGCCTTTAGTAGAAAAAAGGAATATGGGAGATACCTAATGTTACTGAATTTGAATTAGGTTCGGTTGCAAAATTATAAACCATAATATTGATATATGAGTTTGGATCCCATAAGTATTTTACATATTCTCCCGTAGAATTATCCTCCATGGCAAAGCTTCACAGTCGATAGGGTATGATTCTGGCCATTGGATATATTCTTCACCAGGATTGTAATGTTTCTCCATTTTTATCTGTTGTTGCCAATGTAAAAGTGAGATTCATATCTACACTGTTATTCTTGCTTTTATACAGACTGTTCACTTTGTCTAGTATATGGGACAAACGGCTTGAATTTACTTTCTGTAGAGAATTTCTATCTTCTTTATACAATACATGAAAGATTACAGGGATTTTATAATGATATTCTTCAGCTGTATTGATAGAGTGTTTTGGATGATTTGAACAGTTTTGTCCTTATGACTTATAATAGTGACAGTTGCTGTTCTGGAATTGTCCAGATTTGCATTAATAGATAAGATTAACTTTCCATCGTTCTCTCCTTTTTAGTGTATTAGGAATACACCATTGTTTATTAATTCGTTACAGTCCATTTTTCTGCATGTAATATCTATCGTTAATGATTCCCGTTGCGCTGATGTTATCAAACTTCGATTCTGATATATTCAATCTTGAACAAGAATCTGAATCAAACAAAGGATCCTATTAATATCCATAATAATGAAAGGAGGAAAATTAGTTTTTTTTTCATAAATTAAAAGGTTTTATATAAAAATTTATTTTTTCAACACAATGTAGCAATAATAGTTTGTTAAGTGATGATTATTTCAGTAAATATTCCACCTCCTTAAACATATAGCCTCTTTTGTTTAGTATTTCATCTTCCAGTATTAATCTTCCTTCAGGTTCTACACAAATGATTCGTGCAAGAAATTCTCCATTGGCATCTTTATATCGATGAATTCCTTCCCTTCTGAAAAGAGACATTTCATATTGACAGGCTATTGATGTCGTATCGCCTTTTTTGAGCAAGCTATAATAAGATTGGATACGCAATACGATGTTCTTCAGTATTTCAAATAGATCGAACTCTTTTTCCTGTAATTTGTCGCAGTGAAACAGGATTAGGGGCAAAACTGAAACGTTTCCTGATTAATATTGATTCCAATCCCTGCTATACTTTGACTGATGTTCCGTCCCATCAGATCGTTTTCTATCAACATCCCGCATATTTTCTTTTCTTTCCAATAAATATCGTTCGGCCATTTGATAGAGATATCGGTGGTATAAGTATCTAATTCTTCTTTAATGGCTAAAGAGATGACCTGTGAAATGAGAAACTGGCGTCGTGCTTCCAGGAATTCAGGGAAGATGACGATGCTGAAAAGAAGATTCTTACCGGAATCTGATTCCCAAGAGTTGCCACGTTGTCCCCGACCGGAAGTTTGAAAATCGGCGACAACGACAGTTAGTTCTTCCATTTTTGTTTAGAACAGAGAGATTGCAGATAATTGTTGGTAGAATTAGTCTCGCTGATATGAATCAATGGAACCGGGAATATATCAGGGGAGGGGCATCATATTCTGCGCGTAACTTTTTAGTAAATTTCTTGATTACCTCATCATAAGAGTGATCGATAAGTTCTTTCATCAGTTTATCGTCTATGTCACTATCAAAGCGAACACTGTTCCAGTATTTTTTATTAAAATGATAAGCCCCTTCAATTCCCGAATAATGTTCACGCAGTTCGATTGCTTTCTCCGGGTCACATTTTAGCGCGATGTGATTAGCTTCTTCCAGGTCAATGAGAGCAAACATTTTGTTCATCACCTTGACAACAAGTGATACATCATCGAAAGGGAAAGACTCGGTAACTCCTTTCTTGTTGAGGCAGTATTCTCTGACAGTTTCTACATTCATAATGATTCGATTATATAATAACTCTATGTATTCTGCATCTTCTGTAGTGAACTTTAATATAAAGGAGGATAAAATGCTTCCTCTATGTGTTCAACCTTGAAATTTATCTCATCGCCTACTATCGTAATGATATCAAAGCGTACAGGAGAGTCAATCTGAAACAATCTGATATAGGTATCCGCTGCGCGTACCGTACGTCTTATTTTAGGTAAATCAACAGCATCTTCCGGCTCTGCAAACAGGGTATTACTGCGGGTTTTCACTTCTATTACAATCAGTTCATTATCCTTTGCTGCTACAATGTCCAGTTCGAAATGTCCTTTTCTCCAGTTCCGGTTACGGATGAGATACCCCTTCTGTTCAAGATAAGCTACGGCGGCATTTTCTCCGGCTTTTCCTAAATCATTATGTTTAGCCATCTTTTTTTTGCAAATTTACTGCTTTTATTCTTTGTATTTACAGAAGTAAAAGTAATTTTGCAGAAGATATGAGAAAAAGGAGTAAGAAGTGCCTGAAAATGCATGTCGAGTGTACCAAAAGGGAACGACGGATGAGCATTTTATTGAGCGACGAAGAACAGCTGATTGTAGATCGTTATCTTGAGAAATATAAGATAACGAA
>VOFC01005592.1_pt1 | contig 26444 bp, 45 predicted proteins | sample 5384161 | NCBI WGS metagenome assembly VOFC01 (sample SAMN12384722, study PRJNA508395) | human gut metagenome | isolation source: healthy gut B | host: Homo sapiens | reverse complement strand
TTATATATCACTTTCATATACAAATTTTAAAATATAATTGTTATCAACGCATTCCACAAACCACATTGTATTTTTTCATTTTCTGATAATTCATATCCGTTTGTGTTTAACTCAAAAACTGTAATTTTCCGTACCATTGTATTCTTTGTCGCAAAAATTTCTTGCATTGACTATTTTCGCCGTAGTAATATCGCCCGATATGCTTTTCAATGATTACGTCAGCATTATAACATTTCTTTTTTTGTAAGAAGTGTTCTGTAATCTGCACCTGTACCGTTATAGATTTTACTTTCAACAAATTCACTCTTTTTTGTTCCGACAATATTGTTGATATTGGTTTAGAAATAAACTCCATTATTGGTGTGTTCATTGTTCTTTTGGGCTAATAATGCCGCTGATGCGCGAGTAATAGCATCATCATAATTCAAATTTATATCATCTGTAATATTAAAATTTTCAGCATATTTGAAGTAACCATTCGGATATCCTCCAACTGCCTCTGAATAAAAGTCATATCCTATTGATGTAACCAACATTTTTACAAATTGTGCATACGTTACATTATCATTCAGTCGTGCCGTACCATCTTCAAATCCACTTATCACACTGTTACAGTACGCATAATTCCAATACTTCCAATCCCACGAATCCTTTGATATGTCACTAAACGGTAAATCTGAATTTTTTTTCCTGTATATGATGTTTCATCGCTGAATCCCATCATATCATCAACTATTCTTATAGCTTCAGAGCGCGTAAGTACATTATAAAGGTTTAAATGTTCCGTCCTCGTAACCGTTCATAATGTCCATAACCCTTAAAATCTTGTTTCTTCTGTATCATAATCCGAATACGCCGATACATTAACTGCTACTCCCACTAAATTAGCACATATCACCAACAAACAAATTAATTTTTTCATATTTATTTCTCCTTGCTATTATTTGTTATCATAATATATGTAAAATTATATTTTGTCAATATTTTTTACTAAAATTCAAAAAACTGATAGTAATTAATTTTTAGATAAATATTTATGTTTATAATGATTTTGTGCCTCTTTGGGCATATAACATGGGCCCTTGTCAAGGATTTTAGATAACAAATACACCTATGCAGTGTTTAACAAATAATTTCTATATTGTATAGGTGTCATTTTATTTAAGTTCCATTGATAACGATCATTATTGTAATAATCAATGTAATCTGATATAAGCGTATGTAATTCATCAAATGTATTGCAGTGCTTTATATCTACTTCATCCTTTAAATGACCAAAGAAAGACTCCTGTGGTGCATTATCCCAACAATTGCCCCTACGTGACATTGATTGCTGCAATCCCATTTCTGCGGCTCTGATACGAAATTGAGGATTTGTATAATGCCATCCTTGGTCTGAATGTATCATTCCATCATCAAAATGTACAAATTGATTATCCTTTAATTCATTCAACGTACTTATAACTAAATCCAATTTCATATTTTCTCTCACCTTGAATGATAATATCTCATTTGTACTTGCATCTAGAATTGTTGACAGATATGCTGTTTTTGCGTTACCATACTGTAAATAAGATATATCTGTCAACATCACCTTTCCAGGTACATTTTGTTTAAATTCTCTTTGAAGATAATTTTTACAGACTTTATGTTCCTTTGTAACTTTATATTTATACTTTTTTTCTGCGAATTGGACATACAATATTATATTTACGCATTATCCGCATAATTCTCTTTCGATTGTAACAAATCCCAAACTTATCCTCTAACAGCATTTTTATACTCCGTGAACCCTTTTTGTATCCTCTAAAACTTATTGCCATCAGTATATCATCACGCACTTTTATATCTATTTCCTCACGCCTTTCACGTTTACTTTCATTTGATAAATAATTATAGTAACCACTTCTTGATACGCCTGCACTCGCACATAAATAAGACACAACATTTTTTAGATTATTATCACGTATTGTAATCCTTATCAACTCAAAAAATATCACTACTTTTCAGTCTTTGACTTCCTATCAGCCCCCTTTCTTTCAAGTCGATTTTTTTTAATAGTTCTACCTCTAGTTCCAAAAGCTTGATTTTTGCTTCTTGCCTTCTTATCAACTCTTTATCTGTAATATTTTTTGCTTTTAATACCGGATGACGATTAAGCAATGTTGCAGAAACATCTAATGTACCATTCTCATAAGCCTTCATCCATCTGCTTGTTGCTTTTTCTATACGCTTAGCACCCAATATTCGCTTATATAATCCAACACTTTCAAAAATCAAAGTAGGACCTTTCCCGTTCATATATTCTCGCACAAAAAATTGCTTAAACTCAATTGTGTATGTTATCTGTTTTTCATTAACAGATTCAACATATATATTTGATGACAAATATTCTATCTCTTCCTCTGTAAAATACTTAATTCCCATCATGATACCTCCATAACAAATTGCACTGTAAAAATTTACATCTCCCTGTTATGAGAGAATAGTCTTTCACAAAAAACAGGCAGAAAGGAGGCACAACAAATGGATTCATTGTTTGAGGTTAATGTTAAATCAATCCGCATTAAAGGTGATACGCTGTCACTTTACATCTATCAAAACAACAGGCTTATTTTGAAAGTCAGATATTCGGAAATCAAATCCATATTCAAATTCGCTGTTGAAAAAGATGCATCAGTTACAGGAAACACCGAAAATCAAAAGCAGCAGTTCTGAAACTGCAAAAGCTGAATGATTTAACACATAAAGAGGTTGGAAAAACCCAGCCTCTTTAATCTCTCCCGCGAAAAAGGACGCTCCATTCGGAACGCCCTCGCTTCATATTCTTCTCTCTCATGATTATAACTATACCACACTTAAAGTTGGTCATCAAGAGGAACTCAGGTGGTTATTAGGTGGAACAAGGGTGGTCTTTTTTATTTTCGATCACTTTATCCAACTCTTCAAGCGCCTGTATATGTAATTTCCGCACATACCTTGAGGTGAAATTCATACAGTTTGCTATAAAACCCCAAGTCCTCTGTTCAGCATATCTGAGCCATAAAACCCTCTCACATACCTTTCATCGGGTATTTTGTCAAGCTGCTCCCATACCTCTGCTTTGAAATCGACAAGTGCGTCAATGTCCTCATCAATTTCACGGTCGAGGTCAACTATCTTTGACATTATATTCTCAGAGGATTTTTCTCCGTGTACGCTGAACAGCCTCGTCAGCATAGTTCGGAGTTGTGTTCATCGCCACATCACGAAGTGTCGCAAGACGCTGCTGTTTCCTGTTAATTGCGTTATCCATTGCGATAAGCTGATTTAAGTATTCCTTTGCCGTCATCAATCCCTTACCTCCTCTATCCTCGCTTTATAGCCTCCATCAAAGAAGCCTGTCCTATATCTTTATTCTTTAAGGCTGTCATCACCTTTTCATCAACCGTGCCTTTGGTAATGATGTGATGAATCACCACTGTGTTTTTCTGTCCCTGTCTGTAAAGCCTTGCGTTTTGCCTGTTGGTACAGTTCCAAACTCCAAGTCAGTCCAAACCATATAATCGTGCTGCCTCCGCTTTGCAGATTAAGACCGTGACCGCAGCTTGCCGGATGCGCTATGGCAAGCTGTATCTTTCCTGCATTCCATTCCGATATATCCTTATCGTCCTTTATCTCACTGACATCGAACCGCTCTGAAATCCTATCCCTGTCGTGCTTGTAGCTGTAATACACAAGCACAGACTTTCCGTTTGCCGCTTCGATTAAGCCCTCTAAAGCGTCAAGCTTACGGCTATGTATCTTCTTGACCTTTCCGTTCTCATCATAGACCGCACCGTTGGCAAGCTGAAGGAGCTTTTGTTGCTAAGACTCGCCGCATTTACCCGTCAATATCGCCATCGGCAAACGGCAATAGCATCTCCTTTTCAAGCCGTTTATACATTGCCGTTTCCTTATCGCTCATACCGACTTCAACAATATTATCAACCCTCTCCCGGCATTTCAAGATAGTCCGCTGCTTTCATCGAAACACAGATGTCGGATATTTTCCCGTATATTCTCTCCTCTGCATCAGGCAATGGCTTATATGAATACACGATTGCGCCGTTACGCTTATCCGGCTTAAAATACTCATCACGATACCGAGTTATATATCTTCCAAGCCTCTCTCCCATATCAAGCAGGTTTATCTCCGCCCATAAATCCATTAACCCGTTAGGCGCAGGTGTTCCCGTTAACCCGACAATCCTGTCAAACTTCGGTCGTACCTTCCTTAATGCTCTGAACCTCTTACTCTGATGCGACTTAAAACTCGAAAGCTCATCAATGACCACCATATCAAAATCAAACGGATAATTCTTTACAAGCCATTCTACATTCTCGCGGGTTTATGATATACATCCGCATCTGATTGCATGGCTTTCTGCCTTTCAGATACACTACCGACAGCGATTGAGCATCTGAGGTATTTTAGCTGTTCCCATTTATCGCATTCCTGTTTCCATACTGTGAGAGCTACTCTCAGAGGCGCGATTATAAGCGCCTTTGAAATCTCAAAATAATCATACATGAGGTCACTTACAGCTGTGAGTGTTGTTATCGTCTTGCCAAGACCGCATTCCAGCATAAGTGCCGAAATCGGATTGTTTATTATAAAATCAACACCGTACTTTTGATACTCATGCAAATCATCTCTGTTCAATTTCATCAAGCACACCTCCGATTTGCTCTATGCCGTCAATGCAATACACCAAAAACCCTAATGCTTCTAATTGCCTTTTTTCGCTTTATTTGCAGACTCCGCATTTTCCGTCCTGTTGCTTTCAGTTTCGCAAATGCTGCCTTTCCCTCCGGCAACAATAACAGTCTGTCCGGAACGCCGTTAAAATTCGAGATACAAACTTCAAAAGCCAGTCCGCCCCTCATCTTTACTGCATTTTTGAGCCTTTTCTCTATTTCACTTTCACGCATTTTCCTCCATATTTTCAGCCGTTGTTGCCATTTGCTCAAAAAGCCCTCGCGCGCGTATATATGCGTGTGTAAATATTTATAAATATAATATATAATCTATATAGACTTTTTAAAAACACAGCAACAAACAATGTCAGTAACCTTGCTTTTTATGCCGTTTTCCGATGTTGCCATACCACCGTTTTTATCGGCAATTTACGGAAACATCGGAAACATAAAGACATATAACTCTGCCCTATATCCTCTCATAGCCCGCGACAATTCCGTACATACCGAACCTCGACTTCTTGCCGGACTTCTGCCAGCCTTCCATCTTCGCCATAATTGCCGAGATAACGTTTGCGTCAAGCCTTTTCAAATCCGCTTTCGCTTTACCGAAACACTCGCACCATATCTCCATATTGCAGACCTTCGTGCGTTTTACGCTGCCTTTAACCGATACCTCCCCAAACTCACTGCCGTTAAGGAAATTACGGCGTCCGTATAAGACATTTCATTCCAATTATCCGGCAGCAAGGGTTTCAAGGTACTCACGCACCATACCCTCACGCTCGTCCGTTTCCAAAGCCTCGCGCTGAAGATTCTTCGCATATTGCTCTATCTCCGCGTCAAGAATAAGCGGTTCTTTTGTTCCTGTAATACACAAGCACCTCCGCCCAAATCTGGTCTATTTCATCCTGCGTAAGCTGCCACGGCTTTTTCTCCGAGTTCCCCGATACCTTAACAGGGAAAAACGGCGGTTGCCCGTGGTATCTCTGAGGTATCCGTGTTCCGCATTCGTTGTGCCTATGAAAATACATTGTCTTAAATGCGGCGTCGCTCTGCGACCGAAGGACGCGCGGAACACATCGTTCTGCCGTGATATAAAACCGCGCAACGTTTCTATTTCCGTTTTCTTAAGTCCCGCAAGCTCGCCTATCTCCAGAATCCAAAAACCCCTGCCGGTTTCTCTGCCGCCGTCTTATCCTTTGTGTCGGATAATAAAAGCGAATCGTTAAACCACTCACCGCACAGCTTTGATATAATCGTTGACTTTCCTATCACCTGCGGTCCCGACAGAACAAGCATCGTATCAAACTTAATGCCCGGTACTATAACGCGGGCTATCGCACCGCATAAGGTTTTACGGATTACGGCGCGTGTGTACGGATTATCCTCCGCGCCGGGTAATCGGTAAGCAAGGTATCAACCCTTTCTGTCTTATCCCATTCCGGCAAACCGTCAAGATACTGACGGATAGGGGATGGAACGAGCGGTCATCGACTACCTTTGCCAATGCTACGTCATAGTTCACCCTTGTGAATTTACCCGTAATGGTAGAAGTATGTTAAAAGCTGCGCATCGTCAGCATCGCGCCAATATTTAGACGGATGCTGCCACGGCACATTTCCCTTTATCTCTATACAATCCGACAGTTCATTGAAAACAATACCTTTAAGCTTCGGGTCGTTCTGCAATATAATCGTGAGGTTTTGTATAGTGTTCTCTATATCTCCCCGCTTGTTCATAGAAAGCCTATGTCTCCACATCACATCGTCATCGTCCGTGATAGCCGAAAACTCCTCCTGCGCCGCCGTTTCCTTATCGGTGAGCGTCTGTGCTTTGACATTATCATCGTTCATCGCAAAGTCCATCATTGCTTTAAAAGACGGCGACTTCTCACTGTCCGTTTCGTCCTTGTCTAAGTATGCAAACTTATGTATCCGCACAAGGTCAAAGCTATTGCACAGCTTACCGCAAGCCGGATCGGTCGCGTGATGGCTGTATGCGGCGTTATAGACTATAACCCCTGCGATTGAGTCTGCCGGGATATAGTCATAACGTCCGCTTAAGCTGCTCGGCGCATATACATCCGTTAAAAACGTATTTATTGCCTCCTGTATCGGATACGCGCGGCAGAATGCGCCGACTATGCCGTCCTTTGTCAGCGGATCGGCTTGCTTTTTCAAAAGCGTGGGATACTATCTTTTTTTCTGTCTTGACGATACGGGATATTCCGATGTATCGTGCCAATCCTTATACCTTTGCAAGCACAGCATCCGCGTCCACAGGGATTTCCGTCCCGATGCCTGAATACAAACTCACCGTCAGCGGACGTTGACGCCCAATACATAAGACGGTGCGGCTGATAGGTCGTGTCGTCAAACTGTCTATTCCGATGTCGGCGGCTATGCGTCTTGCAATAGCCGTGTACTCGTCCGCCGTAACAGGACGGGACAGGGGATTATAAGCCTGAGTCTCGGTCGTTCGGGTGTATGCTTATGCGTCGAGTATATAAGACAGCGGAAGTCAAAAAACAACTCTATCTGTTCCCAAAAATCGTCATCTGCATAATCTGCATCAAGTGTGAGCAAACAGCGGTTTACAACGGTGTCCTTCTTTCGGATACCGTTTCTCAGTTCACCGCCGACAAAACCGCCCACGTCCTTTATATTATCCTGCTGACCTTTCGGGAGTTTACGGTATTCCTGCACAGTTTCGGCCGTTCTGATTGTTTCGGAACATCTGCTTACAAATTCATCCCATGAAAACTCCTTGATTTTCCACGCTCTTGAAGTCCTGCTGTTGCCTACGGATATTTTCATAGTTCCATCACCCCGCAGTTCTCGTCAAAATACTTTATCGGTATATTCCACTTTCTTTGCCGCACGTTTCTCGCTGCATTCCACTTGAAATATACTCGCCGAACACCCACATTTCCGTACATCGTTTTAGCATATGCAAGGCAAGCGTCAAGCCTTGTCTGCGTTCGGTTTTAATACTATCGTTTAGGAATTGCGTAAAAAATATATGTGAGGGCAAAACGGCAATTTGCCGCACTGCACTGCAAACAGCGAATACCTTCTTGCATTATCTGTGTTTTCTCTATATTCCCGCGATACGGAGATGCTATGTAAACCCACGGAATAAATCTCTCGCCGCGCTTTATAATCTTTTCATCCCTGCGGATTTGAAAGTATGCGCCGCTAAATGTCGGATTGGGATAATGCTCACTGTTTCTGTGCATTTACTCTCCTCCTGTGATACATCTCAATCAAGTCCGTTCTTCCCTTCTTTGTAAGCGTGTACCGCGTATTTTCAAGTCCAGACTCAAACTGAGCCTTTTTTTCTTGTAAAACGGACAATCCCTGCCGCCAAAAATCATTATTCATTAAACAGGTACAATAACCGTTGGTATTTGCAAAAACAGTCCTTATGCCCGGAACACAATATTTTTATAACCATATCAATCTCCCCTCTCCTCATAAGCGCATAGCTTCGACTGCGACCTTCATCGGCTCAAAAGCAGAAAATCTCGTGTATCAGCGTTTCCCTGTCATATTCGGGAAATGCCTCGTGATTAAGACCGCATCGCCGTACTTCGTCCGTCTTGTAAGTCTTATCTCCGTTTCCTTCTTACGCTCTGCCGCACCGATTATTTCTAAAACACAGTATGCCGCCATAATAAAGAACGGCAGTATAAAATACTCGCCGCCGATTACGGCATTGCTGCGTATGTATTGTATATATGACCGCTGCAAGCTCAGACAGTGCGCCGATTATGGCAGCAGTTAAAATTACTCTCTTTTTCATAAACCTTAATCCTTCCTGTAATATTCACACTCATATCCGTCTGCACTCAAGGGGATACCGTCCACCCAATCAGGATTTATGCTCATCAGCATACACATCTCATCAACCGAGCCTTGACCGTCCGGCACTTCGGCTATTATTTCATCGTGGACGTGGAAAACAATATCGTATCCGGCATTTGCGACATTCATCATTGCCGAAGCAAGCAAGTCCCTCGCAATCGCCTGTACGATATTCTCCCAGCTTACCGCCGAATGTTTCAAGACGCTCCCATTTCTTTGATGCGCTGACACCCATATATGTGATACTGTCGCCGCCGAATCGGTTTGTGCCGATACGCGGCTTTATATACGACAGCCTGCGTCCGCTCGGCAGGCGTATGAACAATATCCCTCGCTCGTACATAAACACAAGCTTGCCGAGTGAAACGATTGTTTTTTCCTTTTATTGCCTTCATAGCTGTGTTTCCGACCTCTGTCCACAACTTAACGATATGCGTATTGGCATTTCGCCAATCGTTGATTAAACCTTGTAGTTCATCCTCCGGCACTCCCATCTCAACCGCGCCCATATTCTTCAATGCGCCGACCGAGCCGCCGTAGCCGCAGGCAAGCTCGGATATTTTACCCTTTGCCGAAGATGTCCATTTACGCCGTGTTTTTCGACCGGAACACGGAACATCTGACTTGCAGAGGCGCAGTAAATATCGCCGCCGTTTCTGAATGTGTCAAGCCTCCACTGCTCACCCGCAAGCCACGATAACACACGCGCCTCAATAGCCGAAAAGTCAGCAACTATAAATCTGAGGTATGGTTTTGGAATAAGGACGGTACGGATAAGCTCTGACAGGACATTCGGCACATTACCGAATGTCATATCAAGAAGTTCAAAATCCCCGTCTTTTTACAATATCCCTTGCAAGCGTCAAATCCGGAATATGGTTCTGAGGCAGATTTGCACTTGCAAAATTTGTCCGGACCATCTTCCTGTTCTTGAAGCGCCGCAAAGCGCATCATTCCGCGCACACGGTTATCTTTGCATACCGAACGCATAACAGCCTCATATTTTTTTTACCGATGTTTTCGACATCAACAGCCGCAAATGCAGCATTTCCTGTATATCTCCGTCCGTTTCATCTACAAGCGCCGACACAGCCTTCTTTGAAAGGCTTTCAATCTCCACACCGTTCTCTGTAAGCCACGCCTTAAGCTGTGCTACGGAGTTCGATTTTCAAGACCTGTTAATGTATATGCCTGTTCCGTAGCCACTGCGGTCTGTATGGAATTGCTTTACCGCCTGCCGTGCCAATTCAAATCCACAAGCACACCACGGTCGTTTATGTTCTGGTCGAGGACATATAACCTATGCTCTGACTCGCTGATGGGATACATATCAAGCTTTTTGCAATCTGCCTCTACATCAACATCACGCTTGCAGTATTCCTTAAACAAAGTCCATTTCTCAGGAGTATCCCATGGCATATTCTTTTGTTCTGCTGCCGTTTGATTTAGTTGGCTTGCACGGAACACAGAAGTATTTGATTAACTCCTTACCTCCGTCATCTTCTGCCGTTCCAAACCAAGAGCCGCACCGACATCTGCAAGCGATGACGGCAGCGACAGTTCCGCAGCCTGTACCGCTGTGCAATACCAAGACGAAGGGTCAAGCAGGATACCGAGATGCTTTGACAGACACACCCGCTCAAACTGAGCATTGAACGCCGTCTTTATAACCGTATCGGATTTGATTGCTTCGGCTATTTCCTCTGGCAGTTCTTCACCGCTTACAAGGTCAACAATATGTATTTCCCCGTCATCTACAGAATAGGCAAACAGGAGTATTTCAAAGCAGGAGAATCGGCATATTTATATACCCCTGCACTTGATAAGGTCTATGTCAGAAAATGTTTCAATGTCTATGCTTAATTTTTTCACACTTCTCACCTTTTACCAATAAATTTTAGGTTGACTTTATCCTAAAATTAGAATATAATATTTATAGAATATAAATGGAGGTATGCAATATGAATGTTAATACAAACACAATGGTTTCTATTTCCGAAGCCAATCAGAATTTTTCTAAGGTCGCAAGACTTGTTGACCAGTACGGCAGCGCTGTAATTCTTAAAAATAATTCGCCCCGTTATCTTGATTTTAGAATTCAATCAAGCCGATGAGCAATTAGCTGCGCAACTGATGATGTATTAGCTATATCCAAGAAAATAATTACTCGTAATAAGGCCGTATATGAGGAACTTGCAAAATGAAAATCCTTACTAAAGAACAAATTTTACTGCTCCACTCACAGCTTATAGAGGGTTTCGGCGGTTCATCTGATATACGCGACAATGCACTTCTTGACTCAGCTATCAACACACCTTTCCAAACATATGACAGCGAAGAATTATATCCGACTTTATTGGATAAAGCCTCTCGCCTATGCTTTTTGGACTTGTAAAAAATCATCCGTTTGTCGATGGCAATAAACGCATAGGGACTCACGCAATGCTTGTATTTCTTGCAATAAACGGTGTTGAATTGGAGTACAGTGATACCGAACTGATAAATCTCATTTTGTCAGTTGCAGCAGGAACACAATCCGATTCGGATATTCTCCGATGGCTTCAGCAGCATATCATTTAAGAACATCTTATAAGGTGTTCTTTTTTTTTGCATACACATCCTTTACTCTTAACTCAGGAAATCGTCATCCTCATCCTCATACGCTTCAAAAATCATCCTCGGCTCTTGTACGTCCGCCGAGCGGCTCACCTTTGGCAACCTTCTGAATATTGCCAAGTCCGCAGGCAATACCGCGATTTCCGTTAGTATTAAACGGATAAAGGGATATTGACACTCTTGCATAACAGCCGCTGTAAACCTCGTTACGGTCTAAGATAGGCTGTACATTCTTATCTACAATCTGAGGCTTATCCTTCGAGTTGCAGTTTATAAAATAGCTGTCCTGATATGCTTCATCGTCCGGGCGCTCAATATCACCGTCACGAAGCGGAAGTTTCAGATTTGCCGGAATTCTGCCGCCAAACTTCGTCTTGCCGTCCTGTTTCGCCTGTTCGATTGCGTCCTGAATAGCCTTTACCGTCTTTGTATCCGATTTCGGGATAATCAAAGAAACACTGTATTTCTCATCGCTGCCGTTAATTGAGGCAGGTTCCCATATATGCTCGTATGATAATCTAACTTTACCTGTTACTAAATGTGCCATATTCAAATTCCTCCTAAAATAATGGGATTTCATCAAAATCCCTAATGTATGTACTTCCTCGCGCTTATCCGTTTCCGGAACAAGCGTTAATTTGCCTTTCGGTTTGATAATGTATTCACCAAGCAGCTCTCGGAACTGCTTTTTACCCATCAGCTTCTCCATCTCCGTTATACCGATAAGCGTATTTTTTATATATCTGCGAAAGCGTATAACCGTTATCGCGGCATACTTCCGCAATCTTGCCTTCATCCGCATACTGACGCTTTGAACGCCCTCGACAACCTTTGAAACCGCGCCAATGCTTACCCTTTATAGCCTTTGCCTGTGCGTATGCAAACACATCCTCCGCCCATTTGGAGAGGTCGGCGGCAATCGTAAGAACACCTGCTATTTCATCATCTGTCAGTTCCGCAGGTTCTTTGAATTCGTGTTTTGCGGTTTCAATCATAAGCTCTGCCCTCTTTCGACAGGTGGCTCTAAGTTTACAGAACCGACAATGACTTCCGGCTTTGAACTCACCTTCGCCTTTCGCTGCAAGCTGTGCGATTGGTCTTAGTGTATTTTCCGCCCAAGAAAGCAGCTCATCAACAGACATCTCCCACTCGGAAATACTGTCAAGTCTCGGCTGAACAATCGCCATCTTAACCGTTTTTACATCATACAGGTAACCATAGAGATTTAACGCACCCAAAGCATACAGCATCATCTGCGGATTATGCTCCGCCGATACAGCCACGCCTTTGCCGTACTTGAAATCAATCACCTGTATAACATCATCAGCTACAATGACAAGGTCGCCTGTGCCAAAGCCGTCCTCGACATAGTTTGAAAAGTCAAGTCTCTGCTCTACCATAACCACTGCATCGGGACACGACTTTCGGATTGTTTCAATTTTATCCGTAGCATAATACGCATAGCTGTCTGTGTGTCGGTCAATCTCCTCTGCGTTAAAGTTTCCGGTAGAAGGCATTGGAATATCCCGTTCACCTAAATACCACCTGACCTTATACTCTGCGACTTCGTGAGCAACAGAACCTTCCTCTGCATACACTGTCGTTTCATCGGGCAGTTCTTTCTCAAGCATAGCCGAAGGCGGACACGCAAGCCAGCGATGCGCAGCCGATGCGGACAAAACCGCGTGTTTAATCGGAGGCATTTACTCCACCTCCATCTGCTGCAAATCAGCATAGAATGCGTCAAGGTCAGCATCTGCAACGGCTGTAATATTCTTTACACCGTATTTTTCAATAAGCTGCTTGATTTCCTCACGCTTTCCCTCACGGGACAGCTTAACCGCAAGTTCTCGGGCTGTTCGTGCGTCACAGAGGGCGTGTCTGCCCCTTTCTGCGCCGATACTTTCTCTTTTGGTATACTATCCCCATCGGACATAGCATTCGCCATAATTTCCAAGCTGTCGGCAAGTGAGCGCATACCGTTTACAACGTCAAGTAAAAGTTTAATCCTGCTCATCATCCTACACTCGCCTCCTTGTTTACCTCGTGTATGGAAAGCTCCTCCACACTGTCTCCGGGAACAAGAATTGTCATTTTACATGGCATACCGAATAAGAGCCGAAGGAACTTCTCGCTTACCGAAACACTGCGGAAGTTGACAACACTGTCTGCTCTCGGTTTCTTTGAAACACTGATTTTCAAAGTATGTTTCATATTTTATCGTCCTTTCCGAAAGGCTGATTTTTAATGCCCTTCACTATACGGACAAATAAAAGGTCAAATGTGAGGATTTTTTTATATAAACTTTTTAATTTTTTATAAATCGTTCTAAGACGATGAGAAATAGCCGAATGATCTACACCTTCCTTCTTTGCGTATTCATTGACTGTTACTCCCTCAAAGTATATGGCTCTGATAAGAGCCTGCTGTTTGCTTGAAAGATGTGAGAGCCTCGTTTAATCTCTCAGCATCACCCAATCCTTCAAAAAGCGCTGATATTCCCTTGTCCTCTACTGCATAATCAGCACCTCATATGTACGCGCCTCAAGCGAATAATGCCTGCGTTTTTCCTTTTGTCATTATTCCGCTCCAGCCTGTCAAGCTCTGCAAGAACACTGCCCACTCATCGGAAACCTCAAGTTCCACATCTCCGTCTACAAACTCATATTTGATTTTCGCAAAAAGTGCCGCCTTTCTGCAAGAAAAAACGGCACTCTAACAAAAAAAAACTCGCATTTTTTTAATGCGAGCCATTCGGCTGTCCTACATTTTCAGACAAAATCCCCCATTTCGTGTAAAAGGGCAAAAAACGCCCGGCAAACAGCGTTAAAAACACTGTTTACCGAGCATTTCCCCATTAAATTTATTTTGCTTTTATGTTAAAGCTTATTTTTACAAGCTCTACTAACCACGGTGTAATCGGCTTTGCGATTGCACGGGCATTTAAATACGCTATTTCTCAAGCGTCAGACAGGTATTGCCTAAATAATACCCGTCCATTACTGTAAGTGTCATTGCAAGGTCGGGTTGTCCATTTTCGTAAGATAAATGGGCAACAGGTACTGCACCGTCCCATATACCCCTGTGCCGTAACAAGTCCCGGTTCCACCACAACCTTCCGTCTTGCAAGCTCTACCGCAGTTTCCAGCAGCAGAGGCAGATTCTTAGCCTTGCGTATCTTGGCGGGAAGTCTTTCTAAATTTTCCTCATCGCCTAAGATATGCTCAACATTTACTTTATTGGCCATTCGGGATTGAAATTCAAACCTTGCTGCGCCATCGGATATATCGGTCGTTCCGGTAAAGGCTCAATGTATTTAAGCCACGGTGACAATTCATCACAGAAACCTCTGAAATACCACTCAAGCATAGAGTCTATCTTTTGTTTCTGCCGAAGAATCCGTATATTCCTTTATATCTTGGCGTATAAAGTCCTGTATGAAAGCAAGCATTCATTTTCTACATAAAAATACTTTGATGCTTTCTCCTCCACCGATTCCGAATTAAATTCAATAGCCTGTTTGCGAAAGATAGTATGTATATATCGTTCTAATATCGGTGTTTCAAAATTCTTTGTTTCAACCGCAGGTTTCTTAAACTGCCATGCCTCCGGCAAAGCCATACATTTTAAATCATAAAGATGCCTGTACCATTCCGGTACATACGCAAAATCGAATAAATCAGTTTGTAACGTCATCATTGCATCACCCTGCACTTTGGTGTGCCTCAAGATACCCTGCCTGTATCGCTGCTTTCAAATCCTCATCAATATATCGTCTCATATTTCCATCACCATCAACTTCCTCTACTGTGGACAACGCATTTATATAACTATCGTAATACGCTAAAAACTTTCATTTGCGCATCATGGTCTCCGTGAACTGCGCGATACGCTGTTTCATAATCAAGTTTTTTTCTCGTCCATTATGTATGTTTCCTTTCATAATAATCTCGTATAAAGTTAAAAGCTTTTTCTTTCCATTGGCTGATTGTCGTTTCAGAGACACTAAAACAATTCTGCCACTTTTTTTTGATAACCCATACCAAAATTCAAGTATCAGCACTTCTTTTCTGACACTCCTTAAGCTTAGTCATAGCTTGATATAGCCACTGGTTGTAACAACACAACTATGTCCGTGTTCATCTGAGACAACAAATTCTGATGGATACATATCCTTTTCCGTATGTCTCCATCACATATTGCATCACCTCCGCACCGCCGGTTTCATTATTTTTTTTTTTATTACAGCAGTCTTTTTTTTCTACTCATATTACGCATTACTGTCTTGCTGTAGCTATCAAAATCGCCATATCTACATTATTATCGGATAAGGAAGTTGACACAAAGGCACCCCCTTCTCCGTATACAGTTTTTGTGAATGAGTCTTTTACCTCCTCTGAAAGACTAAGACCTGAATGCGCGGATATGTTAAGCAAATTACTACTTTTTATTGTTTTTGGGTAAAAAAATAAAGCGCATTACAAAACGGTTTTTTAACCACTTCATAATGCGCACTATTACCATCATTTTATTGTTTTATGAATTCATATTAAACATAATTTTTCCCTACTTACATCATCACAAATCACTATTTCCTTTGCATCAACGAAATCTATACTTTTATCATATTATTTACTCTTTTCGCACTCAATGCTGCGCCGATAATCCCTGCATCATAAAACTGCCATGTTCATAACACATACCTTTTTATCTTGCTTTCCACTCATAGATGCTATATAATACTTAGTCCTTGATTACTTATTCTTGGAGCAGGTTATCACGATATAATCCACCTTCGTTTGGTACCCACCTTTAAAGTGTATGAATACATCCTCTTCTTCACTTGATTCCGCAAATGCTTCGTTCAGATTTGCAGTATGCGGATTTGCGTATTTATTTGTATCCGTCCATTCTAAAGTAATTGCACCGTATGCCGCTGCTGTAGCAGTGTTTGTTTCCGGATATACCGGTGGATTGGTGGTATCACCGTTCCAGTCGTAATCAGTCGTATAAAGTACATAATCGGCCGATGTGTTCTTGCTTCCCATTGCGCCGTAAACTACAACACTTTCAATATCTGCGAGCTTTATTTTTGCCAAGATAGAACGTCATCTCTTCCTTAGCGTTTTATCGTTATTTACTCCGTATCCGTTTGTTTTGAAGTTGAAGTCCGCGTTGGTATAATTACCGTCAGCATTTACAGCTGTTGAACCGTTGGTCCATACGCACATCTTTGTTCCGTCTTTGCGTTGGAAGTCTTTGTTCCGTTAGCCTGTGAACTGAACGCGTTGCCTAACTTCAGCTTTGTTATAGTGTATTTCGCTTCTTCCGCTTCTTTGTCAGCCTTCTGCTGCTCCGCAGCCTGTACTGTCAGCTCCGCAAATCGATTTACTATCTCCAGCGCGTCGGCATAAACAGTCCCGTCCGCCATTCCGTCAAGAACAGTCTGCTGATATGATGAGAAATCATCAAATCCTATATACACGGATATATCGCTTACATTGTTAATAAGCTCAAGATTTTCTTTTGAAAGTGCCGTTTTCATAAGTGAAGTTGCAAGTCCGCTTTCAGCAGCATTAGCTATTTGGTTAAATGCTTGTTCCTCTTTACTTATTCCTACCGCTCTGTACGGCATTGCAAGCTCATTTAAATCAGTTTCCTGGGCAGTATAAGGAATTATTGTATATTCATAGGTATATGAACGGTTATTCTTTATATTGTATTCGTCAAAGTGTCCAAGCCGCATTTGTGCTTCCGTTTCCAAGACCTCTGTTCTTATAATCTACAGACAAAACGGTTTCTTTCTCGGTGACAGCTCATAGACGTGTCCCTTATCATTTAAATCAGAGTCCGTAAAGTGCAATGCGCTTGCCTCCACCTCATTTTTTGCCTGCGATAAGCAACGCGGAGGACACATCTCGGTTGTAACCGTTATCCAGCGTACACCGTAAGATTTCCTGTGTCTTGAGGCTTAACATACGGATAGAACATATTTGATACAGTGTCGCTGTACACTCCCACATTTGCAAAACCGTTTCTGTCAATGTAATTTTTCAACAGGACCGTTTCCATACCATGAAACATTTTCAAAGCCCTCAGGTAAGATTAAATCCGTACCTATCTTCTGATAATACTGTGTCATAGAGGTTTTTGAAGCGTCTATTGAGGATTCCACGGTTATGACGCCGTTTCCGTTTACAGTATAATTTACCGTCTGCTTTGCGCCGTTTTTGAGGATTGCCTGAACATTTATTACAATCCTTCCGTCTGACAGTTCAAAACAGTCGTTTCTCTACCGTTACAGTATCCATTGCAGTCTGCCAACCCGTTTCAAAAAATTGCCTTTCTTCGCATCTGAACTGCTTGTTTTATCATTATCCAACCTTGCACGCCAATAGTTTCCGACAGGACCGTTCTTTATCAGCACATCATTATTATATGTATAATTCTCTATCTGACCTGTTGTTTTATTCACTGTAAACTCGAAATTTTCGCCTGTAACTGAAATTTCATTCGCGTTGTCCGATGTTGTAATACCTCCGCTGATAATGGGCGCGGTGTTATTTCTGCTTTCTGCCACCTTAAACTGCTCGTGTGCGCAATTTCGTGTCCGGCATTTCTGAAAATCTGTATCTTCTTTAAGCGTTACGGTGATATTCAGAAAATACTCCGAGCCTGCCGTTGGATTATCCAACGTATACGGAATATTAACAGTCTTTGTTTCATTTGGTTCTATGCTTTCATTGATTACTCCCGAATCAATAACCGTTCCGTTCTCGGTAGCTCCCACTTACAGTCGTATTCGTTAAGGTTTGTAAAGTTGCTTTCATTATATATTGAAACGCTGTGCTTATCATTTTCATTTATTGTAAAATGGAAATTCTGATATACATATTTCACTTCGTAAAAGCTCAGGCTGAACATCTCTGTCAGGCGAAACAAGTCCGTTTATACAGAAGTTGCTGTCCTTTTTGTTTGCCGCCCCAGTCATCGCCGTAACCAAAATATTTACTGTCCATCTTATCAGCATACAAACTCTTATGTGCGTTTTCATCAGCATAATAGTTCCACGCGCCGCTTTTTGTATATTCCGTAATTCTCGACTGGTCAACCCAATCCCATATAAAGCCTCCCATCATATAATCCGAGCTTCTTACAGCGTCCCAATATTCTTCAAGATTTCCCTACGGCGTTGCCCATAGCGTGGGCATACTCGCACATAATATAAGGAACCTGTTTAGTAGCTCTTGTTTTCACTGTTGACACGAGCGGATACATATTGCTTGCCATATCTGTTCCGACATCGGCAGTTTCCGTTTGATGAATGGCTCTCGGAATGTACAGGACGCGTCTTGTCGTTGGTCTTAAAGAACTGAACTGAATCATATCGCGCCACATATAATCGGAGCTTGCTGCATTGCTTGCATAAACGCTCTCATTTCCAATTGACCACATAATTACGGACGTTCTGTTTCTAAGACGCTCATATGCGGTATTTGTTCTGTCCATACACATCTTCTTAAAGAGAGCTTTTTTAGCCTCTGAACCGGCAGTGATAGTGTCCTTCATCAGCGCGTTTGCTTCAATGTTTGTTTCCGCCATAAGGTAAATACCGTATTTATCACACAGATAATACAAATATTCGTCATTTGAATAATGAGAAGTACGAATAGCATTGATGTTGTACTTCTTCATCAGCTCAATGTCCTTTTCAAGCGACTCCTTTGGTGTTGTTTTACCGTATGCGGTATCAGTATCGTGGCGGTTTACGCCTTTAATAAGCAGATGCTTTCCGTTGATTTTTATAGGCTCATATGTCGTGGCAATGCTATCGCCGTTGCTGTTTGTGTTTGTGCTTATAAATGTTATTTTTCTCTAAATCCAAGCTGTTGTCCCACACTTTCAAACAGCTTACCCGAAGTTTTGTCATAAAGCGAGATAACAAGCGTATATAAATACGGATTTTCGTCCGACCAAAGCTCCGGAGCGGTTATTTTTTCTGCTAATATCCGCTGTAACAGTACCGTTTGATGGTATTGCCGACAAGTTAGTATTTTGTGTAAATACACTTTTTACTGTCTGCATCAAAAAGATTTGTAAATACAGCATAATTTGACAGCTCAGACGTACTCAGATTTTTTACATCGACCGACAGCTTTAAATCCGCATTTTTAAATTCATTATCCAAATCAGTTTCAACAGCATAATCGCTTATCTGCACAAGCGGTGCGGAATACAGGTATACATCTCTGAAAATTCCTCCGTCATAAAGCATATCCTGATCCTCAAACCACGTTCCGTCACAGAATTTATGTACCTCGACCGCAAGCAGATTTTCTCCATCTTTGTTCAGATAATCTGTAACATCAAAAGCGTGTGGGCTGAACGAATCCTCGCTATAGCCGACTTGTTTTCCGTTTATATAAACATAATACGCAGACTCGACGCCCTGGAATGAAAGATATATTCTTCCGTTATTTGAATATAAGCTGTCATTTACGGTGAAGGTTTTTCTGTAAAGTCCAACGGGGTTATGCTTTTTACGGGCGCATTTGGACATTCCACTGTTTCTGTATTATGCCACGGGTTTTGGTAATTGTCATAAATTGTATAGTCAAAAGCCCTGCATCGTCCAGCTGCACGGAAGCTGAACAGTTTTCCAGCCATCAGCTGTATTTACGGTATAATCACTGTTCATATATCCCGCATTGATAGTCGGAGTTGCCAGCTCGTCAGTATTAAACACATTAAGCTGCCAATCGCTGTTTTCGCCTGTCAAAAGCTGATAGTACGGTGAGCTTTCTCTGTCATAATTTATAGCTCCGTTTCTTTGCTAAGATCTCGCTGTCGTATGCGATAAGTGGAACTGACGCGTCAATAGTATTTATTGAAAATACATCACAGTAATTCTGCTTGGAACCGTCCTCCGCAGTATAGTCCGTTCCTGTCCATTCTTTTTCTTGTAAATTTATCTGCGATTGGATTAATACCATTATCAGCTGCTGTTAAGGACGGGAATTCCGCTTGATTGTCCCACGGTGTATCAACATTAGGCATATCATAAATTACATTTGTTAGGGGGGCGCATATTGCTGTCCCATACAAATATTTTATAATATTCACCGTTTTTAAGCCTGACGGATATATATTCGTAAACTCTGTCTCATCCTTTATTGATTTTTTAATTTTTTTAACATTTTTTAATGCTCCGTCCGCATTGTATACCGCAGTATAAACGAAAATATCCGTTCACTTTCGCTCGCACATATATGCTCTCATTTTCCTGATAGCACTTAACATCCTCGACAATACTTATATTGTCCAAACGCTCTGCATACGAGGTTATTCCGTAATAGCCAACAGCACGGCCAAGCACTAAAAATAACTTTGTTTTCATTTTTGTTCTCCTTTGATATATTTTTTATATTCTAATTATACAATATAAAGTATCTGTTTTCCAAAGATAAAAACCAGGCTTGTTGGCTTCATTGTCACAAGCCTGGTTTTTATTATATATGAATGTAGCCTAATTAAAATGCTGTGCGCATATAGTTTCTTTTACACATCTGTTGTTATCAATCAATCACAAATGTTGTAACTGAGTTTGCCGGTAAATCAAAGCGAATTTACCGTCTTTTACTTCCGCAGTTCCTACATCTTTCCAATGTTCTCCGTCTGTAAATGAACCGCTTGTGCGTATAATTTTTGCGCTTGTTCCTGTTTGTGAAAACGCCGATAAGTCAAATCTGTAATTCTGTGTATCACCGGTTGTATTTACCGCAACAATTTTATTGCGCCGGTATCTTTGTTATATGCAGCCAGCGTTGTAGGCGATGACGCAATGATTGTATCACCCGGATTTATATATTTTTGTAAACTGACCATAAACATAATACTTTTGGGTAAGTTCTATTTCCTTCGTGTCATGGTTTACCATCCCTACTCCCCAAGTTCCGATATGCTGCGCATTTGAAGTGTTTGCCTCGAATTTGTACCGTTTGGAGCCACGAACTCAGCGTCCTTATGCTTATCAAGAATATCCCACATTACCCAGGCAGAGGGTTGCATAGAGTTCATATCTTCAAGTATATTCACTGCCAAGCTTAAACCTGCACCCATATTCTTCGCATTTGTTCCGGCTAAGTTTCCGTTATCACCCCTCGCTCATCCAGAAGTTCTTTCCGCTATTCACAGCCGTTTGCTTCAATGCAGCAAAGTTTTCACTACTGCGGTCACTATATGTATGTGTATCAAATCTACCCAATGCTGCTTTTGCTTCAGTTGTCAGCGCCTCATATGCAGTTTTTGAATCCACGAGGCTCGTTTCATCCGGTCCGACAATCATAGTATCTATGTTACGTTTGTTATACTCGTTATCCAACGCAAGAATAAGCTGTGATTGATGCACGCCCTGAGCGACATGATTTCCCTCCTGCTTTGCATTCATTGCCAACCAGTATTTTCTTGCCGGATTTGGCTCATTCATAGGTGAATAGCTGTCAAACTTTAAACCAATCTCATCATAATGTTCCGTTACATCTGCCAGAAATACCGCAAACTCCGCGTATCTTGATGGGTCAAGATTTTCGGCTCCGCCAACTCCGCCACCGGAGCATTTGCTGTTTGTCATAAACCACGGCGGAGAATTTGTGTATCCTTCAATATGTACATTTGCATTTTGTTCCTTTATTTTTGCAGCACATTTGTCTGGTTCTTATCGGCATTCCAGTTATAGTCGTACATATAACATCCGTTTTCGTCCGTCTTAAATGTTCCATCCTCATTATACTGCGGTTCGGCAAAGCACGGAAGCTTTGAATCCGAGCGCGTAACGTGATTATGGGTCGGATCGTCGCCGCCGCCTACATTATATCGAACAATATCCAAGCCTAAACCATCTTCACTGTAAAAAAAGTTCCGCGCTGTCCCAGCAAGTTTATCGCTATAACCTATACGGTTGCCCCACCAGCCCATACTTAGTTCCCCAACCTTCAAATACACCGTCATTAAAAGGCGATTCTTCTTCCGGATTGAGTTTTACTGTTATACTGACAGGTGCATAGTCAATTAATCTGTCATATTCCGACTGCGTTATAGGTATAACCGTACCATGTCGGTATTTCCCGTCAAAGCTGAAATTTGTTCCGGCAGTAAATATGCCTTTTGAAATATCATCTGTTATGAACGGCTTATAGCCTTGATTTTTCGAATAATAATCAAGAAGCAGACACCATTTATTTTCACCGTTAATCTTATATGCTGTCGGTCCTTCATAACCGGTTACGCTATTTCCTGCTTTACCGTCAATTGTGTATGTGCCCTACTGCCTCAAAAACCCCGTCAAGGTCTGTAGACTGCTCCATTATAACGGACGATTTCGCTTCATTCTTTGTAAATCTGTAATATATACCGTTATTTTTTCGAGAATTGTTGTATCTATATTTGTGGATGCTTTTCCTGCGGCAATATCCTCGGCAGTAGCGTTATCAATATAAGCTTCCGGTTCTGAGAAATGCTTAAAATCTCTCGTATAGCTTCTGTAAATTCTCTGATATTTAAAGCCGTCGCTGCTTACTTTTGACGCCCAGAACACCATGTATTCTCCGGTTTTTTCGTTATAAACACTTTCCGGTGCCCATGTACAGCCTGCATTGTCCACAGCCACTTTAACTCGTCTTGCCGGCGACCAGTTTACAAGGTCTGTACTTTCCCAAATAACTATACCTTTACTGCCGCTTACCTGACACGTTCCCCAACGGTTAGAGTCAGCTCTTCTGTTGTAAATACTTAAATCTGTCGCGATAAGGAAGAACTTATCGCCCTCCGGTGAACGTATAATATGAGGATCGCGCACGCCTCTTTCTCCGACATCGCTTCTTAAAATGGGTTTTGAGCCGTTTATTGTTTCCCAAGTCTGACCATCCTTTGAAACAGAAAAATAAATCTGTTCTTCATCGGCAGTTGACTCCGAGCCTACAAAATGCACAAACAGATATGCGCTCATATCTTCTTGATTTTCAGGGTGCGCCTTCACCTTGCAGTTATACTTTTTTTTCAAACTTTTCTTCGCCACGGGTAAATATAGCCTTTACCTTTATATCAGCATCATCCGAACCTCTTGTTACCACACCGTCAGTTGTCATAACCTGTTCATTTGAAACGGACCACGTTATATCAACATCGTCATACTTTTCGGGCATATACTGATTTCCGTAGATTTCGCTCGGCAAGGCAAGTTCATCGGCATATTCCGATAATTCCTTCTCAAAAGCTTCGCTTGCCTCATGACTCACAGTAAGATTATCCAAATATGTATATCTTTGTGCATGATTTGATGTTGCGGCAAACTTCACAATCTTATCCGCTTCAAATTTTCCCGTTACCTCTCGGGGAGCTTGTTCCGTTGCTTATGGTTACAGTCGCAATTCCGTTGGCAAGGTCAATTACGTTTTTAAATGAGTTGCCTTTGCGCCCATGCCGTCATTATTCACTTTATTTATAAACGCCATGTTTCTCCGCCCAAAAATTTGGGCGCCTTCAACACTGATATATGAACTGCAAAGTTGTGCTGTATTCGTTTACGAATACTGTAAGAGATATTTCCATCTGCCGGAATCAATGGTATAGCTTGTTGATTTGTCCTTAAGAGATCCCCATGTACATATCAAATTTATTGTTACCTTTTCATCTGTATATGCAGGGTCAAAATCCACTGCCAGACCGCCGTTGCTAAGCTGAATGTTTTTATTAGCGGTACTGTATACGGAATCTCCTGTTTTATACGGAGCATTTTGTACCGGTGATGATGAAAATTCATTGAAACTGTCAAATTTCCAAGTGTAATTTCCGTCTGACGGCGCTTCATGTTGGAGGCGGTGTTACAACGGGTTTTTCTTCTTTCTTTATTGTTGTTTCCAAACCCAAAGGTTTCATATTTTTATCCCCATAGGAATGCCTTTTACATTGTCATATACAACATTAGTGGTATCAATGCTGAACTCAACCTTTTCCCGCATCATCCGCCAATACACTCTTATGCTCAACCTTTACCAGTGCCCCCATCTGGTATAAAAGTGCAACATATGCCTCACATTCGCCGTTTTCATCTCTTGGAGTTTGGAATACCGCACTGACATTATTATCCGAGATTGTTATCTGTGCCGTATTTTTATAAAGACTGTCCGTGTATACCTCTCTATTTCGGCAAAGATTCAATCTGTTGCCGTTATCATCCGGGAACACCTATGCTCACCGTATGATTTTGAAAGTTCTTCTCCCTCAGTTCACGCCATAACGGCGTATATATCTGTAGACTTTCGGGTGTATAAAGGTATATATACTTCTTCTTCTGATTCGTCATTTTTGTTGTCCGGCGCCGGATTCATTGTCATTATTTTCTTCCAGTTTTTACCGTCCGTGCTTCCCTGCAGCTCACAGCCCCTACGGCAAGCACCCAGTCGCCCCAATAATTATAAGTAGTACCGCCGACATTTGCTTGCTTTTTTATTACGATTTTATTAATATCTATCGTTCTTCCGAGGTCAAATACAAATTCACAGCTCGTAGCCGATGCAGCAGTTGATGCGTTTCCGTCATAATAAAGCAGCGTTTGACGAAGAAATCTCCACCTTTTCGTAAACATTTTCTTTTCTTTCAAGAAGCGAAATTAATATCTGCCGATTCTCCGTTATCAAGGCTTACAAAGTATATATTTACCTACTTCGTCCGAAAGAACTTTTGGCTTTTTTCCAGTTAACAGCAGCGCTGCTCCACGATTCACCGCAGCGAACCTTTTTATTTTATTTTCATCCATATTAGATGTTATCGTTGCATCGGCCGTCTTATCTTCAATATTCCACGAAAGACACTTTAAGTTCAGCTCTCGAACGAGTCATTAGTCCTGTTATTGTTCCGCCGTTCCAATCTGTCGGAAGTGCCGGAATAATCTCAATCTCACCTGTATTCGAGAATGCAAGTGCCTCATTAACCGCAGCTACGCTGCCGAACGCAATATCCGTACAATATGTATCATTTCTGCGGTTGGTATCATGATCTGTCATAAATGATGAATAATACGCTGTACCGTTCATCATCTTTAAAAGTGAACCTACCATTCCGTCACCGCGCTTTAATCTTGACTCTACCAAAGCCTTGTGCATCCAACCATGTCCGGCTGTGGCATCTCCTGTATTGAAACGATTACGGTTATCAAGTGCGATATTTGCAGCTTTTGCAAGTTCCGGATCTTTCTGAGTGTCATATGCGGGCCATGCCACATACAAATGGCTCAAATGACGGTGATTATTATTCTCCGTGTATTCCTCCATTGCCCACTCACGAAGCGCGCCGTCATCATCCGTCTTATAATCGGATATTTTGTTTTTGAGGTTTTTGCCATTTTACGATTGCTTCGTCCGCACCGTCTCTGCCTACTGCCTTTTCAATGCACATACCATATCAAGTCCGTCACGAGCAGCAGAAATATCCATTGTCGCATTGGCTGTCAATTGCTTGTGTAGCTCTATCGGGTTGTTCTCCGGTGAATATGCGGGAATTATAATATACTTCTCGCCCTCGTTAAGTGACTTTTTATTCTCATCATGGCGCGCTTTACCGTTTACATCTGTGTAATAGCGCGGTGTTACAATCTGTTCCCAGAAATTAGCCTGCTTTGTGAGCAGCGGAAGCAAAATATCCTTCTCAAGGTCAAGATAGCCTTCGCCTTTAAAAGCCAGCCGCAAACTCCTCGTTTGTGAGACCGCCGTCATTAACTCCAAGTACCTTTGAAGGTCATCTATTCTCATATAATCGTTTATCGGTATCTGAGTATTTCCAAACACTGCCAATACTCATATATCGGCAGCAGACACCAGCTTGCGCCAGCATTCCAATACTCAAACGGATAGTAGCTGTCATACTTCAACATGCATAGCCCTGTCAGCATCTGCATTTACTGAAAGCTGTATAGCGTCGTGCATACCGTATGCCATTTCCGCATTATACATAAATCTGAGAATGACGAAGGAAGAATGTTATATATCCCAACTGAAAGTCTCGGAGATTGCCGGTATTCATCGCACTTACCAAATTTACATTTTGCATCAAAAGTATAAATTCCTCTCCATCCCGGATTCCATTCGCCCGTCACGCACCGGTACAAACGCGAATGATGTTGTTCCGCCGCAGCATACCTGTGCATATCTCGACTGCATATATGCGCGTTCCATAAACTCGTGGTTT
>VOFC01006872.1_pt1 | contig 26470 bp, 41 predicted proteins | sample 5384161 | NCBI WGS metagenome assembly VOFC01 (sample SAMN12384722, study PRJNA508395) | human gut metagenome | isolation source: healthy gut B | host: Homo sapiens | reverse complement strand
CAAACATGCGATCCTCCACAGATGTATGAGGCATCACTTCCATATATAAAAAGCAGCACCATATAAACATAATATCCCCATTTTGTATGTATCCCTTCATCTGGGCGGATCCATTGTGGGGTCTCTGTCTCCGCTGCCCCTAATCTCCCCTGTTTCCAGTGAAATCTCCACAAATCCACCCCCTCATCCAGGCCAGGCGCCATCGCGCCATCCCTGTGTGCCTGCGGGAAATGCATTTTCCCCTTTTTCTAACCAAAGCCGACAGGGAGCTCCCCACACATAGAAAGCTCCCCTGTCTCATATCGGTGTTCTGTCCCGTGCCGGACGGCGGCGGATCTGCTCCTGCTGCTTCCTGATCCAGTCTACCTTTGCCTGTACAAAGGCGCGATCTGCGCATCGGTGTAACGAAACGGCGCAGTCACCCGCACGTCTCCCTCGGCGGACATACCCGAAGATACATATTTTTTTGATATTTTTTCTGGATGACCAGCACCTGCATGCGGCCCACAAAGATTTCTTTCCATCCGTCACTCCAGCAGCGCCGCGATATCCGGAAAGGCGCCACGCTCCGTTTCAAAATTCCCTTCAATATAGGCGATGGCGAATGCCGTAGTTGGTCATGGGCACGCCCTGATCCTGGGCGCAGCGAACCGGTAGCGCATCTCCCGCTCGTTGAGCATGCAGCCGCCGCAGTGGATGACCATGTGATAGTCTGCACATCCTCCGGAAATTCCGTGCCCGGAAGTGAAGGAGAAGGCCGGGATGCGCCGGTGTGCTGTCGGATCAGTTTGGCAGCTTAACGGTGCCGATGTCATCCACTGCCGGTGATGGGTGCAGCCCTCGCAGATAAGCACCCGATCCCCATCTTTTAACGTATCCAACGCCCGGACGCCGCGCACAGCTGCCTCCAGCGTGCCTTTATACCGGGCAAAGAGAATGGAAAAAAGGTCAGCGGGACGTCTGCCGGGGTGATCTTGCTGACTTTTCCGAAAGCCTGGCTATCGGTGATGACCAGTGCCGGAGCGGTTTCCATCCGGGAAACGGTGTCGGCCAGCTCCGTCTCCCGCACCACCACCGAAGCCCGCCCGCTTCCAGCAGATCCCGGATGGTCTGCTGCTGGGGCAGGATGAGCCGTCCTTTGGGGGCCGCCTTGTCGATGGGCACCACCAGAACGACGAAATCACCACCAGACCAGATCCGGCTGCGATCTTCTAGTCTGCCTCCTCCCTGTTTTCCAGGGCAGCGGATCCGCTCTTTCAGCTCGAAAATGCCCTGACCGAGTCGTGTCGCACTGACCCAGAGAGGCTGCTGATTTTCTTCTGTCATATGCAGACACTGACAGATCTCTTTCCCGTCTTTTTCCCGGGCTTCCTCCGACAAAAGGTCTGCTTTTATTGAGAACCACGATCCAATTTTCTTTTTTCGGCGGATGGTTTCCAGCAGCGCCTGCGGCCTGGGGCAGCGCCCCACAGTGCCGTCGATCACCAGTACCGCCAGGTCGGTTTTGTTCAGCGCTTGGTAGCTTTTCTTTTATCCGCAGTGCCCCCAACTCTCCCAGAATCGTCAATTCCCGGGTGTCCATGATCACCACCGGCCCCATGGGCAGCAGCTCCATGGATTTTTGTCACCGGATCGGTGGTGGTTCCCTTTACCTCAGACACCACCGCCAGATTCTGGCCGGTCACTGCATTCATCACACTGGATTTCCCGCATTGCGGCAGCCGAAGAAACCGATATGTACCCGCTCTGAGGCAGGCGTCGCATTCATTCCCATCAGCAAGTCCTCCTTTTTAATTCACTGTCCTGTTTTTGCTCTGTCTATTTTGCTTAGAATCGGAAACCCGGTCTCCTGTTCAATTTTCACCAGACGCTCCCGGACAATCTGCTGTACTTTCTCCTTGGGGATCTCGCCGATCTGCTGCTGGATCATTTTTTTTTTGCGCTCTGGTGGCCGGAGATGCATAGTCGATGAGGTACTCTTTTTCAATGTCATCAGGGCATTGGGCAGGCAACAGTTCTGGATCTGGCCGGATTTGCACAGAGACATGAACCGGTCGCCGGTACGGCCTTCCCGGTAGCAGGCGGTACAGAAGCTGGGCACGTCCCATCTGCATGAGCCAGTTTACCACCTCGTCCAGGGTGCGGCGGTCGCTGACATCGAACTGGGCGGAGTTCTCGTCCTCGGGTTCGGGCTCGCAGTAGCCGCCCACGCTGGTGCGGGAACCGCCGGAAATCTGGGAAATGCCTGGGGCAGCACCTTCTCCCGGCAGGCCTTGCTCTCTGGTGGAAACGATCATGCCGGTGTAGGGCACGGCGATGCGGATACAGGCCACGATTTTCGCAAAGGTATCGTCGTCAATGCCGTTGTCAAAGGTGGACGGGTCGATGTCATCTGCCCGGCGGATTCTCGGCACGCTGATGGTGTGCGGGCCCACGCCGTGCACGGCCTCCAGATGCTCGGCATGCATGAGCAGGGCCGGTGAACTCGTAGCGGTAGCCTTCCAGGCCGAACAGCACGCCCAGGCCCACGTCGTCGATGCCGCCCTGCATGGCGCGGTCCATGGCTTCGGTGTGGTAATTGTAATCATGCTTGGGGCCCGCGGGATGGAGCTTTTCGTAGCTCTGCTTGTGGTAGGTCTCCTGGAACAGGATGTAGGTGCCGATGCCCGCCTCCCTGAGCATCCGGTAATTTTCCACCGTGGTTGCGGCGATATTCACATTCACCCGGCGGATGGCGCCGTTTTTTGTGATGAATGCCGTAAATGGTGTTGATGCTTTCCAGCACGTATTCAATGGGATTGTTCACCGGATCCTCGCCAGTCTCCAGGGCCAGGCGCTTGTGGCCCATGTCCTGCAGGGCGATGACCTCGCGGGCCACCTCCTCCTGGGTCAGCTTCTTTCTGGCGATGTGCTTATTTTTCAGATGATACGGACAGTACACGCAGCCGTTGATGCAATAATTGGACAGGTACAGCGGCGCGAAGATGACGATCCGGTTGCCATAAAAATCTTTCTTGATCTGCTCTGCCAGGGCATAGATCTCCTGATTTTGTCCTCCAGCGTACAGTCCAAAGCACCGCTGCCTCCCGGTGGCTCAAGCCCTTCCGCAGTTTCGCTTTTTCCAGGATCTCATCGATCAGCGCCCGGTTTTCCTTGTTTTCTCGGCGTAAGCCAGTGTCTCCACGATCTCCTCATGGTTGATAAAATCATCTGCACATTTTGATTTCGGATTATACATATTCTCTTGCTCGCTTTGTAATGGATATGATCGCCCCGGTCTACGGCCAGCTCCATGCCTACAGAGGCCACGCGGACGTTCAGGCAGCCCGCGCACTCGGCCGCCTCATGGCCGGTACAGATCTTGTTGTCATACAGCATATATTTTTTTCGCACGCCCACTGGGGACAGGTTGGGCATGACCACGTTGGCGCCACAGCGCAGCCCTTCCTCCCGGCCGTTGGGAGAAATGGTGCCAAGCGCCGTGGTGGCAGGCAGCAGCACCTCCGGCAGCATGAGCCGGATGAGGCTCAGCAGATATAGCGTCTCTTCCAAGCTTCCTGCCGGTTCCCCGCAAACGGCGTATCATGATGGGGAATGAAGGGCCCGATGCCCACCATTTCCGGCTGCAGGTCTTTCAAAAAACTGCAGGTCGTCAATGAGGGTATCCACGGTCTGTCCCGGGGAACCCACCATAAAGCCCGCACCGGTCTGGAAGCCCAGCTCTTTCAACTGCCACAGACACTGTTTTCGATGAGTCAGGCTTAAATTTGCCGGATGCAGCTGCCGGTAATGGGCATCATTGGCCGTCTCGTGTCGCAGCAGATACCGCTCTGCCCCGGCCTCTTTGAATTTCACAAAGCTCTCCCGCTCCCGTTCCCCCGGAAAGCGTAATCGCACAATCTGGAAAATCCCGCCGGATCGTTCGCACAATGTCCACGATCTTCTCATCGGTATACCAGGGATCCTCCCCCCTGGAGCACGAAGGTGCGAAACCCAGCCTGTGGCCGGCCTGACAGCAGGCCAAAATCTCCTCTTTCGTCAGCCGATACCGTTCCAGATTGCCATTGCTTTTTGCGGATGCCGCAATAATAGCAGTCGTTGCGGCAAACGTTGGTAAATTCGATGAGCCCCCGGATAAACACCCGCGGCCCGTAGATCTCATCCCGCAGCGCCGCCGCTTTATGAGCCAGCATCTCTGCGTGTTCCTCCGTTCGTCCCAGAAGCAGACATCTCCACTGCTCCCGGTTCAGACAGACGCCGGATTCCAGCGCCTCCACACAGGAGAGGTATTCATGTTCGCTCATCCTTTCCTCCCTCCGCCTTAGAATACAGTGCTTTAGAGCTGACGCCTTTCAAACGGCCCAGCTTTCCCGAAAGGGCACTGATCACATCCATGGGCGCGTCCAGCACCACGCTGATGATGTTCACTTTTTTCTTCGCATAAAGGAAGCCCCATGCGGCCGATGATGTAATCCCCATACTGGTGCAACAGCTCATTCACCTGCTCCGCACTGCTGCGGTCCTCGATGATGATGATGCCCACCACGGAGATTCTTGTATTGTCTTCCATTCTGTCATCCTTTCCTCTGCTGACCTGCCAGTGGTAGCATGTGTCGTTCCATCCTGTCCAACATCTATTGTTCCGTAAATGTCATTCGTAAAAAACGCATCAAAAAGGAGCCTTCTTCCGAAAGCTCCTGAAATTCATCCGCGCTATTATTTACATTGAAGGGGTACTATTCACAACATGGCCATTCACAAAAGCATAGCTTCGATACTCTCCGCTGCCTTTCAGCTCATTTGTGTGTACAGCAACAAGCCTGCCCTGTCGGGCCTGCTATTCTTCTCCGTCAGATGTGTTCTTTCGGTCAGTGTCTGATATTTTGATACCTCATGGCAAGAAAAAAACAGCACATTCGCTGTCGCTCACCATTTGGAATGATTGATTCTATTGTACCGGGCATTTTGCCCGAAAGTCAAGTTTTTTAATTCCCAAAACGCCACCGCACTGGCCGCCGCCACATTCAGAGAATCCACGCCGTGGGACATGGGAATCTTGATGGTGTAATCGCAGGCATCGATGGTTTCCTCCAGCAGACCGTCGCCCTCCGTCCCCACGATCACCGCCAGCTTCTCTTCCTGAGACAGCCTTGGATCGTCGATGCTTACCGTATCCTTGCGAAGGGCCATGGCCGCGGTTCGAAATCCCAGCTGCCGCAGATTCTCCATGGCCGGACCGGGCCAGTCGGCTTCCGCATCCACATACGTCCACGGAATCTGGAAAACCGTTCCCCATACTCACCTGGGCTGCCCGCCGATAAAGCGGATTGCTGCAATCCTTTGTCAGCAGCACCGCATCCATGGAAAGAGCCGCCGCAGAACGGAAAATCGCCCCCCACGTTGGTGGGGTTCACCACATGCTCCAGCACCGCCACCCGGGAAGCTGTGGCACACACCTGCTCCAGGGTGGGCAGAGGCTTTCTGTGCATGGCGCAGAGGATACCTCCTCGTCATGGGAAAGCCGGTGAGGTTTCGAAGGATGTCTGCACTGGCCGTGTACACCGGCACGCCGGGGCACCGGGCCGCCAGCGGCAGCGCCTCCCGCTCCAGCAGGGTGTCCTCCGCCAGAAAAAGACACCGGTTCGTAACCGCCATCCAACGCCCGTTCGATGACCTTGGGGCTCTCCGCAATGAACATGCCCTGGGAGAGATCCTGCCGGTTCAGCAGCTGCACTTCATTCAGCCGGGCATACACATCCAGAGCAGGATCCAGAAAATCCTTGATCTCTATAACATGATTTTCGTATCTCATATCCATCATCTGCATCCCTTACGATCTCAAGTTCTCGATCTGCCAGTCGATGGGCTCTACCCCATGGGCCACGAGAAATTCGTTGGTCTTACTGAAGGGCTTGCTGCCGAAAAATCCCCGGTATGCAGACAGGGGACTGGGGTGCGGCGCCTCCAGGATCAGGTGGTTGGGATTGGTGAGCATGGATTTCTTCATCTGGGCAGGTCTGCCCCACAGGATAAACACGATCGGCCGGTCTTCTTCATTCAACCGCCGGATGGCCGCATCGGTGAACTCCTCCCAGCCGATCCCGCGATGGGAATTGGCCTGGTGGGCCCGCACGGTGAGCACTGTGTTCAAAAGTAAAACCCCTGCTTCGCCCATTTCGTCAGATAGCCATTGTTCGGGATGTAGCAGCCGAGATCATCGTGCAATTCCTGATAAATATTCACCAGGGAAGGCGGAATCTCGACATCCGGCTTGACCGAAAAACAAAGGCCGTGGGCCTGTCCCTCCCCGTGGTAGGGATCCTGCCCCAGGATCACCGCTTTTACCTTATGAAAAGGCGTCAGCTGGAACGCATTGAAAATATCGTCCGGCGCCGGATAGATTTTCCGCGTATTGTATTCCTTCATGACTGTCTGGTATAGCTGTTTATAGTACGGCTTCCGGAATTCTCCCTGGAACACCGGCAGCCAGTCGTTGCTGATCGCTGCCATATGCTTACCTGTCCTTACCGGAACGCCACGCTGGGCCAGATAATCCTTGACCTGCATGATTTCCAGTTCTTTATAGTGAAAAAGAGAAGCTGCCAGCGCGGCATCTGCGCCGCCCTCCGTCAGGGCATCGTAAAAATGCTCCAGCGTTCCTGCGCCGCCGGATGCGATGACCGGGACAGATACAGCTTCCGCAATGGTGCGCGTCAGCTCCAGATCATACCCCGCCTTTGTGCCGTCACAATCCATGCTGGTCAAGAGAATTTCCCCTGCACCCAGCGCATCCACCTTTCTGGCCCACTCCACCGCGTCCAGTCCAGTGTCAATGCGGCCGCCGTTTTTGAAAATGTTCCAGCCGGAACCGTCCGCCCGACGTCTGGCATCAATGGCAACCACCACGCACTGGCGGCCAAATTTATCAGCCGCATCGCTGATGAGCTGCGGATTGCTGATGGCTGCGGAATTCACCGATACCTTGTCCGCGCCCCTCCCGCAGGATCGCCCGAAAATCCTCCACCGTGCGGATACCGCCGCCCACGGTAAAGGGAATAAATACCTTCTCCGCCACTTTTCGCACCATCTCCACCACCGTACCTCTGGCATCAGAAGAAGCGGTGATATCCAGGAAAAACCAGCTCGTCCGCACCGGCCTGATCATAGGCGGCTGCGATCTCCACCGGATCTCCAGCATCCCGAAAGGTTCACAAAATTGACCCCTTTCACCACCCGGCCATTGTTCACGTCAAGACAGGGAATGATTCGCTTCGTAAACATTTACACCGCCTCCTTCTCAAGATCTGCAAAATTTTTCAGGATCTTTAAGCCCACGGCACTGCTCTTCTCAGGATGGAACTGGCATGCAAACACATTCCCTTGCTCCACAGAGGCATGGATGGTCGTATTGCCATACACCGCGGATGCCTTCACGATGGACGGATCCTCCGTTTGCAGATAATAGGAATGAACAAAATACACATACGGATCACCGGAAATGCCCGCAAACAGGCGGCCATCCGGTGCCAGAGACAGGGAATTCCATCCAATATGCGGAATTTTTTCAGGCCCGGCTGCTCCGGGAAACGGACGATCTCCCCTTTCAGGATGCCTAAGCCCTCCACGCCGGGGCTTTCCTCCGACCGGTCAAACAAAAGCTGAAGTCCCAGGCAAATGCCAAGCAAGGGGATCTGCCGGTCAACCGCCTCATGGATCACCTCATCCAGTCCATATTTTTTCAGATTATCCATGGCATCACCGAAAGCGCCCACCCCCGGCAGGATCAGCTTGTCCGCCGCCAGCAGCGTCTTCGGATCCCGGGAAAGCACTGCCACCTCATGAAGCGCCGCCAGCGCCTTTTCCACGCTGCGGATGTTGCCCGCGTCATAGTCGATAATTCCGATCATGTATCTTCATCTCCCTTATCCCGATATGCAAAAGTATCTTAAAATATGTTCCATAGTATCACATGAAAAGCGCCTTGTCGACTTTTATATGATCCGTCCGTTACTGCTTCCTATTTTCCAGTTGATATATTTCCCCACAGCATCCAGCAATGCATAATAGAGATAGCAGTCCTTTACCCGTGCCGCAGGATGGGAAAAAGAAATGACCGGCATGCCCCTGTCCCTGAAATACCAGACGCCCCGCGTTGTCATCTGCCATTCTATCTTTTTATCCGGAAAACAGGCATCCACAAACGCGCCCTCCGTTCCACAGCAGATCACCATATCAGGCGCATAAAGTGCCAGCTGCTTTTTCAAGATTTCTCCATTGTCCCGTGCAGCCGCATACACCTGCCTGCTGTCTGAAACATAGCTTCCGGAAGTCTTTTTCACATATGATGCGATAAGCTGCGGATGTATACTGTGCTTCATCCGAAACACCGTCTTCGATCACTCCTGGATCAAGCTGCCGAAGTTCCTCAAACAGCTTCCTCTGCTGCCCTATCATGTCCATGGCTGTCCTCTCCTCCGCCGGTTACATTCTCTATTTTCTTTGTCTGTCACAGGTAGCTTTCCAGCTCTGTCAGGAACTGCACAGGCTCCGCCGCAACAGCCATGCCCCGTCCTCCAGCTCCTGAGGCACCTGGCAAAGTGTCGGATGTACCCGCAAAGGGAAGCCTTCTTATTATAAAATACCGTTTTTTCAAAAGGAAAACGGATCACCGAAGGATGAGCAAAGGATACACCCAGCTCCAGCACGCAAAGACGCCGGTGCAGGGTGCCCGAAAGCCAGATGGTGTACGTCTGCCAGGATGGCAGGTACGCATCCTGGAGATATCCTTCTGTGCGGATGGTGTTGGGATGCAGCGGCCCGCCGCAGGCCGGACACCGGGGCAGCGCTGTAAAAACTTCCCCGCTTCGATCTGCTGTTCCAGCTTTTCATACAGCGGCGCCGTCTCAAAAAGGTTCCAGGATATGACGGCTGCACTGTAACATATGTACATTCCGCAGGGCGCGGTGATCTTCTCTGCATCCAGCGCGCTGTCAAAAATCTCCCCGTCGGTGCACATGGTCACCACGAAAAGGGCTTTTTCTCCACGATCTTGGAGAGGATGGCATAAGCCTGCTGCACCCGGGCCCGCTTCTCTTCGGTTTCCCTGGCCGGATGGTTTCCCACCATGTCCAGGATTTCCACATATTCCCGCTCGGCTGGCAGAAGCGCTGCTTCCCCCTCCAGTCGTTTTTATTCTCCATATAAGCTTTGCCCAGCGGCGACTGTTCTGCTTTCGTTCCCACCGCAAAGGCCTCACCGATACCGATGAGAAAACAGTCTGACTCTCGGATCTGGGCTGCGATCTGTTCCACCTGGAGCATTCTGATCACTCCTTCTTATTTTTTCTTGCACTATCATAGCATTCTTTATGGTAAAGTAACAACCTTATTTTTCCCCATGCAGCGGCCGTGGCAGGTTCCACCGGTAATGACTGGCCAGAATCCGGATGACCAGCACCACCGCCGTTCCCGCCGCCAGCGCCAGATAGAGATTCTGTCCGATAAGCCGCTGACAGACAAAAAGCACCGGCCAGAGACGCCACCGCATAGATGTGTTTTCTTAAAATAAAAGGCATGGTATCCGCCAGCACATCCCGGATGACACCGCCGCCGATACCGGTGAGCATACCGAGAAAAATGAGGAAAAACCGTCCCCGATAGCCCTGCTCGTAGCCGGTGTACACGCCCAGCACGGTAAAAATGCCAAGCCCCGCCGCATCACAGTAGTTCATGATCGTCTCATAGATCTCCATATACCGGCTGGTGAGAATTTCCTGCTTCCAGTAAACGATGCCGAACAACAGCACCGCCGTCACCAAGGCCGTCAGCGCATAGCTGGGATCCCGGAATGCGCTGGGCGGTGTCAGTCCCAGAATGATGTCCCGCACGATACCGCCGCCCACAGCCACACAAAGCCCCAGCACCACCACGCCGAAAATGTCCAGATTTTTCCGGATGCCCAGCATGGCACCGGAGGAAGCGAAAGCGATGGTGCCAATGATCTCGATTGCAAATATGATTGACTTTTCCATTAGCTGTTCTCCTGTTTCTTTCGCCGCAGCGCCGCCAGCAGGTGGAGCACCACACACAGGCCAAGGGCACTGGCTGCTGACAGTTTTCCGGCATTGCTTGTAAAAATCTGCGCCAGCGCGCCAAGCTCCGGCACAGACATCCGCACCCGGCCAATGAGATAACTGTCAGGGAATGGGCCGCATGTCATTGGCCTCGTTGGCATCCCCTTTGGTGACAAATTCCCCCATGACGGTACTGTTTGTCACCACTCGATGGGTGATCACAGAAGCGACATCCACGGCATCATAAAAAGGCGATCACATCCCCTTCTTCGATATCTTCAGGCGCCACATGTTCCACATAGACAAGGCTTCCCGTGGGGATGGCCGGTTCCATACTGCCGCTGACCACCGTATAAAGCGCATATCCCAGCATCCGCGGAACCGTCAGCGGTACACAGGCCGCAATCAGAAGCACCAACAGCAGCGTGCCCAGACTGCTGCACAAAACCGCCGGAACATTCCTTCCCGTTTTTTTTCTGTCCTTTTTCTTTTTTGTTCACTGATTCCAGTCCCTTTCCATTTCCTGTCATACAAAGAAAAAACGGGGATAGACCCCCGACCCGTCGGTTGCTATCCTCGTTTTCATCTTATCGCTATTTTGTTGTGAAATCAACCATCTGCACAAGATTCTTTATTCCGCAGAATGCGTCTTTTTACGAATCCACACGATGATGACGATCAGGGCTGCCAGCGCCGCAATGCCGATCCCGGCTGCCGCCGCCAGCGGAAATGCCTTTGTACTCTGACCGTCCAGATCCAGATTGGCCGCGGGTACCGGCTCTTCGTCCAGATCTACCAGTTGATCCGGCTGTGTCGGTTCTCCGGCGTTGTCTGCCCCATCGGTTCCGGCGGTATCCGCCCCTGCCTCAGCGTCGTTTTCCCGCTGTCCCTGCGGCTTCTCCGGCTGTGGTTCCATTGCCACCCGCCGTCGTCTGCCGCCCACCAGTGGTTCCTGTGACGGTGGTCGTTCCCGGCACCACAACCGTCACCACATTGGTCGTGTCATCTCCCCGGACGGTGATGGTTTCCCGCATCCCCCGGGCGCATAAACAAAGGTGAACACATTTTCCGCAGCGTTGGCGCTCAGCGTCTTCGTCAGTGCCAGCGCCTGGGGCACATAGTTTTCCACATACTGATAAGCCACAATGGGTTTGTCACCCACGTTTCCATAAAAGACCCGATCCGGTGCCAGCTGCTTTCCTGACGCATCCTGATATTTTTACCGTGTAGGAAACCAGATTTCCCTTAATGCCATAGGCAACCACGTAGTCAGCATCCCCGGTCACCCGAAAGGTGGTGGCGGACACCGTGTTATTATCTCTTCCCGCAAGACGGATGCCTTTGACATAATATTTTTCATCTGTCACCTGCACCTGGCCCAGGTCAAAGGAAATGATGTTGTCATAGGATGCGGTGAAACGGATGCTGTCTCTTCCGCTGACGGTTCCCTTTATTTCCCGCGTGCAGGGTGATGGTGTAATCATAAGGTTCCTTTGCCGCTGCGGGCATGACCGTCAGACCCATGAGGAAAGTGATTACTGCTGCCGCTGCTGCCATTTTTTTCAGTATTTTCATTCGGCCCGCTCTCCTTTCCTGCTGCTTTTCCGTCTTCTGGAAGACCGGATCCCCACGACCAGCAGCAGCAAGCCGCTGCCCAGTCCCAGGCCCGCGTACAGAAGAATCCTGGAAGTGTCACCGGTCTTCACCCGGTTGGTAATAAACTTTGTCTCCGTGTGCACACTGCCCGGCTGGTGCTCGATCACCGGCCCGCTGACTTTTTCCACCGCAAACGTCATTTTCAGCCTTGCCAGCGTCTTCTGGTAATCGTTGTTCTGGGTTTCTCCCTCGACCTTTACCCCGGAGGCTCACCGTCCCGGTTTTCCCGGATTCCAGTCGATCCAGATAAAAATATTCATCCAGCGTGTTGGTGGCCTGATGCAGTCCCTCTAATGCTCCGGTACTGTTCTCCCCGCCCACCGTCTCGCTGTTGTAAATTTCTGTCTCTTTTCCGTCCGCGCCGGTATAGGCCAGCCGATAGGAATAAGCGCCGCCGTCTGCCACATCTGCCGCATCCTCCAGCGACTGCATGGCCTCGTTGGTCATATACCAGTCCGTGGCGCCGGTATCCGCATTTCTGATCTGCACCTTCAGCGTGATGCTGTCCCCCGGCTGCACATTTCCGGCCTCATCGGCCAGCGTGGCGGAATCAAAATTGCTGACGATCTTTTTCCCGTTAAACTCGGCAAACCAGCCATCTTTTTTCCCTGCAGATCCTCTGCCTGCGCCGTTACGCCTGTGCCCGCCAGCATTGCCAGCGCCATCGTAAAGGCACAATACTTTTTTCTCATCTTCTTGTACCCCTCTTAATTTCCTGACACATTGGTAATCACATCGGAGAGATCCACGCCCCAGGCACTCTTCACAGCATCTACGGCGTTGTGCGTCTGCACCGCCTCTGCACAACCTGCACCTGGAAGGAATACCCGTCATAAGCATACACGTACGTGTAAGTGGTCATGCCATCCGCCGTCTCCACGGATTCTGTCATCTCATCCTGGATTTCCGGGAAATCCGCAGGTAATCAGAAAAAATCCTTTGCCTCCCCCGCTTTCAGAATGCCGTTCAGATACCAGATGCTGCGCTCCTGGGTTCTCGCGCTCTCGTCCTCCACCCAGCCGCTGCCGTCATGGGACATGCAGCTCGATCAGTCCGGGATCCAGCGTCGTCGCCGGAACCTCCTTTTTCTCTTTGTCCAGCCATCGCTTCGTCACGATCAGGCGCACGTAGCTGTCAATATTTCCGCTGTTGGATACGGTCAGCTTCTCCTCATAATGCTTTCCCGGCACCAGTTTTCCACTGGTTTCCTGGGCCGTAAGACCCGTCAGCAGATCTGCGCTGCTCTCCATCCATGCGCCGTTTTGTCATAATTGCGCTCCCCGACCTTCGTTCCGTTCTCCAGAAGGGTCAGCCCGATGCTGGACATCTCCACCCCGGCCACATAATTTTCGCTGTAATACGTCAGCGCCGCACGGGTGCTTCCACCGTGCTTCCCAGCAAAAAGCACGGCCACCAGTCCAAGGACAGGGCTGTCTTTTCGGAATTGCTCTCTTTTTCTTCTTCATTTAACTGCCCTCCCCTTTAGTTTCCTGCTTTAGACTGGTGTGCAAATCTTTCCGGGCCGTTGGGCAGCAGTGCGCCGTCATCCCCGTAGCACGCCGGTGCACACTCCTGCACAACGATCACGTTCAGATCCTTTTCGTCTGTGATATTCTGAAAAAGTTCCTGCGGGATGGTGATTGTCAGCGTCTTCGTTGCCTCCTGGGGACTGATCGTCCCGGTGTAATACCAGTACCCGTCCTCGCCGTCCGTCCACAGACCGTCCCCGCCATCCGCAAAGGTCAGCGTATAATCACTGCCTGCAAAAAGCAGTCACCCGCACATAACAGTCATAATCTCCGTGTTTTTTCACGGATACGATCTTCTTTCCGTCCTTCACCTTCTCGTCGATCTCCGTCCTGGTGACGCCCATCTGAAAAAGCGACGGTACCGGCAGTCTGCACATAAGTGGTAAAATAGGCATAAGTTTTTCCCACCGACGCCGTCCCGGCCAGCAGTACGCCCGCGGCCGCCAGGCCCAGAACTTTCTTATTCCATCTTCTCATCTGCCTTCACTCCTCCGTCTCCGTCATTTTCCCAGCCGATCGTATCGCCATCCTTATAGAAGGTATTCACCACCCCGGAGCCACCGTTATGACGTCCGTCATATTCGTTGGAAAACTCCACCTCTGCGGGATAATTTTTCCGTCTGCTCGTCATCTGTGGGCATCGCCACGATCTGAGTCGTCTGCTCCGCCGCAGAAGAAAGCTGATAGCTGGCTCCGTGTAAACCTCCTTCACCGTCACCGCTGCCCCCACCGGAAGCCCGGTGATGGTCAGCGCATCTTTTCCCGCTTTTGTCAAAAGAAATCCGATAAACATTCGTCTCCGGTTTTGCGGCGCCCAGCGGCAGGACAGACACCTCGTATACAAAATAAGCGCCGCCCACCGATGCATTGTAGGAAGTCAGATTTTTCCGGATGACCAGATCACCGAGACGCGGCTCCCGCGCCGGTTTCAGCCCCACCGCCTGCTTTTCGGTCAGTTCATATATCCAGGAATCATCGCCGGAACTGTAATAATCGTTGCCTGGTACCGCAACGAGATAAGGACTGAAGCTGTAAAAAATAATACGGGGACTTCACGGCATCCACCATGACCAGATACAGTCCCAGCTCTATGTTTTCAAACTTCACGGTATCTTCTCCGGCAGCCTTGTCTTTCTCATAGCTGACCGCCATGCCCTTCTCATCCACAAGCGCTGCGGCCTGCCGCCATGTCAGCCATTCCTCCGCTTTCGTATCGCTGTCCATTTTGGCAAGGGGAAGGGCCTCATACTCGGCCGTCGCCGTGTAAGCGCCATTCTCTCCCACCGTCGCCACCTGATACAGTGAAATGTGCAGCGGCAGTTCTTTCAGTTCATCGTTAAATTCCATCGACTGTCCGGCCTGCCCTGTCCCGGAGGGATCCTGGTTCTGATATACATTCTGGGCAAGCTGAAATTCTACCGTTCCTTTTTTTTTGTTAGGTCTATCCGGGAGGGCCGCATAGGCACGCGGAAGCTTCAGACCTGCCAGCAAAGCACCAGCGCCAGGAATCCTGCCCCTCCCTGTCTTTATTTTCCTATTCTTCATCGCGTCTTTTCCTCCTTGCCTGATGGCCTCCAAACAGAAACTTCATAATGAGTATCACAAGTAATGTCACCGACAGTCCCAGGATCAGATAGAGCATGTAATAATTCTGTACCGCCTGAACCATGGATTCTGTCACAGAATGCTCTGCTTCCTCTTCTCCCATATATGGCACCCGGCTGCCCCTTACGAGAAGCCGGTGGAATTCACACCGTATGGCGTACACGTAAACAACGTGACCTGATCCGCCGTGGGATCATTCTGCATCGCCGCTGTCAGCGTCTCCATGTCATCCTTTTCCACCATGGGAAGAATCTGATCGACGGCATAGGCCAGCGTCTCATCCAGGATATGGATATAAAACTGATCCCCTATCTGCAGCTGGTCAATATCGGTAAACAGGCGGGCGCTGGGCGGTCCCTCTGTGGGCGGCCAGCACGCTGTGTGTCCCCACACCGCCGATAGGAAGCTTCGTACCGTTCGCTTATGGCCGACACCGGTCTGCAGCACCTCTTCCCCGGTTCCGTGATAGATTGCCAGCCTGACATGGATCTTCGGGATGGACAGATACCCCATCACGCCGTCCCCGGCCACATTGAGCACCTTCCCAGTATTCCATATCCTGCAGGTTCTGATCGTCGGCGCCAAACACGTCCCCGTAGAGATTATTTTCTGTAAAGACTGATTAAAAACCTGTGCCTTCTCCCCACTCTGCTGTGAAATCTCTCCGGCGTCAGCGGCTCATTAACCGCCTCATAGCTGCTGATCAGACGGCTCTGGCGGAAGGTATTCCACTGGTTGGATACCGTGGGATATACCAGTATGCCAAAACCGATGAGAAACAACAGCCCTGTCAGGACATTGATGATTTTTCTCTTCATGTCTGCTCCCTTTGGTATCAGATCATCGTTTCTTTTTTATCCCATCTCCATAAAGAAAAACAAAACAGCCGGTCACCAGAAGCCCCACCAGCACCCATAAAAAATAATGTGGTGTGAAGGCTGATCTGTCCCGCCGGGGTCTCACTGGAAAGCACTTCCTCCGGCTGGACATCCACTCGATGTCCCCGCACCAGCAGCCGCTGGGTGTTCACACCGTATGGCGTACACGTCAGAAGCGTCACCAGATCGCTTTCCCGGCTCCACCATCAGGGGTGTTGATTGTCATCCGGTTCCACCACAGAAATCTGATCCCACTTCATAGCAGAGCGTTTCATCCAGCACATGCAGCAGAAAATGATCTCCCTCTGTTATCTGATCCAGATCGGTAAACAACGCAGCGCTGGGGGAAGACCTCTGTGGGCGGCGATGACTGCGTGGGTATTTTCCCCTCCCACCGGAAGGCGAGCTGCCTTCCAGATGACCCGCCGCTTTCTCCAGCACTGTTTCCTCTGTGGTATGGTAAATGGGAATATTGACATGGATCTTCGGGATTTTCTATCATCCCATCATGCCATCCCCCGCCAGATTCAGACAGACATATACACGGCATCCGGTTCCCCGGCGGCTTCTGCCACGGCAAAGGAATCCCGGCAAAATACTGGGAAGCAGTGCTTCATTGTATGCCCTTGCTTTCTGCAATTCTTCCGTGTAATCCACCTGGCCGGAGGTTTCCAGCCGGAAACGGTATGCTCATAATCGCTGATGAGATGACTCTGACGGTAGCTGTTCCACTGGTTTTGCCACCAGCGGGTACAGCAATAAGGACAAACCGGCTAAAAATAAAACTGCAATTCCTATGATTTTTTTGCTTTCTTTTTCATCTGGTCTCTCCTTGTTGCTGTAAAAATTATGGAAAACTTCTCTTTGGGCTGCAGCCCGGGCTTTCGCCCGGACTATCCCTGCCGCGGCTTTCGCTGCGAAAATAAAATACCTGCTTAGCTTCTGCTGCTCTTTCTACGATTTGCAAAGAACAGGAATGCTGCTGCAATCATGATCGCAACCGCCGATGGTGAAGATTGTGGTACCGATGCCACCGGTGGACGGAAGGTTGATGATCTTCGTGTTGACGATGTTTACGGTGCTATCGGATGCCTTGATTTTCCATTGTCTACCGTAAATGGTTGTTCCAATGGTTTCGCCAGTTTTCGGATCGCTGACTTTGATGGTGTATCAGTTACGGTATCGTCCGTTGCAGATGCACGGATAATATCCACTATCTCTATCTTATAAATGGTATCATTTACGGTGTCAGGGTGCCGGAGCCTCTGTCTCTTTCAGATAGTAAGCGCCTGTTCCCAGCTGCCCCTCTTTCACATTGCCCTGTGCGTTTTTCTCCAGTGCGCCAAGGCCATGAAATCTGATTGTGCCATCTGCCCCTGTTGTTGTGTAGCTGCCAAACGGATCAGAAACTGTTTCTTTTCAGCATTGTCCTACTGTAAGCTCTGTACAGGGTGAAGTGCGCCTGCCAGAGGAGAAGTTTATCCTCCTTTTACTTTGGTAAATGCGCCCGCCTTTATCAGTTCCATTCAGATCAAAGGTATATACCTTCTCGGAATCTGTCTTATCTTTCGTGCTGGACGGTGTGTCAGAGTAAGTCAGCGTAACGGTATTTTCACCGGGTGTAATAACCGATGCTGCTGCGGTAACGAATGCCTTGTAAGTGATCGTCACAGTTCTGTCTGTTGCTGCTGCCAGAGATTTTAAGTATGCAGGATCAAACGAAACGATAAAATATGCCGCATCTGTCTCGTATTTGTCTGGTGCAAGCACATTGTTGTTTTTATCGTAATAGGTTACCGTGTAATCTGTTCCAAGTTCGGCAGCTACAGACGCTCCATCCACTGTTTTTTTCGGAGCGGTCACCTGAACTGTGTCTGTCGGTGCACCGCAGTATCTGAGACCTGCATTGATGGTATCCTTGATCTCAAAGGTCAGTTTGTGATCTCCTGTATCAAGATAAGCATCGCTATAGGACGGAATTGTTGTATTTACCGTAAAGGTTACCTTCTCGCTATTCGCAATATCTTCCGGTTTGCTTCTGTCTCTCTCAATTTCCTTCGTGTCATCCTCTACAGTCTTGGTGATCGTCAGGTCAGAAGTCTTTGCGTAAGCGCCTGTGGTTTCCAGTGTCCAGTTTTCACTGGCATCTACCGGATCTCCATCCATCGTGTTGTCACTACCGGACTTTGCATAATACACGCTGGCTACCATCGGATTGTAAACCTTAGAGGTATCTGTTCCGCTGGTTACAAGAATCAGCCACGTACCAGGCTTTAAAGACAGAGTAACCTTTCCGTTCCAGCATCTGCGGTTGCAGTTGCGGTATTCGTGAGTTTGGTTAAATCAGATGCTGCCAATGCCGTGATAAAATCACTGGTCAGGCCAACAACTTCATCCGTTTGTGCCTGTTTTAATTGTAACAGTATCTCCGGCCTTTACATTGCTATTGCTGTCTCCATCGACCAGCCACTCATATCCGGTAAATCCATCATTTGTCTCGTTGTACGTTGCTTTGATGAACTGATAAGCTGTTACCGTTACGCCCGGCTCCAGATTTTCTACATCTACGGTTTTGACGTCGGTCGCAGGATTCGGTGCTGCAGCCATTGTTGTCATACTCATGCCCCAATACCATGGCGAGCGTCAGCAATGCTGCCCACAATCTCTTCATCTTTTCATAACTCAACTTCCTTTCTTTGGGTTCTCCCCCTCCGCTTATTTGATATAGCTTTTATTTCTATACAGCATCAGCGCAGCCGCCATCATGAGCAGCACTCCGCCAATCGTATACCAGAAGGTTCCGATTCCGCCGGTACTCGGCAGTTCATAATTGGGTGTGTTTTCAAATACAAAGGTGTAGGTGATAATCTTCGTCTTATCGTCGGTACTGGCTGTGCCTGAAATCTTGCTGCCCTCCCACGATCGTCACCACAGGCTCTCCGCCTTTGCTTGTATCGATAGTCCATTGCACGTCATTCAGTAAATAATCATCCGGTGCCTTCGTCTCCTTCAACGTATATACGCCCTGTGGAATCGCATCCACCGATGTTTCACTTTCACCGACCTTTCTCTGTCCAGCGAATCACGCCATCTGCACCGATACGCCTGTATATGTGTGTTCATTTTCTCGGCGGTATCCGTTCCCGTCAGCGTAAATTCTGCATTAGGAATCGTAATGCTGCTGCCATCTTCCGCTTTGTTGAGCTCTGCTTGACAATCTGCCAGCGCGTCTTTTCTGTATTGGTGATTGTTGTTGTCAGTCCATCCTCCGACACGGTAACCGTTGTTTCATAATTCTCAAGAGTTGTCGTTTCTTTCACGGAATACTGAATTTCTGTCCGTTCGATGGTTCATCTTCTCCTATTTTTCATAGTAGTAATATTTAGGAAGATTTTCCCAGGTATATTTCCAGTTCTTTTCCGGATCACTCTGATCGGCTTTCAAAGTTGCCTTTGCTGCATTCCCCTGGGGAAGCGCTTTGTAATCCTTCGGTGATATCAGCCTACTTTTCTTCCGCTTTCGTTCCGTCTTCCCTTCGTATACGTATACAGATATCTGGCTTCCAGTTCCATCGTCTACCGATGTGCCTTCCGCGCCAACCCATTTTTCACTGCGGTATGAGTGGTCGTCTCTGGCTCCACCTGCAATACCGGATGAAGATAATCCGCCGAATCCGATTCGTTATTTACCTCGTACGATACAGAAGCTGTATCATTGGAACGGAAACCCGGCTGATCGGAACTTGTGATCTGACGATCGGGGTACGTATCTGTATTCAGATCTCCTTTCGTACCACCCATACCCGGCATCGTTTCCGCCTTTTTCTTCATATTCCTGATAAGCCTTTAATGTAGGCATAACATCAAATGTTACCTGATAAGTGACATCCTCTGCAGTGCAGCTCCCTTCAACAGACTTACTCTTATTGTTTTTCCTGTGATCGTATAAGAGTACTGGGAAGATGCCAGTTCTGTCTTCGTTCCATTCTTATCAACTGTATAGACATGCACATTCGGAGAATCCTGAAAATCTGCGTATGCACTCAGCGTATCTGTGATAACTACATTGGTGTAACGCGGTTTCGTGATATCCTTTGCGATCTGCTCAAAAGCTGTGGACATTGCTGTTCCATTGAACCATCCAGCTCCGCTGCCCCAACTGCCGTTGCCAGATCAGCACATTTATTGGTGCTGTTGGGATCTGTTGCGTCCACCACATTTTGACAGCCGACAACATATAAGAAGAAGACTGCCACTCATTCACCGCATTGTTGTGCCGGTTTCATCATATTGAGATCCATATCCTTGGGTGTTCCCCCAACTGTCATAATAAAAGTAGGATTGCCATCAGTCAAAAAACCACATAGGTGTTGGCATTACTCGGTCAGTAGTCCTTGCCGCCAGTATCTCTTCCTTCCGATTCCAGCCTGCCAATTAGTTCCACCATACTTGTTGACGGTCGTCGTATATGCTTCAAAACAAATTCAGTGCTGTCCAAGAGCGACAAACAGTCGCATCATTGTTCTTTCCATCTCCCTTTTTGGCCGGAGAATCCAATGACTGCCAGCTGGATATTGTCTTTTTGCCTCTGTTTTTCAAAGCTCTTTAACCAGCGTGGAAATCGCGTTATTCACGTTCTCCCTTCTCGCCTTGTTCGCACTGCTGGATTCATCCACAATCAGCAGAATATCAATGGGATCAGTTGCCCCGACAGCCCCTTTCACATCCAAAGACGGGGTATAATCATCCTTGCCCTTCTTCAGGATGGTTTTCTTATGTTCAGGGCGCTCAGCGGCGGCACATCGGTCCGCTTGACGTTGGTGATATACCAGGATCCTTCGCTTCCGCCCAGTGCAGAATTGCTATCCTTCAACGTCCGTTGAGTGATATGAATCTCTGATGTATCCGCAACAACCGTCCATTCGTTCTGCGTTGCCATGTAGTTTTTTTCCCGGTGCCGTCTCTTTCAAAATATACTCGCCTGGCTGAATGGTTGCGGAAATATAGCCGTTATCATCAGAAAGTCAGCCAGTAATTTCCTTTTCCTTCGGTGGAAGCAAGATAAAATTTTGCATTCTTGATGCCGATATTGGTATCTACGCTATCCACCTTGTGAAGCTGGAACTTTACTTTGCTCGTATCAGCTTCGCGTTCAATTTCAGTCGATACATGCCGCCGCCCACACTGAAAATCGTTGGCAATCACATCCATGTAAAAGGTTTTGGAGTGGTTGTTTTGTAATGCATCCTGAATGATACCGCCTGCCGCATCCTTCACTGGTTCTGCATACCAGCCATTGGTAACCTTACGGTATCCGGCGATACTGTCCTGATGTGGCAACTGTTCCATCAATCCCTTTAAATGCCTGCAAACCATTCTTTTTCTGATTGGAGGTTCCCGTCCAGAAAGCCAGGTACTGTCTGCAGTTGGCCTCCGTCAACGTCACATCCGATGGATACACAAACACGAACAAGTTGTCATTGATGTAAATGTTTGTATCAGGAACAACCGACTGGATCGTAAAAATTATAATCTCCGTAATCCTTTCCTGCCGCAAGCTGCATGCTTCCCAGATCGAACGTTCCCGAAACAGATAAAAGTCGTCATAATCTCAACTCTATTCAGAGTCCAGGTTGCAGAATCATAAAGCGTACCATCCTGAGCAGTTATTTCATTCTGTTTCAGATAATTGTTGTCGGTATAATTATGATCTCCAGAACGGGAACCATCCCACACCTTACTCTGGTCTGTCTCCCCAGTCCTCTCCAGAACCGGCTCATCGTTGTATCCATGTTCCAGCCCAGGTTCGTAGATATATGTTTTTCCTTATTTTTGATCACATTCTTTGATCTCTTCCAGGTGATTCCGATATTCGCTTCCGTATGATCATCGTTCTGCGTTGTGTTATTCAATTTGTCCGCATTTTTTTCATTGTCTCAAAATCCGCATCAGAAATGCTTTTTTTCCATTCAGATCAACCAGCCCGCCAAACGCCCGTTCTGCCAGATATGCCACAACAAACTGGGAAAAGCTGTCTGTCACGAATTCTGCCCGCTCCCACCTCTGCGGCATCCGTTGTTTTCAGGGAAGCTGTCTCGTTCTCATCGGCGATCATATCCACGATCTCACTAACCTGGCCGCTTTCATCCTCTTTCAAATGGAACAGGGTAACGTCCGCATTTTCCGTTCCTGCCTCCTGAGCGGCTTTTTACCTCTTCCGGGATCACGTCCTCTTTGTAATTCATGGAAACTGTGACATGTCCCATCCGGTTCTATTTTGTTGCCATCCTCATCCACAAATTTAATGTCATAAGCCAGGAAGCCCAGAAGATCTTTCTCCTCCTCCCATGCTTTTTCCTAATAATTTTTCTGCCGTTGCATCATATTGTGCGTTGCCGGATTCAATCTGCGCCCGTTCCTCATCGGTCATCGCGTCACTGAATTCTCTGCGCTCCACCGGTGTCACAGAGAACCGCGCCTGCAGGAATGATCCCCTGCCTCATCCACCTGCACCGAAATCTCCACCTGATCATCTTCATACTGCCAAGAAGTTTTTTCCGTTTCCTCCAGCGCCTCTTCCGTCAAAGCCTTCCGGTCTTTGTCAGCCCCGGCTCTTCACCGTTCTCATCCGGCACTTTGCCATCACCATTCTCATTGGCTTTGCCATTTTTCCTCTCCGGTTGTTTCTGAACCATTATTATCAGTGTCACCGTTTTCTCCGATGGTCGGCATATGCTCTTTGGAATTCTGAGTTCCGTCAGTGCCTGTATTTTCTGCATCTCCGCTGAGATTCTGCGATTTGTCGGCATCCGCTGCTGCCGTTCCCAGAATTTGAGACTGCTCCTGGTCACCGGTGCCGTTATTTTCTTTCGAAGGCGATTCTTTCTGGCTGTCTTCGCCATCCACTCCCGGTTCTTCTGTCTGCATTCCTGCATCGGCGTTCCCGCTCTTCGTTCACGGTTTCCACCATCTGCGGCACTTCCGCTTCATCGTCTGCTCTTGAAATCACAGCGTTGGACACCAGCAGTGCCGCGCAAAGCATGAGCGCTGCCAGCCGCTCCACATAGCTATGCTTCATACCTCTTTCCTTTCGTGAACCGCATTTCTGCTTTCTTCTCTCTTTCATCCGGCATGCCTCCCTGGGGAACCTCCTGTATTGTCGTTTCTGGAGATGATCCTTCTCAAATAAACCACAAAAGAACTATACGTAAATAAAAAGGTACGGGATCAAACGCTTTCTTGTCTCCCGTATCTTACGTTTTCTTTAGAAAGATTATAACTGTACTGCCGTTAAAATCTCAGTTAAAGCCCTTCCAGTTTTATACATTTTTCAATTTTTGTTTTTGTACACAAAAAAAGCAAAAAGTCAACCGCAAAATATCAATATATGCCTTGATTTTTCACGATATGCTTTTTGCTTTTGTTTTTTCGATATTATTTTTGCTTACAGTTCTTCGTCGTTCTCTGAAACCACTTTATCATCAGAATCGGATAGATACCACCCGATAGGAAATCTTGATCCGGCGGCTCGTCTCTCTTTTCGGAAATACGTATCGATCCGCCCGGTTGTGATGGTACAGTTCTCTTTGCTGATACCCATGAGCAGCGCCGGTACTGATTTGGCGCTGTAACGTGTACACGTCTCCTTTGCGCAGCGCCCCCTGAATGGCCTGCCCCAGCTTCTCCGATATGTTTTTCAGACGCTCTTTTGTTCTCAATCTCCTGTCCCGCACATCCGTGATCGTGCAGAGCATGAGAAAAAACAGACTGATTCATGCGGTCCAGCACCCGGTTCAGCACCCGGTAAGCGTCCACAAAGCCCGGGTAGGAACAGTAATAGGCCCCTTCCGGATCGGCCTTTTTCCTTCAGTGCATTGTGGATCTCCTGGAAACCTTCTGCATCGAGAAGCAGCATTTTGCTCATTCTGGCAAAGCAGTCCTTCATTTTCTCCGACGGCGGCAGACCAAGCTCTTCGAAATACAGCTTAGAGATTTTGTCATAAATATGCATGGCTTCCGGGTTCTGCCATCTCCAGCAGGCATTCCATCTGGCCGATCTGCCATTCATCGAAGGGATACAGCTTCACTGCCCGGACAAAATAGGAAAGCGGCAGCTCATAATCCTCCGCATCCGCAGAAGATCCGCCATTTCATTCATGCAGACAGAAAACAAATGCTCATAGTGGGCAGATGCCACCGCCACCCATTCCTCCCCGGAAAGATCCGGCAGAAAATGACCGCCGTAAAAAAGATCCAGCGCTTCTTTCAGCAACCGAAATTTCTCCTCCCCTGATCTGCCGTCTCTGGGCGTCCTTCAGCAGCGTCTCAAACTGCAGCGCATCCACCTCCACCGGAAAAGGCGCCACAAACCGATAACGCCCGGATTCCGCCCGGACATAATGCTCCTGGGGAAGTTCACTCTTCTCCAGCAGGCGTCGGAGATTGTACCTTCAAAACGTTTATCCTGTCCCGACTTGGCTACTCGGCCATGAACTTCCACCTTGGTGAACAACCGGTGCACCAGAGGTCAGTCCATCCCGGTCCTCTCGTACTAAGGACAGCTCCTCTCAAATATCCTACGCCCACGCCGGATAGGGACCGAACTGTCTCACGACGTTCTGAACCCAGCTCGCGTACCGCTTTAATGGGCGAACAGCCCAACCCTTGGGACCTACTACAGCCCCAGGATGCGATGAGCCGACATCGAGGTGCCAAACCACTCCGTCGATGTGAACTCTTGGGAGTGATAAGCCTGTTATCCCCAGGGTAGCTTTTATCCGTTGAGCGATGGCAATCCCACTTTATACCACCGGATCACTAAGTCCTACTTTTCGTACCTGCTCCACCCGTCGGTGTCACAGTCAAGCTCCCTTCTGCCTTTGCACTCTGCGAATGGTTTCCAACCATTCTGAGGGAACCTTTGAGCGCCTCCGATACCCTTTCGGAGGCGACCGCCCCAGTCAAACTCCCCACCTGACATTGTCCCTCCGCCAGTTCATGGCGGCAGGTTAGAAACCCAGTAACACAAGGGTGGTATCCCAACAGCGGCTCCGTGAAGACTGGCGTCCTTCCTTCTTAGCCTCCCACCTATCCTGTACATGTATTACCGAATCCCAGTATCAAGCTGGAGTAAAGCTCCATGGGGTCTTTCCGTCCTGGCGCGGGTAACCAGCATCTTCACTGGTACTTCAATTTCACCGGGTCCATTGTTGAGACAGCGCCCAAATCATTACGCCTTTCGTGCGGGTCGGAACTTACCCGACAAGGAATTTCGCTACCTTAGGACCGTTATAGTTACGGCCGCCGTTTACTGGGGCTTAAGTTCACAGCTTCGCTCTAAGCACTCCCCTTAACCTTCCAGCACCGGGCAGGCGTCAGCTCATATACATCACCTTACGGTTTCGCATAGACCTGTGTTTTTGCTAAACAGTTGCTTGGGCCAATTCTCTGCGGCCTACCTGTCGTACAGAGGCACCCCTTATCCCGAAGTTACGGGGCCATTTTGCCGAGTTCCTTAACAATGCTTCTCCCGTCGGCCTTAGGATTCTCTCCTCATCCACCTGTGTCGGTTTACGGTACGGGCTCATAATAAACAATAGCGGCTTTTCTTGGCAGCCAGCTCACACGCTTCGCTACTTTAATTTCGCTCCACGTCACGTCTTTGGATTGGTTTGCGGATTTGCCTGCTGTTCTCCTACCCCGCTTGTACCGGTTCTATCCATCCCCGGCTCGTGCTCTCTGTTCTGCGTCCCCACATTTCTGATACATGAGGTACAGGAATTTCAACCTGTTATCCATCGACTACGTCTTTCGACCTCGCCTTAGGCCCCGACTTACCCAGAGCAGATCAGCTTTACCCTGGAAACCTTGGATATTCGGCCGAGAGGATTCTCACCTTTCTCTCGCTACTCATTCCGGCATTCTCTCTTTTTAACACTCCACTGCTCCTTACGGTACAGCTTCGTCTCAGTTAAGAATGCTCCTCTACCAATGACTATGTCATTCCTAAGCTTCGGTGTAGTGTTTAGCCCCGGACATTTTCGGCGCAGGACCTCTCGACTAGTGAGCTATTACGCACTCTTTGAATGAATGGCTGCTTCTAAGCCAACATCCTGGTTGTCTTTGAAATCCCACATCCTTTTCCACTTAACACACACTTTGGGACCTTAGCTGCAGGTCTGGGCTGTTTCCCTTTTGACTACCCAACTTATCTCGTGCAGTCTGACTCCCAATCATCATCTTTACGGCATTCGGAGTTTGATAATCTTCCCCTAGGAAATTCAGTGCTCTACCTCCGCAAGACTAATGAGGCTAGCCCTAAAGCTATTTCGAGGAGAACCAGCTATCTCCGGGTTCGATTGGAATTTCTCCCCTATCCACACCTCATCCCCCACCCTTTTCAACGGATGTGGGTTCGGCCCTCCATTGCCTTTTACGGCAACTTCAGCCTGGATGGATAGATCACCCGGTTTCGGGTCTACTTGATCTGACTTGACGCCCTATTAAGACTTGGTATCCCTTCGGCTCCACACCTTAAGTGCTTAACCTCGCCAGATCATCGTAACTCGCCGGACCGTTCTACAAAAAGTACGCGGTTCCGCATGTAAAGCGGTTCCCACAGTTTGTAAACACAGGGTTTCAGGTTCTCTTTCACTCCCCTCCCGGGGTCCTTTTCACCTTTCCTTCACAGTACTATGCGCTATCGGTCACTAAGTAGTATTTAGCCTTGGG
>VOFC01002799.1_pt1 | contig 26476 bp, 45 predicted proteins | sample 5384161 | NCBI WGS metagenome assembly VOFC01 (sample SAMN12384722, study PRJNA508395) | human gut metagenome | isolation source: healthy gut B | host: Homo sapiens | reverse complement strand
TCGGCTGATGATCTGCCAGCGAACGATACCAACGGTTTCAGATTCATTCCAGAAAGACGAGGTGTCTCGCAATTATCAGTAAGAGAAACTGGAACAGTATAACGTAGCGGCTGCATTTTGGCGTCGGCCAAAGACCATTTACTGCGCTGGCCGTTATCAAAATACTACGAAAAACCGCAACCTGCGCGTGCTGGTGCTCTGCCCAAGAAGCTTGCGGACAGCGGACGACCACAAAGCGAACTACGTCAACAACCCCATTGCGGCGGATCGGCTGCGCTATGACGTTTTGTACCATACGGATCTATCACACGCTCCGGCGGCTTCTCCGGCGGAACGGACCTCTCAATTGGTCGGTCGTATGGCGCGACCTCGTGGTGATCGATGAATCGCACAATTTCCGCAACGGCGGCGACGCCGACAAAGAGGGCAAGGAAAACCGCTACACGCGGCTTATGAACAAGCGTCATCCGTCCGGGCGCAAGGGACGCGGGTACTGATGCTGTCGGCAACACCCGTGAATAACCGCTTTCGACCTGCGCAACCAGCTCGCGCTGGCCTATGGGGAGCAACAGCAGCGCGTGGGCGAACAAAGCTCCACACACCGGAGCGTAGAAGAAATTTTCCGCAACGCGCAAAAGCCTTTAACGCATGGAGTAATTCCGAGCGGAGCTGCGCACCACAGACCAGCTGATGCGGATGTTGAGATTTCGATTTCTTTGAGATCCTGGACAGTGTTACGATTGCGCGCGTTCAGAAAAACATTGAAAAATACTACAACATGATAACCTGCTCAAACGGCTGGAAAGTTCTGTTTATGCGTTCCGGCTGACGATTGACCGAATCAGTAAACTGATTGAAGATACCATGCAATCGGTACGTTCATATCAAAATGGCAGCCGTGTACTGGAGCTGAACGACATTTCCGATGCAACCGATTGGGACGATGATGACCAGAACAACGACATTTTTACAGTTGGCCGCAAAGTAAAAATTGACCTTGCGGATATGGACCACGTTTCGTGGCTGCACGATCTGGAAAAAGATGCTGAAAATCTGGAGCTTCTTTCCCTGATGGTGCAGGATACCACCCCTGCATACGATGCCAAGCTGCAAGAACTGCTGCGCCTGATTGACGAAAAGCAAAGGCATCCCATCAATCCCGGCAACCGGAAAATCATTATTTTTTACTGCGTTTTCAGATACTGCTGACTATCTGTATCAGAATATTTCCGGCTATGTAAAGCAAAAGTTTGGGCTGAACACTGCCGAAATCACCGGCAGCGTGGATGGCAAAACAACCATTCCCAAACTCAGTGGGGATCTGAATACAGTTCTCACCTGCTTTTCGCCCATTTCCAAGCGGCGGGACAGCCTGCCGAACGCGAATCAGGCGGATATTGATTTGTTGATCGCCACCGACTGCATTTCAGAAGGTCAGAACTTGCAGGACTGTGATTATCTGATCAACTATGATATTCACTGGAATCCCGTGCGTATTATCCAGCGTTTTGGCCGCATTGACCGCATCGGAAGCCAGAATCGCTGCATCCAGTTGGTCAACTTCTGGCCGGATGTGGATTTGGATGAATACATCAACCTGAAGGGCCGCGTGGAAACCCGAATGAAGCTGACGGTCATGACTTCCACAGGGGATGATAACCTCATCAGCCCGGAAGAAAAAAGGCGATTTGGAATATCGCAGCGCACAACTCAAACGGTTAAAGAATGAGGTAGTCGATCTGGAAGAAATGTCGGGCGGCATTTCCATTATGGACTTGGGATTGAACGAGTTCCGGCTGGACTTGCTGGACTATATGAAGAAGCACGATGATGTAGAGCATACGCCGCTTGGGATGCACGCAATTGTTGCATCGACGCCCGATGCACCTCCGGGTGTGATTTTTGTTCTGAAAAACATCAACAATGAGATCAATGTGGATCAGCAGAACCGTCTGCATCCATTCTACATGGTTTATATTGGGCAGGATGGCTCGACTGTCTGCGATTATCTTTCTCCGAAAGAGCTGCTGGATCGTCTGCGGCTGCTCTGCAAAGGCAAAACCGAACCCGACCAGAGCCTTTGCCAACAGTTCAATCAGGCCACGGACTATGGAAAGAATATGTCTGCCTATTCTGAATTGCTGAGCGAGGCCATCAATTCCATTCTGGACGCAAAGGAAGAGAGCGACATTGACAGTCTGTTCAAGCTGGGTGGTACGACGGCCCTGCTTTCTTCGATTTCCGGGCTGGATGACTTTGAACTGATTTGCTTCCTTGTGGTACAATAAGAGGTGAGATCAATGCTGGGCTTTCCACCCTCCACGGAGTTTAACAAACGGATTCCGAAACAGAAGTTCTATGAAAACGCTGCCGTTCCAGCGGCAGTCAAGCGATTGTTTGCAGATCAGCTGCGCTGTATCTACTGGCGCAACAAGCTGGCAGTGTCCACCTTGAATCTCACTGCCGGAGAGCGGGTGACAGAGATCGAGATTTTCGAGCTGTGTCTGACCGGGCCAAAGCTGGATGAAGCTGTTCTGCGCCAAATCGACAGTGAAATCCCCTATCACATTCTGTTCGTCCGCGCCATTGCTGGCGACGCGCTGTGCCCCGGAGCAGCCCCTTGGAGCAGGCCATTGCACAGGCGCAGGAAAAAGAAAACTCCAGCGGCAGATCGCGCAGCTGAAGGCAAAGATGAAGAAAGAAAAGAATTTGGGAAAGCAGATGGAATTAAGGAGAGAAATACTAAAATTGGAAGGGGAACTATAAATGACAAATGTTGAACGTGTTTACAATGAACTCTTGATTTCAAAAAGCAAACAGCGGCAAATTGAAAATCTTCTTCAAGAGGTTCGAAAGGCATTACAAAATGGTGAGGAATATCACCATATTCAGTTGGAACGGAAAATGTTGAACATTATTGCCAACGTGGATTATGACCACCATATGGTAGAGGATATTTTACAGGCGTACATGAAAGACAGACGTTGGGCTGAGATTTTCCCTGCACTGTATGGGGATAATAGCGAGCATCAAAGTTTTTGGAAGGGTTTAGAGATGGAACACATGAAATTTGAAACATCGGATATGGTGACGAAAACATAGACAAAAATTGCCGCCCTTTTCCCTTCCACGATTACGGAGATGCGGGGCGAGGATGGGGAAATCAAGCGCGGGGTCAATTTTTGAGGTTTTAAGCAGCTTTTTGAGTCGGGATGTGGTGGACGGTGACGAGTGCTATGAATTTACATGGGTCGGGAAAAAAGGCGGCGATGGCAAGCGTCACGGCCGATCCACAAAAACGTTGCGCCTGTTAAAGCGGACAGCCGCGACTGGGACACCACGGAGAATCTCTATATCGAGGGTGACAATCTGGAAGTCCTGAAAAATTTTGCAGGAGAGCTATCTCGGCAAGGTCAAGATGATCTATATTGATCCGCCGTATAATACCGGCAACGATTTCATTTATGCCGATGATTTCATGCGCTCACAGGAAGAAGAAAAAATGAACAGATGGGAATGTATGACGAAGATGAAAACCGCCTGTTCAAAAATGCTGATACACACGCGGGCGTTTTCATTCTGACTGGTGTAGTGTAATTTATTCCCGGCTGATACTGGCACGAAATTTATTGGCAGATAACGGCGCAATTTATATTAGTATTGATGATAAAGAATGTTCCAATCTCAAAAGATAAGTGATGAAGTTTTTGAGCATCAAATTTTGTTGCAAATCTTGTTTGGCAATCCACAGCATGTTCTAACACTGGTACAGATATTGTAACAGTAACGGAAAACATTCTCGTCTATACAAAGAATCGAACTATGTTTACATTTGACGGAATTGTTGCAGTGACCAAAGCTATGCTCTGTCGGATAAATATGAGAACGAACGAGGTAAATATGCACTTGATAAATTAGACAGGCGACGTGTGGGCAGGGCATTATTCTGAGGCATTAAATTATGGAATCACTATGCCGGATGGAACCATTAGGTATCCGGGCGGTGGCAATCAAAAGTCGAATGAAGGCTGGAATTATTTGTGGAGTAAAACAAAGGTCGAATGGGGCATTTCTAACAGTTTTATCGAGTTCAAGAAAACAAACGGAGAATGGAGCGTATATAATAAACGGTATGCCCGAATGGATAATGAAGGAAACTATGTTGAAAAAGAACCATTCCCTTTAGAAATTTAATTACATCAGACCAGTGCAACACTGCACAGGGTACATCTGAACTTCGTTCGTTGTTTGAACTTAGACCTTTCGACTTTCCTAAGCCCTCAGGACTGATTAGGCAATCTTCTGCTGACGGCAGTTCGTACAAAACAAAGAAGCAATTATCCTAGACTTCTTCTCCCGGCTCTGCCACCACTGCCCATGCTGTCATCGCAGCTGAACGCCGAGGACGGCGGACACCGCAAAATTTATCATGGTGCAGCTTCCGGGAAAAAGTGTGACGAAGCAAGCGAAGCCTACAAGGCTGGCTACAAAAATATCTGCGAGATCGGCAAGGAGCGCATTCGCCGCGCGGGCGACAAAATCAAGTCCGAGCATCCGGACGCGAAGCTGGGACACCGGCTTCCGCGTATTCCGCGTGGACGAGAGCAATATGGAAGACGTCTATTACCACCCGGAGGAGCTGACGCAGACGATGCTGGGCGGCATGGTGTCGAACATCGCCGGATCGGACAGATCTGGATCTTCTTTATGCCTGTCTGCTCGACTGGGGCGTGGAAATTAGCCTATCGCATACGCAGGCGGTGATCGACGGCTGCACGGTACATAACGGGACAACAACGCGCTCTGCGCCTGCTTTGCCGAGCGCGTGCCGCTCTCGGTCATAGACTACATGGCAAGCAGCAGCCGCTGCGCGCGGTGTTCCGCGACAGCTCCTTCACCACCGGACGACAGCAAAAGATCAACGTCACGGAGATCTTCAAAACCGCTCCCCCCCGGATACGAAGGTGAAGGTGATCTGATGAAGCTGCAATTCAAACACCAGCCGTTTCAGGCGGAAGCCGCCGATGCCGTCTGCGACGTGTTCTGCGGCCAGCCGTACCGCACGGTGACGTATCGCCGCGATCTTGGCGATCTGCCACAATATGTACAGATAAGATGGATGATACCGAGGTCGGCTTCCCGTAATCAGCCGCTTGTGCCGGAGCTGACGCAATCGGAAGCTGCTGGACAATCTGCGCGCGGTGCAGCGCAGAACAATTTGAAACCTCGGATGAGCTGACCGGGCCGGGCGTCAACCCTCGATCGAAATGGAGACCGGCACTGGCAAAACCTACACCTATGTCAAAACGACATGTATGAGCTGAACAACCGCCGCTACGGCTGGAGCAAGTTTTCATCGTCGTGCCGTCCAAATCGCCATCCGCCAAGAGGCGTCTATAAATCGCTCAGACCACAGGAGCATTTTGCAGGCGAATACAATAAGAAAATCCGCTTTTTCATCTAAATTCCGACCGACTGACGGAAGTTGACCGCTTTGCGTCTGACAGCGCGATCAATGTCGCGATCATCAACATGCAGGCGTTCAATTCCAGCAAGAACCAGCGCATCATTGACAAAAAAAACTTGATACCTTCCGCAGCCGCAAGCCCATCGATATTATTGCAAAGACGAATCCGATTCTGATCATCGACGAGCCGCAGAGCGTGGAGGGCAAACAAACCAAGGAAAGCCTCAAAAAGTTCCAGCCGCTCTTTTACGCTGCGCTATTCCGCCACGCATAAGGAAAAATACGATATGGTCTATCGGCTTGACGCGCTGGACGCCCATCAGCATCTGGTCAAAAAAATTGCCGCCCTCGGCGTGACGCTGGAGGGCAGCACGGCGACGAATGGCTATGTCTATTGTGAGGGGCATTGATCTTTAGAAGGATAAAGCGCCGACGGCACGTCTCGGCTTTGAGGTCAAAGGCGCAAGCAGGAACGGGACGGTCGTAAAAAAGGTCTATGGCGGCGACGATCTGTATGCCTCTCTCCAACGGTCTGGCCGAATATGCGGACCGCTATCGGATCTTAAAACGGCATTGACGGCCGCGACAATTCAGTCACGTTCCTGAACGGCCTGAAAAATCTACGCGGGCAGATCTGCGGCAATGAGCAGCTGGTATCGCTCCAGCGGCGTATCCAGATTCGTGAGACGATCCGTACCCATATCCAGCAGGGAGCGGGAACTGTATCCGCGCGGGATCAAGGTTCTGAGCCTGTTTTTTCATTGACGAGGTTTCCAAATACCGCAGCTATGACGGTGACGATGATGCGGGACGCAACGGCGAATATGCGCAGATGTTTGAAGAAGAATATGAAAACGTCGTCGGTAATTTGCAGCGCGGATTTGGCGATGATGCGTACATGGAGTATCTGAACAAAATCAATCCGCACCGGACGCATCAGGGCTATTTCTCCATCGACAAGAAAAAGGGCAAGAAGGCACGCTTCGTGGAGAGCAAGGTGGATCGCAAAACGCAAGCTTTCCGACGACGCCGAAGCGTATGACCTCATTATGAAGGACAAAGAGCGGCTGCTCAGCATGGACGAGCCGGTACGGTTCATTTTCTCCCACTCCGCACTCCGCGAGGGCTGGGACAATCCGAACGTGTTCCAGATCTGCACGCTGAAAAAGCAGAGCGATTCGGACATCCGCAGCAGGCAGGAGATCGGCCGCGGCCTGCGCCTGTGCGTCAACCAGCAGGGCGAGCGCATGGACGAGAGCGTGCTCGGCGGCGAAGTGCAGGAGCTTAACAAGCTGACAATCATTACAGATTTTCGTTTGGCGAGTATGTGAAGGCGTTGCAGGCTGGGCTATCCGAAGTTTTGGCCGACCGGCCGCGCAAGGTCGAGCCGCAGTTGTTCCTGGGGAAAGATCTGCAAAATGCAAACGGCGAACCGGTGCGCGTCACGAAAAAGAACTGGCGGACACCATTTATGAGGATCTGATTCAAAACGGCTATGTCCGTCGCGGAGAACTGACCGACACGTATTACACGGACAAGCAGAACGGAACGGTGCAGGTGGCCGCGGAGGTGCAGGACTGTGCAGCGTCGGTCGTGCGTGCTCTCCTCGATTTTCGATGGCCGCAGTATGCTCCCAGAGGACGCCAACGGCGGCAATGTGGAGGCGCACTTGATCCGGAGAAGCTGAAAAAGAAGGAATTTCTTGCGCTCTGGAACAGAATCAATCACAAATCCGTCTATACAGTATCCTTTGATACGCAGGAGCTGATTCAAAATTCCATTCGGGAGCTGAATGGAAAAGCTGGATGTTGCACAGGTCGTGATTCGAAAGGAATACGGCGAACAGGCAGACCATTTGACCTCCAAAGAGCAGCTGGAAAATGGTGAGGGCTTCCGCAAAACAAAGACAGACCAGCAGACGCCCGAAACCGCGCCCGCTTGGCAGTGTGTGCGGTATGACCTCATCGGGAAGCTGGTCGAAGAAACCCGACTCACGCGCGCAAGCATTGCAGCAATTTTGCAGGGGCATGTCGCCGCTCAAGTTTGCCATGTTCCGGAATAATCCGGAAGCGTTCATCCTGAAAGTGGGCCGGATCATCAACAACCAAAAGCGACAATGATTGTGGAACACATTACATACAACCGCTTGAGGCGGCCTATGACAGCGACATTTTTTGCCGCCGGGAAGCTCCGGGAAAGCTGAACGTCAGCGCGATGCGGGCAGAAAAGAGCCTCTATGACCATGTGATCTATGACTCGGAAAACGAGCGGAAGTTTGCCGGAGAACTGGATATCAGCGAAAAAAGTGGCCGTTTATGTCAAGCTGCCGAGCAGCTTCTTCATCTCCACACCGGTCGGACATTATAACCCGGACTGGGCTATTGCGTTCACCGAGGGCAGCGTCCGGCACATTTTCTTTTCGTCGCTGAAACCAAGGGCAATACTGATTCGTTAGAGCTGCGCGGCGTTGAAAAACGCGAAAAATCGAATGCGCGCGCCGCCACTTTGCGGCCATCAGCAACGAAGAAGTTGTCTATGAAGTCGTTGACAGCTTTGAAAAGCTGATGCAGAAGGTCATATAGTCCAAATTTTTGGACAGTGTGCGTGATAGAATGTCCCTGAGAACAGGGAGGTATGTTCTATGCTCTACGGCTCGCAGAAGCGATTTGACAAGAACGGCGACGGCAAGCTGAAAGGCGCCGGACAGCGGTGGTACCAATGTTGCTGCCGAGCAGAAGCGTGCACAAATTGCAGCGGATTTTACAGATCATGTCTCTGACCTCATTAACTGGATGTATCGCGATCTCGCACATCTGGAGGGCGAGCGTGAGGATCAGGCCATCCGCACGATGTACCTTGCTCTGTATGTGATCTCCGCCGCGCTCCAGACGCAGACGATTGACGAGAGTATGCGCTATCTTCGCGTGCATTCTGGAACGAGTTTCAGCCCACGTTTGACGAGAGCGTCTATCAGGCGCTGTGCACGAAGCAGGTGATGTTTGAGGAAATCGGCGTGATCTCCGAGAAGCGTCTCGGTTCGTTCTGGAGAAATCTACTCGACAATTTACCGCAGGAGCGCCGCATCGGGAAAGACGATGATTTACAGGAGCTTCTGGACGATACGAACCGACTTTATAACTATTTCCGCGATGACAGCGCACCGGAAATTGATTTTGCCAAGGAGATTGAGCCATATTGGGCAGCGATCCGCCTGCCGGAAGAACCGGAAGAAGCCGAAGAATATGACGAAGATGAGGAACCGGAGGAAGAATCCAAGCCTTGGACGGATTATTATAAAAAGACTGGACCCGTGGGCAATAGCGGCGGATATTACCAGTTCTGTAAGGTGCAGTTCAAAAGGATGGTGGAAGTCCATACGCCTATCTGACAGGCGGCTTGCCGCTTGCAGTCGGTGATTTTGTGGTCGTTCCGGTTGGAAACCGGAATGCGGAGAAAACTGGCCGCGTGACGGATATTTTTTTGTTTGCAGCGCGCAGGATGCGCCGTATCCGTCTGAGAAAGCGAAATTTGTGCTCCGTAAAGACAGAGCGAACTGCAACTCCGGAAGAACCGAAAGCACAGAACGCCTGCGCCGCCAGTACAGGAAGAAACGCCTGCCGTGCCGGTACAACAGGAACGAGAGAATCCCGCCTCGTTTGAAGCCGAACCAGTTCCGGAAGACCCGACGTTTACGCTTCCGCCGCTGCCGGAGCAGGACGAACCGAAGAAGCCAAACGCCGAATTCCTTGGGGCTGGTTGGCAGCGGGAGTTGCTGCCATCGCATTTTTTCGTATTTGCCCTGCCGCCGCTCAAGAGAACTGCCGAGGCGAACCGTCAGATGGTCATTGCACAGCAGGCTGCAGAGCGGGAGAAACGCGAGCAGGAAGAACAGCGGGCAGAGCAGGCCCGTCTGGAGGAAGAAGCTGCCGCGCAGCGTCGGCGCGAAAGAAAAACAGGCCAGGATCGAAGCACTTCAAAACGCCGATCTGCCTTATCCGGGAATGCCGTATGAGGAACTGACATCCACAAAAGCTAGGCAGGGCCAGCAAAGTGACGCACGAAATGCGTTCCGGGCAGGTTTGCTATACGTTTGTGTGGCAAATCCGCGCTGGTGACTATCTCTATCCGGTATTTGTGGTAAACCACAGAAAACGAGGAGGTTCTGACCGCGGAGCAGCGAAATCTGGAATACTGGAACGATATGGCGTTAAAGGAACAATTTATCATCAGCCGGAGTACAAACCAAGCACCCCATCTCAAAAAAACCAAACCGTGCTATCATGTGAAACATAGCAGGAAATCCTGCCGACAACAGAATAATCCAAAGCGCACCATAAAAAGTAATGAAGGAGCGCTGCGACCGAGAAATGGCCGCAGCGCTCTTTTGGTGCTCTTTAGGGAAATACACGGGGTGGGAAAGAAATCCCAAACAACTGAATAACCAGCAACGCGGACTAGCGACCGCAAAAAGGCGGAACCGGAGAATCGGACTACACTTTTGGCTTTTCTTGCTGCGCAAGAAATTTAGCGCAAGCATCGCTGTTTGATATCAAAACGGCACTTGCAGTGAGAACCCTGACCCCAATATGCCGCCCTTTGGCGGTGGAAAGGAGACTCGATGAACGAAGAACCATACAGAATCTGTCTGCGACTGAACGCCGATGAAGCCCAAAAGCTGATCACGAATGCCAAAGCCTGCGGTCTGACACGAACCGCGTACCTGCGCAGATTGCTGAACGGATATAATTTCAAACCCAGACCGTCCGCAGAGCTGGAAGCGCTGCGCACTGAAATCCATCAGATCGGCAACAACATCAACCAGATCGCCCGCAAAGCAAATGCCGGATTTGCCACTCGGGAAGAAACCACACGAGCGTTACGAATGCTAGGCGAGGTCTACGGTCTACTCTATGAGGTTGCGAAACGATAATGGCAATTACAAAGATTCTGTACCGGAACGGCGGCTTGCGGCAGGCGATTGATTACATCACGAATCCTGTTAAAACAGATGAAAACCTGCTGACCGATTATGTCCGCTGCGATCCCGGTTATGCCGCGCAGCAGATGATGGACACAAAGCGCGCCCTTGGCAAGACCGTCGGACGGCAGTGCTACCACATCATCCAGTCTTTCAAGCTGGACGAGATCACGCCGGAGCTGGCACATGAGATCGCCAAGCAATTCGCAGCCGAGCATTTACCGGGATATGAAGCCGTCATTGCGACCCATGTAGACAAAGTACATATTCACTCACATATTGTGTTCAACTCGGTCAATGCCGTCACTGGGAAAATGTATCACAGCACCTACGAGAATTACTACAGGCAGATTCGCGGCATTTCAGATCGGCTGTGCAAAGCGCATGGTTTGAGCATCATTCTGGAAAGCGATGAAAAGAAAGCCGGCAGCTATGCGGAGTGGCTGCGTCAGAAAAGGGCCAGCCGACGTTCCGCTCTATGCTCGAAGCGGACTTACACGATGCCATCGAGGATGCCAACGATCTCGGTCACTTTTTCCTGATCATGGAGCATAGGGGCTATGAGATCCATCACGGCAAACGGCTTGGTTTTCGGCTACGCGGACAGGAACATTTCATGTGTCCGGAACGCAAAATCCAGCCTTCTCAGAAGAACGCATCGAGCAGGCCATTCTGGGCAATCTGGAGCAAATCGAAGTCGGAAGAAAACCTGTCTTCACGCCGAAGCCAAAGCTGCAGCCATACCACCCACATCCAAAGTACACAGGATTCCTTTGCGCTGTACTTTCATTACTGCTATTTGCTCGGTCGAATTGAAAAACGGCAGTACCCGCCACGTATGTCGCTGCACCTGCGAAAAAGAGATCATGAAGGCTGATACTTACAAAGCACGTCTGAAATTCTTACAGGAACAGAATATTTGTGTACCCGGACGATTTGACTGCCTGTATACAGAATGCAGAGCAGCAGATTGCAAAACTGTCCAAACAGCGCACGATTCTGAACGTCCGCAAGAAAAAGCGAAAAGACGCTCTATGATGCTCTGGCGGCAGAAGCTGCCTTCGGAGGGTTTGAGTCAAAGAAAGCAGAATATGACGATGCAAAAGCGCATCCGTGCAGGTCTGCGCCACGCAAACGCCGCGTCCGCCCACCGTGCAGGTTTGCAAAACAAACGCCGCGTCTGCCCACCGTGCGGGGCTGGCATCAAGCCAGCCCTCGCCTTACAAATCGAACGAGGGAGATGATCCATGACAGCGTCACGCAGCCCAGCATCACCAGAAAAATCCCATCCGCCAGTGTCGCGTGTATACGATACTACGGTCGAAATACTGTGAGCATCAGCACCAGGTACACCAGCGGAATGGATAGTCTCAATTTCATCGCAATACGAATCAGCAAAAGCAGCAAGTGAAGCAGCATAGAAAAACAAGCAGTTAACATGAACAATCCTCCTCAAACGGTTTGTCGGATGTTAACTCTCCTGGCTGCTTTTTGCAAGTACTATTTTTGAAAATCAAATCAGGGAGGTCGTCATGAACCAAACTACAAAACCAGCGGCCTGCCCTGATTCCGTCCGTGTTGAGCGCATTCAGATCTCGCACGGACGAGCCATCCGCGTCGTCTCCGTTTTTCCGAAAAACGCGAGTCAGACAGCGGAAGAAAAAACTCAGGGTTTTGGCCGCGTTAGAACTTCAGCGAAAAAAGCCGGCATAAGGGCTAGACTTCTCGCGCCGCTTGGAGTATTGTGTGCTCACAATGCTCTGAGCGGTTTGACTTAAAGGAGGAAAGGCAACATGTCAAACCTGAAGAAAACCGCCCTGTACTGCCGTCTCAGCCAGGATGACGGCTTAGATGGCGATTCCAACAGCATCCAGAATCAAAAAAGCATCCTGCAAAGGTTCGCAGAAGATCATCATTTTCCAAATCCGTGCTTCTATGTGGACGACGGTTTTTCAGGCGGTAACTTCCAAAGACCTGCATTTCAGCAGATGATCGCAGATATGGAAAACGGGGAGATTGGAATCATCGTGACCAAGGATCTCAGCCGCCTTGGCAGAAATCAGCTTCACACCGGTCTCTATATTGAGGAACGCTTTCCGATGTTCGGCGTTCGGTACATTGCGATCAACGACAATGTGGACACGGAAAATGCAGAGAGCAATGATCTCATGCCGTTCAAAAATTTGTTCAACGAGTGGTTTATTTGGGACACCAGCCGAAAGATTCGTGCAGTTCAAAAGGCCAAAGCGGAGCGCGGCGAGCGGCTTGGGACGCGCGCTCCCTATGGATATGTCAAAGACCTGGAGACCAAGAAGCTGGTCATAGACGAGGAAGCCGCTGCCGTTGTGAAACGAATCTTCGCCCTGTGTGCCGCGGGCAATGGCCCCAGCCGGATTGCGACGATCCTGAAGAAAGAAAAGGTGTTTTGTCCTAGCTATTACACCAGAAATACGGTCTGACACATTCTGCATTGGACATCACGAAACCGTATCATTGGTCAGACAGTGCGGTTGCAAACCTGTTGGAAAATGAGATCTATCTCGGCAACACTGTGAACTACCGGTTCAGCACCAAATCCTATAAGGACAAGCGCAAAATCGAGCATCCGCGTGAGGAATGCCTCGTGTTTGAAAATACGCATCCGTCCATCATTACCAAAGAAATCTGGGATATTGTGCAGCGGGTACGGAAGAACAAGCGCCGCAGAACGAAGATGGATGAGCAGAACAAGTATTCCGGGCTTGTGATCTGTGCCGACTGCGGGAAGGCAATGGTACTTCATCGGGCGCATACGATGTCCGCAGATTACAATCACTTCACCTGCCGTACCTACAAAAAGGATGGCGAAGCATGCACAGCCCATTACATTCGAGAGTGCATTCTTGATGAGATCGTGCTGGAGGATTTGCGCCGGGTGACGGCAGAAGCCAGAGAGCATCCGCAAAAGCCGGAGATCATCTCGAACACGGCGTCGAGATAAAACGGGATCTGCCCCGAAAGCGTGAACGGCAGCGCGCCACGAGCGAAAGCACGATCCAGCTGAGCGCGACCGCGATCAGGCCCTTCTTCGCGTACATGGCGCTGCGCTTCCTGCCGCCCAGACCCAGCGCCAGCGTGCCCAGCACAGCCGCGCCCAGCAGCACCCACAAAAAATACCAGCCGTTCTTTTCCCGATAAATGACCGCCACGAGCAGCGGCGGCAGCATGAGCGCGGCCTCGATCAGAAGCACCGCGCCCAGCACATATACAATGACCCGCTTATTCATGTCCCGGCCCCCTTGCAAGGATATCCTCAAGCCGGAGCCCCGCGCTGCACGTCACAACGATCACGCTGTCGCCGGGCTCGATGGTATCCTGGCCGCTGGGGATGATGATCTTTCCGCCCCGGCCGATGCAGCCGATCAGCAGGTTTTCGCGCAGCTTCAGCTCCTGAAGCGGACGCCGCACAGCTTTGAGGTTTCGGATACGCGGAATTCCAGCGCCTCAGCTTGCCGCCGACGAGCTTGTAGAGTGTTTCGATCTGCGAGCTGCTCTCGGAATTCTGCATGGCCCGGACATAACGACAGATAAGGTTTGACGCGGAGTTGCGGGTTAAACACGCTTCCCAAATCCATGCTGTCGATGATGGACTGGAACGAGGTCCGGTTGACCTTGGTGATGACCTTGATCTTCGGCCATGTCTTTCGGATATACATGCCGATGAGCACGTTTTCCTCATCGATGCCGGTCAGCGCGGCGACCGCTCCGGTCGTCTCGATGCCGCACTTGCGCAGAAACGCTTCATTTGTGCCGTCTCCGCGCAGGATCTCCCGCCTTGGAAGAAGCAGCAATGGAAAGCTCCTCGCAGCGGGCCTGATCACTCTCGAGAATTTTGACGTCAAGTCCCGCCTCGATCAGCTGCTTTGCCAGATAATAGGCGATACGTCCGCCGCCGATAAGCATGGCGCTGCGCACACGCCCTGCCGCCAGTTTCATCTGGCGGAAGAACTGCTGCGCGCCGCATAGGATGCGACGAAGGAGATGCGGTCGCCCGACTGCAGCCGGAAGCGAGCCGGAAGGGATATGGATCTCCTGCTCGCCGCGTTCGACCGCGCAGATCGGACCTTTGCCTTTGTGATGGACTGGGCAGTAGCTCCATCAGCGTCCGGCCCGCCAGCGGCGAGTCCGCCGGGAGCTGGAATTTGAGAAGTTCGACCTTGCCGCCGAAGAATGTGTCAGTCTTGATCGCCGACGGGGTGCGGAGCGTGCGCGCCATTTCCGTCGCACAGATCAGCTCCGGATTGACGGACAGGCTCACAATGACAATTTTCATACCCTCGCCACCTTGTATATCTGAATTGGTATTCTCCATTTTACCATGTTCCCGTCGGGAAAGCAATCTTCAGAAACTGTTCAGCTTTCCCGCCGCGGCGGGCAAACGCGAAATAGAAGCGTCATGCTGCGCCAGTGAGACCAGTCACTGGCGCAGCATGACGCTTCCGTTTTATTCAGCCGGGCAAATCTTCGCTTCACACGATCACGCGGATCAACACCATATAGCACGCCGTGCCGCCCGCGATGCTGAGCAGCGTGCTGTGTTTCCAGAGGTGCAGGCCGACCGTCACCGCCGCGGCGATGAGCTGCGGCGCACAGGCCGCTAGACTCGTGAACTGCGTGCCGCGCAGGCAGTAGACCACCAGCGCCATCATGATCGCCATCGGCAGGACCTTCCCCAGGTAGCGCACCACGCGCGGCACTTTATGCTTGCCGAAGATCAAAAACGGGAACAGCCGCTCGCTGAACGTACACACACCGCGCAGACGAGGATGACCACAGCAATATAAACATTGGTATTCATTCACGCGCACCTTCCTTCCAGACGGCCCTGAAACGCGATCAAAGCCACAACCGTCGCCGCCAGCGACGGCAGCAGCAGGAAATTGTCCGACCCGAAGATCAGCAGACAGGCCAGCGCCGACACAAACGACACCGCTGCGGGCAGCTTGCTTTCGCAGTGCTCCAGCTGATTGATCAAAATGACGATGAACAGCGCTGTCATCGCAAAATCCACGCCCGTCATGTCAAACGGCAAAGCGTCCCCGCGAGGCAGCCGAACATCGAAAACAGAATCCAGTACGACCAAATCAGCGCCGTGTCGAAAATATGCACCCATTTTTCCTCCACATCGTCGCGCGGGATGTAGGAGCAGAGCAGCGAATAGCTCTCGTCCGTCAGGCCGTAGATCAGGAAATACTTCCACGGCCCGTATTCCTTGAACTTTTCCAGAAACGAGATGCCGAAGAACAGATGCCGGCTGTTGAGCAGCAGCGATGTGATCGCAATCGTGAGGATCGGCGTCCCAGCGGCGAGCCACCCGGAGAGCAGCATCTGCTGCGTCCCGGCGTAGATGAACAGGCTGGCAATGCCGGTCAGGCCGACCGAATAGCCCTTCTGTGCCATCAGGATGCCGTTGGCCGAGCCGAGCGCAAATAGCCGATCATGATGGGCATGCTGCGCCGAAAGGCATAGAGAAAGCTGTCTTTGAGTTTCTGCTTCATGGAAAACGCTCCTTGCGCACTGTCGTTGTACGGCTTATTGTACCGCTCTGCACTTCGCCGCGCAAGTGGATAAATATACAAAGTCCCCCTCCGATGAGGGGGCTTTGCGTATAAACTGTCAAACGAGCTGCATCGCACCTGCATTCCAGCGCGGCGTCCGGCCAAAATAGGCCGTCATCACGCGCACCAGACTGTCAGATCGCGCGCACCCATCGTCTCATAGGCCGAGTGCATCGCCAGCTGTGCCAGCCCGATATCCACCGTCGGCACGGCGACGCGCGTGTCGGAGATCGACCCGAGCGTCGAGCCGCCCGGCAGGTCGGACCGGTTTGCGTAGGTCTGCGTCTGCTCGTCCGTCTCGCGGCAGAGCAGGCGGAACGCCGCCGCGGAGACCGCGTCGGTCGCGTAGCGCTGGTTCGCGTTGAACTTCACGACGACGCCGCCGTTCAGATACGGCGTGTTCTGCGCGTCGGCAAACTCCGGATGGTTCGGGTGCTGCGCGTGGGCGTTGTCCGCCGACACGAGGAAGCTCCCGGCGCACCAGCGCAGATAGTCCTCCTCCGTCTTCCCGAGCGCGAGCGTCAGGCGGCGGAGCGTGTCGCGCAGGAAATTGCTGGCCGCGCCTGCTTCGTCTCACTGCCGACCTCTTCGTTGTCAAACACCGCCAGCACCGATGGCCCCCGACGGACCGCTTTGCAGGAAGCCCTCGGTCAGCGCGAACGCGCACGCGAGGTCGTCCAGTTTCGGCGCGCCGATCAGCTCGCCCGCCGCACCGAGGATGCTCCCGCGCCCGCGCAGATAGAGGAACAGGTCGTGCCCCAGGATCTGCTCCGGCGCGACACCGCCGCCTCCGCCACGATCGCGCGCAGATCCTGCGCGCCGCAGCCGAGCAGCAGGAACGTGTCCACATTTGCCAGCAGCTTCACCCCGTCGTTTGCCGCGCGGTTCGTAATGGATGGCGACAGACGGGATGATCATGAGGTCCTGGTCGACATCCACCAGCCGCGCCTCCAGCTTTCCGTCCCGCTCGACGATGATCCGCCCCGCGACGGACAGCGGTCGGTCAAACCACGTGTTCATCAGCATCCCGCCGTACTTTTCCGTGTCCAGCACGGTGCAGCGCGCGCTGAGCTTTCCGCGTGCTCCTTGATCTGGAACGTCGGGCTGTCGCTGTGCGCGGCGGCCAGCGCGAAGCCCGTGACCCCGCCCTCCGGCACGCGGAACGCCAGCAGCGACGAATCGTTCCGCGTCACGACATACCGCCCGCCGGGGCGGGACGTCCCCGCCGCGTCCTCCGCAAGCGCTGTATACCCTCCGCCGTCAATCGGTTTTTCAGGTTGGCCGTTGCGTGATAGCGGCTCGGGCTTTTTTCAATCAGATCCAGCAGCTGTTCTGCATATTGATACATGATGTTGCACCTCGTTTTGTAGTGCCTCCAGCATACCACGCGCCGCAGTCGTTTTCAATAGACAAAATTTCGCCTGCTGTCTGTTCAGCGCGGACAAACTGTGGTACAATACTCAAAACCGATCATAACAGGAGGGAATTTCTGATGAAAAAATTCCCGTTCTGCGCGCCTATGCGCGCCTTATCGCGAGCGGCGTCAACGTCCAGAAGGGGCAGGAGGTCTTCATCACGGCCGAGCTCGACCAGCCGGAGTTCGTGGCCATGGTGGTCGGAGGAATGCTATCGCCGCAAAGGCGAAGAAGGTCGTCGTCGACTGGAACTATCAGCCGCTGACCAGACTGCACGTCCGCCACCAGTCGCTCACCACGATGAGCACGCGACAACACGAAGAGGCCCGCTGGCAGCATTACGTCGACACGATCCCCTGCCGCATCTACCTGCTCTCTGAGGATCCGGATGGCCTGCGCGGCGTTGATCAGGAGAAGATGGCCAAGGCGCAGCAGAAAAGTATCCGATCATCAAGGGCTACCGCGACCAGATCGAGAACAAATATCAGTGGTGCATCGCGGCCGTCCCCGGCGTGAAGTGGGCCAAGAAGCTCTTCCCGGAGCTGCGGGCCAGCCAGGCCGTGGAAAAGCTGTGGGAGGCCATCCTGCACACATCGCGTGTCAATGACGACCCCGTCGCCGCCTGGGATGCGCACAAGGATCTCAAATCCCGCTGTGACTATCTCAACGGCCTTGGCATCCGTGAGCTGCAATACCGTGCCTCCAACGGCACAGATCTTCCGCGTCGGCATGATCCCCGAGGCGCAGTTCTGCGGCGGCGGCGAGACGAGCCTGCAGGGCATCTTCTTCAACCCGAACATCCCGACCGAGGAATGCTTTCATCTCCCCCGAAGCGCGGCGTCGCCGAGGGCATCGTCTATTCGAGCAAGCCGCTGAGCTATCAGGGTCCAGCTGATCGACCGGTTCTGGATCCGCTTCCACGAGGGCAAGGCCGCCGCATGGGGGCGCGGAGGAAAACGACGCTGCTGACCAAGCTCATCACCATGGACGAGGGCAGCGCCTATCTCGGCGAATGCGCGCTCGTTCCGTTCAACTCCCCGATCAACGAGACCGGCATTCTGTTCTACAATACACTGTTCGACGAGAACGCCTGCTGCCATCTCGCGCTCGGCATGGGCTTCGCCGACACCATCCGCGATTTCGAGCATAAGACGCTCGACGAGTGCCGCGCGCTCGGCGTGAACGACTCCATGATCCACGAGGACTTCATGATCGGTACGGCCGACCTCTCCATCGACGCCCTCTGTGAGAAGACGGCCGGACCGTTCCCCTCTTCCCGCAGCGGCACCTGGGCCTTCTGAGGCCAGCCCCTCTTAGTAGAGGGGGCCTTTGGGCAGCCGATGCCCTCATCGCCCCCTACAAGTTCTATCGTAGATCAAAGAAGGACGGACATTTGTCCGCCCTTCTTCCTATTTGACAAATTTATCGATGGCCTGGCAGAGATTGGCGATGGCCTCCCTGGTCGCCCAGCTCGACGGCGTCGACGATGCAGTGCTGGATATGATCCTCGAGGATCACCTTGCCGATGTTGTTGATGGCCGAGCGGACGGCGGACAGCTGGATGAGCACCTCGGCACAGTCACGCCCATCCTCGACCATGCGCTTGACCGACTCCAGATGGCCGATCGCGCGGGCAAGCCGGTTGAGCACGGCCTTTGTGTTTTCGTGCACATGGCCGTGCCCCTCGCCGTGCGTGGGCGATGCCGTGCTCATGCAGATATTCATGCGTGTGTTCCATAGAAATTCTCCTCGGGCGTTCTTTGTGCGTATCATATCACGGCAGCACGGAAAAAATCCACAGAAATATCAACAATTTTTCCCGAAAATTCCGAAGTGCATCCCCCGGCGGTGATCATTTTGCTATTTTTCAGGGGCTTTACAAAGGACATGCTCCTGATGTATAATAGCCTTGTAAAGAAACTTGCTTGCAGGAGGAATGTACCATGCATCACGATCATGAACATGAGGGCTGCTGCCACAGCCACGAAGAGGGCCACACGCACGAACGAGCATCATCACGAGCACGGCTGCGCGGCATGCGGCAGCTGCAATGCCGCCCGAAGGCCGAGCTGAAGGCGCTGATGAAATATATGGTTGGCCACAACGCGTCCCACGCGAACGAGCTGGCCCAGCTGGCCGCGAAGCTGAAGGATCTCGGCGAGACGGCGGCCTATGAGCAGATCATGCTGGCGGTGTCGCGACTTTGAAAAGGGCAATATGCGGCCCACCGTGTCGACCGTGCTGGCCGCAATGGAGTAAGGAGCGATCACACTATGTGCCTGGCAAACGTCTATAAAACAGGTGGCGCCGGAAAATCTGGTGCTCGGCAACGTGCAGCGCATCGACATCCAGAACGGTCAGGTCTTCCTGACCGACCTGATTGACCGGCAGGTCGTCATCGAGGGCGAGCTGGTGTCGGTCGATCTGGTGGGTCGTCGCCATCGTGCGCAGACCGTGCTCTGAGATGGCGGAATATGAGGTCGTGCGCGAGGTGCAGAACCTCTGCGCAAACAACCAGATGCGCGACGTGTTCTTCGACGAGATTGAAACGGACGATCCGTGGAATGGATTCGCCGCGAGGATCAAAGGGAAAAAGAGGTCAACCTGACCGTCGACCGCAAGGCGGACGGGTCCATGACCGTCTATGTCGTCTGCCGGCGTGAGCCAGAAGATCCTCATGACGAGGTCTGAACGCGCAGGTGTTCCGGCCATGCCAAGAATGGAAAAAAAATGCTTTTTTTCATATATTTGCGTGCTGCAGGGCTTGTAATTGCCAGCCAAGTGTGATACGATATTTTTGTATCGAATCCATGCCGGACACGCGCCGGCATGCAGCCACTCAGGCAATCTATTTTGGATATGGAGGCAATTATGAGCGTAGCAGACATCTACGAAAAAAAGATCGACTTTCTCCTTTGAGGTCTTCCCCGCCCAAGACGGACGTGGGCATGGAAAAGCTGTGCGGCAAGGATGGAGTTCTGGACAAGCTCTATACCCTGCAGCCCGATTACATCTCCTGTACCTACGGCGCCGGCGGCACCAACGTCGGCAAGAACCTGGAAGTTCTGGACAAGATCCAGAAAGACGGCAAGACCATCCCCGTCACCCACTTCACCTGCATCGGCAACACCAAGGAAGACATCAAGGAAAAGCTTCAGACCTACCTGGATCACGGCATTGACCACATGCTCGCGCTCCGCGGCGACCTGCCCTTCGGCTGGACCGGCACCAACGGTGACCTGCACTATGCCACCGAGCTGGTCAAGTTCGTCCGCAAGGAGTTCGGCGACAAGTTCACCATCGCGGTCGCGGGCTCGCCCGAAGGCCACATCGCCTGCCGCAGCCTTGAGGCTGACATCGCGTTCCTGAAGCAGAAGCAGGACAACGGCGCCGACTACATCATCACGCAGCTGTGCTGGGATATGGATGCGTTCCGTTACTGGCTCGACGCCATCCGCGGCGCGGGCATCTGGCTGCCGGTCGACGTGGGCATCATGCCGATCCTCGATCAGGCCGCGACCATCAACATGGCCCTTAGCCGCAACGGCTGCGTCATGGACCGCAAGCTCTGCGAGATCATCTCCAAGAACTGGATCTTCCCGAACCCGTTCGACAAGAGCCGTTCGACGCTGACGTCGCGGGCAAGAAGGGAAAGCTTCGAAGGCCGGTATCGAATACACCATCAACCAGATCGACGAGTACCGCGCCTGCGGCATCGACGGCATCCATCTGTACGCGCTCAACAAGTACGATGATGTCGCCTACATCGCCAAGGAAGCCGGTCTGATCGATCTCATTTAATCGAAATTTCCGCGGCAGGCGGGCCACTAGGCCCGCCTGCCCGCTGTAGACCGTTCCAAGGAGCGATTTTTATGGCCAAGACTCATATCATTGCAGTTGCCGGAAAGGGCGGCGTCGGCAAGACGACGACCTGCGGCATGATCATTGACTATCTGTGCAAGCAGAAAAAGGGCCCCATTCTCGTCGTGGACGCAGACGCAAACTCCAACCTCAACGAGGTCCTGGGCGTGGAGGTCGAGACGACCCTCGGCGATATCCGCGAAGAGATGGCGCACGCCGAACAGACCGGCAAGGTCCCGGCCAACATGACCAAGGCCGACTATGCCGAGATGAAGTTCAACTCCGCCCTCATCGAAGAGGACGACTATGACATGCTCGTCATGGGCCGGACGCAGGGCAAGGGCTGCTACTGCTATGTCAACGGCGTTCTCAAAACGCAGATTGACAAATATGTCGGCAATTACCGCTACATGGTGGTGGACAACGAGGCTGGTCTGGAGCATATCAGCCGCGGGACGCTTCCGCATGTTGACACCATGCTTCTTATTTCCGACTGCTCCCGCCGCGGCATACAGGCCGTAGGCCGCATTGCCGAGATGATCCGAGAGATGGACCTGAAGCCCGGCGAGATGAAACTGATCGTCAACCGTGCGCCGAACGGGGTGCTCAATCCCGGCGTCATGGAAGAGATAAAGAAGTACGGCCTCCAGCTGGCAGGCGTTCTTCCGCAGGATGAGACGTTCTATACGTACGACTGCGAAGGAAAGCCGAGTTCGCAGGTGCCGGACAACACGCCCGTCAAGACTGCGCTCGCCGCCGTCATGCGGGAGCTCAAGCTGTAAGCAAAAGACAATATTATTATAGGGGGATTCACCATTATGCCTTTCGTTCCCAAGAAGCAGGCTTTCAATGCCCACATCAATGAAGTTGTGCTGGGTGTTGGCGACAAAGCCACTGCGATCGGCGGCCAGAATGTCCTGCCGTTCCACACGTTCGACGCCGAGATCAAGAACGCACCCAAGATCGGCGTTGAGCTGACCGACCTCGGCATGGCGGAATACACCATGCCCGGCGAAAAGGCCTTCTACGATGGCTGCACCACTGTGCCTGAGATGGCCAAGCGCGCGGAATCGCTCGAGGGCGCTTCCTTCATCTGCCTGCACCTGGAGGGTGCCGATCCCAACGGTCTGAATAAGTCCGTGGAAGAGTGCGTCCAGCTTGCCAAGGACGTCGCCGACGCGACGACCCTGCCGCTCGTCATCATGGGCTGCAAGAACATCGAGAAGGACACCGAGCTGTTCAACAAGGTCGCAGAAGCCCTCGCCGGCAAGAACATTCTGGTTCTTTCTGCGCGTGATGAAAACTACAAGACCGTTGTCGCATCCGCCGGTCTGGCTTACGGCCAGAAGGTCGGCGCGGAATCCGCTGTCGACATTAACCTTGCCAAGCAGCTCAACACCGTCATCACCCAGCTCGGCGTCAGCGCACAGAACATCGTCATGAACGTCGGCTCCGCTGCCGCAGGCTACGGCTATGAGTACGTCGCCTCCACCCTCGACCGTGTGAAGGACGCTGCGCTGAAGCAGGCGGACGCCATGCTCCAAATGCCTATCATGACCCCTGTCTCCGCTGATGCCTGGGGTGTCAAGGAATCCGTTATGTCCGAAGAAGATATGCCCGAATGGGGCAGCCAGGAAGAGCGCGGCATCGAGATGGAAATCACAACCGCTGCTGCTGTTCTGGCCGGCGGCTCCGACGCAGTTATCCTGCGCCATCCGGAAGCCGTAAAGACCATCGCCGAGATGATCGCGCGCTGATGTAAGCAGGAGAGGAGGAACAATACTATGGCAGTTAAAGGTCTTGACATTTTCAAATTATCTCCGAAGAAAAACTGTAAGGAATGCGGCAGCCCCACCTGCATGGCATTCTGCATGAAGGTCGCACAGGGCGCGGTTCCGATTACCAAGTGCCCGTATATGTCTGAAGAGGCTGTTGCACTTCTGTCTGAGGCTACACAGCCGCCCATGAAGACCATCGAGGTCGGCACGCATAAGCTTGGCGGTGAGACCGTCATGATGCGTCATGAGAAGACCCTGGTCAACCGCAACCTGTTCGCGGCCACGCTGTGCACCTGCATGGACGACGCGACTGCGATTGAAGCGCGCTTCGAGGGCATCAAGAAGGTCGATTACGAGCGTATCGGCGAACGTGAGATGGTGGAGTGCGTGTTCGTGCACGACGCAGGCGACAGCGCAAAGTTTGTCGAGCTGTGCAAGAAGGCAGCGGCCATGCCGGAAGGCCGTACCGTCATCATCGACACCAAGGACGTCGACACCGCAAAGGCGGCTGTCGAAGCCATCAAGGATATTAAGCCCATTCTGAACGGCGCGAACAAGGATACCTACGCGGACATGAGCGCCATCGCGAAGGCAGCAGGCCTCGTCCTCGGCGTCAGCGGCAAGCGGACCTCTCCGAGCTGCACGACACCGTCGCCGAGCTTGAGAAGGCCGGCAACAAGAACCTGATCCTCGACGTCACTGCGCGCACCATCAAGGAAACCTTTGCCAACGCCGTTCTCGTCCGCCGCACCGCCATCAAGGACGGCGACCGGACCTTCGGCTATCCCTCCATCGTAAACCTTGGCGTCCTGTGCGACCATAACGAGCATCTCGAGACGGCTCTGGCTTCCATGTTCGTCGTCAAATACGGCTCGATCATCGTCATGGACAAGGTCGGCTACGCAGAGGCTCTGCCGCTGTACGGTCTGCGCCAGAACATCTTCACCGACCCGCAGAAGCCGATGAAGGTCGCGCCCGGCATCTACCCGATCAACGGCGCAACGCCCGACGATCCGTGCGCGCTGACGGTCGACTTCGCGCTGACCTACTTCCTGGTCTCCGGCGAGCTCGAGCGCTCCAAGGTGCCCATCAACCTGCTCATCACCGACGCATCCGGCATGTCCGTTCTGACGGCATGGGCCGCCGGCAAGTTCTCCTCGACCTCCGTCAAGAAGTTCTTCGACGAGTTCGATCTGGCTAACAAGATCAACAACCGCACCCTCATCATCCCGGGCAAGGTCGCCGTCATGAAGGGCGAAATTCAGGACAAGCTGCCTGAGTGGAACGTCGTCGTCGGCACCCGCGAGGCGGTCGAACTGGTGAAGTACCTGCGCGACGGCGAACACATCAAGGCCGCTGCAGAGGCTGCCGCCGCCTCCAAGGCTCCCGCCGCCGAGAAGAAGGACGCTGCCGACGCCAATGCACCGCTCGATTTCGAGAAGATCGCTGCCTCCATCCCGGCCATCGAGGTCGTCGACATGGGTGTGAGCTACAAGCAGAGAGATCCCGAATCCCCGAAGTTCGTCACCATCGGCGAGCGTATCCACTGCATCTCCCCGGTCATCCGCGAGGCCATGGCCACGTTCAACCCCGATCCCATCCTGAGCGTGCCGCGCAGCAGATCAAGGCTGGCGCGACGTACCTCGATGTCAACATTGGCCCTGCCGAGTCCAACGGTCCGGAGCTTATGACCTGGGCGGTCAAGCTGCTGCAGGAAAACTTCAACAACGTGCCTCTGGCCCTCGATACCGCCAACAAGAAGGCAATCGAGGCCGGCATCAAGGTTTACAACCGCACCAACGGCAAGCCCATCGTCAACTCTGCTGACGCAGGCTCCCGTATCTCCTACATCGACCTGGCCGCGGCCAACGACGCGATCTGCGTCGCGCTCTGCTCTGCCGACGGCATCGCCAAGGACAACGACGAGCGCATGATGCACTGCCATCATATGCTCGAGCGCGGCATGTCGCTTGGCATGGAAGCAACCGACCTCTGGTTCGACCCGCTGTTCCTCGTCGTCAAGGGCATGCAGGACAAGCAGATGGACGTTCTGAACGCCATCAAGCTGTTCGCTGACGAAGGCCTAAAGTCCACCGGCGGTCTGTCCAACAACTCCAACGGCGCTCCGAAGAACGTTCGTCCGATCATGGACTCCGCGCTGGTCGCTATGGCAATGATGCAGGGTCTGACCTCCGCCATCGTCAACCCCAACGACCTGCGTCTGATGGAGACGATCAAGTCCTGCGACATCTTCAAGAACAACGAACTGTACTCCGACTCCTATCTGGACGCTTAATTTGTCAATCCACGGTTCCCTGCTGCGAAATACCGGCAGGGAATCCGTGCATTTCCCCCATATAATTCAAAATTCTACAGGTTCTGCAGGAGGTATTTATGAGCGTATTAACCGATCTCATCTATGGCGGCTCGCATGCCGTGGCTGGCCTCACCGAGGGCGCAGTCAATGACGCCATCGCAAAGTATGGCGCAGACCATCCCATCGCCTTCCCGGATACCGCATATTTCTTCCCCACCATCTACGCCGCCACGGGCGTCAAGGTCAAGACCCTGGGCGATCTGCCCGCCTGTGTGGGCGTGCTCAAGAGCCTCATCACCGATCAGGAGGATCTCGGCCAGGCGCTCAACGCCGGTCTTGCCACTGCCGTCGGCGCCGAGATCATCGAGGGTCTGAAGTTTGTCGAGCCGAAGGACGCCTATGAGCAGGCGGCCGTCCCCGGCATCGGCTTTGTGCCCGATCCCATCATCCGTTCCCTCGGCGTGCCGCTGGTCACGGGCGATATTCCCGGCGTGGCCGTCGTGCTGGGCAAGGCGGACAACGGCGAAGACGCAGCAAAGGTCGTCAAGGACTATCAGTCCAAGGGCATCATGACCTTCCTGATCGGCGATGTGATCGAGCAGTGCGCCGACGCAGGCGTCAAGATGGGTCTGGAGCTGCGTGTCATCCCGCTGGGTCATGACGTTACGGCAGTCATCCATGTCGTCACCGTTGCCATCCGTGCGGCGCTGATCTTCGGCAACGTGCAGCCGGGCGATCTGGCTGGCCTGCTCAACTACACCAAGGAGCGCGTTCCCGCGTTTGTCAATACCTTCGGCGCGATCGACAATGTCGTCGTCTCCGCGGGTGCCGGCGCAATTGCGCTGGGCTTCCCGGTCGTGGTCGATATCGACCTCGGCGAAAATCAGGTCCCGGGTGCGCTGGAATCCTGTACCGACCACAATGAGACGGTCAAGAAGTCTCTGGAACTGCGCGGAATCAAGATCAAGTCCAAGGAGCTCCCGATTCCGGTTGCATTTGCTGCGGCGTTTGAAGGCGAAATTATCCGTAAGTCCGATATGCAGGTCGAGTTCTGGTCCGCCAA
>VOFC01004654.1_pt1 | contig 26484 bp, 38 predicted proteins | sample 5384161 | NCBI WGS metagenome assembly VOFC01 (sample SAMN12384722, study PRJNA508395) | human gut metagenome | isolation source: healthy gut B | host: Homo sapiens | reverse complement strand
ATTGGTTCCTTTTCTCCAGGCCCTCCTCAATCAGCTCTACTGCCCGGCGGATGTTGTTCGCCTGGTTGTAAATAACCTGTTCCTGCAGGTCTGTGTAACCAACGTCTGTGTGAGAATGATGTCAATGTAAACTTCTCTGATCTTGTGTGCCATTTGCAAAATCTCCTTTTTGTATGATAGAATAATGATTATAATTTCCAGCGGGCTGTAGATGCGCAATGCACAAAACAATCCGCGAAATCATGCTTAACCACTGCAACAGGACAGACAACCTATGAACGAAACAAATCTGATTATCCAAAACCGCCTGCGCGAAGCGACCGTCAGTCTGGAACGCGCCAACCTCATCATCTGTGACGAGACGTGGAAATGTGATTCCTCGGTTCCGCCCTTTTCCAGCATTCAGCTCGTCCTGCAGGGGGAGGGAACCATCTGCATCGATGAGACAACCATCCATCCAACAAGCGGACAGCTGTATCTGCTCCCCGCCTACACGAACCAGGCGTTTTTTACCGATATCCATAATCCATACCGCACCTACTATTGCCATTTCGAGATCACCTGCCAGCAGACCGACCTGTTCGAACTCATTCATCTGCCGCTCTGCATCGACGCGAAAGACCCGAAAAAGGCCGAACAGCTTTTCCTCGATCTCGTCCACAGCGTCCGACAGGATGATATCTTTTCTGCGCTGAAAGCCAAACAGGCTGTTTTAAACCTGCTCTGTTACTATCTGGAATGCTGTCCGCCAGACAGCGTTTCCCTCGTTGCGCAGACCTTTGACTCGCCCCTTTCCGATGCCATCGCTTATGTGGAAACACATTTGAACGAGCAGATCACGGTACAGCAAATGGCAGAGGCTGCCGGATATCATGTCAGCCACTTTACGCGGCTGTTCCAGTCCCGTATGGGCATTTCTCCCGGTCAGTTCATCCTTCAGAAAAAAACGGCAGAAACCGCAACGCAGCTTTTGACCTCCACCGATCTGCCCATCGCTTCCATCGCAGATTCTCTCGGATTCGGCAGCCAGTTTTATTTTTCGAATTTCTTCAAAAAACAGACCGGCATGACACCGTCCTCCTATCGCCGCTTATATCTGCGCGCCTATCTGGAATCCTGAAAATCTCATAGGTTTACATAACTACAAATCTCCTGTGCACAAGAAGTGTAGCACAGGAGATTTCTCAATTACATATATTATTCTTTCAGAAATATATAAGATCGTGCGGTCAGCACTTTTTACCCTTTTTACGCGGTCACACAACCCGCTTCTTCTCTTTCTGACGAAGCAAACATGCGATTCCTGCAGTCAGGATCTGTGAAAGCACCATGCTCAGCCACACACCGTCCTGCCTCAAAATCCGCGGCACAATCAACAAAAGGATCAATAAAAGTACCGGTTCTGCATACACACAAATGTAGGAAAATAGGCTTTGCTCCGTCGCATAAAATCCTGATGTGGTAATTCTCGAAAACGCATAGAACAAAAGTCCGGCCAGAAATATCGGCATCGCGTTTCCGGTCATCTGCGTTACGACATCGGAAGAACCAAAGATCACACCCAGATCATATCTGGTCATATAAAGGATCAGCATACAGGCAAGTGCCAGCACCCACGCTGTTCCATACGCCATGTTGCGCACCCGGTCCCACCTCTTTTGTTTTGCCCTCACCGTAATGCAGGCTCATCAGTGGCTGGCTTCCATCCCCCACGCCCTGCATCAGCAGATATACGATCGTCAATCCATAAGCGATGCAGGCATAGCTCGCAACCGCAGTTTCCCCTCCATAGGACAGACAGAAACGGTTCATGAACAGCAGGGAGATCATCGGAGAAAGCGACAGTCCAAACGGTGCGATGCCGATCTGCACGATTCTGCAGACCTTTCTTCCAAACTCCTTACAGACGCCCAATACCGGCAGCTTTTCTTTCCATACATAAACAAAAGAGCACACCATTGTCACAGCCTGCCCCAGGATCGACGCCCATGCCGCACCGGCCATACCAAGCTGCAGCACCCAGACAAACAGATAATCCAGTACAATATTCATTCCAAATCCGGCGATCATTGTAACCATCGCAAAGGAAGCGCCTCCGTTATTACGGATCAGCGGCACAATGCCTGTCGCAAATACCTGAAACGTCGTCCCGTAGACCATGATCCGCAGATATTCCTCACCCAGGGGACGAATCGTCCCCTCTGCCCCCAGAAAGGACAGCACCGGATCCATAAAGATCAGCATCACAGCCGTCAGTACAATACTCGTCAGAAGCAGCAGCCGCAGCGCTGTACGCACATACTCGTCTCCGTCCTCCTTTTGTCCCTCTGCACGCCGTACCGTCCACATGACCGCACCGCCCATTCCGATTCCGGTGCCCGCCGACTGCATCAGCGTCACCACCGGATACACCACATTGATCGCAGAAAGTCCCACATCTCCGACACTGTTTCCTACAAAAAATCCATCTACAATTGCATAAATACCGGAAAGTGCAAACGCCAGTACCGACGGCACAACGTATTTTAAAAATTTTTTCATAACTTCCCCTTTTCCACAGTATTTTCCGTTTATCATAACAAAAACCTATCATTTTATAAATATATCATTTTAATTTATTATATTTCTGTGCTAGGATAATAACTGTTTGCAGGCGGTACTGTAAACTGCTGCATCCGTCAGTGTCAAAAACTTCTGATCTGACAAATAATTATGAGAGAAAACTGGCGGCGAACGTTCCGTCAGGAAGGGAGAAACACATGAGTTTCATTCAGAAAATACAAAAGGCATCCTGTTATGCCTCGTCCTGCCATTCGGTTTCTGGGACAGGCTGTCCCGGTTGTCGGCGGTCCGGTATTCGGTATTCTTTGCCGGTATGCTGATTACGCTGCTGCTCAAAGATAAGACACAGTTCCAGAGCGGCATCACATTTGTATCCAAAAAGGTGCTGCAGTACGCAGTCATCCTGCTGGGCTTTGGCTTAAACCTTTCCGTTATTTTGGAAACCGGAAAGCAGTCCTTGCCGATCATCCTCGCAACGATTTCCACCTCGCTGATTATCGCCTATGTGCTGCACCGTATCATGCACGTTCCCGGCAAAATCTCCACGTTGGTCGGTGTCGGTTCCTCGATCTGCGGTGGCTCCGCAATCGCTGCAACAGCCCCCGTTATTGATGCAGATGATGAAGAGGTTGCGCAGGCAATTTCCGTTATTTTCTTCTTCAACATGCTGGCTGCCCTGTTTTTCCCGGCCCTCGGCGCGCTGCTCGGATTTTCCACCACAAGCGGCGAAGCCTTCGGAATTTTCGCCGGAACTGCTGTCAACGATACTTCTTCCGTGACCGCTGCCGCATCCACCTGGGATTCCCTCTATCAGCTCGGCACACAGACGCTGGACAAAGCTGTTACCGTAAAGCTGACCCGTACCCTTGCAATCATTCCGATCACACTGGTACTCGCCTTTGTCCGCACGAAAAAAGCCGGTTCCGAAGGCAAAAAAGTCGAGTTTAAAAAGATTTTCCCGATGTTTATTCTCTACTTTGTGCTGGCTTCCGTCATCACAACAATTGCAACCTCTCGGTGTTTCCGCATCCGTATTTTCTCCTCTCAAAACACTGAGCAAGTTCTTCATCGTCCTCGCCATGTGCGCGGTCGGTTTAAATACAAACATCGTAAAACTCATCAAAACCGGCGGTAAACCGCTCGCCCTGGGCTTTTGCTGCTGGGTCGGCATCGCTTCCATGAGCCTGCTCATGCAGCATGTGCTGGGAATCTGGTAAGATACGGCACACAAACTACCCCCAGCCCCGCCGGGCATCGCGCTTCGGTCAGGTCTGGGGTGTTTTTTTTTGTTCTCATCCCTTTTCTCCGAAACAAAACGACACCAAATATCGTTGGATAGCCACCAGACAAAAGCCATACCGATATTTAATGTCGTTGTTTTTATTCACTTTCCTTCGAAAAAAGCGTGTCCGAAATCGTCCGCCGCCCCATTTCGCCAAAATCGTCCTCTGTCTTTTCGAAATCATAGATCAGAAGCTCCGGCTGATTCCGTACATTCTTTTAAAATCTGACCGGATTTTCCAAAAACTGCGGTCGGTGCAGTCTGGTAAGGATGAATAGAATCAACGGAAACAATCGTCGACACATTTTCTACCGCGCGGGTCTGCAGAAATCAAATCGTATCTGCCTGTGTCATCCACATCCGACACATCGTAAAACAGAACGACATTCAAGTCCGTTTTCCTCGCATACAGCTCCCTGAAATACTCCGGAAATCGCACTTCAAAACAAATCCTGACTCCGACTGAAATGCCTGCTATTTCAAAAATGCCATCGCAGCTTCCCTGGGCAAAATGCTCTCTATCCCACCCCACAAAGCCCGCTTATCATAGAACCAAACAGGCTGATTTGGCTGAAATAAAAATCGCCCGGTTGTAAATCTGATCTGTCCGGTAAATCGTCCCCACAAGAAGCGCAATCCCGGTTTCATCCGACAGTTCCTGGGCTTTTTACAGCAATCCTCCACAAGATCAAAACGAACCTCAGACGAGCTTTTGATATCTCTCTCGGCGGGTAGCCTGTCAACGCGCATTCCGAAAAACAAGGAGCTGGACAGCATTCTTCTTTGCTAGCAAAATTGCATTTTTTATTTTTTCAAAATTCTCCACCATATCGCCGGTTACGGCAAACTGATATGCTGCAATTCTCATTTTTCATTATCCCCGGTAAGTGCCTGTTCTTTCTTGTAAGACCAGTTGATATATACCCGCTCATGTATTCTGGTTTTCTTCGTTTTTAACTTGTTTTATTTCTTTTTCCCGTCTTTTTTCTTTTTCTTTCGCTCCTGAATTCGACTGCTGAGAAAATCTGACTTTTCTCCGGAGGCTGTATCTGTTTCCTCTAAAGCGATCGTCGGCAGAGAATCGATTTCATCCTTCTTCATACGGGGCAGCTCGTATTTGTGTTCAAATTCTGCCACCTCTGCGCGGAACTCCGGATTGTCCGTATCACGGACCATTTCCAGATAGCCATGGGTATCAAAGCCGTCTTCATTGACCTGCAGCAGGCATACTGCGATATTGGAGCAGTGGTCTGCAACCCGTTCGTAACAGGTCGTAATATCCGACAGCGTAAGTCCAAGCTCTATGGTACATTTTCCCTTCCGTAATCTGCGGATATGGCGTCTCTTGATCTCCATATTCAGTCCGTCGATCACCTCTTCCAGAGGCTCTACAGACTTTGCAAGCTTCAGATCATCGTTCTTAAATACCGTTACCGCACGGTTCATAATATCCTGAACCGCCGCCGTAAATACCTTCAGCTCTTCTTCTGCTTTGGCAGAAAAATGCAGATCCTTTTCCGCCATTTCCTGTGCATATCCTACGAGGTTGATCGCATGGTCACAGATCCGCTCAAAATCACCGATACAATGCAGCAGCGTGGACAGTGTATGGCTGTCTCTCGTAGAAAGATTCCGGCTGCTTAATTTTACCAGATAAGTACCCAGCTGATCTTCGTAGGAATCCACAAGATTTTCCAGATTTTCCACCCGCTTTGCCTGTTCTGGATGGAACTCTGTCACAAGACCCATTCCAAGCAACAGGGCTTCCCGGGCATACTCTGCCATATCGCCTGCGGCTGTTTTACACTGCTCCAGTGCAAAATGCGGCGATGCCAGGAAACGCTCGTCCAGGATCTGAATGCTCTTTTCTACCGGAACATCCTCGAGCTCGTCCGGAGTAACCGGAATCGTCTTCATCGCAAGCTTTACCAGTACTTCGGATATCGGCAGCATGATAATCACCGCCGACAGGTTAAAGATACTGTGGATCATGGCAATGATGAAAGGGTTTGCAAGCTCTGTCATAAACGAAAAATGTACGATCGCATCGATCAGATAAAAAAGCACCATGAAAAAGCTTGTCTTTAAAATACAGAAATATAAATGCATCAGCGCTGCACGCTTCGCATTTTTACTTGCGCCCATAGAGGAAAGGATCGCAGTGATCGCCGTACCGATGTTTTCACCCATCAGAATCGGGATCGCAGAACCGATGGTAAGTGTTCCACTCATGGAAAGTGCCTGCAGGATACCGATGGATGCAGAAGAGCTCTGAATAACCGCAGTCAGCACCAGACCGGCAAGCATACCAAGGATCGGATTGGAGAACATCGTCAGAATGCCGGTAAATTTCTCATTGCCCGCCAGCGGCTCTACTGCAGAGGACATAGTTTCCATACCAAACATCAGAACTGCAAAGCCGATCAAAATCGTACCGATATCTTTTTTCTTATCATTTTTAGCGGTCATCAGCATGATCACGCCAATGATACCGACGATTGGTGAGAAGTTCGCCGGCTTTAACAGCTGTACAAACACATTGCTGCTTTCGATACCAGTCAAGCTCAGCATCCAGGAAGTAACTGTCGTTCCGACGTTCGCTCCCAAAATAACGCCTGCAGCCTGCGTCAGCTTCATAATACCGGAGTTTACGAGTCCGACTACCATTACCGTCGTTGCTGACGATGACTGAATTACTGCCGTGACAACACAGCCCAGCAGCGCGCCCTTCCATTTGTTGGAAGTCAGCGATTCCAGAATTTCTTCCAGACGTCCGCCCGACGTTCTTTTCAGACCATCTCCCAGAACCTGCATACCGTATAAAAACAGAGCAAGTCCTCCGACCATCGCCAATATTCCGAATATATCCATTTCATCCTCCATGCTGCGGTCCTGCCGCTCATTTTTCAAAGATATTACTTTGATTTTACATGATTGAGCCTTTTTACGCAACCTTTCGGGTGAAATCCAGCGTATTTCTCCTGCCGGATATTGCCATTTTCTTTTCCAGCCGCAGTGAGATCCTCCCAAAGCGTTTTTATTGTATGGAATTGTATAAAATCGAAGCTTCCTTTACGACAAAAAAATCCCGGTACGTTTTCACGCACCGGGATTTTTATCAGGTGAGATTTTGACGAAATGATCAGCCTTCAATTGCGATCCGGTTGTCTTTCTTTTCTACCTTCTTTGCTTCCTTCTTCAAAATGTGAAGCTGCAGGATACCGTTTTTCAAACTTCGCGGAAACATCCTCGGGTTCAACGGCTTCGCCGACATAGAATGTTCTGGAGCAGCTGCCTGCGTAACGCTCCTGACGAATGTACTTGCCGGTCTTCTTATCGGTTTCGTCTTTATCAAGGCCTTTGACAGCGCTGATATTCAGATAACCATTTTCGACGGTGATCGTAACCTCGTCTTTCTTGAAGCCAGGCAGATCAATATCTACCTCGTAAGCATCCTCGGTTTCCCGAACATCTGTCTTCATGAGGTTCTTTGCATGTTTGCCATACAGAGGATTCTTCTTACCGAAGAACTCACTCTCATCCGGCCAGCTCATCCAGTTATCCATATTCTCAAATAAATCTTCATCCCAAATTCTAGGCAGTAACATAAGTCATTCCTCCATTCCTTCTATCATGCCTTCTGTGAATCCTTTTCAGAAGTGGTTGTCATTTTATCTGGTTCAAAGAAAAGCTTTCTGAGAACTCCGATTCCGTTTTCGGCATCTTCTGTTCTTTTTGTTCCCTTTCCTTTGTTCTAAATGTAATATAACACCCATTATTAGCAGTGTCAATAGGTGAGTGCTAATTTTTTTGTGAAGAATTTGTGAACGCTGCGAGCTCCGTAAAATGACAAAAACAGTATCCAAAAGCTTTGGCTCTCCTTCTTATTTTAGCTTGTACGAAATCTTGACACGGAACACAATGTGAGGGAAAATTACTATGAAAACAGCCGCCATGACTGACATCAACAGAGGTCTTGCAAAACACCTCTGGAAAAAAGGGCATGTTAGATGAAACAAAAAACACTTATTCCGCTTATCGTTTTCTTACTGGGTATATGCCTTGTTGGTATAATCCTATACAAAGTAGACTCTCATGAAACAGCACAGAACCATACAACAGCATTATTAAATGCAACAACCTATGGGGAACGCATAAAAAATGAGATTACAGAAGGGATAGACGTTACGGATGTTCTGAAACAGATTTTGATCAGTGAATCTGGAGAATTTAACCAGTTTGACATGATTGCAGAAAATCTTATGTCTGATTCTATTGAAAGCGTGCAGCTTGCTCCGAATGGTGTTGTGACAGATATTTATCCGTCCACCGGAAATGAAGCAGGCAAAATTGATCTGCTCCATGATAAAGATCGTGGAAAGATTTCCTGTTATGCAAGGGACAACCATACAATCATTACCCAGGGATCCATTCAAATTGAAACAGGGCGGCTCTGGAATTGCTGTCCGCAATCCCGTTTATCCTGAAGGATGAAAACGGGTTGGAATATTTCTGGGGCTTTACCATTGTTGTCCTGCGTGTACCCGACATTTTCTCAGACGCGGTCAGTGCACTTTCCAGCTTTGGATATGAATACAGAATTTCAAAGACAGATGCTCCCTGGAGTGATACCTATAACATTATTTCTCAATCAAATGATTCGTTGATAAATCCGGTTTCTTATACTTTTACGATAGGGGAAAGAGAAATGGATGTTTGAAGTCGCTCCTCAAGGTGGATGGCGAAACAATTTATTAATAACAAAAACCAGTGTGATATTATGCTTTTAACGTTATACTTTGTCCGTTCTTACCTGTGTATGGCTGACTTCGAAAGAAAATAAAAACAGATTTCAGATACTGGCACACACGGATTCCCTTACCAATATTTACAATCGCTATGGATTTGATGAATTGGCAGCGAAAATGATAGCTAAAAATCCGAAAACTCATTTTGTGGCTGCACTTTTTGATATTGATGACTTTAAGTTTATCAATGATATCTATGGACACGGTTATGGTGACAAGGCATTGAAACGTCTTGCAGACAGCATGAAAACTTTTTTTCCATCTGATGCCATATTAGGAAGAAACGGTGGAGACGAATTTTGTGTTCTTCTCCCTAACTATACCTTTGAAGAAGCAGAAGCGCAATTGCAGCAATTCACCAGCCTTCCCAAAACATTCTCATGCAGAGGAAGTGAGCAGCAATTTTATATTTCTCTTGGATATGCGGAATATCCGACCTTTGCATCCAGTCTTTCACAGCTCATGCGCTGTGCAGATGCAGCTCTCTATGAAATAAAGCTTCACGGGAAAAATGGATGTATGTCTTACAAGCAGGAACTTCAATTCGTTGTTCGCAAACAGCTGGGCTTTGCACTTAGAGATATCTCCGAACACCTTCCGGGTGCATTTATCATATACAGAGCAGACAAGGAAGATGACGAACTTTTTTATGCAAACCATGAATTTCTTTCTATGACCGGATATCAAAGCTATGGATGAATTCTTCAGGCTCACCAATAAGAGTTTTCACAACCTGATTCGTGAAGATGAGCAGCAGCAGATAGAAGCAAGCATTTGGGAACAAATCGACAGCGGAAATGAAAATGACTATATTCACTTTCATCTTCGAAAGGCTGACGGATCTTATCTTTCTGTTCTTGATCATGGAAGAATTGTAGAGAGCCCGCAATACGGGAAAGTATTTTACGTATTGTTCATGGATTGGGAAGATATGCATATTCATTACAGTGACAAATTTTCCGGATAAGTTTTCCGATTGGCATGCTCCAGCTCAAGCAGTGCCATCTTTTTGTCAAGTCCGCCTGCATACCCGGTCAAACTCCCCTTTGTCCCCACAACCCGATGGCATGGAATGATGATTGAAATCCCGTTATGTCCCACCGCACCGCCTACCGCCTGCGCAGACATATGAGGCCGGTTCTGCAGCTTTTCCATCTGTCTTGCGATCTCTCCATAGGTCGTCGTCTGACCATAGGGAATCTGCAGCAAAAGCCTCCACACTGCCTGCCGAAACGGCGATCCGATCGGATGCAGCTTCGGTGTAAAGTCCGGTTCTTTTCCCGAAAAATATTCGTCCAGCCATTCCCTTGCCTGCGTCAGTATCGGCGTTTCCTGCGCAATTTGCTCTGTCGGAAGTGTATCTGCAAAATAGCTCTGCCCGAAAAACCACAAACCGGTAAGCCCGATTTCGTCCGCCGCCAGCAAAATATCCCCAAGCTGGAAGGAATATATGCTCGTATAAGCTTTCTGATAAATATCTGTCATGATCACACCCTAAAAATGTTTGGAAAATATCTCGTGTAAATACTCCTGCTACCTGTTTGTGATCTTCTCCGCCAGCTCACGCATTGCACTGCACCGGTCAGAGAGAGTTTCTTTTGTCACCAGATATGCTACATCGGCTTCTTTGCTTTTACGACCATGAACTGATTGATGTCCGCAGAAAAATGAATCGGATCCATGTAATAATCCAGATTCAAAATAATATCCTCATCCGTCTGAAAATCGTAAATCTGCACATTGTCATACGCAATCAGTGCTTCCATCGCCGCCTGTCTGGCATAGAGATATTCCTCCGTCTGCCCGCTCCGGTACACGCTGTCCCACCAAAGCTCGGAATAGGGCGGCAGGAAAAAATAAAATTCTGTCTCCGGATGCTTTTTTACCATATCTGTCAACAAACCAATATTTTCATCTACCCGTGCCTGCCACTCAGACGGCTCCTGCATCGGTGCAATCTCTTCCGACTGTTCGTAATGCTTTCTCGCCTCTTCTTCAGAAAAGGTTTTATACTGCCAGAAATTATAAGACATCCCATCGTCGTACCCGCTGAAATTCATCGCCAGCAGATACGGGATATCCTCGAATAAAACATCCTTGTTGAACAGATACTTCACGTCATTGAACGGATTTTTATCATATAAATACAGCGGCATCGAATCGTTGACAAAATTCGTCTCCGGGTCGCCGTCCAAGGCAAACAGATCGAGGCTGTAAAACACATTTTTCAGATCGTGCGTCGCAAACGCTTCCTCCATATAAAATTTCAGATCTGCGCACGTCCCGGAGCTTTTGATCGCCTTGACCGTCCTACAGGAAAATGCCTCGTCAAACCAGTGATTGTTATAGTTTTCCGCTGTAGAGGATCCTGCCAGCACGCTGTCATAAGAAAAATTCCGTATTGTGCCGATACACTGATATTCCGATTTCGTTACGACTGCTTTCATCCCCGGCAGCGGACCGTGAAAATGATAAAACGGGTCAAAAATCACTACCACTGCTGCGATCGCTGCTAAAAAACGCGCTGCCGTCCAGACCGCAAAACGCCGAATCCATTTGAATTTACCATCTTTTTTCTCTCATTTTTCCTCACACTGTCCCGGACAGATCATACTGCCGCCATTTTCCCTTTAAAACGAAAAATAGAGATACTCGCTCACGCCTGTCATTGAGATTATTGACCAGGTAAACAAAACCGCCAGAACCACCGGATACAGCCTGCCATAGCCTTTCTGCCTCTGCAATGCAACCACACCGGATACTTTTTTCCCGGAAAGAACCCGGAAACAAATTGCAATCAGCACGACAAAAATTCCGAGCCAGAACCACGAAAGCAGTCCCGGCAGCTTCATCGACAGCGCCTTTGTGATCATGTAAAATTCCGTCATCTCAAGGGCCGATGCCATCTGAAATACAAAGCCGTTCCATTTCAGGCTGACAATGCTTTTTAAAACGTCAACCCCCTGCGCAATGCTCTCTGCCCTGAAAAACACGAAGGTCATACAAACATAGGCAAAGGTCGCTGCCTGCCGCATCCATTTTTTCGGTAAATGCGGATGCTCCAGGTTATCCCAGATCATCCCGACTCCATGTAAAAATCCCCACAGCACAAAGGTCCACGCCGCGCCGTGCCAAAGCCCTGAAAGCAACATAACGATCATCACATTGCACAGCGTCCGCATCTTCCCCCTCCGATTTCCGCCCAGGGGGATGTATACATACCTTGTAAAAAACCGTCCCAGCGTCATGTGCCATCTGCGCCAGAATTCCTTGACCGAAGCAGAGTGAAACGGCGCATCGAAATTTTCTGCGACCTCCAGACCGATCATTTTGCCCAGACCGACCGCCATATCGCAATAGCCGCTGAAATCAAAGTACAGCTCCGTCAGATACCCGACCGCCAGAAGCAGTGCCGAAATGCTGTCCAGCATCGAAACATTGCTGTATCCATAGTTGACCGCCTTTGCCAGCGTATCCGCCAGCAGCACTTTTTTGGCGAGACCAAACACGAAAAACTGGATTCCTTCCGAGAACCGCTCTGCATGAAACCTGCGCCTTTCCGGCTCCTTTAGCTGCCCCATAAACTCTGAACGAAGCAGAATCGGTCCCTGCAGCAGCTGCGGAAAATAAACCATAAATGTCAGGTAATCAAAAAACTATCCCTTGGCGCATCTCCCCGGCACCGATCAATCAGGTATGCCAGCTGTTGAAACGTGTAAAAACTGATTCCAACCGGCAGCAGGATCTGCAGCATCGGAAAGTCCGTATGAAATACTGTATTCAGATTTTCCAGGAAAAAATTGCTGTACTTAAAATAACCCAACAGCCCCAGATGAAAAACACATCCGACACCAGTCAGCACTTTTTTCCCTTTTTCCGAGAAAATTTTTTCAGGCAGACAGCTCAAAAGCCAGCCTATCAGACAGCTGAACAGAAGCAGCCACAGATACTGCAGATTTGCATACGCATAAAACCACAGGGACATCCCGATCAGATATCCCTGTGCCAGTTGAAATTTCTTTTTCCAGTTCAGAAAATACCATCCTGCCAGCAGAAGCGGCAGAAACAGTAACATAAAAATATGGGAATTAAAAAGCATATTCCGTTCCTTTTAAGCTCTGGATTTGATAAACGCCTCAACCTCTTCCACTTCAGGCATTACGCGCAGCGCGCCTTTTCTGGTGGTTACGATGGATGCTGCTGCGTTTGCAAAGGTCAGCATCTCGGTCAGCTTCTCCTCATCCAGGTTGTCCAGACCGTATTTCAGGACATAGTGCAGGCAGCAGCCGCCGAAGGTATCGCCGGCACCGGTTGTCTCGATGGTGGAATCCTGCAGGAAAGGCTTCACCTCTACGCGCAGATCCTTGTAGTAAGCGCGGCTTCCGTCTCTTCCCAGAGACAGCATGATCAGCGGGATATTGTACTGTTCACGCAGCTTTGCGATACCTGCGTCGAAATCCTCTTCGCCGGTGAACCACTGGATCTCGTTATCGGAAATCTTTAAAACGTCACACTTGGACAGACCGTATGCAACCTGTTCTTTTGCATCGTCTAAGGTCTTCCACAGAGGGGGACGCAGGTTCGGGTCGAAGGAAAGGATTGCACCGCTTTCTTTTTGCGATGTCAATCGCTTTCTTGGTCGCTTCACGGACACCATCATGAGGCATGGACAGTGTGCCATAGTGGAAAATCTTCGCATCGCGGATCAGATCCTCATGCAGATCCTCCTTGCGCAGCATCATATCTGCACCGGGATTCCGGTAGAAAGAGAAATCTCTGTCGCCGTCCGGGAAAGTCTCTACGAATGCCAGAGTTGTTCTTGCATCTTCGTCAATGATCAGATTAGAAGTGTCGATACCAACCTCATCCAGGGTTGCTTTTAATTTGTTGCCGAACAGATCCTGTCCGACTTTGCCGATAAATGTGGTCTTGCGGCCTGCTTTGTTCAACATTGCCAGCACGTTGCAGGGCGCTCCGCCCGGATTTGCTTCGTAAGTCATATTGCCCTGTGCGCTCTTGCCGTTCTCCGGTAAAATCGATCAGCAGCTCACCCAGTGCAACTACGTCAAAATTCTTCATGGAATATTCCCTTCCTGTCTTTTTCTTTCGCGTTTTTCCAAACGTTTCTGATATCCTTTATTCTAACAGTTCACCACCAAAAAGAAAACCATAATTTTCTCATTTTCACTATCATTTCTGCGTAAATGTTACTGTTCACCCGCGCCATTCGCAGGGCACGCGCTCCTTTTACAGAACCCGCAGTCTGAATAATACGCTCCACACCAGCCTCCGGATTTTTCTGTCCCGGATTCGCCAAATGTGCGCACTTTTCCGATTTGTTTCAGCTTTTGATAGTAGCACCGAAAATTCTCCGTATCTCTGCGCTTATAGCATTTCCTCACAACATCCATAACAGCCAGATACAACCTCCATTTTAACAGCTCCTCCAGCTCTGCATCCTGCAGACCTTTTACAGCCTCTAAGAGCTCCTCCTGCACCCGAATACTGTCCAGATTGTTTTTCGTGATTCCATCCTTCTCTGTATGGGTCGCGCTGCTGTCCCGCCGTCTCCAATAGTACAGCGGCTTCGCAATAAAGCAGACAGAAGTCTCTCTGCCACAGAAAACCTCCGCCAGCCATTTTTCATCTTCCCCCAGGGTCGTATTTTTTTCAAACAAAAACAGCCCCTCTGCAGATTTCAGCACCTCCCGTTTAAAAACCTTGTTCCACACCACAGGTGCGTAGTTATTTTCTCTCAAAAAAACCTTAAACGCCTCCGTGCCGCAACAGGTCTCCACCCTGCTTCTACTGCTGCCAGCTGCCTTTTGCACTCCTGTCCTGCTGCCTGCCATCCCCTGCTCTGTACCAGCCCCCGTAAAGGCTTCATAGCTGCAGCAGGCGCTGTCCGTTCCGTTTTGCTCCATAGCGTCGATCAGCTCTGTATAGATTGTCCTTCCCACAAGATCGTCTGAGTCCGCATAGGTGATATATTCCCCACGAGCTTCCTGCAGTCCGGTGTTTCTTGCCGCACTCACTCCGCCATTCTTTTTGTGGATGACCTTGATCCTTTTATCCTTTAATGCACAGGCATCGCAGATTTCACCGGACTTATCCACAGAACCGTCATCTATCAACAGTATTTGTGTTGAAATAAGACTGCTTTAACAGAGCGTCCACACATTCCGGAAGATAGGCTTCACGTTATACACCGGTACAATAACCGACAGCAGCAGCTTTTTCTTTTTTGCCCCGATTTTTCTCCTCTCATTGAAAAATTTTAGATTATTTTCATTTTCTTCTGTTTGGTTTATCATAAACTTAAACATTTTATAGGATAACCCTAAGCCCCATCGCTGCAAAAAACACTTCTCACTGCACATTGGAGGTCTATATGGAACCTGAACTGTTTTTTTCTACACTGAAGCACCCGCATCAAAAAAAGAATGGACCTTTGCTTTGTTCTGCCATCGGCTTCGGAATTGCCGCCCACATTTACAAATTCACAATTTTCTTCCAAACTGGGATTCTGCTGAATTTATATTCCAGCCAGAATAAAAATCGATCTCGGCAGATGCTTTTTTTCTGTCGGCTGTTTATTCGGCTCCTATTATGATCTTCCGTGGATCAACGGTATGTTGTCGCTGCTGTACGGCGCTTTCTGCAGTCTGCATCAGCATCCTGTTCGATGTCAAAAAAACATTCCCCTGATCCTCATCGGAGGCATGGTCACGACCTTCCCGACTGTAACCTCCACGATGTCTTATCTATCTCGCAGACGGTTTCTTTTTGTCCATGCTCTGCATGTGTATCGCTGCAGCCCTGATTGTCAGAGTTCCTGCAACAGGCTTCAAGGGCAGTCTGTGCGTCCTTTTCCTGCCTCTCTTTGTGTGCATTCAGCCTTGGAATTTATCAGGCCTACCTGGCTTTTTTATCTGACACTTGCTGTGATCTATCTGCTCTGAAGCTTTGTTTTCCAAAAAACAGCATAAAAGAGCTTTTCTGCCTTGCCCTGCGGTTTGCCGTCAGTATTTTTATCGGTCTGCTTTTTATCTGCTTTTGTTTCAGCTGATCTTAACCGTTTCTTCTCAAAACTCTCTGAGTATTTATACATCAGCAATACGTATTCCCTGAAAATGCTCCGCTCTTACCTCTGCCAAGCATGTGGTTCTGACTTTTTTCATTACTTTTCGATTTTTCAAATGGCGTCAATCTGTTTTTGCTGTTGAATGTCTTTCTGTTTTTACTGCTCACCCTATTATTCCTGGAAGCCTTTCACAGGCAAAGCTCTGGGATCCCCTTAAACCGTGTCCGGCTGCTGTTATCTCTGCTGTGCATCGTCTGCGTTCCCTTTGCCGCATATGCGCTGTATTTTAAATTCCCCTGCGCGCCCATAATCTCATGGTCATGGGGCCTTTTGCCTTGGTGTATCTTCTTCCGCACTGTTTTATGAATCCATGCCGGCGGATTCCCGTTTCTTCCCTGCCTGAAACGCTGGGCAATCCTCTTGCTCTCTTTTTCCTGACCCTGTACAACTTTATCCTGCTTGCAAATATCAGCTATCAGAAGCTCGAAATCGCCTTACGAAAAATCCTTCGGCACTGTAATCCGTCTGGCAGACCGGATCGAACAGCTCCCGGAAGCGGCCGCCTGCGATAAAATCGCTGTTTTCGGCAATCTTGCGGATTCTGAGGCAATTGCTGTATACTTTCCTCCGAACATGACCGGCATTACAGACGGCTATATTCTCCGCAAGCAGGATACCTCCATGGGAGAAAATGTCCCTCAGGCAATGCTGCGGGGATTACTGCGGTCTTTCCTACAGCGACACGACCCAGGCTGACAAGGATCGCATTGCACAGACGGCGCAGTATCAGGAATGCCCTGTTGGCCAAAGGCCGGCTCTGTCGCCGCCTTCGATCACATTCTGGTGATCAAATTCAGCGAAGAAAACCACAGCTGACCCTTCGGCAAGACTGTCTTATCCTACAGGCTCCGACTTGGCGCAGTCTTATTGGCTGCGCCCATTTCTTTCGGCAGCTCATCCAGCGTGATAACCAGACTGCTGTCATAGAATCTTTTCAGCGCTTCTTTTTCAATATATTCCTCGGAATAATTTCCGGCTTCGTCCGTCAGATATTGCCCCTCCCAGACGATGCAGCCCAGCCATTTCAGGTTTTCGATATCCATTCTGTCCGGATCCGGCAGGGAACCGTACTCGGACAGCATTACAGGCTTTGTACCACCGGTAAGCTCTGTCGCCTTCAAAAATGCATTGGCCTGGGTACCATAACAGCGTCCCATCGGATACAGGTCAATTCCTGCAATGTCTACATATTCGTCTCCCGGATACCATTCCAGCCTCGTACCGCTGTAAATCCAGATTAAATTATGTAAACCATGCTTCTTCGTAAAGGTTTCATACATCAGCTTCCAGAGCTTTTTATAGCATTCTGCTCCGCCGCGGCTCCACCAGAACCATCCGTCTGCTCCTTCATGCAGGGGTCTCCACAACACCGCTGCACCGGCATCCTGAGTCTTTTCAGCTGCTCTGCCATATGATCCAGATCGTCTGTCAAAAGCTGATAGCCCTTCCGGATCTTTTCCGTCAAAAATTGCTTCCAGATCCATATCCACATCACTTTCATGCAGCGATACCCACCACTCCTGTCCGCTGTCGGTATTTCTCCGGGGCATACCAGTGCCACGACAACGCCACTATTCCTCCCTGCTCCCCAGTAAAGAGGCCGCCTTTGCTCTATGACATCCGACGGCTCTACCCCTGCCGGCGCAGCATTCGAGTAATTCATCATATCCATTGCCAGAATTGCCGGCTGCTTTCCCCACGTAAGATCTCGGATCAGCTGCATCTCTATTCCATCCTGCCCCTCCGGACAAAACTGTCCTGACAGCACCTGTTTTCCATAAATCGAAGTCATATATGCCATCAGCTCTTTTGAGAACCCCGGCATCGGATCCGACAGTGCCCCCAGAGACACCTGATAGACCAGATCCTGGGTTTTTGTCCTGCGAAGCGTCAGACCTTCCAGCCGGATCCATCCCAGTTTGTTAAAGCTCGATCTGATGCGTACCCTTCTCCAGATAAATTTTCTGCAAAACGCATTCCTGAAAGCCTTACCCGCCTCCGTATGGTATACAAAAGTCCCTCTTCTGCTCCATCCACCGACACATGTTGTATTTGCCGCTGCCGATTCCGGAGGCTGAAAAATCCAGATCATAAAGCCTTTTACGGATGGAAACAGTAAAGCAACTCCATCTCCTCCTGCTCCAGCCCAACTGCAAGGACTGCCTTTTTGTCCCGTTTTTCTGCTATTTCCTGATACAGATATACATTTCTAAAAGCGCCGCATCCTGCACTGAAAAATATAATTCTTCTTTTCCACAGCCCTGCAAAAAAACAGTGCCGCCACAGCTGCAATTGCAGCCAGATTTTCGGATTACTCTATCCTTAATTTTTGTTTTCATTCCGCTAAATTTACGCATTTTCAATTGACTTTTAAATTACTCACAGTATATGAATTGATTATATCAGAATTCTAATACAAATTCCAAGAAATGGAGGTCTCTATGCCTGATAATACATTATTTCGAAAAGTCCTTTTTGGCGGCTATCACAAGAGAACGTGAACTTTCCTCATTGAAAACCTCGAAGCAGAAAAAGGAAAGCCTCAAATTTTCCTGCAGGAAGCTGAAACGGAAAAGAGCCAGAGCTTCCTCCTGAATTAAAAGCCGAATATGAATCTACGATCGCACGCTGCAGGAACAGGTCGCTTCTTTAAAGAAGTCCTCCGAGAACGGTTACGACCAGCTTCGCGCACCCGGGAAAAGAAACGATACAGATCACACGCCGTCCAGAAGCGCGAAGCGGAGGATTTGATCCGCACCCTGCAAAGCCAGGTCATGGAAACCCTCAAGCAATTTCCGGCACAGGATTCGACGCTTCAGCATCAGGTACGGGAGCAGGAGGGGCGTTTAATGGCCCAGGCAACACAGATCAAACAACAAAGCGCTCAGCTCGAGGCTCAGTCTGCGCAGATCAAACAGCAGCGCACTCAGCTCGAAGCTCAGTCTGCACAGATCGAAACCCTGCAGTCTGACCTTGCGAAAAAAGAGAAGGATCTGACCTCTCTTCGCAAGCAGCTGGTTCAATCAGGAAACGTCCTGCAGCAGGTACAGCAAAGCCTTGAAAGGGGTTCAGCTGTCAGCAGTGCTTCCCCCTTCGACCACGCCTTTCCCGACCCTGGAAGCGCCAAAAGCTGACAAGCCTCAGACAGACGATTCCCTTCCGGAGCTGGAAAACCGGCTGGATAAGCTGTTCTCCGATACCTTAAGCAACCTGGACAACTGTGAAAAACCGCCCAGAATACTATTTTCCATCTCGTAAAATCCATCAGCTGATTTAGGGCTGCTTTTTTCCTCGGATTGATTTTATACCACAGACACTGCAGACGATGATACAGTCTGTTTCCTAAAAGCCTTCTTAACCGAAGGCTTTTTTGTTCCTTTTCGTTCAGCCAGCTTCCATCATAGTGATGAATGGAAACCGTATGCTCTGTGATCTCTTTTTTTCGATGAAAATAGCTGACAGGAGCAAGGTATTGCGTCGGAAGAAAAACGATTCCGTCAATTTCCTGTTTTGTATTGTCAAGGCTCAGACCGAAGGTGCGCAGCGTCCGCGTATTGCGTCCAGGACAAGACTCTGTATCAAGTCTTCCATCCTCTTTGATAAAAGGAATATCCTCATAGTCCTTTAAAAAGTGCACCGACGATCGGATGCCCTGCACGTGCACCAAAGCCAAGGCCCGTTGCAATCCACATCTGACCATCTATCTCCTTTTCAAAGCCCATATAACCATCCAGCTCTGTAAGCCCATCCAGCGGTTTGATCAGCTCCACATCCACGTCCATATAAATTCCGCCCTGTTCATACACGATCTTTAACCGCGCATAATCACTGACAAATGCCCATTTTTTTTGCTCATAGGCCTCCCGTGCATATCGGTTTTCCGTCAGATCGAAATTATCCTCGTTCCATTCGATGATCTCATATTCAGGACAATATTTTTTCCAGCTTTCAATACATTTCTTTGCCGACTCCGGCAATGGATTTCTTCCAAACCAGCAATAATGAATTTTCTTAGGAATACTCATTTACAAATCTCCTCATAAAAATGTTCCAGGCGATCAATTGACGCTTTCAGGGAAAACGATTCCCGGATGAGCCGCGCTCCTTTTTCTGAAAATTCCCTGCGCAGTCTATCCTCCGATACCAGCTTTAAGATCCGGTTCTGCAAAGCTTCCACATCACCCGGTGTGATCAAAAAGCCATTTTCCCCATCCTGTATAACCTCCGGAATCGAGGCGATCCTTGTACTGATATTGGGAATTCCCTGTCCCATGGTCTCCAGAATACTCATGGGCAGCCCTTCCCGATAGGACGGAAGGACATGCAGCATCGCCCGGCTCAGACATTCCTCCCGTTCTGTTCCTGCGATCCAGCCAACATGCTCTATCCGTTCTGCAGACCCCAGCTCCTCGACACGATGCTTTACACCTGCCACATCCTCGTCCCCGCACATCCAGACCTTTTATCGTTTCCGGAAGTTTTTTATCAATTGCCGCAACAGCTTCCAGCAGATCATAGGAGCCTTTCCGCTTTCCCTGTGCTCCCAGCATGAGGATTCTGTCTACATTTTGTTCTGTCCGGGATCCTGTCCGGGACAGGCACCGCATTATGTAATACCTCTGTTTTTTGCAAGAGGTGCTTTTTGCAGCAGCTCCTGCTTCAACCGTTCCGAAAGCACCAGATTCAAATCCGCTTCTTCCAGGATTTCTTTTACATATTGCTTCTTTTTTTTCCGACAGTGTTCCATAAAAGTCCTCAAACTCCGCTCCGTGATGATGAATCACCACCGGCACACCAAACCAGTGACCAAGCTTTAACAGCCATGCCTTACGATAAAGCTTCCGCGCTCTGCCATATGCAGATGTAAAATATCTGCCCGCCTTCTGATCAGGCAGCCCCAAACCTTCCGCCAACCACCGGCAAAGCACAGGCACTTTTTCAGCGGATTTCCCTCTGTATGCGTCGGAATAAAGGTTATTTCTGCCTTTTTCCAGCCCGGATATTCCAGATAGTTTTTCTACGGTCACCATACCGCCCTTTTTACTGTCCGGATATCGGAGCCACACATCAGAACTCTGATCCTTTTTTCTCCATCTCAATCTCCACCCTGTTTTTGTTTTCGATATCGCCAGATCAATCCGAGTATCTTTACATCGTCCACAAAATATCGCCGAAACAGCGTCCCGGTTCCTGACAAAATCTGTAAAAACCATTCCAGTCCGCACCGGCTCATCCATGCCGGACAGCGTTTTACATTTCCTGCCAGAAAATCAATGGTTGCACCGGCACAGACCGATACCGCCGCACCATAGGAATCCCGGTTTTTTGCAATATATTTTTCCTGTTTCGGACACCCCAGGCATACGATCACAATATCCGCTCCCGATTCCTCCACAGCATGATTGAATTTTTCCAGTTCTGTCGGATTTTTCAAAACCAAACGGCGGACAGTACACTCCCGCAATCTTTAACTCTGGCTCCGCTTCCTCCAGCCTCTGGGCTGCCTGCCTGGCAACTCCTTCTTTGCCGCCCGCCAGAAAGATGCTGTATCCTTTTCCTTTGCCGCTCTGCTGCAAAGCTTCGGTACAAAATCAGAGCCGGAGACCTTTTTCCTTTAATGGGCGGTGAAACAGCTTAGAAACCCATACCAGGGGGGCATTCCATCTGCCAGCACATATTCTGCGCGCTCTGTGATATCTGCAAGCTCTTTATCTTTTCCAGCTTCATCACAACATCCACATTCAAAAAAATGACGCTGGATTTTTGTCGTTTGCCCACGTCCTCCATCAGGCAATCCAGCAGCTCCTGCGCTGTCAGATTGGTATAACCCGCATTTAAAATCCTGATCTTTGACTCCATATGCTCACCCTTTCACTGAAAAAATGCTGCTCCAGCATCCTGCACCAGCAGTGATAGATCGGCAGATGCAGCTCCTGCGCCCGAAACGTCTTTTCCTGCGGAACGCGCACCGCAATATCAGAAAGCCCTACAAGCTTTTCCACCCTCTTTTGCCGTCAGCGCGATTACCGGCATTCCAAAGGCCCTTGCCGTCACTGCCGCATATAAAATATTTTCGAATTCCCCGATGTTGAAATTGCTAAAAGCACATCTTGGGGATGTCCGTATCCTGCAGGGCCTGGGCAAGACATACTTTTTTGCGTCCATATCGTTGGCATATGCAGTATACAGGGGAAGAGTGACTGTCCAGGGCAATGGCAGGAAGCGCCCCCCTGCAGCTCTTTTGCAAGCACCTTCCCATAACAGGATCCACCTTCTGCAAAAGCTCCTGCTGCATTTTTGGAAAGGGACCGCTTTTTCTCAAAGCCCTTCATCAGCTCCCCGACGATATGCTGCGCATCACTGGAGCTTCCGCCGTTTCCGGCGATCAGAAGCTTATGCCCGGTTTCAAAAGCATTTCACCATACATTGATATGCATCCCAGATTTCTTTTTCGTATTGCTTTCAGCTCAGGATAACATTCCAGAAGCTCCTCCAGACAGCAATTTTCCATATCTTTTCTTTTCCCTGCTCATGCTTTTTCTCCCCGCAAAGAAACGCTGCAAATTCTGCCAGCGTTGCCAAGCTCATCACCGGATTTTTCTCCGTAAACACCAGCTGTCTTACAGCCTGCCGCTTTCCCAGCTCCCATATCCGCTGCAGAATCTCCCACCATCCGGATTCTTTCAAGTCGATATGATAGTCCCAGCGCTGCGCGAAAAAGCAGTCCCGGCTTTGGTTTCCTGCAGCTGCATTCGATCTTATACTCCGGTCGCTCTCCCAAAGCCCTTGTCAGGGTGGTGCGGACAATAATAGATTGCATCCACATACGCACCCTCTTTTCCAAGAAGCGTCTCCATTTTGTTATGTATTTCCGTCAGCTCCTCCTCTGACACTTCTCCCCGGGCAAGGACCGGCTGGTTCGTCGCAAGGATCACAAGCCACCCTGCTTCATTTAATTTTCGGATCGCCTGTGCAGCCTGAGGGCAGAAGCTCCATCTGCTCTGTGAAACGCAAAAAGCCCACATATTTGTTGATCGTCCCGTCCCGATCCAAAAAACTTTGCTTTCTGTGGATTGGCAAGGTTTTTGCCGACACCAGACCGCTTCGGATATCCCGCTGCACCATCTCATAACGCTCTGGTGTGCCCATGTCCTTGACATATTCCGGAGACTGATACCCATACAGCAAGCCATCTTCCAGAAGCGGCTTTAATACCTGGCGGTCAAGATCCAGCTTTTTCCGGCTTTTGCAGCATTCCATGTGCTTTCATCCATTCAAAAGATTCCCGGTGAAAACAAATGCAGTCCCGTTGACACGGTTTGCATACCATTCCCTTTTTTCTTCTTTATGAAGCCAGTTTACTACCTGACCATTCTCTTTACAAACGACAATGGCGCTGTCATATGGATGCTGATTCGGATGGGAAAATTGTCGCTGCACCGCCATAGTGCTGATGTGCCTGCAACAAACCGGGCAAAATCCACATCAAACATTACATCCCCGTTCAGCAAAAGGAAATCCCCGTCCAGTCTGTCTTTTAAATAATAAAATGCTCCTGCCGTACCGAGGGACTTTCCTCAACCAGATATATCTGCATCCCCATCCGGCTTCCGTCCCCGAAATAGTCCGAAATCACCTGATGCAGATGTCCCGTTACAAGAAGGATCTCCGTAATATTCCTGTGCCTTCAGGCATTCCAGCTGCCATTCCAGAACAGGCTTTCCGCAAAGGGGGGATCATAGGTTTGGAACCTCTGTACTGACACAGAGGCGATCCTGGTTCCCTTCCCTCCTGCCATAATTACAGCAATCATTCCTTTCCCTCTCCTTCTTCTCTTTTTTTTTGCCAGTTTTTCTTTCATTTCCCGATTCATCCAGTAACCCTGCTGATCATCGAACCAGACATCATCCTCAAAGGTTCGCCCTTTTACCTTGGGGCAAATAGGTTTTCGGGCTGATAATAAATAACGCTTGTACCTTCCGTTTCAAACTGAACGGCACATAGAGAAGATCCTGCAGCGCCCTGCGAACACTTGCCTGTTTATCCAGCTCCACATAAAACAGAATAAATCCGCCTCCGCCTGCTCCAAGCACCTTTCCTCCGAGGGCACCCGCCTTTTTGGCACGTTCATAAATTTCATCAATAAAGGAAGTGCTGATATCCTTTATTCAGGCTTCGTTTCATCTGCCAGTTATAGTCCATCAGACGTCCGAACTCGTTTAGATCCCTATCTTTATCCGCCAGAATCTTTTTCCGCTTCTGTTGACCAGCTCTTTCATTTCCAGGAGCTCTGCCGTGCGATCCCGCAGGTTTGATCTCGTCTCCACCTGAATTTCGAAGGAGTATCTGGAAAATCCTGTAAAAAACAGCAGAAGCGACGCGTTCAGTTTTCTTTTTCGAATCGGGTAAATAACAAGCGGCTCCACTCGAAAGCCATCCGCGTCAAGCAGAATTTTATTTTAATCCACCGTGGGCTGCAGCAATCTGATCCTGTACACCGCCTACCTCACCGCACAGATCCCGTTCCAGATGGATCGCTTCCTTTGCCAGATCTTCCTTACTGATATACTGCCCTTTTGATCGAATGGAATGCATTCAGCAAATCCGATAGCAAAGGAGCTGCTCGTCCCCAGGCCGGAGCGTGCCGGCAGATCCACCTCGCCATAGGACATGCGGATCTCCACATGCATATCGAGATATTTCATTGCTTCCCGGATCAGCGGATGCCGGATATCCTTCAGGTTGCTGACCTGTTCGATCTCGGAATGAATCAGCTCCGAAAGAATAATTGAAAAATCGCGGCAGATGTCTGACATGAACATAACAGAATTTATCAAAGGTGGTGGACAGCACAGCTCCACCATGCTCACAGTAAAATTCCGAAAATCCGTTCCTCCTCCGAAAAAGGACATTCTCAGTGGTGTTTTCGTAATAATCATTGTTTTTCCTTCCCTCATCCATCTGTATGTAATCCTGCTATAAAACCAAAGTTACTTTCTTTCCGATTTCCAGAGCAGCCATTGCGACAAATACCCTATCTGCGTCCAGAACAGCAGCGAAAGTGCTCTCTTTTTCCGGTAAACAGTCAACACCTGCCTGTGGGAAACAGGAAGCTGCAGCTGTTCTAAATGATTCCATTTCAGATACTGTATGGCTTCCTTCGCAAAACACTCCCTCGCAAAGCTCCTTTCCTTTGAAAGCTTCCTGATCCTGTCATACTTTTTAAAAGCTCCTCCAGCAGTACCACAGACACCAGATAGGCTCTGATAATTCAGCTGTTCTTGCAATCTTCGGCATTTTTTCCCTTGGAAAAATCTTTTCCAAATACCGGTAAAGGATTCCATATTTTTTCCGCTGCCGCTCCCGTGTCCTGCTCATCGCATCCTTCGATCCGATAATGATAAAAAGATCTCATCGGAATAAATAAAACGCTCCCGGCATCCATCAGGCACGGATAGGTGCACGCCATATCCTCCCCCAGCGAAATTCTGTCATCGATGGGAAGAAGATTTTTCAGAAGAATGTCCCTCTGAAACCATTTATTCCATACAACCGGATAAATTCCCCGGCCGGTAAAATGACCGGAATACAGCATTTTCTCCCGCAGCTTTTCTAGCTTTTCTCCTGTATAAAGCCCTGCTGCCGCCGGATTTTTCCAAAATTTCCTGTCTGCCATCACTTTCCACTTCCACAAAAGCCCCTGTCACCAGGATATCGCTTCGGTTTTTTCCCAAGCCAGTTCATACAAAGGTCCGATACATTTCCTTTGTCGATCCAGTCGTCGCTGTCCACAAAAAGTAATATATTTTCCGGAAGCGATCCTTGCTCCCGCCTTGCGTGCCCTTACAAGACCGCCGTTTTCCTGATGAATGACCCGGATCCGTCCGTCCTTTTTTGCGTAATCATCGCAAATTTTCGGACATCCGTCCGGTGAACCATCGTCTACCAGAATGATCTCCATATCCGCAAAGTCCTGCGACAAAATACTGTCTACACATACTTTTTAAATATGGCTCCAACCCGATAGATCGGTACGATCACACTTAAAAAGGCATTTTTTGTTACCTCCTGCCTACTAAAATCCTTTTTCGCCCTGTCAAGCAGATCCTTTAGTTCCCAGCTTTTCCGGTAAAGGATTCGCATAAGGATGCCAAAGCAGACTGTATACGCACAGCCGTTTACGATCAGCCAGCCGATATTTCCATCCGGTATTTTACCGCAGATTTTTATAGATATCAAAAATCACAGCCATTGCGATGGCCGTGCCCCACTACCGTACAAAATAATCCCGGAGCTTTCGCTTCCAGTCTTTTTTTCATGCCATAACGCATCAGCACATAGGGCTCTACCCAGAAGCTCGTCGTCAGCGTACTGACAATTGTTCCAAGGAAAATACCTGCCACCTCGAACCGTCTGACAAGAATCACCGATACGATCAGATTCACAATTCCCTCTGCGATGGATTTATAGCGGTCGTACCAGAACAGACCCATGGCCTCCCGAAAAATCAGATTCGTCTGCCGCATTCCATTCAGGTAAAAGTTCGCCACAATGATCCATACGATTGACATCGGGAACAGGTAGTCTGCTCCGAAAAATACCCGAATAAACGGATTATACAAAAACAGCAGACCGCCTGCTATATAGCTGTAGATCAGATACATCAGAAAATCCGCCGTCCGATATAC
>VOFC01005768.1_pt1 | contig 26503 bp, 52 predicted proteins | sample 5384161 | NCBI WGS metagenome assembly VOFC01 (sample SAMN12384722, study PRJNA508395) | human gut metagenome | isolation source: healthy gut B | host: Homo sapiens | reverse complement strand
ACCAGCCCCGTCACCAGCGCCCGCCCATGGTACTGGTTTTTCTGCTGTTCCCAGTTTCCCCATGCGATCGGATACCGGCTCAGCCCTGTATCCACATCCTCAAAGATGACCGCGTCCTGCGTCGCCTTCGTCACGTGTACGCGCTCCACACGCCGCATCACGTCCCGCGTCTTCACCACTGGCTCGCCGAACGCATCCAGCAGCACATTGCCCTTCTCGTCCGTCTCGAGCACCGCATCGCCGTTTTTGTCAAATACCGGCTCCTGCAAGATCTCGCCCGTCGCCGCGTCGACCGCCGGCTCCCATACCGGGACCTTCGTGTAGAGGTACACGTAGAGTGCCTTTCCGTCCTCGCCACCCGCCGCTGCCCTCCAGTTCCGTCTTTCCGCCGATGCCGGCCTGTTCCTCCAGCTCACGATCCGCATAGATCTCCCCTTTTGCCTTCCAGCGCCGCATTTCCTCGCGCAGCTGCTCCACCGGCGCGCGGCCGAGCAGCAAAATATACGGCTGCTGCTCCACCCGTGCGTCATTCGGGTTCCCAAACATCACGTTGATCCCGTCCACCAGCTCCATCTGGATCTCGCCCCCGGTGGCCCTCCGCGCCGCCATACGGCGCCGCGTCCGGATCCCACCAGAAATGCGCGCAGTAATCGCCGGTCTGCGCCCCGATCATAGAGCGCCTCGCGGATGCGATATTCCATCTTGAACTTCTCCAGCAGATTTTCCACCTCTGCCGTTGCAAACGCCGCCGCGTTCTCCTCCGGCTCGCGCACGTTTCCGCCCGCGTAATCGCTCAGCGGGAAAAACTGCAATTTGAACCTTGCGCTCGTCAAGCTCGCTACGAACAGACTCGTCACACGCTTGATGATGTTGAATACCGGCTTCGGCAGCCGCGCCATCGCCTCCGTCTGCGGGATGTTCCGCCATTGGTTCCCCGCAAAAGTCGATGTTCGTGTTCACCAGCCGGTATTGATTCGGCACCAGACTGTTGTTGTACCGCCGCCCCTGCTCATAAAGCTCCCAGGCTTTTGTGCCGTTGTTCTGTCTCATTCTGCCTTTATCCCTCCTTTTTGCATCCCATACGCCGTCTCGGCGTTGTAGCCCATCAGGGCCTCAAACGCCTGCCGCTCCGCGCACGCGCTCGATGTCCCGCGCCGCGTCAGTCTCCGGCATACGTGCGCCGCGCTTGCCGCCTCCATCAGCTTCCGCGCAAACCATCCGCCCGCACCGCCGATCGCCAGCAGCACCACCCCGATCAATACTTCCACCATTTCATCTTTCTCCTTTCCATTTTCGATCACCACATTCTTGTGAGGGGCGGACGCCCCTGTCCGCTTCATCCCGCCGCAGCGGCTTGCCTCCCCCAAAGGAGGTGGCAACGCAGCCAAGAGGTTGCTTGCGCCCAATTTTACCCTCATTGATAAACCTCAAACACATCCTCCAGTCCACATCCCTCATTCTCCGTCTCCTTCCTCTCTTCGCCATCCGCCCGCAGCAGATACCGCAGCGCCTGGCTCGCCGAGTCCACCATATCGTCATGTGCCCAGCCGAAAATCCCGTCCACTGCCCAAGAAATTCCACTCGACCCACGGCTCTCCCTCCGGCACATACGTTCGCTTTCAATCGCCGGGCTCACCGCGTTCACCCGCGCCACCTTCCCGCCCAGCGGCCCTGAATGGGGATGCAGAACATTTCCGCTTGCAGCACCTGAATGACCGCCGATCCGTTCGCCTTGTCCTCGATGAGCACGGCCCGCGCGTTCAGATACAGCCCGCACCGTCCGGATGGCCGCCAGCGTCCCCGGAAAATCCAGATGCCGGTTCAAGCAATATCGCAGATAATAGTCGTTCCCGCGCTTGCCCCAAACCGTGATCGCCACGAAGTCGTTGTCCTCCGCGCCCTTGAACGCCGCGTCCACCGAAATGACCTCCGTGCCGAAGCTCGTCACGGCCTTCGGATCATAAAATCGCCACCAGTCCCGCCGCACCAGATTTCGCCCTCGACGCGGGTGAGCACTGAAGAGCGCCATCCACGCCCGCGCTCCGCCCCTGCGCATCGGAGAGATACGACCGCTTGAATTCCGCAAGCCACTTCGCATCCTTCCCCAGCTCCGGGCACAGCGCCTCGCCGGGCTTCCTGCCCATCGGATCATGCTCTTCCGCCTCGACCGGCAGCCGCACCAGTTCCACATTCGCCTCGCTCTTCAAAATTCCGTGCCGCCAGATCATCCTCGTGCCACGGCGTCATGATCACAATGACCTTCGCGCCCGCAGCCAGACGGGATTTCAAGGAATTCTGCCATTCCTCCCAGACCTTGTCCCGCGTCGTCTCGGAATCGGCCTCCTGCCGGTTCTTCACCGGGTCGTCGATCAGAATGAGATTCGCCGGAGTTGCCCGTAATGCCGGACAGCAAGCCGCGTGAGATGATCCCCCCCATCCCGTTCGTCAGCTCCAGCTCCGTCGCCCGGTCGACGCCGCCGATCTCAATGCCGAACAGGTTCTTTCCGAACCTCCGGATCTTCTCTTGTTCCGCCGCAAAACCGCTCCGCGAAGCCCTCGTTGTACGACGCCATGATGATCCGCGCTCTCGGATGCTTCCCCAGATACCAGCTCGGGACGGATTCCGTCACCGTCATGCTTTTCCGTGCTGCGGCGGCGTCTCGATCAAAAGAATGTCATACGCATGCCCGTCTCCGTTTCCAGAAACGCCTGTACCCGCCCCGCCAGAAATTCCGCCATCCGCGTCCGCTTCCACATCCGTCCCTGCACGTAGGCCAGATACTCCGCGAACGACCGCCGCGCCAGCTCCCGCTGTGCCAGCTCTCTCCAGATCTCCTGCTTCTTCATCTCATCGCAGCAGCTCCAACAGTTCTTCCACGCTCAGTGCCGACACAGATCCACGCACTTTGGATTCCATTCCGGCTTCTCCTGCTTTCCCGGCTTCTCGCCGATCGTGTCGCGGATCACCTCGAACGCCTTCACCGCGCTCCCCGGCCGCGAGCCTTCCGTCGCCTCGCGCACCAGCGCCTCGGCCAGCCGCTCCTGTACGCCGTCTTCCTCCATCAGCCGCAGCAGCGCTCTCGCAGCCCCTTCTTTCGCTTCCGTGCCGCAGCCGCTGCCTTCCCGCCCATCACGGCGAGTTCATGCATCCGCTCCGGTGAAAGCTGCTCAAAGCTGCTCGCAGGTCTCGTCCTCTTTTCTGCCAAACCTGTTCCCTCCTTTCCAGAAAAAAAAGCCCAGCGGGCTGCGCACCCGCCGGACTTTTCTCTTTTTGATGATGCCATTCTAGCACAGTTCCCCGTGTCTTGCAGTAACCCTCGGTGTCACTCGGTATCTCCCCGTGCCCACTTTTCAAAAAAAGAAAAGGCCCCCTCTACCCAGAGGGGGGCTGTCTGCGCTTCGCGCAGACTGGGGGAAAATCCCGTCCCAGCAGCCAAATCCAAAACAGACGCCGTACCTATATCATCCATCCTCCGCAATCGCACGCAGCTCCTCCGGCCGCAGGATCACAAAATGCGCCCGTTCCCAGCGCAGAAGCCCCTCGTCCCGGAGCTGGCCAAGCAGGCGCGAGAGCGCCGCGCGATTCATGCCGAGCTGCCGGGCCATCTGTTCCCGGAAATGGGGAGCAGGAAATCCTCTGCGCCCTGCGCGCAGAGATAAAACGCCAGCCTCCGCCGCCCATCCGGAATGGACAAACACTGGACGCGCCGCTGCAATCGCCAATATTTTTCCGAAACCTCGCGGAGCAGATTTTTCCAGCAGCCGCGCACAGTCCTCGCCGCCGCCCGCGCAGAGCGCAAGCAGCGACGCAAGCGAGAGAAAAAGACGCGGCTATCGGCGGCGGTGCGCAGCTCGACCAGGCTGCCGACCGTCTGCGCGGACATGAGCACGTCGCCAAATACGCCGCCCCGCGCCATGCACCGCGGCCAGATCGGCCTGCCCCCTGCGGCGGTATAGTGCCACGCCTCGACCCGGCCGGAGAGGACGATCCCCGCCTGCGTCACCTGTTCGCCCATCCGCCAGAGGACGCGCCCGCGCGGCAGCTCCGCCACAGAGGGCCGCAGCGCCGCACAGAGCGCACGCAGCGCGTCCCTCGGAAAACCCGGCAAACAGACTGGTGGAGGAAAGAATTTGAAGGTCATGGGACAATATCATGGAATTTTCTCCTTTTTCGCTGCAAATGCAACGTAATCTCTCTCCAGTATAGCTATAATGGAAACAGATTACAAGCTGGGAGGAGAAAAACTATGAAAAACCGCATGGATCGCGCGGACAGCCATCTGCCTCGCGCTGCTGCTCTGCCTGCAATTTGTGACCAAAAGTCTCGGCCAGTTCGTGACCGGCTCGTGCGTCAACCTCGTCATCGCGATGGCAGCGCTGATCGGCGGGCTGTGGTCGGGGCTGACGGTGGCGATCGTGTCGCCGTTCTGTGCCTACCTGCTCGGCATCGGGCCGGCGTTCGTTGCGCTCGTGCCGTGTGTGGCGCTTGGCAACGCAGTCTACGCGCTGATCTTCGGGCTGCTGGTGCGTGCGTTCCTGCTGAAAAAGAAGGCCGTGGCCGCGATCATCTCGATGGCGCTCGGCGCAGTGCTGAAGTTCCTGGCCCTCTATATCGTGCTTGTGAAGCTCGTGGCCCCGAACGTCGTGCCGCAGGCAAAGTACGCCACGGTGACGGCGGCGTTCACATGGCCGCAGCTGATCACGGCGCTGATCGGCGGCGTGCTGGCGCTGTTGGTCGGGCCGCTGGTGATGAAAGCCCTCGGCGCGAAAAAAAAATCTTGAAAATCCAGCAAAAATCCAAAAATAATCCTTTGATTTTGTCCATAGACTGTGGTAGACTAATCAGGTCTGTGAAAGAATGGTCCTCTGTCGCAGCCGGCGCTACGGCGCAGCGGCATTTCCTGCGGCATGAACACCTTAATTTGAAGGAGGACAATCACTATGGATCTGATGAAGGCTCTGACCAGCCAGTACATGAAGAAGGAACTGCCCGAAATGAACGTCGGCGATACGGTTCGTGTTCATGTCAAGATTAAGGAAGGTTCCCGCGAGAGAATTCAGGTTTTCGAGGGCACCATCATTGCCAAGAACATGGCGGCATTGAGGAATCCATCACCGTGCGCCGTATCTCCTACGGTGTCGGCTGTGAAAAGGTTTTCCCGGTTCACGCTCCCAACGTCGTGGACGTCGAGACTGTCCGTCACGGCAAGGTCCGCAGAGCAAAGCTGTACTATCTGCGTGACCGTCTGGGCAAGGCCGCCAAGGTCAAGGAAAAGGTTTAATGCAAACAGAAAGAGACGCCATTTGGAATGAGACGCCATTTGGCAAACCGTATCCGTAAATGTTTTGAGCGCCATCATCAAGATCGCGTGCGGCGTTGTAAAATTCAAATGGCCAAATTGTGACCCAGTGAAACGGTCACAATTTGGGAAATGGCCCCCCGGCCGGAATGGAGCGTCACCGCCGGCACGGCGGCAGCTTGGCTCCCCCTCCGGGGAAACCGTTCTGTTCACGGCACGCGGCTTGGCCGTGACTGAAATGGTTCGGAAAAAGAAGAATTTGCCCGACCTCTTCGGCAGAGGGCTTTGGCGGGCAAAAGTGCCACCTCCCCATTCAGGGGCGAGGCAAGCCGCTACGAGTACCCGCGAGGGGTTGTGGGCCAGATGAGGGCATCGGCCCTACAAACACGGCCGGAAGTGCAGCGGATATTCGGCGGTCAGTTGTCGCGAGACATTGCGAGATCGGCAGGACTATAACTCACCATCATATCGTCCTGTCCGTCGACGGTCTTGGAGTACATCACGCCGTTCTGGATGTCGGCCAAAATTTCCTCATACAGAGCAATCGTCTCGTCGATCTTCTCCTGTGTCCAGGACGAAGCTGCCCTCGCCGCTCGTCCAGCCCTCCTGACCGCGCATTTCTTGGAGCTGCACTTTTTCGTTGTCCAGCCACGCCTTATACTCGTCATAGGTCCACCATTCAATATCCGGCGTCGGATAGAGTGCCTCAAATTCCGCGTCCGTCAGCGGCTCGAAGGTCTTTCCTCCGTCGAAGCTGTAATAGGTCCTGCCGTCGGCAGGGTCGACGTAGGACATCAGCGTCTCTTCGTCCATCGTTGTCTCTGTCGGAACCAAATTCAGCTGCCGGTCGGCCCGTTCGCGGAACTGCTCCTTCGTCAGCACGTCCACGCCGGAGATCACGCCTGCGCTATCCCGCCGGACGTGCAGATAGCCGCCGCCGGCAGCTTCTTCATCCATGTAAATGTTTCCGTTGTCGTCATAGATCATGGCGACCGGCTGGCCCTGATAATACCAGAGGCTTCCTTCCGCCCGGATGCCCGCCGCGGCATATTCCGCGCGCTCGGCTGGAGCGGCTCGCCGCGCTCCACGGCCTCCGCGCCGCCCGCGTTCGCCGCGTTTTTGTTCCACGACTGCGCCCGCCGTTCTGACCGGCGCGATGTTTTCGTCCTGCTTGGCCGACGTCGCAAAGACCGTCACCGTCCCGGTGACGAGCAGCGCCGCCAGTGTCAGCGAAATGGCCGTGATCTTTTTTCATTTTCATGATCGCTCTGATCCTTTCTTCCATCGCATTTTTTACTGAAATAATTGCACTGCGGCTGCATCGCCGCGCCGCCGCTCCTCCATTCGGATGAGCACCCGCGCATACGCGCCCCGCACGTCTCCGCCGAACCGGCGGAGCACCGTCTCATCACAGGAAAGCTCCAGATCGCGATTCGCCAGGACATACATCGCCCACACCAGCGGGTTGAACCAGTGGACGCAGGCCGCCGCAATCAGCAGCAGCTTCCCTACGCTGTCAAACCGCCGGATGTGTACAAATTCATGCTCCAGCACATACCGCAGCGCCGCCTCGTCCGTCCAGTCCGTCTTCTTCGGCAGCAGGATGACCGGGCGCAGGACACCGAAGGTGAGCGGCGAGGAGATGCGGTCGGACCGCCGGATGGCGATCTTCCGCCGCAGCGGATGCGCCGCCAGCCACTGCCGGGCAAATTCCCGCTCCACCGGCAGCGACATCCGGAATTCCCGCCCGCACCGCCAGTAGGCCACCGCGAAAAATGCCGCACAGAGCACCAGGCCTGCCGCCCAGACAAGCGTCCACACCGGAACGGATTCCTGACCGCAGTCTGCCCTGCGGCCTCCTGCGGAGCAGCCGGGAAAAGCCGCAGTGACCGGTGGATGCACAGCCGACACCGGAGCGCTCTGCCGCAGCAGCGAATAGATGCTCAGCCTCGACGGCAGCGAAAATGGCACCAGCAGCCGCAGCAGCGCCGCAGCCCAGAGCAGCAGCAGAAACGTCTTTTTGGCACTTTGTTGATCGTCAGCGCCCGGAGCACCGTGATGACCACGATCATCACGCCGCCCGCAAGGCTCATCTGCAAAAGCCGCATCTCAGGCACCTCATTCCAGCTCCCCGACGATCTGCCGGAGCCGCTCGAGCTGCTCGGCGGAGAGCTTTTGCCGCCCCAGCAGAGCCGCAAACAGCTTGTCGGCAGAGCCGTCATAGATCTTGTTGATGAGCTCGTCGGTCTCCGCCTCCTGCACGGCAGACTTCGGAATCAGGGCATGGCAGAAAAACCCCGGCTCGCTCCGCTCAATCGCACCCTTTTTTCATGCAGCGCTTGATAAGCGTGTAGGTGGTGTTTACATTCCAGCCCAGCTCGTCGGTCAACACCCTCGCGATCTCTCTGGCCGGGGCGTCCCCCCCTGCTTCCAGAGCACATCCATCACCTTCAGTTCCGAATCAAACAGTTTGATCTCCATAACAGCCTCCTTGATAAGACTCCAGTCGTAGCTACGCTCATATAATACTCCAGTCTTATTGTTTTGTCAATACTACAGCAGTCTTATTTTGCAGAACTTCATGCCGCAAGCCTGTCAAGGGCTAATCAGGGTAAAAAAACGGACAGATAGAGGCGAAATACGGAGAAAGAATCCGCCGATTTTTGGGAAAATTTTCGCTTTATTTTTGCGAACAAATGTTTTATTATATAGGCACTGCCTCAGACGCTTACGAAAGGAACAGAAACGATCATGGAGGAACGAAGCATGGAATACCGGCAAATGAAGCAGAGAGGGGATCGGACAATGAGAGAACTCGGCACGGCACGGAGGCTCCTGATGGAGGAGATCCGGGAGAAGAAAAGCGTGGCAAACAGCGGAAAATGCAAGCGGGTACACAGCGGACGGGTGCGGGTGCGGACGGCATCGGACGTGCTGAGCGACCGGGACTGGGATCGGATGAACGGCCATATCCGCATCTATCAGCTCGGCCGCCCGCTCACGCGGCGGCAGTTCCTGCCCTGCCGGAGGATCTGCGGCGGCTCTACGTCAAGCTCCTGCGGGACAAGCACGGCGCAACGCGCCAGCAGGCCCGGCAGCTGACCGGCGAAGACTATGGCCTGCGCTTCGGCGAGGGCGACGCGCAGAAGTGGGCCGCGTTTCTGGCGCGGGGCAAACGATGAACGGCGCTTTGGGGCGCACCCTTTGCGCAAAGGAGGGAGCCGGAATGAGTCTGGAGGAATTTTTGCAGAGCGCGCGGGAGGGCGAGCTGGAGATCGAGCGCATGTCGGATATGCTGCTGCGGCTCGACGCGCGGGCCAAACGTGTGACGGCGGTCTATCGCCAGTCCGGCGGCACAAAGGGCGATGGGCCGGAGGCGATCTGGATGCAGCTGGCCGAGCAGCGGGAAAAGCTGACGCAGCGGATGACCGAGGCTGCGAAGCAGCAGGAAGCGGTGGAGGCGTTTCTCGCAAAGATCGGGCGGGCCGCTATCGCGAAATGCTGCGCCTGCGGTTTTTGAGCTACCTGACGATTGAAGAGCGTCGGCACGCATGGGCTACAGCTACGATGCCGGCAAGCGCCTGTCCGCGCAGGCGATGCGCGCAGCGCGCGCCATTTGGGAGGCCTGCCATGCGGCGCAGTGAATGGCGGGTGCAGGAGACGGTCTGCGGCTATTGCCGGAGCTGCGGCGGCGAGATCTACATGGGTGAATTCTGCTTCCGGCTAAACGGCCGCGTCTTCTGCCGGGACTGCGTCCGTTCCGCCCGCGAGATCGCCGGCGACACAGACGTCCTCCCCCGCTCCACCGCAGCGGAAAGCCTTCCCCTCTATCCACCGCACCCTGTAGGGGCCGATGCCGAGCGCAGCTGTTCGCGACGAAGGAGCGTTACAGATGCGGCCTGCCTGCGGGTACTCATCGGCCTTCACCCTCACCGCAGCAAAAAGGCCCCTCCATCGGAGGGGGCCTTTCCTGATTCATCATTCAGACAAATGTGAGTTCTTCTTCGTAGAGCTTTCCCATCCGGTCATAGCCCTGCGGCTTATAGATGATCGATCCGATGGCCGGCTTCGGCGCGCCGAAGCGCGGATTGTAGCCAAACAGATTGATATACCGCTCCAGATCGGCGCATTCCGCCTCCATCGCCTCCAGCAGTTCCAGCGTCGCCGTCGCGTCGTCAATCGCCCGGTGCGTGTTCTGCGTCTGCAAGCGGTACGCCTCTACGGCGTTCGCCAGCTTGTGCGGATAGGGCCGCCGGTCCTTGTAGACCGTCATCGCGTCCAGCATCTTCACGCCGCGCAGCGCATCCGCCATGCCGTGCGCCCGCAGGAAAAAGTAGAGGAAGCAGAGGTCGAACTGCGCATTGTACGCCACGATCAGCGTCCGCCCCGCACGGAGCATCTCCGCGAACCGCTCCGCCACGACTACCTTTTCCAGCCCGTCGTCCGCCAGCATCGGCTCCGTGATTCCCGTCAGATTCGTGATCATCGCGGGCAGATGTCTGCCCGGCGAGAGAGACGGATGAACTCGTCCATCTCCTCCCGGCGGAGCGCCCCGCCCTCCTGCGTCAGCTGCAGCACCGCCAGCTCGATGATCTCATCCGTGCGGCAGTTGATGCCCGTCGTCTCCGTATCGAGCACGAGCAGATTGTCAAATTGCGAAAACAGCGTCTCCAGCATATTCAGTCCTCGCGCTGCAGCTCGTCCAGCAGCTCCGCGACCTGCTCCGGCGTATAGTCGTAGATGTGGTCGCAGAACTGGCAGTCGATGTGAATGGTCTCCCCGTCGTCGACGATGTCCTGAAGCTCCTTCTCGCCGAGGCTGATCAGCGTCCGCGTCACGCGGTCCCGTGAGCAATAGCAGCGGTATTCCACAGGCGTCCGCTCCAAAATCTCCAGCTCAAACGCCCCGAGCACCGTGTGCAAAATCGCCGCGCCCGGCAGCCCATCTTCCATCATCTCCGTGACGTTGCCCGCCGCGTTCGGATGCCGGCCTCGATCTTATCGATGACCTCGTCCGGCGCTCCGGGCAGCAGCTGTACGAGATATCCGCCCGCACACTTGACCGACTGATCCGTGTCCACCAGCACACCCAGCGCACACGCCGTCGGCGTCTGTTCGCTCCGCGCGAAATAAGTCCGTGATGTCCTCGGCGATCTCGCCGGTCACAAGCTGCATGCTCCCGACATACGGCTCCTTCATCCGCAGGTCGCGGATCACCGTCAGCTGTTCCGTCCGTACCGACCGCCGCGCCAACATCGAGCTTTCCGCGGTGCTTTTCCATCAGGCTGATCTGCGGATTTTCCACCCAACCGCGGACGTTTCCCTCCGCGTCCGACACGGCCAGCAGCGTCCCGAGCGGCCCGCCGCCCTTGACCTGCAACGTGATCGACCCGTCCTCGATCTTCTGCATATTGCCCATCATCGACGCCGCGCTGAGCAAACGCCCCAGCGCCGCCGTCGCCGTCGGCAGCGTTTTATGGATCTGTCTTGCGCGCTCCACGATCCCGGTCGAGGTTATGGCCACGGCCTTCACCCATCCGTCCTTCGTCATCGCGCGTACCAGTTCGTCTTTCATGTCGTTTCCTTTCTCGCCGCGAGATAAACGCGCAGCTCGTCCTCCTTCGGCGCGCGGCATTTCCGGTCGCCGAGGACGTCGATTTTTGTAAATCCAGCCTCCCGGAGCCATCCCGTCAGCTCCTCCGCCGTGTACGCATACTCGATATGCTCCTCGAACGACCGTTCCCAGACTTCGCCGTCCCGCTGAAACAGATCCATCCCGTAATAGCAGAGCCGCTTTTTCGGATCGAACTCTGTCCGCCAGACGCAGTAGGTGTCGTCCGTCTCGTCGAGGAACGTCTGCCCTGCCAGCCCTTCGAGCTTATAGGGCGTGTTGATGTCAAAGAGGAACAGCCCGCCCGGCGTCAGCGCATCATGCACCCGCCGGAACGTCTTCTGCACATCCGCCGGCCGCGTCACATAGTTCAGGCTGTCCAGCGCGCAGATCACGCTGTCCACCTGCTCCGGCAGCCGTAGCCGCTGCATCGGCTGACAGACGAAAAAACGGCCGGTTTTCCGCCAGATGCGAGCATTTTTCGTCCGCCACGGCCAGCATTTCCTCCGAAAGATCCACACCGATCACGCGATACCCATGCTCCGCCAGAAAAGCACAGAAGGGAGCCGGTGCCGCAGGCCAGATCCAGCACCGTTTCGGGCCGGAGCCTGTACCGCTTGAGCAGCGTCTCCCAAATTGCAGTATTTTTTCGTAGGGAATGTCGTAGGTCAGCGCGTCATATGACGCGGCGAGCGCCTCGTAGGCGCTCACTTTTCTTCCTCAGCCAGCCGCGCAAAGATCGTGCGGTAGGCGTCCGTGCCGTAGTTCAAACTGCGGTTCACGCGGCTGATCGTCGCGCTGGACGCGCCAGTCTTCTCCAGAATGTCGTTGTAGATCAGGCCCTCGTTCAGCAGCTTGGCCACTTCAAATCGCTGTTCCATGGCCTTCAGCTCCCCGGCCGTGCAGAGGTCGGTGAAAGAAATCATAGCACTCGTTCAGATCCCGCAGCTGCAAGAAGCCGGTTGCGATAACGGTCACGCGCATCTCGTCTTGAAGATCATCGTCGAACGCGGCGCCGAAGATGATGTTCGCGTCGGGGTTCGCGGCTTCCATGACGATGTTGGCAGCTGTCTCGACGTCGTCGAGGCCAAGGTCGTGTGAACCGGCAATGTTGATGAGAACACCGGTTGCACCGTTGATGGACGTCTCAAGCAGCGGACTGGAGACGGCAGCCTGCGCAGCCTGCTCGGCCTTGTCGCGGCCTGTGGCGGAACCGACGCCCATATGTGCCTGACCCGCGTTGCGCATGATGGCAGAAACGTCGGCAAAGTCGAGGTTGATAATGACATTCTGCTGTAGCCAACGAGCTCGGAGATGGAACTGACAGCCTGCTTGAGAACATCGTCGGCAATGCCGAATGCGTTGGCAAAGGTGATTTTCTGGTCGGTGACAAATTTCAGGCGGTCGTTCGGGATGATAATCATGGGAATCTACCTTGTCGGAGAGGTTGGCGATACCGGCCTCGGCCTGTTTCATACGGTTGCACCTTCGAAGCGGAAGGGCTTCGTCACGACGGCGACAGTCAAGATGCCCGCGTCATGCGCGACCTGCGCAATAATGGGCGCAGCGCCTGTTCCGGTACCGCCGCCCATACCGGCGGTGATGAAGACCATGTCGGTCCCGTCGAGAGCCTGAGAAATGAGAGCTTTGGATTCCTCAGCGGACTTCTGGCCGATATCCGGCTTAGAGCCTGCGCCCATGCCGCCGGTCAGCTTTTCACCGATCTGCACTTTGTTCTTTGCACTTGGACTTTTCAAGGTCCTGCTTATCCGTATTGACTGCGACAAATTCAACGCCCTTGACATCGGACGCGATCATGCGGTTGATAACATTGTTGCCGGCGCCGCCGACACCAATGACTTTGATCTTGACTACCTTATCTGCTGTATCTGCCATTTGTCTTCCTCCTGTATATCTCACAGCCCACAACTGCATCGTTTTAGATTATGTCTACTTTATTCTATCTCGAAAAAGGATGTGCGTCAATAGAATGCGGAAAAATTCAGCAAAAATGCGGATTATGTGGTCCGCGCGGTTCAGGCCGCGGGCTGGAAGGTCGCCTTTTTCTGCGCTGCCTGGGTCAGATCGATCGTCCCGGCCTGGTATTCGCTGAGCTGATCGAGGATGGAGCACAGGTAGCGGATCTTGTAGGCCAGCTCATCCGTGCCGCCGAGCTTAATCTCATAGCGGTCGTCATACCAGAGCGTCATGTCGTATTCCTTTTCCATGTCGAGCGCGCGGATATGTTCAAGCAGCCCCGTGCCGTCGAGCTCGCTGAGCACATCGAGCGCGGCGGCGAGCGCCGTGGGCGTCGGGGAGGCAACGCTCTGGCCCATCGTGGGGCTCGAGAGCAGAAGGCCGTTGATATGCGGGTATTCGTTGAAGGCCGCAGGCTCGATGCGCTCGAGCGCCTTGCCGGAGGGGCCAATGAGCCAGCAGGCGTTCGTGTCGGTCATGACAGCAAAGGAAATGACGCTCTCCCGCACCTGAATGATGATGCCGTCCGGCAGACTGCGGGCGATGGAAACATCCTCGACGTACGGAAGCGCAGCCTTGATATTGCCGACGGCCAGCGCCTTATTGACGGTCAGGAGATTGTCGCCGGGCTGGATCTGCGAGGCCTCGACGATCTGCTCGGAAGAATAGACCGAGTTACCCTGCACCTCAATGGTATTGACCTTGAAAAAGATTGCAACACCGAAGACAATCGCGGCGACAACAGCGAGCATGATGAGGAGCTTGCCAAGCGCGCTGCTGCGCACCCGACGGGCCTTGCCCGACGCGTGCCCCGGCGCGTCGCTTCCTGATTCGTCCTGCTTTGCTTCGTGCGCATTTCAGATTCTCCTTTGGGCAGGCTAGCATCAGTTGACGCTACAGAATGGAAAGATTATATCACATCTTTTTGGGGATTTCCACTGTTTTCAGGCGAGCGCCGACGCTTTGCAGCGCGTTCTCAAGAGTATCATATCCCCGTTCGATGTGTTTTACTCCAAAAATGGTACTGTCGCCCTCGGCCTGCATGGCCCCGAGCACCAGCGCGGCCCCGCCGCGCAGATCCCCGGCGTGCAGGCGCGCGCGCCGCGAGCAGCGGCCGCGCCCTGCAATCGGACGGTCCGGCCGTCCTGGCTGAGCTTTGCGCCGAGCTTCTGCAGCTCCTGCACATAGAGAAAGCGGTTTTCAAAAATGGTCTCGGTGAAGGAGGTCTTCCCCTGCGCGCCGAGCTGCGCGGCGAGCAGGACCGGCATTGCGTCGGTCGGAAAGCCGGGATAGGGCCGGGCCGTCACCGGGCGGCAGGCCGTCAGAGGCCCCTGCCGGCGGATGGAGATCGGCGTCGGTGTAGCCGCAGCGGATGCGGCAGCCGCACTGCCCGAGCGCTTCGATCACGCCCGCGCAGGACGCCGGTGCGGCGCGGCGGAGCGTGAGCGCGCCGCCGCAGGCGGCGCAGGCGCAAAGAAACGTCGCAGTTTCAATGCGGTCAGGAAGGATGGTATAGGTCGCGCCGTGCAGCGGGTATCCGCCCCTCGATCTCGATCGTTGGGGTCCCGGCGCCGCGGAGATCTGCGCCCGCAGGCGCAGAGGAACGCGCCGAGATCGGCGATCTCCGGCTCACAGGCGGCGTTTTCGATCGTGGTGCAGCCGTCTGCGCCAAGGGCAGCCAGCATGGCGTTTTCCGTCGCGCCGACGCTGGGGCCGGGCAGGCGGAGGCGCGCGCCGTGCAGCCGGTCCGCCCGGCAGCGGACAGTCTCGCCTTCTTCTTCGGCGGACGCGCCGAGAGCGCGGAATGCCTGCAGGTGATAGTCGATGGGGCGCGCGCCAATGGGGCAGCCGCCCGGAAGCGTCAGCGCGGCCGCCCCGGTCCGGGCCAGGAGCGCGCCGAGAAAGAGGCTCGAGGCGCGCATGGAGCCTGCGAGCGCCGGTGGGACTGCGTTTTCCGCAAAGCCGCGCGGGTCTATGGAAAGGGTCGAGCCGCTGCGCTCGCAGCTGCAGCCGAGATGGCGCAGGATCTGCAGCGTGTGGGTCACGTCGAGGATATCGGGGCAGTTATGCAGGACGCAGGGCGTCCTGCATAGCAGCGTCGCGGCCAGGATGGGCAGGACGCTGTTTTTCGCACCGTGGACCGTCAGCTCGCCGCAGAGCGGCGGCGACTTGAAACGAGCAGCGCTGCTGGCATGGGCATTCTCCTTCATACCTTGGATTTTGCCCATCCTATGCGCGCCGGAGGCGCTTCGTCATGTCAGCCCCGGGCGAGCTCGATCGCGGTCTGGTAGATGCGCTCGGCCGCGTCGACCACGGCCATGCCGCGGGCGGCGGTGCGCATCCGCCGGTCCGCCGCTCGGGATCCGAGAGGATCGCCTTTGCGGTCTCGTAGAGGCTTCTGCCGTCGCAGTCGGCTTCGCGGACGACTGCGGCCGCGCCCGAGCGTTCAAGCACCCGGGCATTCTTTTCCTGATGGTTGCCGGTCACGTTCGGGCTCGGCACCATGATGCAGGGCGTTCCGCTGGCACAGACCTCGGCAATGGTCGCCGCGCCTGCGCGGCAAACGATCAGATCCGCCGCTGCGAGCACCTGCGGCATATCGTAGATGTACTCGCGCATGTCAAGCGCGGGTGTGCAGCAAGGTCAACGCCCAGTTCTTTGACATACTCCGGCATCCAACGCCAGCCGAACGAGCCTGTGGCGTGGATGTGATGGAAGGGCGTACCGTCTTCGCATTCACAGCGCATGAACTGCGCGATCTTCTTGTTCATCTCCCGCGCGCCGAGGCTGCCCCAGCACGAGACGATCAAGGGCTCGTCGCCGAGGCCGAGTGCCTGCCGGGCCTGCTGGCGTTTGGCGTAGAGGAATTCCTCCCGCACGGGCGTGCCGGTCAGGAGGACCTTTTCGGGGTCGGGATAGTGCTGGCGGCTGGCTCGAAGGAGACCATGATGCGGCTGGCCGTGCGCGCAACAAGCTTTGTGGTGAGGCCCGGAACGGCATTCGATTCGTGTACGCAAGTGGGAATGCCAAGCTTCGCGCCCATTTTCAGAGCCGGGAAGCTGGCGTAGCCGCCAGTACCGACGATCACATCGGGCTGAAACTCCTTTAGAATTCGCTTCGTTTTGAAAACGTCGCAGCCATGCGCTGCACGGTCACGAGATTGTGCCAGACCGCAGCAGGGGTCAGCTTGCGCTGATAGTTGGAGATTTGCACGGTTTCCAGCTCGGAGCCTTCACGCGGGACAAGTTTGTTCTCCATGCCGTCCTCTGCGCCGATAAAGAGAATCTTGCAGTCCGGCTGCGCTCACGAAACATGCGGGCAACTGCAATAGCGGGATAAATATGCCCGCCCGTGCCGCCGCAGGTAAAGACGATATTCATTCGCTTCCCTCCTTTACAGAAGCTTATTGTCATTCTGCCGGGAAACGGCGAGGACGATACCGGCTTCAAACAGCTGCATCAGAAGCGCCGTGCCGCCATAGGAGAAGAACGGAAGCGAGATGCCGGTAGCGGGCAGGAAGTTGGTCACGACACCGATATTGAGGAAGGTCTGAAGCGCAATATGCGTGGAAATACCCGCGGCAAGCAGCGCACCGAAGCGGTCGCGCGCGTGCATGGCGATATAATAGCCGCGCACGATCAGCAGAACAAACAGCAAAATCACGACGACGGCCCCGACAAAACCGAGTTCCTCACAGAGAATGGGGAAAATATAGTCGTTATGTTCCTCCGGCAGATACAGATACTTCTGTCGGCCCTTTGCCGAGGCCGAGGCCCATGAGGCCGCCGGAGCCGATGGCATAGAGCGACTGAGAATCTGATAGCCGGTATCCGTGGGGTCTGAAGCAGGATCGCGCCAGGCTGTGATGCGGCTGCCGGCATAGCCCTGCGTTTTGAGATAGATGAAGGCGAACAGGCCGACGGCGATGCCGCCGAGGGCGAACCATTTGAGCTGCACACCGCCGAGGAACAGCATGGCGGCAGCGAGGAGCAGCATGATGAGGATGCAGGAGAAAATGGCGTTCCAGCGCGACAAGGCCGCACAGGACGATCATGATGACGACGAACGGCAGGATGCCGTAGCGGAAGGTGCGCATTTTATCACGAGTGGTCGAGATCATGGCGGAGAAGGTCATGATAATGGCGATCTTTGCAAGTTCGGAGGGCTGGAAGCGGATGCCCGCGACCTCGATCCAGCGCTTGGCGCCGTTGGCCGTGGAGCCGATGATCGGCACGAGCATGAGGAAAAACACCGAGACCAGCAGGATGATGAACGAGGCGCTGCGCCAGAGCTGATAGTTCAAGCGGCTGACAAACAGCATGCCGCCGATACCGGCGACGGCAAAGATCGCCTGCCGGGCGAAGTAATAGGTAGAATTGCCTTTCAGATAATACGCGCGGGCGTAGGAGGCCGAGAAGACCATGACAACACCGATCAGCACGAGCAGGACCGTCAGCGCCAGGAACGGCAGATCGAGCAGGCCGCGCTCGTCAAGCAGCACCTTGTCCTTTGTTTTGTCCGGCTGCGGCAGCCGCTCCGGTCCCCCGCCCTGCGGGAGATCATACAGCCGTGTGACACCGTCCGACGGCTTGCCATAGGGGGTCGCTCCTTTCCGGGAAAACCGGGATCAATACCGGTTCATAACGCCGAGATACGCCAGCACGCACATGATAAGGGTGATGGCGGTGAAGACGAAGACGATCTTCTCCTCTTTCCAGCCGCACAGTTCGAAGTGGTGGTGGATAGGAGTCATTTTGAAGATGCGCTTGCCATGGGTCAGCTTGAAATAGGTGACCTGCAAAATGACGGAAAGCGTCTCACAGAGATAGATGATGCCGACGAGAATCAGGAATCAGCGGCATATCGAGCGCAAAGGCCATGCCGCAGACCATACCGCCGAGGAACAGCGAACCGGTGTCACCCATGAAGACCTTGGCAGGGTGGAAGTTATAGCAGAGGAAGCCTGCGAGGCCGCCCGCAACGGTCGCGGGAAGCAGCGCCAGCGTCGTGCGGCCATAGATATAAGAGGTCGTGGCAAAGAAGACCATGACCGGGATGGTCACGCTGCTGCTCGAAAGGCCGTCGACGCCATCGGTGAGGTTGACGGCGTTGACGCAGCCCACGATGACAAAGGCAGCGAAGATCATATAGCCCGCCGTCGGGATCTCGAGATCGAGGTTCCAGAACGGGATATAGAGGTCGCAGCTGAGGTCGCCGCTCTTTTTGAGCACAAACAGGAACATGACGGCCACAACGAGCTGCAGCAGGAACTTCTGGATAGCGGTGAGGCCGAGATTGCGCTTGAGCTTGACCTTGACGAAGTCGTCGGCAAGCCGACCAGACCGTAGCACAGGGCAAGGGCCAGCACGTACAGATGCGTATAGTCGGCATTTTCCGTCATGCTCTTCCAGCCGAAGCCAACCGTGCACAGGAGGATTGCAGCGATGAACATGATGCCGCCCATGGTCGGCGTGCCAGCCTTGGTGTTATGCCACTGCGGGCCGACCTCACGGATGGACTGGCCAGCGTGCAGTGCGCACAGCATGGGAATGACAAAACGGCCGAACGCAGCGCGTCAGCAAAAACGAGCGAGCGTCGCGCCGAGAACAATAAAAAACATTGCATCCATACTGGATTCCTCCGAGACTCTCTTTATTCCTCTTCTTCCTTGAAAAACAGCGACAGGGCCTTTTCCATCCGCATGCCGCGGCTGCCCTTGAATAAGATCACATCGCCGGGACGGGCACGCATCTTGAGCATGTAGGCCAGTTCCTCATGCGTGTCGAAATGCTCGATCGAGCTTCTGCTTCATGCCGCCGGTGATTGCGCCGGAAACCATGCGCTCGGCGTTGATGCCGTAGGTGTAAAGCACATCGACCTTTGTAGCCGCAATACGGCCGATGCGGTAATGCTCCGCGGCGGAACGGTTGCCAAGTTCGAGCATATCGCCCAACACGGCAATGCAGCGGCCCTTGGCGCGAACGGAAACCGGCAAGGATCTCAAGCGCGGCCTCGGTCGATTCGGGCCCGCGTTATAGCAGTCCTCAATGATGGTAAAGCCGTCGCGCTCATAGATTTTCTGACGCATGCCGGTATTGTGGAAGCTGGAGATCTGCGCCTGAATCGTCTCGGGCGGGACCTTCAGGAGCAGGGCTGCCGTAACGGCGGCCAGCGTGTTATAGACCGTATGGCGGCCCAGAACCGGCACGAACAGCTCGAAGCGGTGGCCAAAACCGCTGACGACAAAGCGCATGCCGTCTTCAAGTTCCTGAATGTCAGTTGCAAGCACGTCGCAGGTGTGGTTTTCGATGCCGAAGTAATATTTTTTATGTCCGCCGTCCGCACGGACGTTCCACAGCAGGGGCTCGTCACCGTTGAAGACGCCGACGCCGTTTTTTCGGCACGCCGCGGAAGATCTCGAGCTTGGCCTGCAGGATGCCCTCGCGGGAGCCCAGGTGCTCGATGTGCATGGTGCCGATGTTGGTGATGATGGCGATATCCGGCCGCGCGATGGAGGTCAGGTAGGCCATCTCGCCGAAGTGGTTCATGCCCATTTCGAGCACGGCGACCTCGGTGTCGTCCGGCATGTCGAGAATGGTCATGGGAAGGCCGATGTTATTGTTGTGATTGCCCTCGGTACGAGCGGTGTGGTAGGTGTGCTCGAGCAGGCAGGCAGTCATTTCCTTGGTCGTCGTCTTGCCGACGCTGCCGGTGATGCCGATTACAGTGATGCCGGCGTGCTCACGGTGGCTGCCGCCAGATCACCGTAGGCGCGGATGGTGTCGGCGACGAGGATGGTGGGGATCGGCGCTTCCACGGGTCTTGCGACCAGCGCGGCCTTCGCGCCGAGGCCGCGGCCATGGCGACAAAGTCATGGCCGTCGGCCTTCTCGCCCTTGATGGCGACAAAGAGGTCGCCGGGCCGGACTCGGCGGGAGTCGGACTGGACGCCGGTGACGGTAACGGTCTCTGCCTCCGGTGTGACAGTCCCGTGGCAGGCCTCTGCGATTTTCCTGAGTGTCAGTTCTTTCATCTTTCCCTCTCCAGATACGCACGGACGACCTCGCGCTCGTCCAGATGGCGCTTTTCGTGTCCGATCTCCTGATACGTTTCATGTCCCTTGCCGCACAGAACGATGATATCGTCCTTCCGGGCCAGATCCATGGCTCGGAAGATGGCCGGCCTCGCGGGTCTCGATGACTTCGTAGGGCGTCTCGGTATCCTGCATCCCGGCAAGAATCTGCCGGAGTATCTTATAGGGGTCTTCTGTGCGGGGATTATCCGAGGTGACGATGCTGAGGTCGGCGAGCTGCGCCGCGATTCTGCCCATGACAGGGCGCTTATAGGGGTCGCGGTCGCCGCCGCAGCCGAAGACTGCAATCACACGGCCTGTGCAGAAGCCACGCACAGCTTTCAGAATATTTTCAAGGCTGTCGGGCGTATGGGAGTAGTCGATCAGGACGGTATGGTCCTTCCCCGGCGTGGGGACGACCTCTACCCTGCCCTTGACGCTCTGCGCGGTCCGCAGAGCGTCGGCGATGGCGGGCAGCGGGATCTCCAGCGCGAGCGCCGCGCCGATGACGCCGAGGGCGTTATAAACGCTGAAGATGCCGGGGATGCCGAGCGTGACCGGCTGCCCGTCTCCCGTCGTATTCCGCGTCAAACTCCACGCGGTCAGACAGCAGCTGCAGGTGCTTTTTGCGCCATGAAGCGCTTGCCGGCTGCTGCGCAGAGTAGGTCAGGCAGCGGCAGGAGGCCTGCGCCAGGATGCGGCCGGCGTAGGCATCGTCCACGTTGACGACGCCGGTCCGGCAGCGGGTAAAGAGCATGGCCTTGGCATCGCAGTAGGCGTCCATGGTCTTGTGGAAGTCGAGGTGGTCCTCGGTGAGGTTCGTGAACACGCCGACGCGGAAGTCGATCTGGTCGGCGCGGTGGAGCACCAGCGCGTGGGACGAGACCTCCATGATGACGTGTGTACAGCCCGCGGCCTTCATCTCGGCGAACAGCTTCTGCAGCTCGAAGGATTCGGCGTAGTGCGTTCGGTGTGCAGGATCTCATCGCCGATCATGTTCTGAATTGTGCCGATGAGGCCGACCTTTGCGCCAAGCGCCTGTTCCAGCACATGCTTCAGAAGATAGGTGCTGGTCGTTTTGCCGTTCGTGCCGGTGATGCCGATGACGCACATATCGTCTGACGGATGTCCAAACCAGTTCGCGCCGAGCGCGGCCAGCGCCGCGCGCGCGTCGGGGACCAACACATAGGCAATGTCCGTTTCCGGCTTTTTTTCGCAGACGACGCAGACTGCGCCGTTTTCCATGGCTTTGGGGATATATCTGTGGCCGTCGGTCTGGAAGCCGGAGATCGCGACGAACAGATCACCGGACGTGACCTGCCGGGAATCGTACTGGACGCCGGTGATGTCCAGATCTTCGTCCGCGTGCAGCTCCAGCACGTCAAGGCCATGCAGCAGTTCTTTGAGTTTCATAGTGTCCTCCTTAGTCGGATGCGCCTGTGGAAGAGAATTCTACTGTAATTGTAGTACCTCTGTCAACCTCTGTGCCGGGATCGATATCCTGGTAGGCCGCGAGAACGTAGACATCCGTGCGGTCCGTGCCCTTGGCCTGCACATAGAGCCCTGCGTTTGCAGGCCAGATAGTTGACATCTGCGACGGAGCAGCCAATGAAATCCGGCACCTCGACAGCGTCTGCTGCTTCTCCGCGCCCATGTAGAGGATGATCTGCGAATTGCCGGGAACCTGACTGCCCGGTGCCGGCAGCTGGTCGGTAACGGTCGAACCGGTGCCGACAATGCGGTAGGTAATGGTCTTTTCGGCGAGCAGCGCGCCCGCCTCTGTCTCGTCCATGCCGATTACATCGGGCAGTGTGATGTTGACGCCGCGGATATCGTCGGAGTCAGTAGTCCGGCTCCACGCCGAGGTACGGCAGGATATCAAGAAAAATGTCACGGACGGTCGGCGCGCCCATCAGACCGCCGGAAATATACATGCCGTGGACGGTGTATTTTTCACTGTTTTCCGAATACGCAGGGGTATCAAGCGCAACAAGAACGGCATATTGCGGGTCGTTAATAGGTGCGACACCGATGAAGGAGACAATTTTGTCCTTGACCTGATTGCCGTCTTCGTCGTATTCGTCGATCTTTTCGGACGTGCCGGTCTTGCCGCCGACGCGGTAGCCGGGGGTTTTTGCCGCAGAAGCCGTGCCCTCGGTGACGACCCGTTCCATGAGGTCGCGCATCGTTTCGGACGTCTGCTGGCTGATAACCTGCCGCAGAACCGTCTTTTCGTTTCGCTACCCTATTTCCGTCAGCGTCCACGACCTCGCTCACAATATAGGGTTCGAGTACATAGCCGCCGTTGACAATCGCTGCAACAGAACGCATGAGCTGCACGGGCGTGATGCGGAAGCTCTGACCAAAGGAGGACGTGATGAGGTAGGACGTGCCGTAGGTTGCGGGGTTGTTGAGGTATTTACGCTCGTAGAACAGGCCGCTGGCCTCGCCAGGCAGGTCGACACCGGTCTTTTCCATGACGCCGAAGCTCTGAGATAGTCGTAGAACGTGTCGCCGCCCATGCGCAGGCCGATGTGGCCGAAGGCGATGTTGCAGGAGTTGCCGAGCGCCTGGGCAGTAGACTGCGCGCCGTGCCCAGCGGATTTCCAGCAGTTGAGGATCTGCTCACGGCCGGAACTTTTCCTGACCGCCGCAGTAGAACGAGTCGTTCAGCGTGACTGCGCCGGAATCGAGCGCGGAGGCCAGCGTGATGAGCTTGAAGGTCGAGCCAGGCTCATAGCCGTCGGATACGCAGCGGTTGCGCCACTGGGCCATACGGGCTGCCGCGACGTCCTGCTTGTAGGTGATCGATCGCGGCCTTATAGGCATCGGAGGTTTCGGGCAGGGCGAGGGCCGCCGCCCGCTCGTTTTCGAGCAGAAGGGCGGTCGTGTCGTCGTAGATCTCCAGATAGTTGTTGGGGTCGTAGGAGCCGAGCGTGGCCATGGCCTTGATTTCGCCCGTGTTGACGTCCATGACGATGCAGAACGCGCCGTTTTTGATGTCGTACTTATCGATGGCGTTCTGCAGGTTCTTCTCGACGTATGGCCTGGACGGTCGCAGTCGATGGTGGTGATGAGGCTGCTGCCGTCGGAGGCGTCGTAGTATTTCTCATAGGTATAGAGCATCTCGGAGCCGTAATTGCCCTTGGAGGTAACAACCTTACCGGCTGTGCCGGAGAGTTCCTCGTTGTAGTAGGCCTCGAGACCCTCCGTTGTTGTCGCTTGAAACGAAGCCGAGCGCCTGTGCGGCGAGAGAGGAATTGGGATAGTAGCGCTTGAGGTCTGTTTCAAGATACACACCTGTGATGCTGTTTTCGCTGATAAAGGCGCGCACCTCGTCGGCCAGCTCCTCGGAAATTTTGCGCTTGATGACCTTATAGCGGTACTGCTTATCGGCGGCCTGCTCATAGACGAAGCTGGGCTCGACGTCCAGAATTTCGCCAAGTCCGCGTGCGATCTGGTCGAGCAGGTTGCTGTTTTCAGGCTGCTTCATCTGCTCGGCGATCTCGTTGGGGTCGATGAAGACCGTCTCGACCGTCGACGACGAGGCTAGCACGTTCATATTTGCGTCGTAGATCACGCCGCGCGTAGCGGTGAGGTTCGTCGAGCGTGTCTGGTTTTTGATGGCTTCTCGTTGTAATAGTCATGCTCGGTGATCATGAGGTGATAGAGCGTGCCGATGAGCGGAACAAATGCAATCACGCCGCACAGGATCATCAAGATCAGGGTACGGCTGAGGATGGTTCGGTTTGCGCCCGTTCGTTCCGCTCCCGGTTTGCCTGCTTCTGCTCCTTTGTGCGCGGCAGGCGGATGATTTTTTTTGCCATGAAACTGCCTTTCTGTTCAAAAAAGGAGCGGTCCGCAAAGACCGCCCCTGTGTGGCCGGATTTCCAACTGGGAGGTTCTGTCCAAGCTTATGCTGCTGTGGGAGTCAAATATGCGGTTCAGGCTGTGGGGGGAGATACTCGATGAGGCCGAAGATGCTCTGCTGCATGGCGTCGAATTTCTCCGAAGCTGGTACGCTGCTGGGTATAGATCTCCGCCTGGTCAGTCCCGGAGAAGCTGACATAGACGATCTGCTCGGGCTGGCACTTGGTCAGGCCGATCTCGGCCGCGTATTCCTCTGCGGCAGTCAAGGTCGATCTTGGCATCATATTTACTCTGGAGCATCAGCTGCTGCTCCTTGAGATTGGCAAGCTGGTTTTCGAGCTTCGAGACGCTGCTGCTGGCTTCAAACAGCTGCACGTAGCCGAAGATCACGAGGATCATCAGACAGGCGACGGTCAGCATGCCGACGAGCGTGAAGGGCGCGATGGCCGTGCGGGACTTGACGCGGCGATAAGGCTGCTCGCGGACCTGCTCCTCCGGGGAGCTCATATTGCCGGGACCGCTCATAGGCCCGGCCGTCTTCGTACTGTCGGGCGGCCTGATCGTTCCAGGCGTAGACGTCGTAGGCTGCGGCGCCGTTGTCCCTATAGAATTTTCGATTGGACTGCGCCATAACGGCGGACTCCTTTCAGACTCACACGCGCTCTGCGACGCGGAGCTTTGCGCTGCGCGAACGGGGGTTTTCTTCGACCTCTTCGCGCGTAGCGATGATGGGTTTTTTTGTCAGGATTTTGATCTTCGGCTTGTGTCCACAGACACAGACCGGGAACGACGGCGGGCAGGTACAGCCCTTGGCCGCGTCTTGAAGACACATTTTTGACAATGCGGTCTTCGAGAGAATGGAACGTGATGACAGCCAGTCTACCGCCGGGCTTCAAATGATCAATCGCGGCCTCCATGCCCTGCCGGACTGCGCCGAGTTCGTCGTTGACGGCAATGCGGATGGCCTGAAAGCTGCGCTTGGCCGGATGCTGCTTTTCTCGAAGCGCGCTGGGCGGCATGGCCGAGCGGATGATATCGACGAGCTCCAGCGTTGTTTCAATGGGCCGGTCGGTACGCACGCGCTCGATGGCGGCGGCGATCTGCGGGGCGTAGCGCTCCTCGCCGTATTCGTAGAGGATGGATTTGAGTTCTTCGCGCGGCCAGTTATTGACGATCTCATAGGCGGTCAGCGACTGCTCGCGGTCCATGCGCATATCCAAAGGCGCGTCGGCCATGTAGGAAAAGCCGCGCTCCGCGTCATCAAGCTGCGGAGATGAAACGCCCAGATCGAACAGCATGCCGTCGATCCGGTCAAGTCCCAGTGCGGTGAGGATCGCGCCGACGTTTTCAAAATTATCGTGTACCAGCGTTACTTTTTTTGCGTGGCGGTACAGCCGCTTCTTTTGCGGCCTCCAGCGCAACCAGATCACGGTCGACGCCGATGAGTCTGCCGGTGGTGAGGTTCCGGCAGATCTCCAGTGAGTGCCCCGCGCCGCCAAGCGTCCCGTCGAGGTAGATCCCGTCGGGCTTGATGGCCAGCGCGTCTATGCACTCGTTCAAAAGCACAGAGCGGTGTGCGAATTCCATCAGAAGCCAAGTTCCTCCATGACAGCCGCCAGATTTTCCGGGGTCAGCGTCTGACGCTCCAGTTCGTCATAGGCCGCGCTGTCCCAGATCGTGAGCTCCGCCGGGATAAGGAAGCGGCCCTGCTTATCGGGCTCGCACTTGGCGGCGTTGGCAAACAGGAAACGCATCTTCCGCGCCTGCGAAATGGGAAGCGCATTATATTTATCGAGAATCGCCTGCCAGCCGACTCCGTATAGACGGAGAGGCAGTGGTCCAGGCCCAGCGTGACGTAGAACGCCCACCGAGTTCGTCGCGCAGCTTCGAGGGAACGAACAGACGGCCCTTGGGGTCGACAGAGTGTTTATACTTGCCGTACATGTGCGCTCACCTCTCCTTTCGCTCCATTTTCATCATCTTTACACCACTTGGCTCCACTTCACTTATATAATAAAGGCTGTTAACATAAAATTCAAGTCTTCTGCGAAAATTTTTTCGAAGAAATTATTTACAATTTGTACCCGTTTCAGTCACAATTCTGTATTTTCGAACGTATTTTCTAATAAAGCAAAATAAACAAACAGCCCCTCTCGCGAGGAGGGGCCTGTTTTCTGGCGCGTCGTCTTCGGATGGGGGCGGACGACTCTGTCCGCCCGTAAGGCAGCACGATTTCACCGGAGTGTTCCGTGTTTCATATGTGTGCCGAGCGGGCGACCAATGGTCGCCCCTACGTTCACCGCTGGAAGTGCGATAGGATTCGTAGGAGGGCGGCATTGCCGTCCGACAATCCCCCCGTCTAAAATCGAAGATTTTAACACCTCTTTACACAAGGGAGGCTTTTTCCCGTGGCGGTGGAAATACAAAAACCCCTGATGCAATCAAGGGGAGTTTTTTGTATCGTTAGACACGATTGTTTCAGTTGATATCGCCGAGGCCGTTGACACGGAGCAGCTCTTCCGGAAGTTCCGGTTATAGGCGGGGAATGGCCCTTCAGCAGGTCGACAGACTTCCGACAGGGCCACCACGCTTCGGCATGACGACGTCTTATCTTCTGCTGTCGGGTCGCGCCGTCGTAGCTCATCTGCGTCAACGCCATATGAACCGCTTCCACT
>VOFC01007138.1_pt1 | contig 26523 bp, 37 predicted proteins | sample 5384161 | NCBI WGS metagenome assembly VOFC01 (sample SAMN12384722, study PRJNA508395) | human gut metagenome | isolation source: healthy gut B | host: Homo sapiens | reverse complement strand
GTGCGCGGGCCGTAGGCAATATTGTCGTAGACGCTCATGGGAAAGGGGTTCGGCTTCTGGAACACCATGCCGACGCGCTTGCGCAGCAGGTTCACGTCCATGCTGCCGTAAATGTCCTCGCCGTCCAGCGTGATGTCGCCGGAGATGCGGCAGTCGACGATGGTCGTTCATGCGGTTTGACCTCACATTTTATCTCTGCTCTGTTCCATGTGTCGGTAGGGGCCGGGCATGCCCGGCCCTCCCGGACCGCGAGCACCCGTTTTCCGTACCCTGCGGGCCGCATATATGCGGCCCCCTACATGCGCGGCGGGAAGGGGCTGCCGGACGGAAGGTGTCTGCCGCCCGGTAGGGGCCGGACATGTCCGGCCCGCGACATTAAAAGCAGTTGCCCGTTAAAAGGGTGGCCGCGCCGACCTCCGAGCCGGGCATGCCCGGCCCCTGGCAAGCTGCTGCGTATGTAGGGGCGGCGTCCTCGACGCCCGCAGGGCGGCTTTACTTCTTCGCCAGCTTGCCGGCCAGAAAGCCGGACAGGCAGTTGATGACCAGCACCAGCACCAGCAGCACCACGGCGGTGCCGTAGGTCTGGCCGATGTAGAGACCCTCGTTGGAGAGCAGATACATGTGTACGGCCAGGGTGCGGGTGGAGCTGAACACGCCGGACGGGATCTTTGCCACGGCGGACGGCAGCACGATCGTGAACACCGTGCGCAGCTTGCCCCGCGCCCAGACCAAAAGCTGCCCTCGCGGTAGGAGTCGGGCACTGCGATCAGCGCCTCCTCCGTCGTGCGCATGATGACGGGCAGAACCATGATGGCCAGCGTGAACGCACCGGCGATCATGCGAATAGCCCCAGTGCAGCTTGGTGACGAAGAACAGCATACCGAACAGGCCGTAGACGATGGACGGGATGCCCTGCAGTGTCTCGGTGGTAACGCGCACGACCTTGACCAGCTTGCTGCCGCGGTGGGCGTACTCGACCAGCCAGATGGCGGCAAAGATGCCGAGCGGCGTCGAGATCGCCAGCGAGAACGCCGTCATCAGAACCGTGTTTGATGAGCGCGGGCGTCAGCGAGACGTTGTCGGAATTATAGGTCCCAGGCGAACAGCTCGGGCTTGAGGTTGGGGATGCCCATGACCAGGATATAGCCGATGAGGAACACCAGCACCGCGGCGGTCAGGGGCGGCCATGCCGCACCAGCCACCGCAGCGCGGCAAGCCTGCATACGCGCGGGCGGCGGCGGTTTTCGTGGCCGGGCGGGGAACTCATGCGGTTTTGCGTAGGTCATATCGGCGGCTTTTGCCGGCGGTTGCGGCAAAATCAGGCATAGTCCTTTCCCCCTTTCACAAGGCTGAAGCAGAGGTTGATGAGCAGGATAAAGATGAACAACACAACGCCGGTAGCGATCAGCGCCTCGCGGTGGAGGTCGGCGGCGTAACCCATCTCGATGACGATGTTCGAGGTCATCGTGCGCAGGCCCTGGAACAAGCCCTTGGGCATCCAGGTCTGGTTGCCCGCGACCATGACGACCGCCATCGTCTCACCCGATGGCGCGGCCGATGCCGAGGATGACCGCCGACAGCACACCGGATTTTGTTGCTGACCGTGATGATGGTGGGCAGGATCATGATGCCCAGCAGCACGGCGGCAGTAAACAGGCTCATGCCCTTCCCGCTCTTGACGTGGAGCACGGTTTTGAAGAACGGCCGATTTGACCATAGCCTGCACCGCCGGGACCATAACGATCATGCCGAAGAAGCCGTAGACGACGGACGGGATGCCGGCCAGCAGCTGCACCGCCGGCAACAGCACCTTGTTGATACGGGGGCGATGCAAAGCGGGACATATAGATGGCCGTCAGCAGCCCAATGGGCACTCCCACAATGATCGCGCCTGCGGTGACATAGATGCTCCCAGGATCATGGGCAGGATGCCGTACAGGTTGTTGCCGGGTTTCCAGGTGGTGCCAAGCAGGAACTTGAGGGGGCCGATCTCAAAAATGGTGGGCAGGCCGTTTGCAAATAAGAAGATGCAGATCAGCGCCACGGCCAGAATGGAGATGCACGCGCAGGCGGTAAATACACCCTGCATGACGATCTCTTTCAGGTGCGAAGTTGTTGTTTTCATTTTCCCATACTCTCCTGTCTTTGCTCAGGAACTATATACCGATGGCTTTCAAAAAACGGCCGTTGCCGCCTTTTGCCGCCGCAACAGCCGTCTTTTTTAGGGCAACACCGCACAATTCCCGCCTTGCGGCTTAAGCACCGCTCCGGCAGCTGCGGCACGGCATCTGCGTTGCCAAAATGCTCGATAAGACATCCAGTATTATCTGCGCTTTTGGCTTGGCATCTGCCGCACCTCGCTCGCCGTATCGGCACTTAGAATTATGCGGTATTGCCTTAGAAAGAGGGATTACTGAACGTCTGCCCAGGTGGTCAGCTCGCCGGTGTAGATGCCTTTGATCTGGTCAACGGTCAGGTTATCAGTGGGGTTGTCGTTGCTGACGATAACAGCAATGCCATCCTTTGCCAAGACAGTCGCCTTTGCGCCGCCCTCAACCTCAGAATCTTTCAGCTCACGGCTGGCCATACCGATGGTGTAGGTGCCATCCAGTGCGCCGGAAACGCCGGTGGTGGAGTCGGTGGTCTGGAGTTCCAGGGTTGCGTTGGGGTTCACGGTCTTATACGCTTCGATCAGTTTTTCCATCAGCGGGGAAACAGAGGAGGAACCGCCAACCACGATCTTGCCTGCGGGCTGGGTGCTGGTGTAATCAGCGCCAACATCGCCGATGTAACCTTCCTCGGTGGCCAGGGCCTGACCGTCGGTGCTCATGCAGTAAGCAATGAAGTCCACGGCAACGGGGTCGGCAGCTTCGCCGTTCGTAACGATGTTGAACGGACGAGATTGCGGTCTCATCGTTGGCGACGGCGGTCAGAACGCCGTTGGTGCTGGACTGGATGGCGGCGGCCTCGGTGGTGTTGTCGACCTTCTTGCCGTCGGCGTTCTTCTCCTCGACGCCGGTCAGTTCGATGAACGCGGCGCGCGTGCCGGAGCCGTCCTCACGGGAGATGACCGTGATGTCCTCGAAGTCGGCGTCGAAGTCACCGGCCTCGGGGAGGCAGCCTCGGTGGAAGCAGCGGCGGAATCGGCAGAGGAAGCCGCAGGCAGCAGAGCCGCAGGCTCAGAGCCAGCGCAGCAGCGGTAACGGCATCAATTGCAGAAGTACGTTTCGTAGTATTCTCCCTTTTTCCCCCAAATTTATGTGGTATAGTTTGGATGTTTTTGCCAGTGCTTCACCGGAAGCAAGCTAATTGTACCGCGGTTTTGCGCCGGTTTCGACCATAGTACGGTACAATCGCGGTAAAGGTTTTGCAAAGAGGGGACAGGTTTTGTGTAGAGCGTGTAAAGTTTGTAAAGTTTGGGAAAGGGAGGGTGGGGGTGGAGTTAGGAGAGAGGAGTTATTGGGCGGCAAAGGGGTGACGGGGCGGCGGCGGGAGGCGGGAGGTCCAGGCCCCTCCTACGAGGCCAAAAGGCAAAAGGGTGGCCTTTTTTTTCTGCGGGCCGGGCATGCCCGGCCCCCTACGGAGAGCTGTCCCCACGAGAGGGGCAGGGAGGGCGGCAGCCCTCCCCCTTTTGACGGGTTGCCGCGGTAGGCTGCGGGCGGCATATATGCCGCCCTAACGCAAGGCCGTTTACCCCTCGGGGGTTCGGGGCGCTTGGCGCACAACGAGCGCCGCCAGTTGCCCAAACCCGCTCGTGCGGTTTTTTGCCCCGCCGGCTGTCGCCCCAGTTTCGCTGCGCTCAACTGTGGCGCTCGCAACCCCGCAACCCCGAATTTAAAGTGGAGGGAAGGGGCGGGGGCGTTAAGAACGAAAAGTAATACTGCTTTCGTTTAGCCCCGCCCCTTCCGACTTCCGCTTTGGGGGTCTTGGGGCGTGCAGCCCCTAAGTCGCGGGTCCGCTTGGCGGCGCACAACGAGCGCCGCCAGTTTTCTTGCAGTTGATTGTTCTTTCCCCAGTTTCGCTGCGCTCAACTGTGGCCCCACGCGCAAGAACCGCGTCGAAACAGCGGCAGTTTCTTTGGTTCTTTCTTTTGCTGCCAAAAAAAAAAAGAAAGAACAAGCCCGGGAGACTGCCGTTCCCGGTTCAGCCAGCCGTTTTACACAAATTTTACACAACATTTACCTTCCCGTGGTGGTGTACCTGTGGCGCATACATTATAATAGAAGGCGGTATAGTGTAAAACTCAATAAGTGAATGGATGTGTAACACCGGATGACCATTTTTAATGTGTTCACCCTGATGGGCGGCATTGCCATGTTTTTGTATGGCATGGACCTGATGGGGAAAGCTCTGGAACAGACCGCCGGCAGTAAGCTGCAGGGCATTCTGTCCACCATGACCAGCAGCCCCATCCGCGGTTTGCTGCTCGGCATGGCCGTCACTGCCGTCGTTCAGTCAGCGGTGCCACCACCGTTATGGCCGTCGGCTTCGTCAACTCCGGCTTGATGGAGCTGCATCAGGCCATCAGCGTTATCATGGGTGCCAACATTGGTACGACTGTTACCGGCTGGCTGCTCTCTTTGTCGGGTCTGGAAGGCGAGAGCTTTCTCACAATGCTCATCCCTACCGCGTGGAGCCCGATTCTGGGCTTCATCGGCATCTGGCTGTATATGGTCGGTAAGGACCGCAAGCGCGGCGTAGGCAAGATCCTGCTGGGTTTCTCCATTCTGATGGCCGGCATGAACACTATGTCCCATGCCATGTCCCCGCTGGCCGACGAGCCGTGGTTCATGGACCTGTTCCTCAGCTTCAAAAATCCCATCCTCGGCGTTATCGCGGGCGCGGTGCTGACGGCGGTTTTTGCAGTCCTCGTCGGCCTCCGTCGGTATCCTGCGCAGGCCCTGACCCGCACCGGCGCGGTCACCTACTCCACTGCCGTGCCCATCATCATGGGCCAGAACATCGGCACCACCGTCACGGCGCTGATCTCCTCGGCGGGTGCAAACAAAACGCAAAGCGCACCGCCTTTCGTCCATCTCTATTTTAACGTTATCGGCACGATCCTCTTCCTGTGCGGGTTCTACGGGCTGAACGCGCTGATCAGTTTGCCTTCTTCAACGAGACGGCCAACACCTTCGGCATTGCCATCGTACACACAATTTTTAACGTAGTAACGACAGCTATTTTGCTGCCGTTCAACCGCCTGCTGGAAAAGCTGGCCATCATGACCGTGCCCGACTCCCCCGCCGACACGAAGCAGGAGAACTCCCTGCTGGACGATCGTCTGCTGGCAACTCCGTCTGTGGCTGTGGGCCGCGCCATGCTGACCGGCGGCGATATGGCCGAGATCTGCCGCACCACGCTCTTGCAGGCCATGTCCACCACCCGCGCCTGGAACGCCCATCGCCGACGAGGTCGAGCGCAAAGGACGCCGTCGACCATTACGAGGACGTGCTTGGCACCTACCTGGTCAAATTGAGTGCCAAGCATCTTTCCGAGGAGGATAACCGCTCCATCAACACGCTGCTGCACCATCGGCGATTTTGAGCGCATCTCCGACCACGCCGTGAACATTATCAAAACGGCGCAGGAGATCCGCGACAAATCATCCAATTCAGCGAAGAAGCGCTGAATGACCTGTCCGTGCTGGAAGCCGCCGTGCAGGATATTGTCAACCGCACGGTGGACGCATTCCAGAAGGGCGACACCTACGCCGCCGGCAAGATCGAGCCGCTGGAGCAGGTCGTGGACGGCCTGGTGCGCGAGGTCAAGACCCGCCACATTGCCCGCTTGCAGGCTGGTGTATGCACCATCGAGTACGGCTTTGTGCTGGATGACCTGTGACCAATTACGAGCGCATCGCCGACCATTGCTCGAACATTGCGGTGGCCATGATCGAGGTTGCAGCGGACAAGTTCGACACCCACGAGTATCTTGCCAACGTCAAGCACGGCGGCAGCGTAAAATTTGAGCAGCGCTACGAAATACCGTGGCCGCCACCTTCCCGCCGGAGGCAATTCACCCTGCTGAAAATCCGGCTGAAAACTAAAAATACGCGCCTTCCCCAATTCGAAAGAATACCGAGGCCGGATGAAATACCTTCCGCCAACCCGTAAACGGGCGGCCACGATAACGTTGCCCTCATCAGTCCGCTTCGCGGACAGCTTCAGGCGCTAAGAGCCGCCTGCGGCGGTTTCTCCGACATGCGGGCCCGGGGAAGCCTTTTTTTTTTATTTATCGGACGGCCACCGCAAAGCCGCGGGCCGCATGCCCGGCCCCCTAGTTTATAGTAAGAGGTATTACTATGATCTACATCGTCGAGGACGATTCCAGCATCCGTGAGCTGGAGCAATATGCTTTACAATCCAACGGGTACGAGACCACGGGCTGCGAGGACGCGGCCAGCTTCTGGGCGGCGCTGCGCAGCGGGCGGCCCGACCTCGTCATTCTGGACGTCATGCTGCCCGACGAGGACGGCTACCAGATTCTGGCCAAGCTGCGCGCCGACCCGGCCTGCGCCGCAACGCCGGTCATCATGGTCACGGCCAAAACCAGCGAGATCGACGTCGTCAAGGGGCTGGACCACGGCGCGGACGACTACCTGTGCAAGCCCTTCGGCATCATGGAGTTTATCTCCCGCGTCAAGGCTGTGCTGCGCCGCGCCACCGCTGCCGCCCCGCGCGCCCGCCGCGTCCACCCTGCATTTCGGTGAGATCGTGCTGGACGATGTGGCCCGCACGGTCCGTGTGGGCGGCAACCCCGTTGAGCTGACCTACAAGGAATACTCGCTGCTGCATCTGTTTTTGGAGCACCCGAGGAAGTACTGGCCCGTGAACGGATCATGAAGGAGGTCTGGGACACCGATGATCTGCTGGAGTCCCGCACGATCGACATGCATGTCCGCTCGCTGCGCCAGAAGCTCGGCGCGGCGGGCGAGGCCATCCGCACCGTGCGCAAGGTGGGCTACAAGCTGAGCACGGAGGGCAGTGATGACTGACGAGCAGCGCTGCATGCGCCAACCCCTCAGCATGACCCGCCGCTATCGGCGCGGCCTGATCCTGACCGGCGTGCTCTGCGTGTTGGCCATGCTTGCGGCGGCCACGGTGCTTTTCAGCGCAGCTACGCAGAACGGGTTGACAATACCTGATGCAGATCTGCCACGGCGTGCCGCAGCCTACGAGGCAAAGGACACCCACAGCCGTGACACGCTGCCAACCTGCTGCCTGAGAACTGCCCCCCCTGCGCATTACCCTCATCGATGGCGGACGGCACGGTGCTGTACGACACCAAGCTCGGTTTCCTACATCGTGGACGTAAACGGCGACATCTACGCCGCCCATGACCCAACCTGCCCAACCACGCCGACCGCCCGGAATTCAGCAGGGCAATGGCGAACGGTTCCGCGTGCATCACCCGCGAGAGCGAGACGCTGCAGTCTGGAGACGCACTACTACGCCGTGCGCATCGACCTGCCGGAGGGCGCACAGGTGCTGCGCGTGGGCGAGGACGTCGCGCAACATCGGGGGCCTGAGCGCCGACACCCTGCCGCTGCTGTGCGGCGCAGTCGTGCTGATTTTGCTCGCTGCCACGCTGTTCAGCTGGTGGCTGACCCGCCGCATGGTGCAGCCTATCAACCATCTGGCCGAGCATCTGGACACGATTGAGGCCGATGTGCCCTATGAAGAATTGATCCCGCTGGCGCGGACGATCCAGACGGACCGCAAGCTGCGCGAGGGACAACGAGACGATGCGCCGCGAGTTCACGGCCAACGTCAGCCACGAGCTGAAAACCCCGCTGACGAGCATTTCCGGCTATGCCGAGCTGATCGAGACCGGCATGGCAAAGCCCGCCGACGTGCCGACCTTCGCCGCGCGCGCATCCACAAGGAGGCGCAGCGGATGATCGCGCTGGTCAGCGATATTTTGCAGCTGAGTGAGCTGGACAGCACCCAGGCCAGCCACAGCCGTGAGACCGTGACCGAGTTTGCCCCGGTGGATCTGGCCGCGCTGGTCAAGGACTGCCCAGAACATGACGGTGAACGCCCGCCGGGCCTATGTAACGCTGCAATACGATGTCAGGCCCGCCACCGTGCGCGGCAGCCGCGACCAATTGAGCGAACTTGCGCAGAATTTGTGCGACAATGCCATCCGCTACAACCGCCCGGGCGGCCATGTGGAGCTGCGCTGCGGTGTAGGCGGCGACGGCTGCCCGTATTTTGAGGTCGAGGATAACGGCATCGGCATCCCCCAGGACAGCCAGGCCCGCGTGTTTGAGCGGTTCTACCGCGTGGACAAAAGCCGTACAAAGCCACCGGCGGCACCGGCCTGGGGTTGGCGATCGTCAAGCACATTGCCCTGCTGCATGATGCGAAATAGATTTGCAAAGTCAGGTCGGGACCGGCACGACCATACGGGTGACGTTCCCGAAAAATTCGTAACTTCGCAACGCGGTAGGGGCCGGACATGTCCGGCCCGCAACAGAAAGGTAAAATCGCGCCTGCGGGAAAGCCGCGGGCCGGGCATGCCCGGCCCCTACAAATGCACGCACCAAACAAAAAAGCTGCCGCTCTCCCACGAGCAGCAGCTTTTTATTTACAATTTTACGCCAGCACGAAGCTCTGCAGAGCCCAGATGCCCAGCACAAGGATGCCGAGCGCGATGCGGTACCAGCCGAACGCCGTGAAGCTGTGCTTTTTGACGTAGCGCATCAGGAAGCCGATGGCCAGAATGGAGACGACAAACGCCACGATGCAGCCCACCAGCAGGGCACCGACCTCGGCAACGGTGAACACACCGCCGCCCACCAGGAACTTGACGAGCTTGAGGCCCGACGCACCTGCCATGACCGGGATAGCCAGGAAGAAGGTGAACTGCGAAGCACCGGCGCGGCTCATACCGCAAAGCAGACCGCCAATGATGGTGGTGGAGCCGCTGCGGGACGTGCCGGGGATGAGCGCCAGTACCTGCCAGGCACCCACGATAAGCGCCTGCTTGTAGGTGATGCGGCTCAGCTTGGTGGTGGCGGGCACGCGGGGGCGGCGCTCGATGAGGATAACGCGATGCCGTAGACGATGAGCATGACCGCCACGACGACGCTGTTGTAAAAATGTGCGTCCATCCAGTCATCCAGCAGCAGACCCAGCACGGCAGCGGGCAGGCAGGCCACGATGATCTTGAACCACAGCCGCATGACCGGCCAGCGGATGTGCTTTGCCAGGCCGGAATCACAGCCGTTGTCGCCGCAGAACGGCCACAGTTTTTTGAAATACAGCACCACGACCGCCATGATCGCGCCCAGCTGGATGACAACGCGGAACATCTCCATAAACTCCGCGCTCAGGCTGAACTTGAGCACCTGCTCGGCCAAAATCATGTGGCCGGTGCTGGAGATGGGCAGCCATTCGGTAATGCCCTCCCGATCACGCCGTAGACGACCGAGCGCAGCAAATCAAAAACAAATCCATTCGAGAAACCTCCTTACGTGCTACCTTATATAATACCATAAAACGTGAAAATGGGAACATTTTTTTGAGATTTTACATCTTTTTTACTGTAAATGGGCGCGGTGGGTTGCTGTTTTCGTCAAATGCAACTATAATAAGAGTGATTTCTTGTGCAAAGAGGTTTTGAGGAATGTATAAAACCGTACTGTTTGATTTGGACGGAACCCTGCTGAACACGATTGACGACCTGGCCGACTCCGGCGAACCGCGTCTGCGCCGCCCACGGCTGGCCGCAGTATGAAACTGCGCAGTACCGCTATTTTGTGGGCAACGGCATCCCCAAGCTGGTGAAGCGGTTCAGCCCCGCCGACTGCCGCAGCCCGGCCCAGCTGGCCGCCACGCTGGCCGAGTTTGACAAGGTATACGGCGCGCACATGCACGACAAGACCGCGCCGTACCCGGCATGCCGGCGCTGCTGGCCCGGCTGAAGGCCGCCGGGGTGCGGATGGCAGTGTTCTCCAACAAGGCGGACGAGTTTGCCCGCGCCGTGGTCGCGCGGTACTTTGACGCCGACCTGTTTGAGGTCGTCCGCGGCGCGCTGCCCGACGTACCCACGAAGCCCGCCCCCGAGGGAACGCGCGGCCCTGATGGCGCACCTTGGCGTCGAGGCCGACGGCAGTGTGCTGTACGTCGGTGACAGCAATGTGGACGTGGAGACCGCCCACAACGCGGGCCTGCCCTGCTGCGGGGTCTTGTGGGGATTCCGGACCCGCGAGGAGCTGACCGAAGCCGGGGCAGAATATTTGGCCGAGGATACCCAGGGGTTGGAAAAGGTTGTTTTGGGGTGACGTGGACCAGGGCACCCGAAACGCCTGGAATGCCGGGAGATTGCCCGGAGACGGATTTGACCGACCGTTCCGGGGCGACCCCGACGCCCGCGTAGCAGAAGTTTACGGACCATGCGTAGGGCGGCCTGCCCACAGGCCGCCGTGCCCGTTTGCGATAAGGAGAAGCCTTTGCGGATCGTTGTAGGGGCGGCGTCCCCGACGCCCCGCGGAGGGGGTCAAGACCCCCCTTACGATGCAAACCGGTAAAGGGATACAATGGCAATCCTGCGGGCCGGGCATGCCCGGCCCCTACGGACTGCTGTGAACGGGTTGCGGACGAGAGGAGGCTGCCGTTAATCTCCCGGCCTTCGACAAACATTTTAAAAAGGAGCTGTTATTATGATTGCACAGCACTATAAAGATATGCTGGGCTCCAAGTCGGTTATCCGTCAGATTTCTGAATGGAGCACCGCCCGCGGCGCGGGAGATCGGCTATGAGAACGTGTTCGATTACTCGCTGGGGAATCCGTCCGTCCCCTGCCCGCCGCAGTTCACCGCGGCTTGCGCGGACCTGCTGGCCCGCACCGACCCGTCAGGCTGCATGGCTACACGCCGACGCTGACGCTGCCCTCGACCCGGAAGGCCGTGGCCGAGAGCCTGAACCGCCGCTTTGGCATGGACTACACCGCCGACCATATCTTTATGACCACCGGCGCGGCGGGTGCGCTGGCCCACGCCATGCGCTGCGTGGCTGTGCCCGGGCAGAACATCGTGACCTTTGCCCCCTTCTTTCCCAGTACAAGCCCTACATCGAGGGCGCCGGGCTTACCCTGCGCGTGACGCCGCCGCGGTGCGCGGACTTTCAGATCGACTTTGAGGCGTTCGCGCAGCTCGTGGACGAAAACACCGCCGCCGTGCTCATCAACAGCCCCAACAACCCCAGCGGCACCGCGTACAGCGAGGCGACCCTGCGGCAGCTGGCGGACTTTTTGACCGAGGCAAGTCGCCAAGTACGGCCACCACATCTTCCTGCTGTCCGACGAGCCGTACCGCGAGATCGCGTTCGGCGGCGCCGCCACGCCCCTACCCTGCCAAATTCTACGATGATACGCTGACCTGCTACTCCTTCTCCAAGAGCTTGAGCATCCCGGGCGAGCGCATGGGCTATGTGGCCGCCAACCCCCGGTGCGAGGGGGCCAAGTACATCGTGCCGATGTGCGGCCAAATTTCCCGCGGGATCGGCCACAACTGCCCTTCGTCCCTCATCCAGATGGCCGTCGAACGCTGCCTGGACGTGACCAGCGACCTGTCCGTGTATGAGACAAACATGAACCTGATCTACGACGAGTTGAAAGCCCTGGGCTTCACCGTCGTCAAAGCCCGACGGTACGTTCTACATCTTCCCGAAGGCGCTGGAGGACGACGCGAAGGTGTTCTGCCAAAGGCGCTGCAATATGACCTGGCGCTGGTCGCCGGCGACAGCTTTGGCTGCCCGGGCTACTTCCGCATGGCGTACTGCATCGAAACCGAGAAGGTTCGCCGCAGCTTTGCCGCGCTGGAGAAATTCGTCGCCGAGGAGTACGGCGTCACCAAACACTAAGGAGCATTTATGTCGATTTTACGCCGTATTCTTCCGCTTCTGCTGACAGCTGCGCTGCTGTGTGCCTGCGTGCAGATGCCCAACGCCCCACAGGACGTGCTGCCCGCCACGACGCCGCAGTCCACGGCGGCCCCCGCCGCCACGCCGGAGACAAGCCCCACGCCGACGCCTGAGCCGACAGTGGCCCCCGCGATGGCGACGGCCACGAGCAACGCCACCAAGAACGCGCCGCAGATCAAGGACCCGACGACCTGGGACGACAACGCCGCCGAGACGCTGGCCGGGCTGGAAACGCAGTTTGCCGCCTACGGCCTGACGCTGGACGCGAAGGAGGGCTGCCCCTACCTGCTGGCAGTCAACAACGCAGGCGGCGTGGTCACGGTCTACGCCGTGGATTCTGCCACAAAAAGTACGCTGTGCCGTTCATGGCCATGGCGGTTGGTCTGGCACACCTGAGCCAGGAATTTCACCGTTTTGCCGTCGTACTTCTGCATCTCATCCATGCAGTCCATATACCACACGCCAAAGAACTCTTCGGGAATCTCGATCACCGGGGCGTTTACATCGAACGGCAGCGGGTCCGGGATATCGTCATAGGCAACGCTGCCATCCTTGAACTCATAGGCGATATCGCAGCGGCGGCTGGCCTGGCGCACCAGCTTGTGGATCAGCTGGTGGCTTTCGTCATCGTTTACCGCCTCGGCACGGTTCACCACCAGCAGCTCGCTGCCGCGCAGCTTGTCCAGCAGCAGGCCGCGCATGGCATTGTCGTTGGCATAGGTCTTGATGGTAGTGCCGTCTGCGGTGGCCAGGCACTGGTAAATCAGCCAGTTATCCGGCAGGGCATCGTACAGCTCCTGCACCAGCCACATGCCGTTGTATTCAATGATCACACGCCCACAGTCAGACTCAGCCAGCTGCTGCAGGTGTTCGCGGTTCAGTTCCGCTTTGTCCTCAATGGTGGCAACGGTCACGCCGCCAAAGGCAAATCGCTCGGAATCATATTCCTCTTCGCCTTCCTCACAGATCAACAGCAGCGTTTTGTCGCCGGAATCAAACTGCGGGTCCTCCATTGTTTCCTGAATAAACTTGGTTTTTCCGCTTTCCAGCATACCCACAAAGAGGTAACAGGGAATCTCTTTCTGCGCCATGTTTTACTCCTTTACAAATCAGGCGTGGAACAGCTCTTCCACCTCATGTTCCTTCAGCTGGGAACCGATCACGCACACCTTGCCGGTAACATCGGGGCCGCAGGTGCGGATCTCATGCTCACCGGGCACCATGTCGAACTCGTACCAGGTGTCGCCGCCGTCCACAATGCCCTTGGCACGCAGCACAGCGCCGTACTCGCCGGAATCCAGCGCGGTCAGGATGCTCTCCAGCTCGTCATGGCTGTACTTGTGGGCAGTCTCATGGCCCCAGCTGGTGAACACTTCGTCTGCATCGTGGTCATGATGATGGTGATGATGGCCGCAGCAGCACTCGCCGTCATGGTGGTGATGATGGTGTTCATCCTCATCATCGTCGTCATCGCCAGACCCTGCTGCTGGATGGCAGCTGCGTGCCTGCCACCATTGCCAACGGCTATGCCGCCGCTCTGGCCAAGAGCGGCGCCAAGCTGGAAAGCAAGGATATCGTCTCCCCCCTGTGGGAGAGCCTGACCACCCGCCCCAGCCTGCCCAACACCCCCTGCGAGCTGCTGACTGTTGAGCAGACCGGCGCCACCGCCGCCCAGCGCATTGCCATGGTGCGTGACGAGCTGAAAAAAGCCGGTGCCACCGCCCTGGCCGTGACTGGTCTGGACTGTGTGGGCTGGCTGACCAACATGCGCGCACGCGACCTGCCCTGTACCCCGCTGGCCGTTGCTTATGCCCTTGTCACGATGGACAGCTGCACCCTGTTTATCGCCCCTGGCCGCCTGAATGATGCCGACGCAAAAACGTTGGCCGATAACGGCGTTTCCCTGCGCGACTACCCGGAGCTGATCGATACCGTACACGCTCTGCCCGCAGAGGAAGTGTTCCTCGTAGACGAGAAAGCCACCAACTATGACCTGTACTGCGCCCTGAACGAGCACAAGACCGTTACCGGTGCCGACCCGATCTTCGCACTGAAAGGTGTCAAAAACCCGGTCGAGCTTGCCAACATCCGCGAATGCCATGTGCGTGACGGCGTTGCCATGGTGCGTTTCCAGATGGACTTGGAAAAGGCCATCGCCGAGGGCAAAATCCTGCACGAGACTGACATTGAAAAGATGCTGCAAAAGCGCCGTGCCGAAATGCCCGGCTATTTTGAGGACAGCTTTGATACCATTGCCGCTTACGGCCCCAACGCCGCCATGATGCACTACCATGCCGAGGGCGAAGTGGACAGCGTGATTGAGCCGCGCGGCTTCCTGCTGGTGGATAACGGCGGCCAGTATGACTGCGGCACCACCGACATCACCCGCACCTACCCGGTCGGCCCCCTGACCGAGAATGAGCGCAAATACTACACCTGGACCCTGCAGAGCCACATTGACATTGCCCGCGCGGTATTCCTGGATTACTGCACCGGCTTTGCACTGGACAGCTTTGCCCGCGGCCCGCTGTGGGCACACAAAATCAACTACCGCTGCGGCACCGGCCACGGCGTTGGCTACATCTCCTCGGTGCACGAAGGCCCCCAGAGCCTGCGCCCCCAGAACCCCATTGTCTTCAAAGAGGGCATGACCATCACCGATGAGCCGGGCGTTTATGAGACCGATGAAGTCGGCATCCGCATTGAGAACGAGCTGGAATGCGTGGATACCGGCACCAACCAATATGGTCACTGGCTGAAATTTGAGCCGCTGACCCTGGTGCCCATCTCCACGCAGTCGGGGCGGGCGTACACGTTGCACAGCTTGAATTCATCCCGCAGTTCGGTGTTGGTAACGCCGTTCCAGATATCGCCCAGCTTGTAATCCGGGTCGCCGACAAACTGATGGCAGGGGTACAGGTCGCCCCAGGGGGTAACGGCCATATATTCGGTGCCGGAACCACAGCCGGAAATGCGCTTGTAGATGCAGGGGCCATGGGCCAAGTCGATCATGTAATGGTAGAAAGTGATGGGATGACCGGCTTTTTCACGGCGGAGCATATCCTTGGCCAGCAGCTCATACTGGTCAAACAGGATGGGCAGGTCGGCTTCGGTCAGGGCTTCGGGACTGCCGGCCTTGCTCACGACCGGCTCCATGGAAAGCTCGTCAAAGCCGAGATCATCCGCCATGTGGAACAGGTCGTTGGTGAAATCGGTGTTGTAATGGGTGAAGGTGCCGCGCATGTAGTAGCCCTTACCGCCGCGGGCCTTGACCAGCTGCTGGAACTTGGGCACAATGCGGTCATAGCTGCCGCGGCCTGCAATATCCTTGCGGAAACGGTCGTTGACCTCCTTGCGGCCATCCAGAGAAAGAACCACGTTGTAGCACTCTTTGTTGGCCCACTCAATGACTTCATCGGTGATGCCGATGCCGTTGGTGGTCAGGGTGAAGCGGAAGTTCTTGCCTTTTTCTTTTTCAATGCTGCGAGCATAGGCAACCAGCTGTTTGCAGACCTCAAAGTTCATCAGCGGTTCGCCGCCGAAAAAGTCAACCTCCAGGTTGTGGCGGGTGCCGCTGTGCTCCACCAGGAAATCCAGCGCACGCTTGCCGGTCTCAAAGCTCATCAGGCCGGACTGGCCGTGGAACTTGCCCTGGGCGGCAAAGCAGTATTCGCAGTTCAGATTGCAGGTGTGGGCCACATGCAGGCAGAGTGCCTTGACAACGGTGGAACGATTCTTGAAGTCAAAGGCATGGTCAGCGTAAATATCTTCGGCAAACAGCTTGCCATCGGCCTTCAGTTCTTCGATATCGTCAAAGCAGTCGTTGATGTCCTCGGCGGTCACTTCGGGATGGTCAGCATATTTCTTTGCCAGCAGGTCGGCAGCTTCTGCGCGGGAGTGGCCGGCATCGACCAGAGCGATGGCGGCATACGCCAGTTCGTCTACGGCGTGAACGCTGCCGCTGTAGACATCCAGCACAATGTTGTAGCCGTTGAGTTTATATTGATGGATCATACTATTCCTCATATCCGAATCAAAGTGGGGTTACATAAAAAGAACCGGGAGCGCCTTTTTGGTAAAAGGCAGTCCCGGCAGAAAGCCAGTTCAAGTAAAAATTACTTCTTCTCGCAAGGCTGGTTGGCAATGCCGCAGCTGGTCTTGCAGGCGCTCTGGCAGGAAGTCTGGCATTCGCCGCAGCCGCCGTTCTGGAGGCTCTTAGCCATATCGCGGGTGTTCAGAGTCTGAATGTGCTTCATGAAATTTCACCTCTTCTATAAATATAGATTATATTAAATATACACGGAAACCATAGGGTTTGTCAAGCAAAAGCGGGGATTTTTGCGGGGAGGCGGGCAGTTTTTTGCCCACAACAGGAATGGTGCTATGGCAGAACATCCAAAGTGGAGCCACCGCCAAGGCCAGTGTGGTGCAGGTGGGTGCCGCAGGCAGCAAGGGCGGTGCAGGCCGCGATGAATTCCGGAGTGATTACTTCGCCCGGTGCCAGCAGCGGAACGCCCGGCGGATATGCCCAGACATACTCCGCCGAGGTGCGGCCAACGGCATGTTGCAGTGCCAACGCGGTGTGCGGGGCAAAAAGCGCCTGTGCGATGGAACAGGCGGCTGGGCCGGGGGTGGGCAGCACCTGCGCCGAGGCGGGCAGGGGAGCGTTCTGCGCCGCCGCAGCATCGATCACCAACAGGGCAGCGGCAAAACGGTCAAGGGCGGTTTCTTCATCGCAGGGGGAGGTCATGGCCAGCACGTTGGCACCACAGGACATCTCGGTTTCAAACTGCCAGTCCCGGCGCAGCAGTTCCGCCAGGGCGGGGCCGGTCAGCCCGGCAGCAGCACCGTTGACGAGGATCTTGCCGGAATCGTGGGCAAAAAAGCCGGGGTGGGCAGAAACATCATCCATCCCATGGCAGAGCACGCGCAGGCGGCGCAGTGGGCGCACAGCGCCGCTGAACCGCTGCAAGCGGGCACGCCAGGCGGCAAACCAGGCATCGCCGTGTTCGGCCAGCAGGCCGGTGCAGCCGTCCAGGCTGGCCATTAACGGATAGGAGGGGGAACTGGTTTCAAACACATCCAGCTGGCGTTCCAGCTCCTGCGGCGGAATGAAAGAACTGTTCCAGTGCAGCAGGGCGGTCTGGGTCAGGCTGGGCAGTGTCTTGTGCGGGCTTTGAATGATGACATCCGCCCCGGCAGCAATGGCACCGCCCTGCCAGCCGTGGGCGGCGGCCAGTGGCAGATAGTGCGCGCCGTGGGCTTCGTCCACGATCAGGGGAACGTTGGCGGCGTGGCACAAAGCGGCAATGGCGGCAAGATCACTCAAAACACCCTCATAGGTGGGGCTGGTAAGGATGACCGCAGCGGCATCCGGGCAGGCGCGCAGGGCATCCGCTACCATGGCGGGGGTGATACTGCCGTAAATGCCGAACGCCGGGTCCACGGGGGGCACCAGCCAGTGTGCCGTTAAGCGGTTGAGCACGCCGTCAAAATAGAACGCCTGTACGTACTGTTCAAACGGAAGTTTGATTTTTCCAGTCAAATTGCCGTTGATTGTTTTGGACAGGTTGTCCCACATAGCACGCTTCTCGCGGGCGGCGGCGCTCTCCCGCATCGTCTTTGCAGCGCGTCGATGGCGGCGCGGTTTCGTGTGCAGACGGTGCACGGCGGCGTCCCGGGCGGCCATGGCGGCAGCGCGGTCCCGGCGCAGGCGGGCCAGCGCGTCCTGCAGCTGGGTCAGCGCATCGGGGTTGTCCCGCTTGGGCATCGTCTCGCGCATCTGCTGCACCCGGGCGGTGGCGGCGGCGTGGCCCGCCTTGGCGTTGGCGGCGCGGCGGTTGGCCGCAAAGCTCTGTTTTTCCAGATCGGCCAGCTGGCGGTTCAAAATTTCCGCCTGCTTGGCCAGGCTGCGGGGCGCGGTCCGTCTTTTGTTTCAGCTTCAGGTGGTCGGCCTGCAGGCCGCGCAGACCCTCGGTCAGGCTGGTCTGCTGGGCGGTCAGCGCGAGTTTCAGCTCGTCGGCGGTCAGTTCGGCGGCGGGCTTGCCGGTGTAGCGGTCTCCGCGGCGAGCGAAAAATCCATCTACATCCCGCTGCAAAGCGGTCTGCAGTTCGTTGGCGTGGGCCGCGGCGTCACCGGCCGTGCGGCTGGCGGCGGCAGTGCTGCGGCGCTGGGCCGTCAGTTCTTTCTCGCGCTCCTCCAGCTGTTTTTCGGTGATATGATCCTTCGGCAGCGCCGCGATCTTGGGGTGCCGGGTCGAGCCGCATACCGGGCACGGCTTGCCGTTTTTCAAGTCCTTGGCCAGCAAGCCCGCGCGGTTGGCGTTTAATTGGCGCTGCATCGTGCTGTATTCTTCCTCGGCGCTGTCCAGTGCGGCCTGTGCGGCCACATACTCTGCCTGACGCGCGGCGGCGTCCTCGTCGGCCTTGTCTGCGTCCGCCAGATTTTGCAAGAGCTGCCTGCAGTCGGCGGAAAGCCCTTCAGCCAGCTCAATGCGGTGGTCGGTTTTCAGCAGGTCGGCCTCGGCCTGGCTCAGCGCGGCGCGATCCGCCTCGTTTTTGGCAATATTTTCCTTCACGCTCGCCGTGCGCTTTTCCAGATCGGCCATGATGATGTCGGTTTGGTGCTCGACATCGGCGGCGCGCTGCTCCTCGGCGATGAGGCCGGCCAGCTGGCGGCGGCGGGCGGCACGCTCCTCGGCGATTTTAAGCCCGGCATCGCCCCGGGCAATCTTCTCTCGTCCAGGTCCTTCATGACGCTGGTCTGGCGCTTTTTCGTTGGCGTCGTCGGCTTCCAGCAGCAGCCTGCCCAGCTCGGCGGCAGCCCCTGCGGCAAACGGGTCGCGCTCGGCCTGCATTTCGGCCAGGTCGGCGGCGGTCTCCTCGTCGGCGCCATCGCCCAGCAGTGTGCCCATGTGCATCAAGAAGTACATCGTCCAGACGCTTACATTCCTCGTCGGCCTTACGGGCGTGCTCGACGGCGGCCTGACCCAGGCGCTGGTGGTCGGCGGTGTCAAAAATGCGGCGCAGGATGGCCGCACGCTCGGCGGACGGCGCGTTGAGCAGCTTGGTAAAGTCGTTCTGTGCCAGCATCGACACCTGCGCAAACTGCTTGGCGTCAATGCCCAGCAGCTTGACAACGGCGTCCGTCACAGCACAGGCGCCGCTGACCGGCTCGTCCGGCTCGCGGATGAGCTCGGCCTTGGCGGGCACCTTGACCATGCCGCTGCCCCGCTTGGCCGCGCGCTGCTGGTCGGGCCAGCGGCGCACCGTGTAGCTGCGCCCGCGGTGGGTAAAGGCCAGCTCGACGCTCGTCTCGGCGTCGGGAGCGGCAAAATCACTGCGCAGCATCGTTGTTTTCGGTTCTCACCGGAGGTCTCGCCGTAGAGCGCAAACGTGATGGCGTCAAACAGGGCGGTCTTGCCCGCGCCGGTGTCGCCGCCGATCAGAAACAGTCCGCTGCCGCCGAACGCCGAGAAAGTCCAGCTCGGTGCGGCCCGCGTAGGGGCCGAAGGCGGTCAGGATCAGCTTTTGGGGTTTCATTCGCTTTTTTGACGCCTCCTCGCGCAATCTTTTCACAGCCACGGTCTCCTCTACGGTCAGGGGGCGTCCGTTCATCTTGGTGAAAAAGTCCTGGAACAGCTCGGCAAAGGGCTTGCCGCGCACGGCCTGGGTCATATCGAGCGGGCGCGCGGCCGCACCCTGGGGCTGGTAGTCCAGCCGCATTGCGTTGGGGTAGGCGGCACGCAGCTGCGCCATGGCGTCCGGCAGCGGCGTCGGGTCGGTCAGGGTCGCCCAGATGTAGTCCTCGGTGTCGGTTGGCCGGGCGGTCAGCCGGGCCAGCGGGCCGGTCAGGTGGCGCATGGCGCGGCGGGGCGTCAGCGGCAGCTGCTCGATTTTTTCCACACCGCGCTTGCCGACCCGCACGAGGGTGACGGATTTCATCCCGCACTCGTCCAGATGGTAGCAGAGCGGCGCACCCGCGTAGCGCACGGCCTCGATGCCGACGCGCTGGGCGCGGTGGATATGGCCGAGCGCTGCATAGCAGAAGCCCGCAAACCGCGCTGCATCGATGGAATCCACCGTTCCGACGGTCAGGGGCGCGGTCTCGCTGCCGGAGAGCTGCGGCGGGCAGACGCCGGAGACCACCATCTGGTGGGCGACGAGCACCCGGCGCGGGGCGGCGGGCTCACAGACGGCCAGCGCCGCGCCGACGGCAGAGTCGTAGTCGGTGATGTCGGCGTCGGGCAGGTAGTGGCGCACCGTGGCCGCCCGCACAAAGGGCAGCAGCGTGAACTCGATGGGGCCGTGGCGGTCATTGAGTACGACCTGCTTGGGGCAGCCGGTGAAACGCCCGGCAATGTGTACGTTTTGTTCGGCCAGCAGACTGCTGGCAAAGTCGAGCCGCTCGGCGCTGTCGTGGTTGCCGGAGACGGCCAGCACCGGGATGCGGCGGGCGGCCAGCTGGGTCAGTAACCAGTCCAGGGACAGGCACATGGCCCCCGTGGGGGTAAGATCCAGCGCAAAATAGCCGACTGGATCGCTGCCCAGATAGATCATGAAATAATTCACAGTTCCGCTGTGGATCTCGTCATCCGTCAGGATATCACTCTGGTACTTTTCCGCCAGGGCGCGGGCTACTTTTGGGGTCAGCTTGGTGTAATGCTGAACAAAAATTTCTTCCGCCAGCTGGCTGATCTGCTCAATATAGCGGGTTTTGGTCACTTGCTTGTAGGTGGGTTTCATGGGGAACCTCCGTAATGTATGGTTATTCAACGGTAACGCTGGCGCGGGCGGGCAGGCAGGCGGCCCAATCGCCCTGTTTGGTCAGTACGCCAAAGGATTCACAGGTGTGGTCCGGGCAGGGGCTTTCCACAAAGCGGATGCCGCCGTTTTCCACAACCAGATGGATGGTGTAATAGCCGGTATCAATATCATAGCGATGGTCGGTGTCCAGCGGGATGCGCAGCTGGGTGCTGTCATCGCCATAGGTCAGCACGGCAACCAGACCGGACCCGGCAGCCGGATGGCCGAAACAGAGCCATAGCACCCCGGCGGCCAGCAGAATGATGATGGCAAACAAAATGTTCAGACGGGTAGATTTTTTCAAGGGGAAAACCTCATTTAATCAGGGTCAAAATTCAAAGTCAGCCGCATGCCGTCAACCCCGGCGGCTGCGGTGGGGAACGCCTGCTGCGCGGCGGCAAGGCCGGGGGCAAGGTCCGTTACGGCGGCGCTGTAATGGGTCAGCCACAGGCGGCACACGTTGGCTTCGGCGGCAAGGACCCCCGTTTCGCGGCAGGTGGAATGGCCGTATAACTTCGCTTTGGGCAGGTCGGCGTCATCGGCATAGGTGGAATCCATCAACAAAAGATCGGCATCCTGTGCAGCGCGGCGCAGCGCAGCGCAGGGGCGAGTGTCGGTCGCATAGACAACTTTCAGCCCGCGGCGCGGCGGGCCGAGAACCTGGGACGGCAGGAAGCCGCCCACCGGCTGGCCGCTTTGCAGGGTGGACCAGTAACGCACGGGGATGCCCGCCGCCTTTGCCCGCTGGGGATCAAACTTGCCCGCCCGCGGCAGGGTGAACGCATATCCGCAGCAGGGTACCCGGTGCTTGAGGGGGAACGCCTGCACGCACCCGGCGGGCACTTCAAACTCGCCTTTGCAGTCCGGCAGTTCTTTCAGCCGTAGTTCGAACGGCAGCGGTCCGGCTACGGCGTAAAAGGTGCGCACCACATCCGTCAAGCCCGGCGGCCCAGCCATGACGAGGGGGGCAGTGCGGCCCTGGGCGGCCATCGTCTGCCAGATGCCGGGCAGGCCGAAAATGTGGTCCCCGTGGTAATGGGTCAGCAGAATGGCGTCCATGCGGAAAATACTGACCCCGGCCCGGCGCGCGGCAGTCTCCGCAGGCGCGTGTCGGAGCGCAACCGCCGGAGAGGCGGCTTTAAGACTGAAGGTGCCAGGCCCCGCCCGAGGGCGGATGAGGGGCGGGTTTGCGGTGGTCTCCCGTTTGTGGGATGCGACGGAAACTTCGCCCTCATCAGCCGCCTGCGGGCAGCAAGGGAGAAGCCGAAAAAAGTTGAAACACCCCGCCCGTTTTTGTCGTATAATCTTTATGAAAGGGGCGACGCCCATGACAGAACACGAGTTGGACACCCTGCTGCGGGACTACGGCGGCGCAGTGCGGTCCGTCTGCCGGGCCATTCTGCCCGGCCACCCGCAGGACGCCGAGGAGGCCGAGGCCGACACATTTTACAAGCTCTGGCGCGGGGCACACCTGCCCGCAGACGAGACCCATCGGCGGCGGCTGGTGGTGCAGGCGGCGCGGCAGTGCGCCATTGACCGCTACCGCGCGCTGCTGCGCCGGGGCGAGACACTGCCGCTGGACGACCGCGATGACGCCGAGCTGGCTGTGGCGCTGGAAAGCCATCTCGAAAGCCGCGAACTGATGGCCCAGATCATGGCGCTGCCTCCGCCGGACGGGGAGCTTTTTCTGCGCAGGTACGTGTATGGCGAGACCGCGGCCCAGCTGGGCGTACATTTCAACATGCCCGCCGCCACAGTGCGCACCCGGCTGCACCGCGCGCGGCTGGCGCTGCAGAAGCTATTGAAGGAGGGCTGACCTATGACCGAACTGGAACGCTGGATGAACGACAACCCGCCGCTGGCGGACGCCCTGACGGCGGAGGAAACCGCTGCACTGCGCCAAAAAGTGCTGGCGCGCCGCCCAAGGCTGCATGCTTTGCGCGGCTGGCGGCTGGCAGCAGCAGCGGCAGCGCTCTGCTGTGGCCGCGGGCGCGGTGGTGCTGGGGCTTTTCCACCCCATGAGCGCCGCCAACGAGACGAACGCACTGGTGCAGAAATACGGCGAGGTGCTGGACGAACCGCTGACCGCGGGAAACACGGGCGGCCATGGGAACGGCGGAAACACCGGCGGAGCCGATCAGCGGGTTAATCTTGCCGTGGGTGACAAAGCACATGACCTTGCCCAGCAGAACGCCGCCTGCGGTGCCGACACCGAAAGCAACAATGCCCAGAACAATGATCTCAACGGTCTGGATGTTCAGGAAGGTGGCGGCATTGGTGGTGCAGCCAACGCTGAAGCCCAGGAAGATGGTGATGATGTTCATCAGTTCGTTGCCGGCGGTCTTTTTGATACGCTCAACAACGCCGCATTCCTTCATCAGGTTGCCCAGCATCAGGCAGCCAACCAGGATGGCGGCATCGGGCAGGGTGAGGGAAACGATGATGGTAACAATGATGGGGAAGAGGATCTTCTCAGTCTTGGAAACCTTGCGCGGGCTTTCCATCACGATTTGACGCTCTTTTTCGGTGGTCAGAACTTTCATGATGGGCGGCTGGATAACAGGCACCAGCGCCATGTAGCAGTACGCGGCAACCGCGATGGAACCCAGCAGGTGCGGAGCCAGGCGGGTGGTGACGAAGATAGCGGTCGGGCCGTCGGCACCGCCGATGATGCCGATGGAAGCGGCTTCCTTGTTGGTGAAGCCCAGGATTTTGGCACCAACGAAGGTGAAGAAGATGCCCAGCTGTGCGGCAGCGCCCAGCAGCAGGCTGGACGGACGTGCGATCAGCGGCTCAAAGTCGGTCATGGTACCGATGCCAAGGAAAATCAGCGGGGGATAGATACCCAGTTTGACGCCTAAGTAAATATAGTCCGCCATACCGCCGGATGTACCCAGCAGCTCCCAGTTGATGTGCTGCGTTTCGTTGATGAAGATGTCCATATGGAAGATGCCGTCCAGCGGCAGGTTGGTCATCAGCATGCCGAAGCCGATGGGCAGCAGCAGCAAAGGCTCAAACTGGTGGACAATGGCCAGGTACAGCAGCACGCAGGCCACGCCGATCATGACGGCATACTTCCAGCCGCCCTCGGCAAAGAAGATCTGCGCCCAACCGGAGTTGGCAAAGATCTCAGCGATGTTGGTAAAAATTGCTCCCATTGTTTCGTCCCCTTTCCATCACATAAACGGCGTGGTGTTCTGGGTAACGCCGGCGTCGCCCCAGGCGCCGCGGCGGGAACCAGTAGCCGTCTTTTTCTGAACGCGGTGAATGCCGCGGATGGTCAGGTTTTCACCCAGAGAGGCAACGGCTGCAGCAATGGCAGCAACGATCTCGCCGGGGATGGAGCCGTCAGCAGCGGGTGCTGCGGGGGCGGCAGGAGCAGCCTTGGCGATGTTCTGTGCGGCCGGTGCAGCGGGTGCTGCAGGGGCGGCAGGTGCCTTGGGGGCGGCTTTGGTGCCATTCTTTTTATTCTTGATGGCGTCAAAAATCTTGCCTTCCACAGTGATAATGAGGCAAAGCGCAACCAGCATGGCGAACACCAGCGTGATGCTGGTCAGAACCACAGTGCCGTCAGCGGCCTCAAGGGCGAGCAGAGCGATAGAATTGCTCATTGGGCAATATCCTCCTTTAGCTTGCGGTGCACAGCACCGTTGATTTTCCCCCGTACACGGTACAAAAACCGGGCCGGGCAAATTTTACCCAAGTATGGTTTTATTATAACACAGCGGCTCAATTTTTGGTAGCGGGTTTTGAAAAAATGTGACAAAAATATTGTGAAACCGTGTCTTTACGATGAAAAATGTAAATTTGCGCGCAAAGCACCATGCAGAATAAAGTTGACAGCCGGGCAGAAAATGCAGGTTGCACAAACGGACGGAAGAACAAAACGGGGAACGCTGTGCAAATTGCACATTTTGACAAAAAATGAAAAGTTTTGCTTGACGGCGGGGCTTGCCGGGGTTACAATGTGGGCAAATCAAAACCACGGCAATGGCGCCGGGCAGGTACATCCTGCCCGGCGCTTTTGTTATTTAAGCATCTGGGGCAACACCGCACAATTCCCGCCTTGCGGCTTAAGCACCGCTCCGGCAGCTGCGGCACGGCATCTGCGTTGCCAAAATGCTCGATAAGACATCCAGTATTATCTGCGCTTTTGGCTTGGCATCTGCCGCACCTCGCTCGCCGTATCGACACTTAGAATTATGCGGTATTGCCCTGGCTTAATGCGGCAAGAAAAAATAGAGGAAGCGCCGTGGTTTGATCTTGAGAGGAGTGGTTTGAATATGTACAACTCATCAACCGTCATCTGGGTGCTGGTTGCGGCATTCCTGGTGTACTTTATGCAAGCAGGCTTTGCTTTGTGCGAAGCTGGCCTGACCCGTGCAAAGAACACCGGCAACATCCTGATGAAAAACATGATGGACTTCTGCATCGGCACACCGTGCTTCTGGCTGGTCGGCTTCGGTATCATGTTTGCAGGTTCCGGCCCGCTCATCGGCGGCTTTGCCCCCTTTATGAGCGGCGACTACAGCGCCATCCTGCCGGAGGGCGTGCCCCTTTGGGTTTATGCCGTGTTCCAGACCGTGTTCTGTGCAACGGCAGCAACCATTGTTTCCGGCTCCATGGCAGAGCGTACCAAGTTCAGCGCTTACTGCTGCTACTCGGCCGCTATCAGCCTTTTGATCTACCCCATCTCCGGCCACTGGATCTGGGGCGGCGGCTGGCTGGCACAGCTGGGCTTCCATGATTTTGCCGGTTCCACCGCCGTTCACTTTGTTGGCGGCGTTACCGCCTGCCTGGGCGCCTGGATGCTTGGCCCCCGTATTGGTAAGTACGGCAAGGACGGCAAGGCCCGCGCAATCCCCGGCCACAACCTGACCGCCATGGCCTTGGGCGTGTTTATCCTGTGGTTCTGCTGGTTCGGGTTCAACGGTGGCTCCACCGTGGCAATGGCAAGCGATGACGCCATGGTTTCCGCTGGTCTGGTCTGCTTCAATACCAACCTGGCCGCTGCGCTGGCTACCGTTGCCGCGCTGATCACCAGCTGGGTGCGTTACGGCAAGCCTGATGTTTCCCTTACCTTTAACGGTGCTCTGGCCGGTCTGGTTGCCATTACCGCAGGCTGCGATATGGTTGATCCGTTCGGCGCTGCCATCATCGGCATCGTTGCCGGTGTGCTCTGCATCTTCTCCGTTGAATTTTTTGATAACGTTGTCAAGATTGATGACCCTGTCGGCGCTGTTTCCGTGCACTGCATGAACGGCATGTGGGGCACCATTGCAACCGGCCTGTTCTCCACCAGTGAGGGCCTGCTGTACGGCCATGGCTTCCGTTTCTTTGGCGTTCAGGTTTTGGGCGTTATCTGCGTGGCTGCCTGGGTGCTGGTTTCCATGACCGTCATCTTTACCATCATCAAAAAGACCATCGGCCTGCGTGTGACCGAAAAAGAAGAAATCGACGGCTTGGATATCCACGAGCACGGCCTGACTTCCGCTTACTCCGGCTTCTCCATCTCTGACCCGACTTACGCTGAGATGAGCGTGAACGAGAACACCGACCTGGGTGAAGACGACATCACCATGGCCAGCGAGGCCAAGATTGCCGCCGCTGTCAAGGTCGTCAAGGAAGAACCCCTGCCCGCTGAGCTGGATTCCGGCATGCACAAGGTCGTTATGATCGTGCAGCTGGCCAAGTTTGAAGCTTTGAAAACTGCCATGAACGCTGTCGGCGTGACCGGCATGACCGTTACCCAGGTTATGGGCTGCGGCCTGCAGAAGGGCAGCGGCGA
>VOFC01002062.1_pt1 | contig 26531 bp, 54 predicted proteins | sample 5384161 | NCBI WGS metagenome assembly VOFC01 (sample SAMN12384722, study PRJNA508395) | human gut metagenome | isolation source: healthy gut B | host: Homo sapiens | reverse complement strand
TAAATGAAGTCATTGAAACAAATAAAATGATTGATAAAGAAAATCTGGATGTGCGTACGATTACTCTTGGTATCAGCCTTTGGATTGTATTGATTCGATTTAACAAAACTTTGTGACAACGTATATAAAAAAGATTACGACGATGGCAAAAGATTTGGTTGCGACAGGAGAAGAAATTGGAAAAGAATTTGGAGTTCCGATTGTAAACAAACGAATTTCCGTTACAATTGCTTTTGATTGGCGGCTCTGCGTGCAAGACACCGGATGATTTTGTTAAGATTGCACAGACACTTGACCGTGCAGCAAAAACAGTAGGCGTAAACTTTATTGGCGGCTATACGGCACTGGTATCGAAAAAAGATGACGCAGGCAGATAAAAACCTGATTTTATCGATTCCAAAAGCACTTGCAACAACAGAATATATCTGTAGCTCAGTAAATGTCGGTTCTACAAAGACAGGACTTGATATGGATGCGATTCTTTTGATGGGTAAAGTTGTGAAAGAGACAGCGGTACTCACAAAAGATAATGATTCCATCGGCTGTGCTAAGTTGGTTGTCTTTTGTAATGCGCCGGATGATAATCCGTTTATGGCGGGCGCATTCCACGGCGTAACAGAAGGGGATGCCGTAATTAATGTTGGTGTCAGCGGACCCGGTGTTGTAAAAACGGCGTTGGATAAAGTAAAAGGAAAAGATTTTAGTGCCGTTTGTGAGACAATTAAAAAGACCGCATTTAAGATTACCCGTGTTGGGCAGTTAGTAGCCCATGAAGCGTCCAAACGTCTGGGTGTTCCATTTGGTATTATTGATTTGTCGTTAGCACCGACACCGGCAGTTGGAGACAGTATTGCAGAGATTTTGAATCCCTTGGACTAGAGCGTGCCGGAGCACCGGGTACAACAGCAGCACTTGCAATGCTTAACGACCAGGTGAAAAAGGGGGCGGCGTTATGGCATCATCTTATGTCGGCGGTTTAAGTGGTGCTTTCATTCCGGTCAGCGAGGATCAGGGAATGATCGATGCTGTAACCGAGGGTGCATTGACATTGAAAAACTCGAAGCTATGACCTGTGTATGTTCCGTAGGTCTCGATATGATTGCAATTCCGGGTGATACCAAGGCAACTACCATTTCCGGTATTATTGCAGATGAAATGGCGATTGGTATGGTAAATCAGAAGACGACAGCTGTTCGTCTGATTCCGGTACAGGGTAAAGATGTTGGTGACCAGGCAGAATTTGGCGGACTTTTAGGATATGCACCGATTATGCCGGTAAATCCGTTTGGATGCGATGATTTTGTAACCAGAACCGGCCGAATTCCGGCACCAATTCATAGTTTTAAAAAATTAAGGAATATTGGCAGGTGGTGAATCATAATGGAAAAGTTTCAAATTATGGGTAAAAAACTGGAACATCATGGACATATTCTAGATTTTTTATACTTACGAACTCAAAGTGCCAAATGGCAATACAGCTTACTGGGATGTGTTGGAGCACAAAGGGGCTTCCGCCATTATTCCGGTAGATGAGGATGGAAAGATTATTTTAGTACGACAGTACCGCGGTGCAATTGACGATTTGCTGTTAGAAATCCCGGCAGGAGGAAGAGATTCTTTGGAGGAAGATTTTCTTGTCTGTGCAGCGAGAGAGTTAGAAGAGGAAATCGGGGTATCGTTCGGATGAGATTCATCATTTGGTGGATTATCACTCAGCTGCTGCCTATACAAGTGAAAAAATTGCGATTTACTATACGGAAAAGTTAATTCCATCGAAGCAGCATTTGGATGAAAATGAATTTGTTCAGATTGAACGCTATTCGCTGGAAGAATTAAATGCGATGATTTTTTGGTGGCCGGATTACAGATGGAAAAACCATTGCCGGTATTATGGCATATCAGATGTTAAAACATAAGAATCAGGAATAATACAGGCTTTGTCCACATACCTTGTAAAAGGCACTGCCTGAGAGGAGTGGACATATGTATAAACATCATCGAACAAATCACAGCCGATTGTTAAATAGAGAATTTCTGCAAAAGATAAGTCTCTGTTTTCTAATCGGCTTTTTTTTGGGGCTGTTTTTTATTACTGTTTTCAAAATTCATTTCGTGAAATTTTACAGGCAACTTTAGAAAATAATACAAAGACATGGACAAAAGAAACTGCGCTTTTCACGGAATGGTTTCGTTCTTTGGGAATCATGGAAAGTATTTTGCCTTAATATGGCTTTTAGCAATAAGTCCGGCAGGACCGGTGAGTCAGAAGATATTTGTCGTTTATACCGGGATAAGAAACGGCTTTTTATTTGTCTTTTTTTATATGCCAAAAGTGCATTTGGCATCATTGTCTACTTTGCCAGTCTGATTCCACAAGTCTTTTTTACTGGCGCCGTTATATCTTTTTTGTTTTATGCGACAACAGAAAACAGGCAGCCAAAACGAGGAAAAATCACGATTGTTCTTATGATTTTTACCTTTATAACTGCCTGTCTGATTGAAGTTAAATGGAATTTGCCACTGATGAAGAAAATCTTATAAGTGGCTTGCGATTTTATCAATTAAGCGCTCGGTTTCATCCCATCCAAGACAAGGGTCTGTGATGGATTTTCCGTATTCGTGCTCATTGACTTTCTGGCTGCCCGGAAGCAGATAACTTTCTACCATAACACCCTTAACTAATTCGGCGATAGCAGGATTTACCAAACGGCTGTGCAGCACTTCATCCACGATTCTAGGCTGCTCATAGTGTTTTTGCCGGAATTGGAATGGTTGGCATCAACAATACATGCCGGGTTGTGCAGGTTGAGAAGTGAATATTTCTCATGCAGACGTTCCAAATCTTCATAGTGATAGTTGGGAATATTCTGTCCATGTTTATTTACGGCACCGCGAAGAATAGTGTGTGCCAATGGATTTCCGTCTGTTGTTACCTCGTGTCCACGATACAGGAAAGTATGTGAGGACTGGGCAGCAATACAGGAATTTAACATAACGGAAAAATCACCACTGGTTGGATTCTTCATACCTGCCGGAACATCCATGCCGCTGACGGTCATACGGTGCTGCTGGTCTTCCACAGAGCGGGCACCAACGGCTACATAAGATAAAATATCGCTGATGTATGGCCAGTTTTCCGGATAGAGCATTTCATCCGCAGAAAAGGCCGGTTTCGGAAATCGCACGAAGGTGCATCTTTCTCATGGCAATCAAGCCCTCCATAAAGTCAGGTGCTTTTTCCGGGTCAGGCTGGTGAACGATTCCTTTGTAACCCTCGCCGGTAGTTCTTGGTTTGTTTGTATAAATTCGTGGAACAATCAGAATTTTTTTCTTCTACTTTTCCTGCATTTTTGCAAGGCGGGTAATATATTCACAGACAGAATCTTCATGGTCAGCAGAACATGGCCCGATAATCAACAAAAATTTGTCCGATTCACCTGTAATAATTGCGCGGATTTGTGCATCGCGAATTTCTTTTTTGTGCTTTCTGCTCCGGTGTCAGGAGTACAATTCCTGAAAAAAGCACTTCCGGAGAGATCACTTCTTTTCTATAATGGAAACTCATTTTCTCATTCTCCTTTTGCATCTTTTTCACTCTCGTGTATTCTCCTTTTTTATGGAAGTGTCAATTGTTCATAATTTCGTAACATTTACATTGTATAGTATGTGGGTATGGGTTTGATAAAAGAAGTGAGCCCTTATGGTGAATGAACATAAAGGAGAGTTCAAACGTTGATTAAAGTAGAACATCTGGTAAAAAGCGTTATGGTAATCGAAATGTAGTGGATGACCTGACTTTTACCGTTGAAAAAGGACAGATTGTTGGCTTCTTAGGACCAAATGGTGCAGGCAAAATCAACTACAATGAACATGATTACCAGTTACATCTCTGCGACAGAGGGCACGATTGAGATAGATGGTGTAGACATATTTGATGAGCCGGAGAAAGCGAAGAAAAAAAAATATCTTCCGGAGATGCCGCCGCTTTATCCGGATATGCTTGTTAGAGAGTACTTAAGTTTTGTCTGTGATATAAAGAAAGTAAAAAGAGATAAGAAGGATGCTATGATTTCTAAAGTCATGCGCCGTGCGAAAATTACGGATGTATCGGAGCGTCTGATTAAAAACTTATCCAAAGGTTACAAACAGCGTGTGGGAATTGCCGGCGCGATGGTTGGCGACCCGGAAATCCTTATTTTTTGATGAACCGACGGTTGGACTTGACCCAAAACAGATTTTGGAAATCCGCGATTTGATTCGTGACTTGAGCGAAGCATACGATTTTGTTAAGTTCCCATATCATGCAGGAGAGTCAGTGCGGTATGTAATGAAATTATCATTATCAATGAAGGTAAGATGATTGTCAAAGATAAACCGGAAAACATTTCCGCGCACATTGAGCAGACGCATGAACTGACGATGGAGATTAAAAATAAAGGTAGTCCCGCAGCATTTTTATCGGGCATTGAACATATTACAGAATATAAAGTGACCGATTCTGAAGACGACGAAATCTGTAAAGCCATAGTTATTTCCGAGGCGGATTCAGATATCCGTGAGACGGTCTTTTTATGCGCTTTGTGAAGAATAAATGTGCTATTTTAGAAATGCATACGAAGGAGCCTTCTTTGAGGAAACCTTCATTCGCCTGACCGGAAATAGCAGCCGTCAGATGGCGGAGCGAAACAGCCGCAGAAGAAAAAGGAGGGAAAATAAGATGAGAGCGATTTATAAAAAGGAATTAAAGTCCTATTTTACATCTGCCATTGCGTGGGTGTTTCTGGCGTTTTTTTGGTGCTGACCGGATTGTTTTTTCTTCCTGTATAATTTGTCCGGTGGTTCGCTGAACTTTTCTACCGTTTATGGAGCCATTGAGATTTTCTTTATTCTGCTCCTGATTCCGGTACTTACGATGAAAAGTATGGCGGACGAGAAACATCAGAAAACGGACCAGTTGTTATATACGTCACCAATTTCGATTAATAAAGTCGTACTTGGAAAATATTTTAGCGTTAGTTACATTATTTGCAATTGGTCTTTTGATTGTGTCACTTTATCCGATTATTTTACAGAATTTAGTGCGCAGCGTAGCAGAAGAGGGAAGTACTTCTACACGGTAAATTATGCGGTTGCTTATGGCAGCACGCTTGGCTTCTTTTGATGGGATGTGCTTACATTGCCATTGGCGTGTTTGTTTCTTCTTTGACGGAGAGTCAGGTGATTGCAGCCGTTGCTATTGGTGTTATCAATATTTTCACGATGCTGATGACAAGTCTTGCAAATATGCTTCCATCCAGCAAAAATTTTTATGGTATGTTTCTTCGCAGCCTTAATTGTTTTTGCTGGCATTTGCCTTGAATTTTTGGATTCATAACAAATGGGTTTCGGCGCTTGTTGGACTTGTGGCTGAAATTGTCTTGTTTGTTTTGTATTTCTTTTTCTCATCCCATTTTGATGGTTTGCTGTACAACGTGTTAAGTGCGATTTCATTTACGGACCGGTATACAAACTTCACATATGGTATTTTTGGATGTGAGCGCGATGTTATATTATGTGAGTGTTAGTTTTCTGTTTGTATTCTTTACGATTCAGAGAATTAAGAAACAACGCTATAATTAGGATGCGTGGAAAAGGAGGATATCATGAGCAGGAATAAAAATGAAAAGAAAAATTTGCAAGCCGTAAATTTAAGATGGGAAGTTTTCAGACAATTACGATGGTAATTGTGCTTGCCGTAGTAGTGCTTGTTAATGTTGTAATTGCCAGAATGAACTGGTCAAAAGATATGAACTCGATTATTTGTATTCCCTGTCATCCGATACGATTTCGTATGTCAAAGGATTAAAGGATGACATTACCATTTATTATTTGGTGGAAGATGGACATGAGGCACAGACGAGTTCTTATACAAAGACAATTAATGTCGAGAATATCATTAAACTTTACGATGGTTTGGGAACGGTGAAGGTTGAGAAGAAAAAAATCCGGTTCTTTATCCGAACTTTGCGAAAAAATACACAAGCGAGTGTGCAGGATAATGACATGATTGTGGTGAATAACAAAAACGGAAAATCACAGTATTTGTCATTTCAGAGTGATATGATTGAAATGACGTATGACACTTCTTCCGGTTCTATGGAGCAGGTTCCAAAAATCCTTGAAGTTAGAGTCGGCAGTTACGTCGGCAATTCAGAAAGTAACATTAAAAAATACAAAGAAAGTTTACGTGGGCGGCGGTCACAGCATGCAGTCCTTAAATGATGACTTTACAGAACTTCTCTCGAAAAACGGATTGAGAAGGAAGACTTTGATTTGACGAAAATACAAAAGTGCCGGATGACTGCAGCTTGCTTATTTTGTACAGTCCTGCTGCCGATATTACAGAAAACGAGTATAAATATCTGAGTACTTACTTGAAAAAATGGCGGAAAGGCAATCTTTTTGCTGAATTATACAGTGGATACACCGTACTACAATAAGCTGTTAAAAGATTACGGCATTAATGTCCAGTCCGGTTATGTACTTGATCCGGATAATTACTTTTGCTTCTTATGGAAGCAGTGCCTATATGCTTTTGACACCGCAGGTAAGTAAAGACAGTGATTTGACATCGGATTTGAGCACAAAAGACGTTCTTTCCTGGTACAGTAAAGGAATGACGGCAGATAAGAAAGTGCGAAGCACATTGACTGTTCAATCGGTTTTGACGACATCGGATAAAATCCTATGCACGCAAAATCAGTGATAAAGAAGATACACAGGATTTGGAGAAAAAAGACAGTGACCAGGCAGGACCTTTTAGTGTAGCGATGACCGCAGAAGATAAATATGCGGAAAATACAAAGGGTGAAGGCCATGCAACGAAGATTTTTGCGATTGGTTCCGTTGCCTTTTATGGATGTGCCAAACAGCAGTTATGGCTCAACAACAAGTATTATCGGTACCCAGATGGCAGAGCAGTACAATAACCGTGCAATTTTAGTAAACGCCCTGAAGTGGCTTGTTGGTGATGGCGGAGATGAGATTAAAGTATTAAATATTCCGGATCGCTCTCTCTTAGAAGAGACAGTACAGTTAAACTCCGGTGATATTACCTTCTGGACAGCTTTGCTTGTTGTAGTTCTTCCACTTGCCCTGCTGCTTTGCGGATTCCTGATTTGGAACCGAAGGAGGAAAAAATAATGTCAAGTAAGAAAAAAAGAATGCCATTACGATGATTGCCCTTGTGGTGGTACTGATTATTTGTTTGGTCCTTTATTTTTGTGATTCCACGCGGTAAATCATCAGACAAAGATGCAGACAGCAGTTCGACAAGTGAATCGAACTCAACGGATTCCGGTTCGGACAATGCCAAAATTACATTGATACCATTACGTCTGATAACATTTCTTCGATTACCTTGACAAAGAAAGGTAAACAGGCGTGGAAACTTTCCCCAGAAGAAAAAGGGGACATGGAAGATTGACGGAAAAGAAAGTGCTCCGGTATCGGATGATACGATATCTTCTATGGTAAAAATGTTAATCCTGTAGAAAGCAACACAGAAGTTTTCAGCTAAATCCGGAAATCTTTCCGACTACGGTTTGAAAACACCGGCATTTATAATTGCGATTGAGACAAAGACGGCGCTTCCTATCAGTATCAGATTGGAAGTGGAGGTGCCAAAAATCAGATATGGGCTACTACGCAAAATGTTCAGGACATGATGAAATTTACTGCTTGAATACCGCGATGATTACGGCATTTAACGTAGATGAGATTAGTTTCATCAAGAATGGATACACTACCTGAAATTGATGATGATTATTTGACTGCATTTTCTGTAAAAAAAGAATAAAAGGCAATGATTTTGCAGCGAAAAAGGTGACGGATGCAGAAAAAAGTTGATTTTTACTCGAACTGGAATATTACGGCACCGTATGAGAAACCACTGGCAACCAGTCAGTCGGAGTGGAGTTCAGTGCTTGGTTACTTTACGGTTCTGAAATATGAGAAAATGGTGGAGTATGACTGCAAGAGCCTTAAGAAATACGGACTGGATTCGCCAACTTCTGCGATTACGGTAGATTTCTACCAGCCAAAGGATGGTTATACACCGACAGCTACGGCAACACCAAATGCTATGGTGTCCGATTCGTCTTCGTCCTCATCTTCTTCGGATGCTTCCTATATCATTCCGGAGAACAAAAGAATGTATAAGTCGTTAAATCTTTTGATTGGGAAAAAGACAAAAGATTCGTATTACGTCTGTGAAAAAGGAAGCCGGAATGTGTATACGATGAGTTCGGACACGATTGAAAAGATTACAAAACTTGATGCCTATACCAATATGGACCACTGTGTGTATTCTGTACTTGCGACAAGCATAAAAGGATATGATGTCACATACGGCAATACAACACTTTCTGTAACACGTAAAACCGTGAAAAAGGATACTTCAAAGACAACTGCAACACCGACTGCTGCGGCAACCGAAAGCGGAACTGCAGTTAATAATGCAACGGATAGCAGTGTGAAGAATATCTGGACATTAAATGGCAAGAAGATTTCAGATGATGACGAGAGAGACTTCTTATCGCCGTATTCACTTGCTTATCTGCTTGAGTATTCCGGAAAAGCGGATAATAAAGTAAAACCAAAGAGCAGTAAGCCGGTCCTCACAATTGTGTACCACGAGAATAACCGTGATGTAACTGTTCGTTACCTGCCTTATGACGGAATTAACTTTTACCGGGTAGAGAAAAAACGGCATGGATTATTTCCTTTGTCGATAAATTGTCGGTAGACGATATCATTAAAAAGTTTAAAGGCATTGAAAAACTGGCAAAATGATAAGATTCATAAAAAGCACTTGAAAAATGTTCAGGTGCTTTTATAATGGAAGAAAAGCAAAAAAAGTTAGAAAAGAGACAAAGAGCAATGATGGATATCAAAACGTATTTATATAATACTTTGACAAAGTCAGTGGATGAGTTTGTGCCAAACGAAGAAGGAAAAGTTGCGATGTATACCTGTGGACCGACGGTGTACCATTTTGCACACATTGGAAATCTTCGCAGTTACATTATGGAAGATGTACTTTTGAAAAATACCTGCGTTATGTTGGCTACGATGTAAAACGCGTCATGAATATTACGGATGTCGGACATTTGACAAGTGACGGTGATACCGGGGAAGATAAAATGCTAAAGGGAGCGAAAAGAGAGCATAAGACAGTTATGGATATCGCCCGCTTTTTACACGGATGCATTCATGGCTGACTGCGAAAAGTTGAGCATCAAACGTCCGATGTTGTAGAACCTGCGACAAACTGTATTCCGAATTTATTCATATGATTGAGGTGCTCTTGGAAAAAGGGATATGCTTATATTGCAGGAGAGAATGTGTACTTTGATACCTCAAAATTGGATAATTATTATGTTTATCTTCTCAGAATGAAGAGGATTTGCAGGTTGGTGTCCGCGAGGATGTTGAAGAAGGATGACAAATAAGAGAAATAAGACAGACTTTGTTCTTTGGTTTACCAAATCGAAGTTTGATAATCAGGAATTGAAGTGGGACAGCCCGTGGGGCGTTGGTTATCCGGGATGGCATATTGAGTGCTCCTGCATTAGTATGAAACATTTGGGAGAATATATGGATATTCACTGTGGGGTGTCGATAACATTTTTCCACCACCATACGAATGAGATTGCCCAGAGCGAGGCCTATATCGGTCATAAGTGGTGTAATTACTGGTTCCATGTCAATCATTTAAATACGAAGAATGGGAAAATGAGTAAGTCAAAGGGTGAATTTTTGACAGTTTCTCTTTTAGAGGAAAAAGGATATAATCCGATGGCATACCGTTTTCTTCTGTTTACAGTCACATTATCGCAAGCCGCTTGAATTTTCGTGGGATGCACTGGATAATGTAGTAAGTGCGTATGATAAGTTAGTAAAGAGAATTGCCAATCTATCAACAGATGGAGAAGTGGATACGGCTGCGTGCGAAGAATGGAAGATGAAATTTGCAGAGGCACTTTCTCATGATATTAACACCAGTTCGGCAATTACTGTTTTATATGATATGTTAAAGGCAGAACTTTCGGATGCTTCGAAACGTGTGTTAGTGCAGAGCATGGATGAAGCACTTTCTTTGCAGCTAGAGAAAGCGTGGGAAGAAAAAAGAGGCAGATGTGGACGATGAACTGGCTTCTTATGTTGAGAAAAAAATAGAAGAGAGAAAAGAAGCAAAAAAAGCAAAAGATTTCATAAAGCTGATGCAATCCGCGAGGAATTGCTAGCAAAAGGGATTGTGTTAAAAGATACCAGAGAAGGTACTTTCTGGGAAAAAGCAGTGATAGGAAAGGATGGATGACATGAAAAGGAAATTAGTGAGTCTTTTTCTTGAGTCTTTTCACTTATGGTTGTAAGTGTGACGGGATGTCAGTCAGATTCTGTTACGGAGGAGACCAAAAAGAAGTGCAGACAAAGAAAAGCCAGGTGTTATCGTTATACAAGGAAATTGAGACGATGATTCAGAAAAAATCACATTGAGGCAGATGCTGATTTTGCAAAGATGAAAGATAAAACTTACGTCGATGTCAAAAAAGGTAGATGAAAAGATTGAGGATACGACAGAAGAGGATGCAAAACAAGCCATCACGGAGTTAAAGCGATTAGAAACAAATTTGCAGCAAACAAAAGAAAAATGTCGAGGCACACATAGCAAAATAAAAATCAAAAAAGGGGCATATCAAAGGATATGCCTCAGACTGGGACAAAGTGGTGCTAGGACTGTTGTCCTAGCACCATTTTTCTGTTTGCAGCAATTGTTCGCCCAAAATGATAAAAAAAGTCGATATTAAGCAGCCTTTCCCTACCGCTTTTTTGAAGCATCATTGCTAGTTTTTAGATTCATGCAGGCAAAGGTAAGCCCGACCTTCATTTCCATTCGAGCCTTACCATACATTTGTGTATAACGAAAACCATGATTCTCCTTTGCTGTTCCAAAGATTCGTTCAATGGTTTCCTTTCTTTGCTCATATAATTTTTTCATTCCCAAAGTATGACGAACATCTTCACATTGCTCCATATAATTTTCCCATATATGTCGTGTTATCAGTTTCACATGATTTTTGCTTTCCGTACATTGAGATAAATATGAACAATTTTCGCATACATTTCCACAGCTTTTATATTCACGATATCCATCACGATTGGTTGTACTATATTTCAAAACTTGATTGTTTGGGCAAATATAGCAATCATAGTATTCGTCATAAGCGTATTCGTATTTTTTAAAGAATCCCTCTTTGGTCATTGGACGCTTGTACGGAAAAAGTGGTGTAACTCCATCATCTATAAGAAGCTTTGCTATTGCTGGAGTTTTATATCCGGCATCTGCAACAAGTGTTTTTATTCCAATATTTTTAATTTTATCATATAATCCTTTAAATGTTCTGCTGTCATGTAAGTTTCCAGGGCTGACTGTATAACCTAGAATCCATCCATTTTATCACAAGCGGTTTCAACGGCGTATGCAAAAACATGTTTATGTTCACCTTTACGAAACCAACCACTTTCCGGATCAGTGGTACTAGATTTTATTGTTTTTTCATTTGAAGTTCCTCCGCCAGACAAAGGAGGGTGATTATTATCGTCTTTATCTTTTAAATGGTTTTTTGTGATGCTCTTGTCGATCTTTATTAATTTCAGTTTTTAACATATCTTCATAAAAAAGAGCTTCTACCTTAGCAATTCGTTTTTGCATTTTTCTACTGTTTGCACGGGCTTTTACATGAGTAGCATCTACAAAAATCTCTGTTGGGTCAACCAATTTAAACTTGTAGCATTCTTCTAAAATATGAGAAAAAATCTGCTCAAATAAGTCGGTATCTTTGAATCGTCTTGTATAATTCTTTCAAAGGTTGAAAAGTGTGGAACTTTATCTGTCATATCAAGACCAAGAAACCATCGATATGCAACGTTTACTTCAATTTCTTTTACTGTCTGACGCATGCTCTTGATTCCATACAGATACTGAATGAGAGGTATTTTAATCAATGTCACAGGATCCATGCTGGGCCGACCGGTATCGTGAATATTTGTGTCTTTCACTAAATCATAAATGAAAGTCCAATCGATTGCTTTATCGATAATTCGAAGAAGATGATCGCCAAGAACCATTTCATCCATACATAACAAATGAATTTGTTCTCTCTTTTTATCAGCATTTTCAGTCATCATATGAAATCACCACCTAGTATTTTATACTTCTATTATAAAAAAGCCCGAAAAGTCGCTAAAAAATCTTTTTTCAGTGCTTTAATACGAAAAAATCAACATTTCTTGGACTTTGTCTACAGTCTGAAACCAGTCCGAAGGGTTTTTTCTAAAACGAACAACATTTCTTACTGGAAGTAAGCGCCCCTGGTTGGACTGATTTGCCTGAGCCAGCATAAGTAGCTGCCTGCTGCAGATACTCTCTTTGGAGAATCTTGTCATTTCATCTGCCATATCAGTATCACGGATACGGGATTCCAGCAGACTGCAGGTTCTCAGCAGTGTTGTCATCAACGCTTAACTGTGTACTCAGACGGTTCTGAACAGCACCGAGTTTGGAACGCTCTGTAGTAACACGCTCTTAATCATGGAGTCAACGTTGTCAAGAAGACCGGAATAGCCACCATCAACATCGGTAACGGCTGTAGACTTATTAGCAGCTGTGTCAATATCAGTTTTCAATTTGCCAGCACCAGTTACATCCTGAGTATAACCATATTTTGCGAGATTTTTTATCGTTATCATCAGGTGCAGTATTATAAGTTGCAACAATGAATCTACTTCATCTTGCGATATCTTATTTCCGTTTCCGTTTGCAGTCTTATAGGATGCCTTTACCGTGAAAATATTACTGTTATAAGTATATTTTGTTCCGTTTTCTAAACTGTACCGTCTGTTGTACCTTTAGTACTAGCTACACCATCTTTTGCAGTATCTGTTGTGCTCTCGGTTTTTACTAAGATACAATTTTCATCCCAAGCAGTTGTCTTGATAGTTACATTAATACCCTGAGCATTGTTTGCACTAACTGCAAATACTGATCTTTGTAGGAACCATCAACAATTTTTGCAGTTGAACTCTGTATCTGTGTTAATTCTTTCATATTCAGATTTCAAAGTATCAATCTCGTCCTGAATTTTCTGGAAGTCGTTCTCAGCTGTTCCGTCTAATACGCCGGAGTTAGAAGCCTGAACAAGAAGCTCACGTTCTCTGCAAAATAGCATGCTGCTGATCCATAGCACCTTCAGCCGTCTGGATAAGAGAAATACCATCCTGTGCGTTGTCAGATGCACGGTTCAATCCGCGAACCTGAGCTCTCATTTTCTCAGAAATAGCAAGTCCTGCTGCATCATCCGCTGCACGGTTGATTCTGTATCCACTGGAAAGTTTCTCAGTAGATTTAGCCAAGTTGTTTCCTACGATTCCTAACTGTCTGTTAGCGTTCATTGATGTAATGTTTTGTTGTACGATCATAATGATTACCTCCTTGTTTTACCGTCACAAATCCGTTTGCGACGTTGCGTTTGTTTAGTTTCTATAATATCCAGAGGCGCAGGCTGCGGGCTGGCAGCTTGCAATCCCCTGATTATTATCACGATTTGGTGTCACCGGGTTTCGTGCCTCTTTTTTTTTACTTTTCCGGTAAGTTTGGCTCGGCATAATAAGAAGGAGAATTCTTCTTTAGTTCCGGATTGTTTTTCCTAATACGGTACTGCGTACGATATTAACTTCCTTAGGAGCATCAATCATAATACGCAAATGATGATTACTTCCGCCTAAAAAACAATTTTGATATCATCGCCAAGCATTAAGTATTCTTCTGTACTAAGTGATAATCGAAGCATTTTTTAGACCTCCTGTCTTGCATTGATACAACATTTGTTGGTAAATGTTGCATTTTCTCTCTGACACTATATATATCGGCTGTTTTCTTTTTTTCCTTAACCCCCTTTTTTTTAACTTTTTAAATTTTTTCTAAAGAACATTTTTTCATATACTTCGTCTTTGTCTAACTGCTCAATCCCTAAGTAACGCTTTGTGATTTCATAGGAAGAATGATTGTAAATACTCATAAGCAATGCGGGTGGCGTTCCATTTTTTCCAAGCATAATAGCCAAAAGTTTTTTCGTAATGAATGGCAGCTGACAGGTTCTTTCATGCCACATTTCTGTGCTGCCTTTTGAATAATCCGAAATGCTTGTGAGCGTGTAGTGGTTCATCTTTAACCTTTTTTGACTAGAAAAAATATAATGTTCGGAATCAATGGTTTCTATTGTTTTCGATAATAATCCAGTGCTTCCTTTGTTGCACGGTTCAATGCCAACACATTTTTCTTTCCTGTTTTTCTCAGTCACAATGATGTGCTCCAAATAGCCGGTAGAGTTACATACATCTTTCCATTTTAATTTTAAAATGTCGCTAATCCGTAATGCCGAGTTGAGTCCAAAAACAATCAGTGCATAATTTCTTGGCTTGTTTTCCTCCTTTTTTTGTAATAATTTCTAAAATTTTCAGAGTTTTTTTGTTCCGTTTCGGTTGTGTCGTTCCCATACTAACCTCCTTCTCCCTTCCTTATTTGGATTACTTAAAAATAATCCTTGCTGTCAATGCAACATTTTACCAACAAATGTTGCATTCTTTTTTGTTAGGAAGAGTTTTTTCTTTATTATGACCATTTTTTTCTTCTTTTTAGTGACAAATTCATTAAATTTTCGTATACTATAGTGAGATTATTGACGAATGGAAAATGAAAATCAGGTGATAGATATGAAAAAAGAAATTCAAATTCGAAAAATGAAAAAATCAGACCTCCCACAGTTGCAGGAAATGTACCGGGATTTGATTCCGGAAGGAGTTTCGATGGAAGTATTAGAGAACAATTATTATCGTACAGTCGACAGACCGGAGTATTTTCTTGCAGTGGCAGCGGATGGTGATAAGGTGTTTGGCAGTACGATGGGAATTGTGTGCATTGCATTGGATGCTCCATTCCTTGTTGTAGAGAATGTGATTGTTTCCGGTGAATGCAGAGGGCAGGGCGTTGGCAGAAAAAATATTTGAGGCATTGGATGAATTTGCACTTAAAAAATCAGTGTGAATATGCACTTTTGGTTTCTTCCGGTTCCGAAAGGGGCACACCGGTTTTATGAGGCGGTTGGCTATACAGATGATGTACGAGGGTTTCGAAAATATTATTAGATATTAGAAAAATTATAATCAGTTAAATATTTTGCTTGACAGAATATAAAAAATTTGATAAAGTTGCAAATGACATAAAAATAAGTGTTTGTGTGGACGGAGGATTTGATACTTCATGATAGATTTTCATACACACATACTGCCGGGCATGGATGATGGAAGCCAGGCTACACATGAGTCTCTTCAGATGTTGACGCTGGAGAGTGAGCAGGGTGCGCATGAGATATTGTTGACTCCCCATTTTTATGCCCATTTTGACAAAATTTCGTCTTTTTTAGAGCGGAGAGAGCACTCTTTTTCGGAAATTAACGAAAGCACTGAATGAGCATGATATGGGGACTCCCCTTTCTTTACGGAAGGGCGCGGAAGTTTATTATTTTCCGGGAATTGGGGATGCGAAGCAAATTCGCGAACTCACGATTGAAGGAACCGATATTTTGCTCCTTGAGATGCCATTTGCTCAGTGGACGGATGAGATTTATGTGGATGTCAAAAAATTAATTGAGAAACAAAAGCTGACAATCTTACTAGCTCATGTCGAGCGATATGATTCATTTCAAAAAAAAAGCAGAAAAATCTGGAATCAAATTTTTAAACTTCCTTTATACGCTCAGATTAATACGGGCGGAATCGACAGACATAAAAAGCGTTTTATCAAAAAATTCTTAAAACTTCAGGTGCCGTTGGTGCTGGGAAGTGACTGTCACAACATGAAAACACGTTTGCCAAATTTAAAACAGGGACGTGACAGTTTAAGAGACATCTTTGGGGAGACATTATTAGCAGCAATTGATAAGACGGAGGAAAGGTTGCTGAAATAATATGCGTAGGAAAGAGCGAAGAAAGATGCTTATTCTTTTGTCGCGCTTATATTGGCGATGATAGCATTTGAATTGGGCTCAAAATTTTTGAAAATCATATGCCGGAACCGGTAATTTCGGAAGATGGTTTTTTGATGGATGAGCAGTCGGAAGAGTTGGCTGCTTTGGGGAGTTTGAAACTGAATGGGAATATTTATTCTTATTATCACGATTTTGAAACATATTTAATTATGGGGACAGATAAAAACAGGTGCTGACAGTAAAGTATACCAAGGAAGTATGAGTGATTTTTTAATGCTTGTTATTGTGGATAAAACAGACAACAATTATTCTTTTTTTGCCGATTAACAGAGATACGATGTCGGAAGTACGATTGATACAGGATGATGGTACCGGCGCGGCAACAGCGGAACTGCAATTGTGTACAGCACATTGGTATGGGGGAAATGCCGGGCAAAGTTGTGCTAACACAGTGGAGAGCATATCCAAACTTTTCGGCGGACTTAAAATTGATGGTTATTATGCAATTCCAATGGAGGAAATTCCAAAATTAAATCATTCGGTTGGCGGAGTGACGGTTACGTTATTAGAGGACTTTCAAGATATTGACCGCCAAATGAAAAAAGGGTGAAACGCTTGCTTTGTCAGACGAGCAGGCATATCACTATATTCATTCATGATCGCTATGGTGGGGAGATGAAAAAATACATCTCGTATGAAACGCCAGCAGCAGTATATGGAGGCTTTTTTTACAAAGGCAAAGGAAAAAGGCTAAAAGCGATAAGGCTTATGTCAGTCAATTGTTCCGGAAATTCGAACAGACGGCCACGACAAATCTGACAGCTAAAAAATTTCCGGCCTTACAAACCGGCTGATAAAAGGACACACAAAAGGATTTTTTGAAATACAGGGTACGAGTAAAATCGGGAAAGCCCTTTGGGGATGGAATTGATCATGCTGAATTTTATCCTGACAAAAAATCAATTATTGATGTCATGACAAAAATATATGGGTTAAAGAAGAGGGAATGAAATGGAGACAAAGGAAAAAACAGAAATCGTTCAGGTAAAGAAGAATGAGGAAGAAATGGAAATTGATTTATTTGAACTTATGCTTTACTACAAAAGCAGACTGGTGTTTGTAATTGGAGGATTTTTTAATTGGTGCCATATTGATGGCGCTGGTGACAATTTATCTGGTTGCACCAAAGTATACGGCAACAGCAAAGTTATATATGGTTTCATCCTCGAGTGATTCCATTGTAAACTTATCGGATTTGGATTTGGGAACTTCCTATCTTCGGATTATGAAGAGCTGCTTCGTGTTCGTCCGATTTTTGGAAGAAGTGATAAAGAAAGAGAAAACTTCCCTATACTTATGAGCAGCTGCTTAATATGCTGACGATATCGACGGTTCCGATACACGAATTCTTTCGATTTCGGCAGAGAGTAGAAAGCCGGATGAGGCAAAACGCATTGTAAATCGTTTGGCGACACTTGCTGTTACAGAACTCCTAAATTAATGGATACGTCGAAGCCAAACATTGCAGAAAATGCTATTATGCCGAAAAAAAAGTTCGCCAAGTTGTTTAAAATACGATGCTTGGTGCAATTGTTGGTTTGGTGATTGTACTCGCTGTATTGACATTCTTCTTTATGACGGATGATACGATGAAATCTGCAGAGGATGTTGAGAAAAATTTGGTATTATGCCGCTTGGTCATCCCGGAGGGCGATGTTGCTTCGATTTCGGATGAGCGCCGAAAAGAGATACATAAAAAATAAGAAAAAAGCGGAAGGAAGGAGAGAAAAAGAAATGAAATCAATCAAAATAAACAATATGCCTGGACCTTCCGTATGCGATGGAAGAGACGGTAAACCGTTTGCGGATTAACATCAGTTTTTCTTGGAACAAAAAATCAAAGAAAAATAATGATTATCAGTACCGAGCCGAATGAGGGTAAAAGTTTTGTTGCCATGCAGCTTTGGGAAGCAGATTGCGGAAGCAGGCACGCCGTCCATTCTTTTTAGATGCGGATATGCGTAAGTCGGTTATGGCTGATAAATACGAAATTGTATCTGAAAAAAGGAAGAGATAAAAGGTTTGTCCCATTATCTTTCAAGTGATTACCCGATTGAGGAGGCAATTTTCCATACCCAATGGGAAAATGGAGATATTTTTACCCAACATTGATAATGTTATTAACCCGTCGATGTTATTGGAGAGTAATCGCTTTTTGAAGAAATGTTAGCTTATATGGAAGAAAAATACCGATATGTGTTTATTGATTCTCCACCGCTTAGTCTGGTTTCTGATGGTGAGAATTGGAAATCTCTGCGATGGTGCCATCCTGGTTGTGCGTGGGGGTGTGACATCAAAGCATTTGGTGAAGAATTCGATTCGCCAGTTAGAGAGGGCGGGCTGCCCGCTGTTAGAATTGTCCTAAAACCGTGGAAGGGCAAAAATCCGGTTATTATTCCAAACGCTATGGAAGTAAGTATTATGGCGGCAAATATTATAAATGATGCTTACTACTATGGAAATCATTAGCGAGTATCCGAAAAGCTTATTTTGGTTTTTCGGTTCTCATAGAATCTTTTTAGAAAGGAGGATAGAAAAATGGTAAAGGCAATGAAAAAAGTACTTGTATGCGCTATGGCAGCAGCTTTACATTAGGCTCCGCTGCATCTGCATCTGCTGTACAGAGCCCGACAACTTCTGTTACACCTGTAACAAAAGAGCAATGAAGGCTTCTAATGGTACAACAGTAAACGTAAACAAAACGGTACTGCTGCTGTTAAAGCTGTAAAGCGACTAAGAGCAAAAAGTGTTACTGTTTCTGCTACAGTTAAGGTAAATGGCGTTACATACAAGGTAACAACTGTAAATGCTAAAAGCGTTTGCAAAGCAACAAAAAGCAACCAAGATTACACTTCCTGCTTCGATTAAAACAATCAACAAGAGTGCATTCACAGGTGCTAAGAAAGTGAAGACAATTGTCCTTAAGGGCAAAAAAGTCAATCACAGTTAAGAAAGGTGCTTTTAAGGGGTGTTAACACAAAGAAAGTAACGATTAAAGTTAACAAAAAATGTCCAAGAAAGAGTTCAAGAAACTTAAGAAAGCTTTTGAAAAAGGCCGGATTCAAGGGCAAAGTGGTAAAAGCCTAAAAAGCGTTATGGGAGAGGATTTTTCCTCTTCCATAAGCCTTTTGTAATTGGCCGGGATTACCGTAATTAAAAAGTGATAGGAGGATGGGCATGTACCGTAGAAGAATGCAGGATGGTTGAAGCATTTTAGATTTTATGCTCCAAGAGTTACTCTGCTTTCAAATTGCGTTTCATATTGCATGTTTTATACGACATGGCTGGAGCATTCCGTATGCTGTTGTTTTATATCGTAATACAGCGGTAGTGGTGTTGCTTCTGCAAATCTTTTTGTCATTATTAGTTTAAATATATTTAAAGATGTATTGTGGCGTGGCTATTATAATGAATTTAAAAGTACGGTAAAAAACCGTATTATATGTCATGCTGCTTCTTGTGCTTTATCTGTTTTTGATTCAGCAGGGGGCAAACTTCTCCCGTTTTGTGCTGATAGGAACGGCAGGGTATTATCTGATTTTGGCGTATATGCTGCGATGTGTCAGAAAATACTTTTTACGTCACAGCAGCCGCGAAAAGCAGGGGCCTAAGTCTTTAGTACTGATGACAACAAGAGATCATGCAAAAAAATGTTTTGAAACGTATTCAGAATAAAAATGTAGGAGAATTTACTGTTACAGGTATTATTTACCTTGATTGTGAGCCGAAAAAGGATGCCAGAATTGGTGGAGTTCCGGTTGTAGCCGGTATGTCCGGTGCGGTTGAGTATATTTGCCGCGACTGGGTAGATGAGGTCTTTTTTGCAATTCCTCAGATGGATGACAAATATCGTGACATTCTTTATGCTATAGCAGATATGAGTATCGTTGTTCATATTTGTGTTGGTTCGCAGTATGATTTTCCGATGCAGAAGCGGGATTGTGGAAAAATTTGGTGAATTTACTGTGGTGACTATGACACCATCGATATTAAATCTTCGGGAAGCGTTTGCCAAACGTCTCATGGATATTGTTGGTGGTTTTGTCGGTTGTCTTTTAACCGGAATTTTTACGGTTATTTTGGCACCATTTATATGGATTAAATCACCGGGACCAATCTTTTTTTCACAGATGCGTGTTGGAAGAAATGGCAAACTTTTTAAGATGTATAAGTTTCGCAGTATGTATCCGGATGCCGAAGAGCGCAAACAAGAGTTGTTAGCGATGAATGAGGTGGAAGACGGATACATGTTTAAAATTGAAAATGATCCTCGTATCATCGGCAGCGAAAAAAGGCGCAGGAAAAGGAATTGGTAATTTCATAAGAAAGACATCCCTTGATGAATTTCCGCAATTTTTTAATGTGCTGAAAGGTGATATATGAGTTTAGTGGGCACTCGCCCCCCCGACTCTGGATGAGTGGGAAAAATATGAACCGCATCATAGAGGCCGCATGTCAATTCGTCCGGGGATAACCGGAATGTGGCAGGTAAGTGGGCGAAGTGATGTGATGGATTTTGAAGAGGTTGTTGCTCTTGACAGAGATTATATCTCGAGATGGAGTATCGGGCTTGATATCAAGATTCTATTGAAAACGGTTGTCTCTGTGGTGAAAGGCCAGGGGGCAAGATAAAAAGATAGTTTAAATTTATGTGCAGGTGGTGAGGCAGGATATGTGGTATGTGATTCAAGTAATGTCCGGGGAAGAGCACGAAAAGGAGCAGCTTTTCAAAAAAGCTGATTCTAAATAGAGATGGCAGAACTTACGACAAAATTTTTGTCCCGATGTACGTCAGAAAAAAACGATATCAGGGAAAATGGCACGAGGAGCAAAAAGGTTTTGTTCCCCGGTTATATTTTTGTTGATACAAGTGACATCGAATTGTTCTGCCAATACTTGGCGAAAGTACCGGGATTTAAAAAGGTGCTTCGCGACGCGGATGAGATTGCACCAATTACGGAAGAGGAGAAAGCCTACCTTCTTTTCCATGATGGACGAGCACTATATCGTTCAAATATCAGTTGGTTATCTTATCGGTGACAAAAATATGTATTACGGAAGGGGCCTTAAAAAATTATCAGGCTCCATTTACCGAATTGACAGACACCGGCGCACGGCGCAGCTAATGGTAAATCTTTTGGCCGCCAAACGAAGGTGGAAGTTGGGCTTGAGGTGATTCAGAAATACTCCGAATATGCTTCTGTTGTCTCCGGAGTATTTGCCGGGAGCCGCTGCCGCATTCTGGAAAACCACAAGAAAGAGAAAAACAGTGAAAGCAAGTGTGGATGTGCTCGGAACACCAGCCACAGTTGTCTTTCGCTATGAGGAATTGAAGTTTTTAAGCAAGTCTGAAGTGTAATCGTCGCTTTGCCGCGTTGCAGGACAGATGGAACACACCGTGTAGTCAACTTCTGCGGGAGCAGAGGGTGGCGGAGCACGGTGTTTTTTTTTTGAATGGAATGGAAAAATGGTTGAGGATGAGAAAATGGAACAGGTGAATGAAGTGCAGCATGTGTACTTGGTTGGTGCGAAGAGTCTTGGTGCCTATGGTGGATATGAGACGTTTGTATACAAGCTTACAGAATACCATCAAAATAAAAAGGAATATCAAATATCATGTTGTTTGCAAAGCTAATGGCGATGGATGCATGGATGAAAAAACAAATATGAGGGCGTAACAAGAATTAACGATCATGAGTTTGAGCTGCATAACGCTCATTGCTTTAAAATTAACGTTCCGCAGATTGGACCTGCACAGGCGATATATTATGATGTTGCTGCATTGCGGACTTGTTGTAAACATATCAAAAGAATCATATTTCTCATCCGATTATATATAATGGCTTGTCGTATAGGACCTTTTGCAAGACATTTTTATAAAAAATTCATAAGCTGGGCGGAACGTTGTATTTAAATCCGGATGGTCATGAATGGCTGAGGGCTAAGTGGCCTACACCGATTCGGAAATATTGGAAGATTTCGGAGCAGATGATGGTAAAATATTGTGACCTTGCTATTTGTGATTCTGTAAATATAGAGAAATACATCCATGAATGCTATGACAACAAAGGGATAAAAAGAGAAGTCCGAAAACCACATTTATTGCATATGGTGCTGATTTGACACTTAGTAAATTGGCTGACGATGACGACAAGTTAGTGAACTGGTATAAGGAAAAAGGATTGACGAAAAAGAATTATTACTTGGTTGTTGGTCGTTTTGTGCCGGAAAACTCCTTTGAAGTCATGATTCGGGAATTTATGAAGAGTAACAGTCAGAAAGACTTTGCACTGATTACAAATGTGAATGACAAATTCTTGAATGAATTAGAAGAAAATTACATTTCAAGAGTGACAAGAGAATCAAGTTTGTTGGCACGGTTTATAATCAGGAACTTCTAAAAAAATTCGGGAAAACGCATATGCGTATTTCCATGGTCACACAGTTGGTGGCACCAACCCTTCGTTAATCGAAGCTCTTGGCAGTACAGATTTGAATCTTTTGGTTGATGTCGGTTTTAACAGGGAGGTTGCAGAAAAATTGTGCGTTATACTGGAGTCGTGATGACGGAGAACTGGCTAGTCTGATTGATAAAGCAGATTTTATGAGTGCAGATGAAATCACAGAGATGGGGGTGAGAGCCAGGAAAACGCGTAGCTGAAGAGTACACCTGGGATAAAATCTGTGGGCTGTATGAAGATGTGTTTGTGGGGGAAATAAGTAATGATTGACCATTAATAAAGAGTGACAAAGATTAATTGAATTAAGGTGAAAAGCATGAAACAACATTTGTCGATTGAAGAAACAGGAATAAAGGGATTGTGCATTATAAATCCGGCATCATATAGACATGATGAAGATTTAATTCTGGAAACGTATAACAGTCATGAAATGTTAAAAAAATGGATTGAATATGATCTTTGTTCAAGAAAATCAATCGATGAGTGGTAAAGGCGTTCTTAGAGGCTTGCATGTTCAAAAAGAATTTTCCGCAAGGGAAACTGGTGAGAGTTGTAAGAGGGGCAATATACGATGTTGCTGTAGACACAAGAATTGATTCTCCGACATATGGAGATTGGTGTGGTGTTCATCTTTCATCGGATAATAGAAAGCAGTTTTATATACCAGAAGGCTTTGCACATGGGTTTTTATGTGACTTCGGAAATTGCAGTCGTTTGTTTTAAGGTTTCAAACTACTGGCATCCAAATGATGAAATCGGAATTCCATGGGATGATTCAGAGTTAAATATAAATTGGCCTATAAAAGAAAATGAGATGCCAATTGTTGCAGATAAAGACTTACATTATGATTCCTTTTTTCTCTGCTAAAAGAAAAATTAATCAAAAGAGGGGATAGAGATATGAAGATATTATTAATACATAAGTTCCATTATATGCTTGGTGGAACAGAAACATTTCATTATAATTTGGCAGAGGCTTTAACTGCAGCAGGTCATGAAATTATTTTCTTTTCTATGTATGACGAAAGAAATATACCTTGTGCACAAGATAAGTATTTTGTCTCTAATGTAGATTATAATGATTCCAATTTGAGCACATTAAAAAAAAATCAAAATGGGAATCAAATTAATATATTCTTTTGAAGCTAAACATAATATTGAAAAATTGATTCAAGATGAAAAACCGGACATTGCCCATATCGGATTGTTACATCGCCAAATTACATTTTCGGTTGTTGATGTTTTGAAAAAATATAATATTCCTGTTGTAATGCATTTGCATGAATTGACGGCAGTGTGCCCTTGTTATACTATGCTACGACAAGATGGAACTATATGCAGTGATTGTGCAACAAAAGGATATTGAATTGTGTGAAAAATAAATGTATGAAAGGTTCTCTTACTAAGAGCATGTTGGCATATGCGGAAGCTCAATTCCTTAAATGTGGACATTATTATGATAAAATTGACTTATATATTGCTGAATGTAATTTTTATAAAAATTTAGTACAGAGGGCTCAGTTTACTCATTCGCAATAATCAAGATGAATAATTTTTTGCCGATACATCAAGAGTACAAAGCCTATTATGACCAGGATAACTATATTCTGTATTTTGGAAGATATGCAAGAGAAAAGGTGTTTTGACGATTCTGAAGGCCTATGCCAAGATACATTGTTCTGAAAAATTAGTGCTGGTTGGTAAAGGCTCAGAAGAAGATAAAATAAAAGATTATGTTAAGGAGCATAACCTCGAAAAGAGCGTGTTCAGATAAATGGTGCAATTTTCGGAGAAGAAATGGAGCATATAATCGAACGCGCCAAGGTTGTTTTTGTACCGTCTGAGTGGTACGAGAATGGGGCGTTTGTTGCACTGCAGGCTTTAGCTAAAGGAAAGATTGTTGTCGCAAGTGATATTGCAGGCCTTTCAGAAATTGTGCAAGATGGTGAGACTGGCTATTTGGCTGAACCGGGAAATCCTGATAGTTTTGCTGTAGCAATTCAGAAGGCGTTAGGACAGAAAAATGAGTGCGGTGGATGACGCAAGAAAGAGTTGCAGCTGCGATCGGGATTCCTTATTATGTCATGAATTTTAAGGATGAGTTCCAAAAAAGAGCGTGATCGAATATTTTACAAAAAGAATATCTTGCCGGAAGAACACCAAACCCCTGTATTGCATGCAACCGTTATGTGAAATGGGAGGCACTGCTTCAGAGAAGCCTTTCTATCGGGGCTGATTACATTGCCACAGGACATTATGCAAGGATAGAACATCTTCCAAATGGAAGGTATGCGATCCGCCGTTCGGCTACAATGGAAAAAGATCAGACGTATGCACTGTATAATCTGACCCAGGAACAACTGGCACGTACTCTGATGCCTGTAGGAGAATATTCCAAAGACAGGATCCGGGAAATGGCGGATGAGATCGGACTTCTGGTTGCACATAAGCCGGACAGTCAGGATATCTGCTTTGTACCGGATGGTGATTACGCTTCGTTTATTGAAAACACAACAGATCAGGTATTGCCGACCGGTAATTTTGTTACCCCGGAGGGAAAGGTTCTTGGAAAGCATAATGGGATCATCCATTATACGGTGGGGCAGCGGAAAGGGCTTGATTGGCTTTGGGATACCCGGCATTCGTCCTTGAAATCCGTCCTGAAACCAACGAAGTTGTGATCGGAACTTACGAGGAATCCCTGACTTATACAGTGCGTGCAAATGAACTGAATTTTATGAGTGTGGAGCAGATCACAGAGCCGGTACGTATCTTTGCAAAGATCCGCTATAACCATAAAGGAGCATGGTGTACTGTGGAACGGACGGGAGAAGATGAAATCGTCTGTACGATTTTGACGAGCCGATCCGTGCAGCAACACCGGGGCAGGCAGTGGTATTATATGACGGAGAATATGTACTTGGAGGCGGAACAATATTATGATAAAAAAGTGACTGCCACATGCATACGTTTTTCGGCTGACAGTGAAGCAACGGTTACTTCCATGCTGGATGCAGCGGTTTGAAAAAGGACTGGAAGGAGTCTGTATCACAGATCATATGGATCTGGACTTTCCGGAGACCCAGGATTTTCCGGCAAATGCATTTCAATTTGACCTGGATGAGTATTTTGGACAGCTTAACCGTCTGAAGGAACAATATAAAGGAAAACTGGATCTGAGGATCGGAGGGAGATTGGGCTTCAGAAGCATCTTGGAGAAGCGTATCACCGACTGACAGAAGCATATCCCTTTGATTTTGTAATTGGATCTGTTCATCTGGTTGGTGGACAGGATCCTTATTATCGTAAAATCTTTGAAGGAAGAACGGATGAAGAAGTCTACCGGATGGCTTTCCGGAAATACTGGAGAATGTGGAGGCAGTGAAAGATTTTGATGCACTGGGACATCTGGATTATGTGGTCCGTTATGGAATCCATCAGGCAGCGGAATATTCTTATAGAAAATTTTCGGATGAGATTGATGCGGTCCTGAAAAAACTGATCGCAGAGGAAAAGGACTGGAAATGAACCTGGCGGGTATAAAATACGGACTTGGATTCCCAATCCCCACCCGGATGTACTGAAACGTTACCGGGAGCTTGGTGGGGGTGGTACGATCGGGGCGGATGCCCATGAACCTGCCCATGTTAGCTTTTTCATGAATTTGAAAAGGCAAGCAGGAAATACTCTCCGGGAATGTGGCTTTGAATTATTATGCAGAAATTCGCCGGACGCAAACACAACATTTCAAAGGATTGTTCCATGAGGTGTATTTAAATGGATTTTAGTACTTGAATTTTTTGTTTAACTTGTTTAGTACAATTAACCCTAGTTGATGATTCCAACTAACAATGTCGCTTTGTAAAGAGTTTATCGCCATGGCTGAAACAGTCATAACTTTTAGGAGGAATTAATCATAAAA
>VOFC01003779.1_pt1 | contig 26539 bp, 26 predicted proteins | sample 5384161 | NCBI WGS metagenome assembly VOFC01 (sample SAMN12384722, study PRJNA508395) | human gut metagenome | isolation source: healthy gut B | host: Homo sapiens | reverse complement strand
TTTCCAGGGGACTGGCTCCCATTGTCTCTCCATAAAACTCCCCATTAGAAACGTATTTTCCCTCCTGCGTCAAACGATGCAAAACAATGGCTTTCGAACAAATACCCCGGCAAGGACACGGTCAATAAGCCCCCGTTATGCCCCTTGCGTCCCCGGGACAAACGCAGGAAACCAGTAACAGTGAAATAACCTGTCCGTCTTACGGGCTCATGCGACTCCCCGTCCGGCACGGGTCGAACGTATCGGGATAAAAACTTCCGGTCCGAGGGAGTTTTTTTGGCCGTTTGCGGGGAAAAGGGTATATTTGCAGTGTTTCGCAAACGAAATAATCAAACCATGTTGCTGAGTGTGATTGAAACGGCGGAGACCTTGGGATGCTCCGCCCAATATGTGAGGAAACTTTTAAGGGAAGGCCGCCTCGCCGGCCAAAAAATAGGGGACTCATGGATTATAAACGACGATACTTTGGAATCTTTCGACAGGAAGGATCTGCGGATGAAAAAAAATGACGTTCCGGATCGGAAATCCAAGAAAGCGCCAAAACAGGACGCACTGAATTGCCTCTCCTTTTTCTCCGGGGCGATGGGGCTGGACATCGGACTGGAGCAGGAGGGCATCAACATATTACTGGCCTGCGAAACGGATAACGCATGCCGCCGGACGATCGTCGCCAACGAACCCGGCATCGGCCTGATCGGAGATATAAGGGACTACACGGCCGGGGAGATCCTGGAATACGCCAACCTCAAAGAAAACGGGCAGGTCGACATCATCGTCGGCGGGCCGCCCTGCCAGGCATTCAGCACGGCCGGGAAAAGGCTCGGCTTCCAGGACGAGCGGGGCAATGTCTTTCTGAAATACATAGAAGTCATCCGGGAGATACAACCGCAGTACGCCGTAATAGAAAACGTAAGAGGGTTGTTTTCGTCCGCACTTTCGATAGACATCGACGATGAAATTACCCGCAGCTACGACATCAATTGGGCAAAGACACCGGGGTCGACACTCTTTTTATATAAAAAGAAACTGGAAGCCGCAGGCTACAACGTAACTTTCAACCTTTACAATTCGGCCAATTTCGGCTCCCCGCAAATCAGGGAGAGGGTCGTCATAACATGCACCAAATCCCCGAACCCGGTTCCGTACCTCCGTCCCACCCATTCGAACGAAGAGGTATTCGGGCTTGAAAGGTGGAGGACTTTCAGGGATGCAGTAGCCGGATTGGATCCGGCCCGATGCGACCACATCGACTTTTCCGAGAAGCGGCTGAAGTACATTAAGATGCTGAAACCGGGGGAAAACTGGCGGAATCTGCCCAAAGAACTCCAGCCGGAAGCCATGGGAAACTCCTACCATCTGGGCGGTGGGAAAACGGGCTTTTACCGAAGGCTGGACTGGGATTCGCCGTCCCCCACGGTAGTCACCCATCCCGCCATGCCCGCAACGGAACTGGCGCACCCGACGGAAAACAGGCCCCTGTCCATACAAGAATACAAAAGGATTCAGGAATTTCCCGACGATTGGGTGATCGAAGGCAGTTTGCTGGACAAATACAAGCAAATCGGCAATGCGGTTCCCGTCGGGCTGGGCAGGGCAATCGGCAGGACAATCGCCGCCCACCGCCAGGGAGTCGAAACGGCGGCACCGGAAGGCTTTCCTTATTCCCGCTACAAGGGCACATCGGATCATGAATTCGAAACCGGAATTTTATCGGGAAAACGAAAAAAAACATCGTCCCAGTTGACGATCGAATTCGATTAATCCGTAATTTTAAAACAAAAAGCCATGACGGATGCATACAGATTCGACGAATCGAGTACGGAACAGGCAATCGCCTATGCCAAAATATACGCCGGGGAAAATTATTCCCCCGCCATGGAGACCGTCCTGAAAGTCGCCTTCAGCGAAAAACGCAACTTGCCGACGTTCCGCCTGAAGAGTTCGGACACCATACTTCTATCCGGCTACATGAAAAAGTGGGTGGGAGCATACCTGGCCGGATATAACAACAGGCCCTCGGTCAGAACCGGGAATTGCTCCGGGACACATCCGGATCCGATGGCAAAAACGATCCTCAGAGCCAGGATATCCGGGCTCGAGGATAATCTGGCCGATAAAATAGTGGCCAGGCACTCCCTGCTGATGACGATCGAAAACAATATCGGCGAGTTGCTCGAAGAGTACCTGTCCGTAAAATTATCTCCCTGGGATGGTATTGCTGCTGGGGGAGTACGATCGACGCGGTAGACTTTTGCAAGGCGGACGGCTCGCTGCTGCAGATAAAGACAAGCGACAATTCCGAAAACAGTTCCAGCAGCAGGGTCAGGCAGGGCACTCCCATCGGAAAATGGTTCCGCAGGTTCTCGAGGCGTCCGGGAGTATATAACTGGGAGTCGCTCAACAGGATGCTGGGACGGCCGGGATATGTGTCCGAGTCAGACTTCCGGGCCTTCGCGGAAAAGACCATAGCGGCAAACCCGGCCTGCATATATATAGCCGCCAACCACCTGTTGAACAGGCCCTGAGATATACCGTCCCGCAGGTGGATGCACCCAAAAATTACCCGGAGCGCTTGCCCGGGTAATTTTCATTCCGGATCGCGGGGGCGGGCTATTTCCCCAGCCGGTAAGCGGTGGGGGTCATGCCCGTATGGTTCTTGAAGTATTTCCCGAAAAACGACTGGTTGGGGAAATTCAGGTAGTAGAGATCTCCTGGATGCTCATCGTGGAGTATTTCAGCAGGTTTTTGGCTTCGAGCACCACATAGTCGTCGATCCACTGCACGGCCGTGCGCCCGCTGGTCTTGCGGATGATCGTCGTGAGGTATTTGGGCGTCAGGTTCAGCTGGCCGGCATAGAAACCGACCGAACGCTGCTGCATGTAATGCCTGGCCAGCACCCCCATGAACTGGTTGAAATACTCCTCGTTGCGGCTGCGCGAAGAGGCGTCCGACGCCCCGTCTCGACATGCCGGGCGATGATCCGGCAGACCTTGTAGGCCAGTGTCCGGATCATCGAACGTATGATCTCGGCGGAGTAGGGGTCGTTGCGCTGCCGTGCCCCCTCGATGCGGATCCCGTCCAGCGAACGCATGACCCCGTCCCACTCCTCGCCGTCGAGCGGCAGGCTGGGATGCTTCTCGACCTGCAGGAAAAGCTGTGTCAGCAATTTGAGGTCGATATTGATCCGTTGGATGAATTCCTCCTCGCAGAGAATGGCGTGCACGCTGGCGTCCTCCACCGACTCGACCTGCAGGATGCTGCCGGGCAGGTGCACGAAAAGCGTCCTCTCGCCAATCGTGTGGCGCGTCACGCCCGAAGTGGAAACAATCGAACCTTTAGAACAAAAAATGATCGCAAAGGCATCGAGACGTGTCGGATACCGGAACAGGTCGATGTTGAATTCATCCTTCACATTGACACGCGAAGCGATCAGGCATCCATCGTAATAGAGGTCTTCCGGCCTGCGGCCGCAGATGTCGAGCAATGTGGCGAGCGAGAAGCTCTGAATCTCCTTTTTTGTTCATTTTACCGATAATTATGCGGACAAATATACGCAAATCCCGGGAGCTTTTCACTGAATAGTACAAAATCGAACCAATCGACGAATTCATCCGACACGATGGTCTTTTCTTACGGCCGCTAAAACGGCAACTTTGCATCGAAAAATACGGAACTGATGAAACAAACGACTTTTTGCGCAATACTGCTGTTAGCGACAGGTTGCACTTCACCGAAAAAGGCCCATACGGCCGATCCGCTGCGGGTGGGCACCATCGTCGTCACCCCGTCGTCGGACATCGACGCCGCGCTCTACGTCGGCACGATCGAGGAGGAGACCTCGGCCGCCCTGAGCTTCCCCGTCGCCGGAACCCTCGCGCGCACCTACGCGGACGAAGGGCAGCGCGTGCAGCAGGGACAGTTGCTGGCCGAGCTCGACCCGACGTCGGCCCGGCAGACCTTCGATGCCGCGCAGGCGGCGCTCGACCAGGCGAAAGATGCCTGCGCGCGCCTCAAACAGCTTTACGACGCCGAAAGCCTGCCCGAGATCAAGTGGGTCGAGGCACAGACCCGACTGCGCCAGGCCGAGTCGGCATACGGCATCGCCCGCAAAAACCTCGACGACTGCAAGTTGTACGCGCCCTTCACGGGCGTCATCGGCAAACGGCAGGCCGCAGCGGGGGAGACGGTTCTGCCGGGCGTCCCGGCCATGACCCTGCTGCGGATCGGGATGGTGAAAGTCCGCTTCCCGGTACCCGAGCAGGAGATCGCACGCCTGGGCACGGACAGCCGGCTGCGGATAACCGTCGCGGCACTCGGCGACCGTGCTTTCCCGGCCGGGAAGATCGAAAAGGGTGCCGTGGCAAACCCCGCCACACACACCTATGACGTACGCGCCACGCTGTCCAACGCCGACGGCGAGTTGCTCCCGGGCATGGTATGCCGCGTGGAGGCATCGCCGGCAGGGGCGGCCGAAGAGATCGCGCTGCCGGTACGCGCCGTGCAGCAGGCCGGCGACGGAAGCCGCTTCGTATGGAAAGTGAGCGGGGATTCGGTCGTCCGCACGGCTGTCGCCACGGGACGCCTGGTGAACAACGCCGTCACGATCACCGCAGGAATACAAGCGGGCGACCGCATCGTGACCGACGGGATGCAGAAAATCGGCCAGGGAAGTAAAGTCATAGCGGAATGAAAAGCAATATAATATCGTGGTCGATGCGCAATTTCCGCATCACCTTTCTCATCGTGGGCTGCCTGTTCGCCTTCGGTATTTACGGGCTGGTGCATATTCCCAAGCAGGAGTTCCCGGAATATACGATCCGTCAGGGCGTCGTGGTGGGCGTCTATCCGGGCGCCACGAGCGAAGAGGTCGAGGAGCAGCTGGCCAAGCCGCTCGAACAGTTCCTGATGACTTACAAGGAGGTCAAACGGTCGAAGACCACCTCCACGTCGCAGAACGGCATGTGCTACGTGATGGTCGAACTCGAAGACCACGTGAACGACAAGGACGAAGTGTGGTCAAAGATCAAGCACGGCCTGGCGGCATTCAAGTCGCAGTTGCCGCCGGGCGTTGCGGCCGTGGTCACCAACGACGACTTCGGCGACACCTCGGCCCTGCTGATCACCCTCGAATCGGACACGCGGTCGTACCGCGAGCTGAAAGGCTACATGGACGACCTGAGCGACCGCCTGCGCCGCATCGAGTCGGTCTCGAACCTGCGCCCGTACGGTGTGCAGCAGGAGCAAATCTCGATCTACGCCGACCATGAACGGCTGGCGGCCTACGGCATCGGCGAAAAAGTCCTCTCGGCCGCGCTCGCCTCGCAGGGGCTGACCCCGATGGGCGGGTCGGTCAGCAACGCCGAGACCGAAACGCCCATCCACATCGCGCCGTCGCTGGCCGGCGAGCGGGAGGTCGCCGAGCAGATCATCTGGAGCGACCCACAGGGGAATGTGCTGCGCGTGAAGGACGTGGCGCGCGTCGTACGCGAATACGACGACCCGGACAGCTACATCCGCAACAACGGCCATCGCTGCGTCATGCTGTCGATGGAGATGAAGGCGGGCTTCAACATCGTGCAATACGGCCGTGACGTGGACGAAGTGCTGCACGAATTCATTGCGGCCGATCTCCCCCGCGGACGTCGAGGTGCAGCGCATCGCCGACCAGGCCAAGGTCGTGGGCGACTCGGTGCACTCGTTCCTGCGTGACCTGTTCGTCGCCATGGCCATCATCATCCTGGTGATGATGCTGCTCTTCCCGCTGCGGTCGGCCGTCGTGGCGGCCGTCACGATTCCGCTCTCCACCTTCATCTCGGTGGGGATCATGTACCTGTGCGGCATCCCGCTCAACACGGTGACCCTTGCGGCGCTGGTCGTGGTGCTGGGTATGATCGTCGACAATTCGATCGTGGTGATCGACGGCTACCTCGACTACCTCGGGCGCGGCCACTCGCGCTGGTATGCGGCCGTCGAGAGCGCAAGGGAGTTTTTCCCGTCGCTACTGCTGGCGACGATCTGCATCTGCATGATCTTCTATCCGATCCTCTTCACCATGACGGGCATGATGGGCGACTTCCTGACCTATTTCCCGTGGACGATCACGATCAACCTGATGGTCTCGCTGCTGCTGGCCGTGCTGGTGATCCCGTTCCTCGAAATCCTCATCATCCCCGCCGTACAACCGAAAAAATCGGGCAAGTCGGTCACAGACCGCGTACACGACCTCTACCGCCGCGTACTGGCGTGGACGTTCCGCCACGGCTGGCTGACGATCTCGATGGGCATCGCCTCGGTCATCGTATCGCTGCTGATCGCCACGCAGCTCAAGCTGCGCATGGTTCCCTTCGCCGACCGCGACCAGTTCGCCGTGGAGATCTACCTGCGCCCCGACGCGCCGCTGGAACGCACCGCCGCCGTAGCCGACTCGGTCTACCGGGTGCTGCACGACGATGCGCGCGTGAAATCGGTCACCTCGTTCGTCGGGTGCTCCTCGCCGCGCTTCCAGATGAGTTACGCCCCGCAGATCGCAGGTAAGAACTACGCGCAGTTCATCATCAACACCACCTCGGTCGACGACACCGAAGATATCCTCGACCAGTATGCCGACGCATGGGCCGACCGTTTCCCCGAGGCCTATGTCAAATTCAAGCAGCTCGACTACCAGAACGTTCCCTCGCTGGAGTTCCGGTTCTACGGCAGCGACATCGACTCGCTGCGCGCCGCGGCTGACGGCCTGATGGCGCAGATGCGCCGGATGCCCGAGCTGCAATGGGTACACTCCGACTACGAAGACCCCCGTTCGGTCATCGACGTGCGGCTGGATCCCGTCACGGCATCGCAGCTGGGCGTCACGCGGACGCTGGCCGCGGTCAACCTGGCGCTGGCTTCGGGCGACGTCCCGGTCGGATCGGTCTGGGAAGGCGATTACCGGCTGCCCATCGTACTCAAGAACGACACACGGCAGGGCCAGCGCTCGCTCTCCGATGTCGGGGACACCTATGTCTCATCGCCGGTGCCTTCGGTCAGCGTACCCCTGCGGCAGATCGCCGACGTCGGGCCCGGCTGGAGCGAGAGCAAAATCGTGCACCGCAACGGCATGCGCTGCCTGACGGTCACCGCCGACCTCAAACGCGGCGCCAACGCCATGCGGATGACTTCGCGCATCAGCGACATCATCGACCGGGAGCTGGTGCTCCCGGCAGGCGTCACCACGGAACTGGGCGGCGCCCATGAATTCGACTGGGAGACCATCCCGCCCATCGCATCGGGGCTGTCGATCTCGCTGGTGATCATTTTCTTCTTCATTCTGGTCAATTTCCGCAAGTTCGGCATTACGCTGGTGGTCATGGCTTCGATGTCGCTCTGTCTGTTCGGGGCGGTGGTGGGGCTGCGGATCGCCGACTTCACCATCGGACTGACCTCGGTGCTGGGATTCATCACGCTGCTGGGCATGATCGTGCGCAACGTCATCCTGATGTACCAGCACGCCGAGGACAAACGCAAGGTCTGCCACTGGTCGGCACGCCTGGCGGCCTACGACGCCGGCAAGCGGCGCATGGTGCCGATCTTCCTCACGACCGCAACCACGGCCGTAGGCGTCGTGCCGATGATGTTCGGCGGCAGTACGTTCTGGGCACCAGTCGGCGTAACGATCTTCGCCGGTGGCATCGGTTCGCTGATCCTCGTAGTCACGATCCTGCCCGTACTCTATTCCAAAATTTACAAATGATGAAAAAGACCGTCCTATTCCTCCTGCTGTGCATGGCCGCCGCCCCGGGCCTGTCCCAGACGCTCACGCTCGACGAGTGCCGTGCCGCGGCCGAGGAGCATAACCGCACGCTCAAAACCAGCCGCCTCGACCTCGACGCCGCCCTCCAGGCGCGCCGCGAGGCATTTACCACCTATTTCCCGCAGGTCTCGGCCTCGGGCGGCGTATTCCAGGCCCAGCACGGGCTGGTGCAGGCCGATTTCGCGATCCCGCAGATGGGGTCACTGCCCCTGTCGCTGGTAAAACGCGGCATCCTGGGTTCCGTCACGGCCGTACAGCCCCTGTTCGCAGGGCTGAAAATCGTCAGCGGCAACAAGCTCGCCCGGTTGGGCGAAGAGGTCGCACAGCTGCAACTGCAAAAGACCGCGGCCGAGGTGCGCGAACGTACCGACACCTATTTCTGGCAGGTGGTATCGCTCAGGGACAACCTTTCGACTATCGAAGCCGTGGAGCGGCAACTGGCGGAGATACACCGCCAGGTCGCACTCTCGATCAAGGCGGGGCTCGTGACCACGAACGACCTGCTGCGCGTGGAACTGCGCCGGCAGGAAGTAGCCTCCGAGCGGCTGAAGGTCGAAAACGGGCTGAAGGTGTCGAAGATGCTGCTCGCACAGCATATCGGCGCCGACTGGCATACGTTCGACATCGCGGCCTCAGACTTCGGCGAACCGGAGGCCCCGGCAGCCTATTACGTACCGGTGGACGAGGCGCTCGACCGCCGCGCGGAATACCTGCTCTCGGAAAAGAACGTCGAGGCGCAGAAATACCGCAAGCGCATGGAACGCGGCAAACGGCTGCCGACCGTGGCCGTGGGCGCCGGGTACCTCTATTACAATGTGACCGACAAGGACGTGGACGACGGGATGGTTTTCGCACAGGTATCCATCCCCATTTCCGACTGGTGGGGCGGGGCACATGCCCTGAAAAAGGCACGCATCGACGAGATGCAGGCCGAAAATGACCGGCAGGAAGCCCGCGAAATGCTCGCCGTGGAGATCGAACGGACATGGAGCGAGGTACAGGAGGCCCACGCACAGATCCTGCTCATGCAGCGTTCGGTGGCATCGTCCACCGAAAACCTGCGGCAGAACCGCAATTTCTACGACGCAGGGACAGCGACCCTCACAGACCTGCTCGACGCCGAGACGCTCTACACCCAGAGCCGCAACAACCTCACCTCGGCCTATGCCGCCTACCACACCTCGCTCGCGAAATACATGCGCGTCACGGGGCGGTAAGGGTACGGCAGGCATTCGACAAGTATATTCGGCAGTCTGGCGGATCGGTCGTACTGCCTGATACCGGGTGTTTTTCCGAGGCGCCGCATGAGGGTCGCGATATTCTCGCGTTTGCACTGGGTGATGAAATCGGCCCTGTCCGCCGCGAGCTCCCCGATAAGCGGGCGGATAATGGGGTAGGTGACGAACGTGAAGATATCGAGCGAAAAGATATCCAGCATGAGGTGCCGTACGTCCACACGTTCGATTTCACCCCGGCCCGCCGCGATCTACGTGGTGCGGGCGCCTTCGAAACCTTTTTTCAGCAGCTCTCCCGGACAAGAAAAAAACAGGCACAGCGTACGCCCCACCGCAAAAAACACTATATTTGCGACCCGGAGCGGCACTGAGGCAGACCGGACAAAAGGTGCCGAAGTCGTTTACCCGCCCCAAATAACTTCTACCCATGTATTGCGTCCGTTTTACCGTCGTATTCCTCCTGTGCCTGCCGGCCATCGGCTGCCAAACCATTCCCGAAGCCATTCCACAAGCCGAGGCGATCGTCATGGAGCATCCCGACAGCGCCGTGCGGCTCCTGCAGGGAATCCCCGCCCCCGCGAAAAACCTGTCTCGCCGCAACTATGCCCGCTACGCACTCATCTCGACCCAGGCGCGGTGGCTCGCGGGCGAAAACTTGACCGGCGACACGCTTTCCGACGTCGCACTCGCCTATTACAGCACCCACACGAAGGATTTTGTCCGTGTGCACAAGGCTTATTACTATGCGGCCAAGATCGCCGATCGCCGCCACCAACCCGAAATCGCCATGTCACTGCTGCTGAACAGCCGGCAGGCGCTGCCCGCGGCGGGGGAGTGGCAAAGGCATTACGTGGTGGAAACGTGGCTGGGCGTCTTCTGCGGCAAGCAACGGCTCTTCGAGGAGAAGATCGGCCACGCCATGCGCGCCTATGCCTACGCCGACAGCCTCGACAGGGACGGCTGGCGCTGCATCTCGCTCGGCGACATCGCACATGCGTACATGGGGCTCGGCAAATACGACAGCATGGAATACTATGCGCTGAAGGCGCTCCGCCTGGCCGAGGAAAAGGGGATCACCGAAAATACCTCCCAGAAATGGGCCATGCTGATCGAAAACGCCCTCCGGCGCGGGGACTATGCCGCCGCCGAGGAGTACTGGAAACGGGGATACGAATTCGCCCCCGAACGGGCCCGCTTTTCGTGGATCAAGACCAAGGCAGAAATATATAACAAGCAGGGGCGCTACGACGTGGCGCTGCGTCTAATCGACAGTTCGCGGATGATGTGCCCCGACACATCCGACCTCACCGCACGGGCGCTGTGGGCGTTCCACGCCTCGGAAGCCTACGAAGGGCTGGGGCAGGCGAAGAAAAGCCTCGAAGCGCTGAAATATTATTGCAGCCTCAGGGATTCGCTCGAAGACGACATACACAGCGCCGATGTGCTCCACATCCGCGAATTGTGGCAGTACGAGCACCTCAAAGCCCGGAACACCGCCCTCGAGGGGCAGAAACAACTCCGCGAACGCCTCGCATACCGGACGATACTGGCCTGCGGCGCGATCCTGCTGCTCGGGGCATGGCTGGGGATGCGCATATGGCACCGGACAAAACTGCGGAGATCGTCCAGCAAAAGCGCCTCATGAAGCAGGCGAACGAGCTCGACGAAATGCGCCGCAAGGAAGAACAGCTGCGCACGGCTTTCTTCCGCCAGCTCAACAGCCGCTTCATCGCGCAGGTAAAGCAGGCCGGGGAGTCGAAGAAATGCCGGATGTCGGATGAAGACTGGAAGACGATCTACACCCACGCCGACGCCGTGTTCGATAATTTCACGGTTCGGCTTCGCCAACGGTTCCCGTCCCTGAACGAGGAGGATATCCGCTATTGCTGCATGGTACGCATGCATCTGTCGCAGGCCGAGATCGCCGGCGTCGTCTGCCTGGAGAAGGACTCGGTAAAAAAACGACTGAAGCGCATCCGCACCGAAAAACTGGCCTCGGCAAAGGGCGCAACACTGGAAGATGTCCTCTCCAAATTGTAAAATGTCCCCCTCTTGTCCCGCCTCTCGAACATGGAACGAAAAGAGAACCAGTTGGTTGAAAAATAATCCCCCCCCCAGCAATATACCCCTATATACCCATTCGGAACAGGTGCCCTGCAATTAACTTTGCACCGAATACGACCGTCATGCCGCGACTGCCGTAAAGGAGCGTCCTGCGCTTAGTCCGCCGGATAACGCGAACGGGCAACATTCATCCAAATTTACAATAATATGCAGAAATTCAACTACACCCCGACCAACCCCTTCAGCGGGTCGCTCTCATCGCTGGCCATCGGCGCCGGCATGGTCATCGTACCCCTGGTATATCCTTTCGGCATCCGCATCGGCCGCATGCCCATCCTGGGCGCCACCGCCACGACGGTCATCTTCGTTGTCGGCGGGCTCACACTGCTGGCATTCACCGCACGCGAGATCATGCAGGCGCGCAGGCTCATCGCTCAGGGCGGGGAAATCACCGTCGACGGCGACCTGGTCACGATTCCCGTGGTGAAAAAAAAGGCACCGTAACCAACGAGTCGTTCAGGCTCCCGGACGTCGAGTACACCAAATTCGATGCGGAGGAAAACGAATTCACCATCTCGCTGCCGGCCGCCCACCATGTCATCCGCGGCGCATTCTTCGAAAGCTCCGATGCGTTCGACGCCTTCAAGTCCACCTTCAAATAACAGAATATACACCACGAACAAACAACGTTTTGCAATACACGACACGGCCGCTAAGCAAAACATTTTATCAATTAACGTTATAACCGGAAAGACAATGCGTCACACTTTCAAACTGCTCGCTGCGACCGTCGCGGCAGCAACGATCTGCTCCTGTTCCACGCTCACAGGCTATCCGACGGATGCCGAGGCGAGTTATGCCAAAGCCATCGAAATCGCAAAAAAGAGCGTCGACACCGACAAGTTCAAGGTCTATTCGCTTTCGTTCATGGAAGGTGAAACCCTGTCGGACAACCTGTTCCTCATCTCGGTAAAACTGGTCAACAGGGACAACCAGGCATTTTCGCAGTCCTACTACATGACCGGGCTCGAACCGACCGCCCTGAGCGACGTACAGCGCACGTTCGAGGCCCCCGAATACGAAACCACCGTCGGCATCGACCTTACGAAGCTCGACGCCGCGCAAATCGCCGCACAGATCGCACAGGCCAAGACCATGCTCCCCGAAGGGCACACCTTCAAGTCGGTAGGCCGCTACCAGATCGAGGAGGATGTCCCGGCAGGCAATTCGGCATTCAACCGCAACAAGACATTCGGGCAGCAGCATACGTCGTTCGTCGTCCGCTTCACCGAGGACGGCAAGGAGACCGAAAGCAGCGCGGGCAAAACGTCGTATATCTACTACGAGGCCGAGGTGACCGTGGAACCCGACGGCACGCTTTCGATCGAAGAAAATTAAGTTTTTCGCCCGGGAGCGCGGTTTTCTCCCGATTTTTCCTAAATTTACAGGACAGATGCCCCGACAACCGGGCATTGCCATAATGAAAACTACATGAAAACTACCCACCCATTCGTCGCCCCTGTCCTCGGCTCGACCCAGAGCAAGGTCAACATGGAGGCCTACGAGCAGGCCATAGACCAATACAACGAGGGCAATTACCTCGGGGCGTTCTATCAGTTGCTCGACCACCTGAACCCGGAGTTCCGCACCAAATACGGCAATGCCGACGGCACGGAGTTCCATATCCCGCACGGTTCCATCCTGGTGAACATCCGCATCGCGGACGACAGGCTGCATATCAGCGCCGATTTCCTGGTACTCCCCGAAAAGGGACGCGTGGCCATGCTGCGCCAGGTCGCCGACCTGAACATCAACCGGCTGATGCTGGCGCGTTTCCGCAAGGAAGGCGACAAACTGATGATGGAATACGCCTGCCCGCTGTCGCAAAGCCATCCGCACAAACTGTACTTCATACTGCGCAACATCTGCCACGTCGGCGACCGCTACGACGACGAGTTCTGCACGAAGTTCGGCGCCCAACGCAGCTACGAACCGCAGGTGACGCCCTACCCGGAAGAGGAGGTGACGCGCATCCACGAAGCCGTCCGGCAGACATGCCGCGAGACGCTCGACGCGGTGAAGGAATATGAGACGGAACGCAAATACGGCTATTCGTGGAACGTGATCGACATCGCGCTCTACAAGATCGCCTATTTCGCGCACCCGCAGGGGCAGTTGCTCAACGACCTCGACAAGGCGGTCGACGACATGGACAAGGAGCTGCCCGTGGCTGAACTGGTGGCCAAGGGCAAGGCGTTCCTCGAACGGCTGCTCGCAATGCCCCGCGAAGAGCTGGCGCGCGACCTCTATTTCGTCGATACGCTGGTTTCGACCAAGCGCCGTTCCTCGCTCAACAACGTGCAGGAAAACTTCAAGGAGGTGTACCAGGAGGCTACCGAAGCCATCGAATCGGAAAATTTCGAGCGCAGCACCGTGCGCATCCTCTACAAGTTCTACGAAATGTATTACTACAACGACGTGCAGGACGACCTGAACGCCGTCGTGGCGGGGGCGCTCGGCAAGTCGGCCGGAAAAACGATGGAGGAGGCTTCGGAGATCCTGTACGAAGCACTCGAAAAAATCATGGAGGACGACCTCTCGGCGGACGACGGGGATTTCGACGCCGGGGAGCTGGGCATCGCCGGTGCGGCCGCCGCGGAGCAGGTGCAGCAGATGGCCGCCGCCATGCAGGGCCATGTCGCGCAGATGCAGGCCGCGATGCAGGAGGCACTGGCCAAAGGCGACATGGCCGAATACATGCGGCTGGCGCAGGAATTCCAGCAGAAAATGATGGAACAGGCCCTCGGACAACAAAAATAACCGCTCTAAACCCGTATATCCTATGGAACATAACAATATCTACAGGTCGGTATTCAAAGTGACCCATTCGGGCGGCTCGGGCAGTTGCTTCTACCTCAAGGCCTATGACCTTTTCGTGACGAACTACCACGTGACCGAGGGCTTCCGCACCGTCGCCATCCACGACAACGAGCGCAACCCGTACCTGGCCAAGGTCGTGCTGGCAAACCCGGCGATGGACATCGCCCTGCTGGCGGCCGAAGGGGATTTCTCCTCGCTGCCGGACATTTCGCTCGCCGAGGACGACACGCTGACGATCGGCCGCAAGGTCTACGTCGCCGGGTATCCCTACGGCATGCCCTTCACGATCACCGAAGGTTCGGTGTCGTCGCCCAAGCAGCTGATGGACGGCAAATACTACATCCAGACCGACGCCGCGGTGAACCCCGGCAACTCGGGCGGCCCGATCCTCGACGAAGACAACCGGGTGGTGGGCGTGACGGTGAGCAAGTTCACGCAGGCCGACAACATGGGCTTCGGCATCCGGGTCGAGACGCTGCACGCACTGCTGGATACGATCGGCGACCTCAACCGCACGGTATTCCAAGTGCAGTGCGGCAGCTGCGAGGAGCTGATCGCCCAAGAGGAGGAGTACTGCCCGTCGTGCGGCGACAAGCTGCCCGAAGGCGTCTTCGAAGAACGCGAACAATCGCCTCTGGGCGGGTTCGTCGAATCGGCCATCGAACAGATGGGGGTCAACCCTGTGCTGGCACGCGACGGATACGACTCGTGGCTCTTCCACAAGGGCAGCTCCGAAATCCGCATCTTCGTATACGACAACAACTACCTGTTCTCCACCTCGCCGATCAATCTGCTGCCCAAAAAGGAGGTGGAACCGGTGCTGGACTACATGCTGAGCGAGGATTTCGGCCCCTATAAACTGGGGATCGAAGGCCGCCAGATCTACATCGCATACCGCATACACCTCTCCGACATCACCGACGAATCGGAGGAGGAGATCCGGAAGAACATCGTCGACCTGGCTTTGCGGGCCGACGCCATGGACAACATGCTGGTGGAACGCTTCGGGTGCGAATTCTCGGAGTATTCGAAGGCGGACGCGCAGTAGGCGCCACCCGCCAAGACAAGGCGATGCCGGGCTTTCCAGTAAAGCCCGGCATCGCGCTTCTTGCTCCGGCCCGCACAAACCTGCGCCACAGGCTCCGGAAAGATGCCTGCTGCTCATACGCCGGCGCGCAGAGCCACCATCGCCGGAGGCTTCGCTGCGGGATCCCCGGCAGAAGACAGTGCGCGGCATTCCGCAGGAATCCCGGATACACGGCGCCCGCAGGCGGAGGCAGCCGAAAAAAGAGCCCCGCAGGCCGTGCTGGCTGCGGGGCCGGAAGGCCTATAGGTTATCCTGTTTGAGATGTTCGGCGAACAGGTCGATGCGGTGCAGTTCCTGCGGGATACGGATATTCTGCGGGCAATGCGGCACGCACTGGTTACAGCCGATGCAATGGCTGGCCTGGCGGAGTTTGGGGACGCTGCGGTCGTAGCCCACGAGGAACGCCCGGCGCGCCCGGCGGTAATTTTCGTCCTGCGACGAGGTGGCGACGTTCCCTTCGTTGACGCACTTGTTGTAGTGCAGCAGGATGGCCGGGATGTCCAGCCCGTAGGGACACGGCATGCAGTACTTGCAGTCGTTGCAGGGGATCGTGGGGTAGCGGAGCAACAGCTGCGCCGTCTCCTCGAGAAACTCCTTGTCGGCATCGGTCAGCTCGTCGAGCGGCGAGTAGGTACGCAGGTTGTCCTGCAAATGCTCCATGTAGGTCATGCCGCTCAGCACGGTCAGCACCCCGGGGAACGACCCCGCGAAACGGAACGCCCACGAAGCGACGCTCGACGACGGGCGCCGCTGTTTGAGATGGGCGGCGATGTGGTCGTGGACATTCGAAAGGCGCCCGCCCAGCAGCGGCTCCATGATGACGGCCGGGATACCGCGCTTCTCCAGTTCGCCGTAGAGGTATTCGGCGTCGGTGTTGCGCGTGTTGACCTCCTTGGCGTGTCTCCAGTCCACGTAGTTGAGCTGGATCTGCACGAAGTCCCACTTGTAGCGGTCGTGCTCCGCCAGCAGGTGGTCGAACACCGCGATGTCCCCGTGGTAGGAGAACCCGAGGTTGCGGATACGGCCGGCCTCACGCTCGGCAAGCAGGAAATCCAGCATCCCGTTGTCGATGTAGCGGGCTTCGAACTCCTCCATGCCTCTGCCCATGCCCACGCCGTGCAGCAGCAGGTAGTCGATATAATCGACCTGCAGCTCCCGGAACGAATTGCGGTACATGGCCATCGAGGCTTCGCGGCTCCAGGTCGAGGGCGCGAAATTGGACAGTTTGGTAGCTATGAAATACTTGTCGCGGGGATGGCGGCTCAGCGCCACGCCCGTGGCATGTTCGGAATGCCCCCGGCAATAGGCGGGCGAAGTGTCGAAATAGTTCACCCCGTGGGCAATGGCATGGTCGACCAGCGCATTGACCATCTCCTGGTCGATCTCGTCGCCGCTGTCACGGGCGCTGCCGCTGCTGACGGTCGGCCAGCGCATACAGCCGTATCCCAGCAGCGACACCCGGTCTCCCCGTCTTGGGGTTGGTACGGTAAGTCATCTGCCCCTGCTGTGCGCCGTCTGCCTCAGAGGCGCTTCCCGCAGAGCGGGGCTTGCAGCCATACAACGCCGCCGTCGTTACGGCGGCACCGGTACCTGCGACTTTCAGGAACTCCCGGCGGCCTATCTTTTTCTTCTCTTTCATACGTTTGAAGCATTAAACGGTACGGTGATTCTGGTGCCCTTCGACATAAATGGCGCTAAACGGACGGCTCGGGCAGAGGTTCTCGCAGGCACCGCAGCCGATGCAGCGGGCCTCGTTCACGACCGGAATACGCGGGGAGTCGGGCTTCCCGGGCTCCTTATGCACCATCTGAATAGCCCCGGCGGGGCAGTGGCGGGCGCAGTTGCCGCACTCCACGCCGTCGGTGTTGACGACACAGTTGGCGGCGATCCATACGGCGTGGCCGATCTGCACCGACGACTTGTCCTCCTTGGTGATCGGGCGTATGGCCCCCGTGGGACAGACCTCCGAACACTTCGTACATTCGGGGCGGCAGTAACCCCGTTCGTAGGACATCTCGGGTACCATCAGCGACATCAGCTTGCCCGACGGCCTCAACACCTGGTTGGGACACACGGCCACGCACAGTTGGCATCCGGTGCAGTGCGCCTCCATATTACGCACGGCGAGCGATCCGGGCGGGGTAATGGGCGTCGTACGCCGGGGAATTTTCTTCTGCTCGATCACGGCCAGGCCGCCGTCGACCTTCTTCTCCTGCGCCCTGACCGTCGCACAGGCCATGACCCCGACCAGCGAAAGGAACTTGCGGCGCGAAGCATCGGCCGGTTCCCCCGCCGCAACGGCCGCCTTCAGGGTCGCAGGTTCCACGGCATCGGGTTTGTGGCCGGCATCGGGTTTGCGGTCAGCGGCGGGTTTGCGCGAAAAGGAGATCGCCCCCTGACGGCATTTCCCCAGACAGTCCATGCAGGCCACGCAACGGCTGTAATCGATCCGGTGCGTCTTCGCGTCGATGCACGACGCCTTGCAGTTGCGGGCACAAAGGCCGCAGCCGTTGCATTTCGAGGTGTCGATGCGCGGCTTGAAAACCGCGAAGCGCGACACGAGCCCCAGAATCGTGCCGACAGGGCAGACCGTATTGCAATAGGTTCGGCCGTTGCGCCATGCCAGCACGGCCAGCACGATGAACGTCACGGCCGCCACGGCCAGCGTCGCGGCGCCCTTGACCCAGACATCGACCGTGTAGAACGCATAGCTGCCGGCTCGCTCGGCCAGATAGGCCAGCAGGTTGTTGCCCCACAGGTAAAGGGGCGCAAAAAGGTTGGACACGATACGCCCGTAGGCACTGTACGGCGCCAACAGGTTCGACACGGGCTTGAAATGGGCGACCAGCGCCACGAGGAACAGCGCCAGTATGCCGTAGCGCAGCCACGACAGCGCCCGCGAGTAGCGGAAGCGGTTCTTCCGCCGCCGGGCGGCCGCCCGCGACACGACATCCTGAAAGACGCCCAGCGGGCAGATGACCGAACAGTAGACCCGTCCGAAAAGCAGGGTCAGCAGCACGAGTGCCGCGACCACGCCCGCATTGACGGCCAGGACAGCAGGCAACAGCTGCACCTTCGCCATCCAGCCGAACCACGCATGGAGCGTCCCCGTGAAATCGAGCAGCAACAGCGTGATCACCGTGAAGAAAACGGCCGCAGCCGTGATTCTGATTTTGCGTAACATCCGTTTTCGTTTATTTTGACAAATTCATTCCCCCGATCCATTTACCGACGGCATCCCGCGAGCCTTTCACGGCACTGCCGCGCACCGGCAGCCCGCCCAGCAGGGTAGCCCCGGGACAGAGCTTTTCGATGTCGTCCTCGCTGCGGCCCATGCGGCTGCCCCCGTGCGTCATGAACGGCGCAACGGTCTTTCCCGACCAGTCGTACGCGGCAAGGAACGTCGCCACGGGCGGCGCGACGGTGCCCCACCAGCAGGGCGAGCCGACGAAAACCACGTCGTATGCGCCGATGTCGGGCAGGCGCCCCTTCAGCGCGGGCCGGTATCCCCGGCCAATCTCGCGCTTGGCCTGGGCCGTAACGGCATCGTATTGCGCAGGGTAGGCGCTCTGAGGGACGATCTCGAAAAGATCCCCGTTCGTAGCCTCGGCAATCTGCCGCGCCATTTCGCGCGTGTTGCCGCTATGTGAGAAATAGGCGACGAGCACCTTTTTGCCGGAGGCCGTCTGGGCCTGCATGTCCATGGCCGGGAATAAAACCGCGACGGCCGCTATTAAAACCGATAATCTCATAATCCGTAATTTTCAATCCGTTTATACGCCGCGCCCCATGGCATAGGCCTCGTCCATCGCGGGCATCCCCTCGATGTCGCCGGCACGCCATGCCCCGACCCCGTAGACCACGCCTTTCTCGCGGGGGTCTTCGAGGCAGTCGAGCAGACCGCGGAAACACTCCACCGTGCGTTCCATCATCGGAACGCTCTCTTCGGCGGCCGTCAGGATGAAATAAAACTCCTTGCCCTTCATCTCCAGGTAGCGGGCGCAGCAGCGGTCGATCAGGGTCTTCATCTGTGCGCTGAGCGTATAGAAATAGACCGGCGTAGCCATCACGATCACGTCCGCTTCGACCATCTTGCCGATCACCCCGGCCGCATCGTCTTTCTGCGGGCAGGGCCCGGCACCGCCGTAGCAGGCACCGCAACCCGTACAATAGCCGATCCTGCGGTCTTTCAGGAAAATCTTTTCGACCTCGTGTCCGGCCTGCTGTGCCCCCGCCATGAAACGGTCGCAGAGCCGGTCGGAATTTCCCCCCGCGCCGCGGGCTGGAGGAGAGTATCAATACTTTTTTCGCCATAATCTTCATCATCATTCATTCCCGGGCGCCACTTCATTCAGGCAGGCGATCGCGTTGAGCGACCGCGGATAGCCCACGTAGGGCAGCAGCTGCGTGATGACGGTCAGCAGCGTCCGTTTGTCGTTGCGCAGGTTCAGGTTGCCGCGGATATGTCCCTTGAGCTGCGGTTCGCAGCCGCCCAGCGTGAGCAGCATCGAAAACGTCAGCAGCTCGCGCGTCCGGGCATCCAACCCGCCGCGGGTGACGTAATCACCGAAACAATTCATCGACAGGTAATCCTGTATGTGTTTCTGGCCCTCGGGGCCGCTTCGCGCAGGGCGTCGATATGTCCTGCGCCGAAAATGGCCTTCTGGACGGCCAGTCCCCTTTCGAACCGCGTCCCCGGCGAGGTCGTCGACTGTCCTTCGAGCGGAAGCGCCACGCCGCGCGTCACCAGCACATCGTTGGCGATATGTACGAAATCGAGCACCTTGGCCATCCCCACGTACGGCACCGCCTGGTAGAGGACTTCCTTCGCCTCGACGGGCGTCACGCCGGCGTTGAGCGCCCCTGCGAGCATCGTCCGGAACTCGGACTGCCCCTGCGCGGCGATACACGATGCGAGGATGCACATCATCCGCGTAGGGGTATCGAGGTCGCCGTAACCGGCGACTTCGCCGAATGCAAAGTTATCAAAAATTTCGATTAATTCGGGATCCGTCGCCCCCAGTCCCGAGGCATCGCCCGAGAAAAGTTCCGCACGGTTGCGGAGCGCCTCGGCGCCCAGCTGCGGAACGACGGCAGCCGCAGGGGCGGTCGCCGCGGCATACTGCGCGTCGTCGACCGGCTCCAGCCACGTATTGCGGTTCGTCTGCGGGTTGGTCTCGACGGCCAGGTGCGAAAACCAGCTGTCGGGGGCCGCGCCGTGCCAGTGCACCACGCCGGGGCCGATCTCGACCACGTCGCCCGGCAGCAATTCCCGCGCAGGTTCGCCCTTGGCCTGATAATACCCCCGACCGCTCACGGCGACGAGCAGCTGCCCGCCCGTGTGGCTGTGCCAGTTGTTCCGGCAACCCGGCTCGAACGTGACGTTCGAAACGGGGCAGTTCAGGGCCTCGTCACGCGTCAGCCGCGCAAGATAGGCCTGCCCGGTAAAAATACTTCGCAAACATTTCCGGCAGCCAGGGGCATCAGACACGCACCGTTCGCAAATCGCCCCCGTCCACCTGGTAGACGCCGAACCCCAGCACCGGCATCTCCACACCATTGTTTAAAATCCTCGTTTCCATAGTTTTGACGCCTTAACAAATTATCATGTTGCAAAAAGTAGGGTATTCCGCACTGTCCGTCATTACCCGGATTACAGTTCGTCATACCATTATTACCGATCCGCCGCAGCAGGTGCGGCAAGCGAAGAAAAAAACACTAACTTTGTGTCAAACAAACCGGAACAACTATGGAAGAGATCGCAAGGCTGGATCATGTGTACCAGTATAACGAACTGATGGGAATCGAAACCCTGCACCCGCTGGTCAGCGTCATCGACATGTCGAAATGCCCGCGCATGCGTCACTCGCGCCGCCTGTACGGGTTCTACTGCATCTTCCTGAAAGATGTCAAATGCGGCGACCTGCGCTACGGACGCCACTACTACGACTATCAGGAAGGGACGCTCGTATTCATGGCACCGGGACAGGTGGTCGGCATCGAGGACAACGGCGAGGTGTTCCAGCCCAAAGGCCGGGCGCTGCTGTTCCATCCCGACCTGATCCGCGGCACGTCGCTCGGGCGCAACATCGGCCGCTACACCTTCTTCTCCTACGAATCCTACGAAGCGCTGCACCTCTCGGAGCAGGAGCGGCACGTAGTGATCGACTGCCTGCAGAACATAACGGGCGAATTGCAGCACGCCATCGACAAGCACAGCCGCACGCTGATCGTCTCGAACATCGAGCTGCTGCTCAACTACAGCATACGCTTCTACGAGCGGCAGTTCACCACGCGCAGCGACGTCAACAAAGACGCCCTGTCGGGATTCGAACGGCTGCTCAACGACTATTTCCGGGATGACGCCCCGCAGCGCGACGGGGTGCCTTCGGTACGCTGGTGCGCCGAGCAGCTGCACCTTTCGGCGAACTATTTCGGCGACCTGGTGAAGAAGGAGACCGGGAAATCGGCGCAGGAATACATCCAGCTGAAAGTCATCGACATCGCCAAGGAACGCATGTTCGACACGACCAAGTCGATCAGCGAAATCGCCTACGAGCTCGGGTTCAGGTATCCGCAACACTTCACGCGCCTGTTCAAGAAGTGCGTGGGGCAGTCGCCCAACGAATACCGGACACAAAACTGACCCGGCGGCACGGCCGGCAAAAGGAGGCGGACGGGAAAAACGGAGAGAACCGGAGAGAACGGCGGACTAAACGGTAAAAACAGGCCGGCACAAACAGCTCGCCAGGTACGATCAGCCCGGATAAAACCCAGTTTCTGCCCCGGACAAAACACAGGCTTCCGCATAGCATACGAAAATCCCCGCACACTGGAAAAGTGTACGGGGATTTCAAATACGGGGTACTTCGCGGCATATCCGGCCAACCGGCTCCCTGCCCCGGCCAGTTCCGAACTACACCGGACGCCAGCCAGCCGGCAGCAATTTCCACAGCAGTACCCGTGCGGCATCGGGCGACGGGCGCGCTACGCCTCAGCCTTTCCTGCCCTGATCGGCAACGGCGGCCATCAGCCGGGCTATCTCATCGGGGTCGCCCAGGAAACGATCCCCCGCGTAGTTGAGACCCTCGTCGAACTCGAAGACATAAGGCACGGCGGTCGGGAGGTTGAACTCCGAAATCGCCTCGTCCGAAATGCCTTTCAGGTGCTTGATGATGCCGCGCAGGCTGTTGCCGTGGGCGACGACCAGGATGGCGTCGTGATGCGCCAGCGCCGGCAGGATCTCGCATTTCCAATAGGGCATAATACGCGCGACGGTGTCGCTGAGCGATTCGGTGCGGGGCAGTTCCGCCTCGGGGACATCGCGGTAACGGGGATCGAAACGCGGGTTGCGCGGGTCTTCCTCGCCCAACGGCGCCGGGGCGACGTCGTAACTGCGGCGCCAGATGTGTACCTGTTCGTCGCCGTACTTTTCGGCGGTCTCCCGTTTGTTGAGCCCCTGCAACATCCCGTAATGCTTTTCATTGAGCCGCCAGCTCTTCGAGACCGGGATCCAGTCCTGATCCAGTTTGTCGAGCACCACGTCGAGCGTCTTGACAGCACGTTTCAGGTAGGAGGTATAGGCATGCCCGAACAGGAAACCCTCCTTGCGGAGCAGCTCCCCGGCCCTGGCCGCTTCGGCAACGCCTTTCTCGCTCAGATCGACATCCGTCCATCCCGTAAAACGGTTTTCCCGGTTCCATGTGCTCTCGCCGTGGCGGAGCAAAACCACTTTTTTCATCCTATCGCTTTTTTCAGGTTCGGCACGCACCTCGTTCACCAATTTGCGGTGCTTGTCGAAATCGTTAATATTCTGCAATGTAGTATGCGCTATATTATCCACCGCTTCACGTGTGAAGAAGCCCTGATGCGAGGTGACGATCACGTTGTTGAACGACAGCAGGCGCGCCAGCACGTCGTCGTCCATGATGCGGTCGGAAGTGTCCTCGTAGAAGTACCCGGCCTCCTCCTCGTATACGTCCAGTCCGGCAGCGCCGATCTTCTTCTCTTTCAGTCCGTCGATCAGCGCCTCGGTATGGATCAGCTGGCCGCGCCCCGTATTGATCAGGATCACGCCGGGTTTCATCTTGCCGATGGCATCGCCGTTGATCATATAGCGCGTCTGGTCGGTCAGCGGGCAGTGCAGCGAAATGATGTCCGCACGGCGGTAAAGCTCGTCGAGCGTCACGTATTCGACCTGCGCCTGCGCGGCGTATTCCGCATCGGGGAAGATGTCGTAAGCCAGCACCTTCATGCCGAACCCCTTGAGTATCCGGATCAGCTCGCGGGCGATCTTGCCGGTGCCGACGATCCCCGCCGTCTTGCCGTACATGTCGAAGCCCATCAGGCCGTGCAGCGAGAAGTTGCCGTCGCGCGTGCGCCAGTAGGCACGGTGGACTTTGCGGTTGAGCGCCAGCATCAGCGCCACGGCATGTTCCGCGACGGCATGGGGCGAATAGGCCGGAACGCGCACGACGGGGATGCCGTATTCGGCCGCGGCGTTCAGGTCTACGTTGTTGAAGCCCGCACAACGCAGTGCGATCAGCTTCACGCCCATCCCGGCCAACTGGCGGATGGTCCCGGCGTCGGCCGTGTCGTTGACGAAGATGCAGACCGCGTCGGCGCCCTGCGCAAGCAGGGCGTTGTTGGCGTTCAGGTGGCTGCGGTGGTAATTGAACTCGAACCCGCAGGACGCATTGGCGCGGTCGAACGACTCCCGGTCATAGGGCTGCGTGCCGAAGAAGGTTATTTTCATAAATGCACTTTTTTCCTCTTTATCGTACAGAAAACGGTTTTGCACGGCCGGTTATTATGCGATCGTAGTCAGATGTCAGGAAAGCCATTGGAAGAACGCCCTCAGCGAAGTCTGACAGAACTGGTAGGAGTTGTCTTAAAAAGACCAGTCGGTGCGTGTACAGATTGAGGATAATCTGCCAGACAAAGTGCAGGCCCAGTACAATCCGAGATACCGTACCATTTATATCCGCAACGGAATGAGTGAAGTAACGACATTCCATGCACTGAACAGAGAACTGGCATGTGCAGCGATGGACCAGCATACCGGAACTTACAGCAGACAAAAAGTGAATGCACAGGCGTATTGTACAGCCTATGTGATAGCAAGACGTTATGGGATCGATGTATCCGGATTCAATCTGGAGTTATATTGCACAGAGGAATGAATGCGGAAAGAAAGATCCGCAGGAACTGAGAGACTTTTTAAATGATGTCCGTCAGGCTTCCTACAGTATACGAAACCATATCGAACGCAATTTTGGTGCAAAGGAACAGGTGTATATAACCGATGAGTTCGCAATCGGAGACCCTGTAAAAATACCGGAAACCAAGGATGAAAAACCATCTGAAAAAGCATCCGGAAAAGAGAAAAAACAAAGAGCCAGCCGGAACGATAAAAGTGAAAAAAGTTGGATGGTTGGAGTAGCTATTACGGAAGTCTTGTGATATGGTTGGTGTAACAAAAAAGGAGGGCAGTCAAATGGCAAACTATTATTTGAAGATGGATAACATTATGAAAAATATGTTCGTGGTGGCACTGAATGATGAGCTGCAGGCACAGAGTGAGCAGGATGAATGTTTGGAAGAAACGAAAGCTCTTCTGAAAAAAAAAGTAAGGGAATACGACCTTGCCGAGAAACGTCTGCAGATCACGGCTGGGGAACAAAGGCAGATCCGTAAAGCACTCAACAGGCTTAGAAGTAAATATCTTGCGGCCGGAAGATACAGTGACGGGATTGACAAAATCATCCTTCAGGTGGCAAGACCGAATACCACCAGACATATGTTCTGGTAGAGAGAGGAGTGATGGAATGGTCATTTATTCAAGAGAAAAAGTGGCAAGACTTAGAGAACAGTATCCGGCAGGAACAAGAATCTGTCTGAATTCGATGGACGGAGAAGCGGGTATGCCGCAGGGACTGGAAGGAACTGTGCAGTATGTGGATGATGCAGGCCAGCTCGGTGTTAAGTGGGACAACGGCACTCTCACTGATACCGGGAGTGGATTCCTTTCATAAGAAAGAAGGACAGGGGCATCCAGAAGAAAAGCCACGCAAGAAAAGAGAATCTGACTTGCAGAGATAAGTACAAAAAAGCAGGACTGGGTTCTGTATCTTGTCTTTCTGCCATTTGTCTGGTGGGCGGCAGCGATTACCGCTTGTGCCATTACACCGGATAAGAATTTTATTCAAATCTTAGAAACGCTGAGCGAAAAACTCGAACAGCCGTTTTTTTTTATCACGTATACACCGTATACGTTCAAATGTATTCTGATATTCACAGCAGCCTATTTCTTAGGCATTGGTATTTATGAATCCCAAAAAAAGAAATTATAGAAGAGGCGTGGAACATGGTTCCGCAAAATGGGGCAATGTGTCCGAAATCTGCAGACGTTACTGCGAAAAACGATACACGCAAAATCTGCTTTTAACACAGCATTTCCGTATGGGACTGGACGGCTATAAGCACAAACGAAACCTAAATGTGCTGGTAGTCGGAGGTTCAGGAGCTGGAAAGAGCCGGACGTATGCAATCCCAAACATCATGCAGTGCAACTGCTCGATGGTGATTACTGATCCCAAGGCAGAACTTTTGCGTAAAACCGGAGGTGTTCTGGAACGGAATGGATATGAAGTCCGGGTTTTTGATTTGATCAATCCGGAGACTTCCTGGTGTTATAACCCGTTTGCGTATGTCTGGGATGACAAGGATGTGCTGAAACTAATTAACAACCTGATCCGCAACACGACACCGAAAGGTAGCACAAAGCTCGGACCCGTTCTGGGAGAAGTCCGAGACTGCACTTTTACAGGCACTTATGCTGTATTTGCTGCATGAGGCTCCACCGGAAGAACAGAACTTTCCGATGATCATGGAAATGCTTGGAAGCGCTCAGGTCAAAGAAGATGATGAGGATTACCAGTCCCCATTGGACATTTTGTTTGAAAGACTGGAAATGCAGGGACCCGGAGAGTATTGCGGTCAAGCAGTATGCCATTTATAAGCAGGCAGCCGGAAAGACTGCAAAGTCTATTTTGATCTCGGTTGGTGTCCGTCTGGCAGCTTTTAACCTGAAACAGATTGCAAATCTGACCTGTACAGACGAACTGGACTTATACAGTATCGGGGAGAAAAAAGTAGCACTGTTTTGCTGTATTCCGGATGCCGACACCAGCATGAATTATCTGGTCGGCATGATTTACAGTAATCTGTTTCAGACACTGTATTATGTGGCAGACCGGAAGTACGGAGGAAGGCTTCCAATTCCGGTACACTGCATTATGGATGAATGGCCAAACGTAGCCTTGCCGGATGATTTTGACAAGATTCTGGCAACCATGCGTTCCAGAGGGATTTCCTGCAGTATCATCATCCAGAATATCGCACAGATGAAAGCCTTATTTAAAGACTCGTATGAGAGTCTGATCGGCAACTGCGATGAATTTTTATATCTGGGTGGAAATGAAA
>VOFC01004048.1_pt1 | contig 26550 bp, 48 predicted proteins | sample 5384161 | NCBI WGS metagenome assembly VOFC01 (sample SAMN12384722, study PRJNA508395) | human gut metagenome | isolation source: healthy gut B | host: Homo sapiens | reverse complement strand
AGATTGTTCTGGGTGCGTACAAAACTGGCAGCGGCATAAAGTCTGAATGATACATCCACTGATCCATCGCAATCGTTGGCCGGTCAACTTTTCCTAAAATGGGAAATGCTGTCCTCAGATAATACCGCAATATCGTAAGATGTAATCAATTCCGGAATACCGTGGTTGATTTCCGGGTCAATATGGTAAGGACGACCGGCTAACACAATACCACGCTTGTTGTTATCTGCCATCCATTTTAATACGCGTTCGCCCTCTAAGCGGATATCATTTCTTGTTTTTTGCAATTCTTCGTATGCCTTGTGGGCAGCTTTTCGAATCTCGCCGGCATCAATATTATTTTCTTTTTTTGCCGAGATAGCGTACTAACTCATCGGCAAGAATTTTATCGCTTTCAAAGGAGACGAATGGATTCTGGTAGGTAATCGATTCATCTGCCAATTCTTCTACATTATTTTGATATTTTCTCCATAAGAAGTGACAATTGGGCAGTTGTAGTGGTTGCCCGCTTCATCAAATTCTTTGCGCTCGTAAGGAACACAAGGGGTAAAAAATGTACGAAACGCCCTGGTTTAACAGCCATGAGATATGTCCATGAGCTAACTTTGCCGGATAACATTCCGATTCGCTTGGAATCGATTCGATACCAAGTGAATAAATGTTTCGGTTGGAAGCCGGTGAAAGAACGACTTCGTAGCCAAGTTCCGTAAAAGAAAGTAAACCAGTATGGATAATTCTCATACATATTTAACACGCGTGGAATTCCGACCTTGCCGCGATATGCTTTGTCCGCAGATAATGGTTTATAGTGGTCAAAAAAGACGCTTATTTTTATAGGCGTAAAGGTTTGGAACGTCACGGTTTGTCTTTTCTTTGCCAAGACCACGTTCACATCGGTTACCGGACACAAACTGACGGCCACCGGTAAAGCGGTTTATTGTAAGGAGACAATGATTGGTACATCCCTTACATCTTGTCATGGAACTTTCAAATTTTAACTCGATAATGTCCTGTAAAGAGAAATGGAAGAAGTTTCTCCCTCTTCGTAATGCTCACGGGCAATCAGTGCGGCACCAAAAGCACCCATGATACCGGCAATGTCAGGGCGAATTGCCTGACATCCGGAAACACGCTCAAAACTTCGTAATACCGCATCGTTATAGAAAGTACCACCCCTGAACAACTACGTTTTTACCGAGATCTTTCGGGTCTGTTAATTTAATTACCTTTAACAGGGCATTTTTTATAACGGAAATAACAAGTCCGGCAGAAATATCTGCGACCGTAGCTCCTTCCTTTTGTGCCTGTTTTACTTTAGAATTCATAAATACGGTACAGCGTGGAACCCAAATCAATTGGATTTTCGGCAAACAGAGCCAGTTTTGCAAAAAATCTTTTACTTCATAATTCAACGAGCGTGCAAACGTCTCGATAAAAAAAAAAGAACCACAGCCGGAAGAGCAGGCTTCATTTAACTGTACCTGGTCTACGGAGTGATTCTTGATTTTAATACATTTCATATCCTGACCGCCGATGTCCAGAATACAATCAACATCCGGGTCAAAGAAAGAAGCAGCGTAATAATGGGAAACGGTTTCAACTTCACCTTCATCTAACATCAAAGCGGATTTAATCAGTGCTTCGCCGTATCCGGTTGAACAGGAACGCACAATTGTGGCACTTTCCGGGAGCAGTTCATAAATTTCCTTAATTGCTTTAATTGTCGTCTTCAGTGGGCTTCCGTTATTATTATCATAGAATGAGTACAGAAGGGAACCGTCTTCGCCGACAAGAGCTACTTTAGTTGTTGTTGAACCGGCATCTACGCCAAGAAATACATTTCCTTCGTAAGTGGAGATATCTCCCTTCTTTACGCTGTGTACGTTATGTTTTTCGATAAATTCATTGTAATCAGTTTCATCTTTGAAAAAAGAGGCTCCATACGAGTCACTTCAAATTCAATTTTAATTTCGCCGGAAAGCTTCTTTAACAAAGCACCGATTGTTGTGGCGCCTTTTCCCCTCCGAGTTCATGGCTGCTCCGCTTGCAGCAAAAATGATGGAATTTTCCGGTGCAATAATGGCATCCCCGGTTAAATTAAGAGTGCGGATAAATGCCTGTTTTAATTCTGTTAAAAAGTGCAGCGGACCGCCGAGAAAAAGCAACGTTACCGCGAATCGGTTTTCCGCAGGCAAGACCACTGATTGTCTGGTTTACAACAGCCTGGAAAATGGAAGCGGCAAGGTCCGGTTTCGATGCGCCCTCATTTATTAAAGGCTGAATATCAGTCTTTGCAAATACACCGCATCGTGCGGCAATCGGATATAAAGCCTGGTAATCTTTTGCATAGGTATTTAACCGGCAGCGTCTGTTTTTAATAAGGTAGCCATTTGATCGATAAAAGAACCGGTACCACCGGCGCAGATACCGTTCATTCGCTGCTCAATACCATCGGTAAAGTAAATAATTTTTGCATCCTCACCACCAAGTTCGATGGCGACATCGGTCTGAGGAGCATAACTTTTAAGGAAGTAGCAACGCTCACAACTTCCTGCACAAATGGAATATCAAGGTGCTTTTGAAATGGAAAGACCACCGGAACCGGTAATCATCGGTGCGATGTCACAGTCACCAAGTTCGTTGTAAGCACGTTCCATAATTGCACGTAAAGGTTTCCTGGATATTTGCGTAGTGACGCTCATAGGCAGAAAACAGTATGTTATTGTTATCATCCAGCACAGCAATTTTTACTGTGGTTGAACCAATATCGATACCTACTCGTTTCATAAGTACCTCCTAAAGTTTCCTATTAAAATCATTTTTTGTTATCTAATTATCGAAACCTTATTATACGACAAAAAGAATGGTTTTGCAACAAAATTAGAAAGAACAAATGGCATTCTTTTGAATAGGATAATAAAAAAGGCAGGAATCTGAAAATGAATCAACGCTTTTGTAATGGAATGATACATGTCATTCGCTCCGGCGATAATCTTTATCAGCTGAGCAGACGCTACCGTGTTCCGCTCGCACTTATTCTGCGGGCAAACCCTTATGTGGATGTGTATAATTTAAGACCGGGACAGGAAATCTGTATTCCGATGCCCTGTGGAAGCGGACCGATAGCAGGACGGGGAATGCAGCAGGAAAACGTGGAGACAACCGAACAGGAGACAGACGATGAGGAATACGAAGAGGAACAAACGGCACAGTCAGAGGAAGAAAAAGAGGTGTCTTGTGTCTATCGTGCAGATGGAACAAAAAAGCCTTGGAGCGATATTGAATGAGTGTGGTATGACGATGGCAGAGTTTTTTGAAAAGAATAATCCGGAGCAGATTATTATCGCGGCAGATGTCCTTTTTGAAGTGCCAAAGAAGGTTTGACAAAGGTTATTAGAACCTTTATAATGAAAACGAATTGGTCAGACTCGGCGATGCCTTGTTTTCGGGGAATCGCCGTTGTCTTTGAAAGGAAGGTGAACAAGCATGATTTCCATTTACAAAACCATAGAAGACGATATGGTGGTGCTTGATAAAATAGAAGAGGGTTGTTGGATATCAGCCATTCACCCAAATGAGGAAGAATTGTCTTTTTTGCAGGAAGAGACTGGGATTGACTTGGATGATTTACGGGCACCTTTGGATGATGAGGAGCGTTCCCGTATCGAGTTGGAAGATGGATACAATATGATTTTGGTGGACATTCTTTCGCTTGATGAGAAAGACCGGTATGTCACGATTCCTCTTGGCATTTATATGACAAAGGAGCATATCATTACGATTTGTCTGGAAGAATCACCGGTTTTGAAAGCATTTGTAAACCGTAGAGTACGCGAGTTTTACACATTCAAAAAGACTCGCTTTGTATTCCAGATTTTGTATCGCAATGCTGCTTCCTACCTGCGTTATCTGCGTATTATTGACAGAAAAAGTGACCAGATTGAGGAAAAACTGCATATTTCCCAGAAAAACAGTGAGTTGATTGAACTTTTAGAGCTGGAAAAAGTCTGGTTTATTTTACCACTTCCCTGCGCTCAAATGAGGTCGTTTTTAGAGAAACTTCTGCGGACGGAGCGCGTTAAAAAATATCCGGAAGATGAGGACTTATTGGAAGATGTCATTATCGAGAATAAACAGGCGATTGAAATGGCAAATATATACAGTGGAATTTTAAGTGGAATGATGGATGCGTTTGCGTCTGTTATATCCAATAACTTAAATATTGTTATGAAGTTCTTGGCAACGGTTACGATTGTTTTATCAATCCCGACGATGATTGCCAGTTTCTTTGGAATGAACTTTGATAATATTCCACTTGGACATTCGCCGTTTGGATTTTTACCATTATTGTTTTAACGCTTATTATTTCCGGCGTTGTGGCGTTGTTGTTCCGCAAAAAAAGATTTGTTTTAATAGGGAAAAGACAATTGTTGAATGGAGGTTAAAAAAGAACTATGAGTTTATTAGACCGATTGGAGAGAACACGGTTTGGAAAATTTGGCATTCCGAATCTGATGCGGTATGTCATTGGAGTTAATATTGTCGGAATTCTGATTAGTCTTGTGAATCCGACGTTTTATTATTCGTATCTGAGTTTGGATATTGCAAGTATTCTGCATGGACAGGTTTGGCGTATTTTTACCTTTTGTGTTAAGCCCATCCGGACAGTTTGGCGGTACCGGCATGGTTAGTTTTATTGTGGTTTGCAATCTGGATTTTTGTGTATTATTCGATTGGAACAAATCTGGAGCGCATGTGGGGAACTTTCCGCTTTAATTTGTTTTATTTTGGGGGACTTTTACTGGTTGTAATCATGACTTTTATTTTTATCTGTTTTACAGCTTGGGTTAGTGCCAAATGCTGCAACTGCTTATATGGATTATATGCTTTCCGCCAATATTATGGATGATTTGAACCAGACGATGTTTTTTAGCGTTTGCCTTTGCTTTCCCGGATGCACAGTTCCTTGTGTATTTTATTATACCGGTTAAGGCAAAGTGGCTGAGTATTGTATATCTTTTTGATGGATGGCTATATGTTTGTCCGCTATCTGATGAGTGGATATTATTATTCGGCAGCGGTGATTTTGGTTCTTTTATTAAACTTTTTATCTTCTATTTTATGGGACGTGGTTCTCTTTACGCCAAAGCAGGCGTACCATCAGAAGAAGAGAAAGATGGAATATAAGAAAAAAAGCAGCCCACACAGGGAAGTGTACCAAGGCATCATTGTGTGATTTGTGGCAGAACGGATGTGGACTCTCCGCAGTTAGAGTTCCGTTACTGCTCCAAATGTGAGGGAAACTATGAGTATTGTTCAGAGCATTTATTTACCCATGAGCATGTGCATCATTAAAAGGAGGAAGGAGTCGGAAAATGGGATTGTTTGGTATTGCGACAAATAGTGTACAAATGTTAGTGTTAGTAGCGGTTTTAACCGTGGCAGTTTTTGCTGTTTTGTATTTTGAAAAATTCCGCTATGAAGTAGAAGGAATTCGGATTTACCGCAAAGACAGCAAAAAAGTCATGGACTAATCTACTGCTTGTATTAGCGGCAGCGCTGCTTGTAAAACTGATTTTTTGCGGCAGCGTATGAAGGACATGGAACGGATATGACCTGCTTTAGTGCGTGGTCGGATATGATTTTTAAAGATGGATTCTGGAATTTCTATCATTCGGATTCTTTTACGGATTATCCGCCCGGATATATGGCAATGCTGTGGGGCATTGGGGCTCTGCGCAGCATCTTTAATCTGGATGTTGCAACGGGAGCCGGAAGATGTGTTATTAAACTGATTCCGATTTTGTTTGATCTTGGTGCAGGGGCACTGCTTTATAAGATAGCAAAGAGAAAATTTTTCTGAAGGTTCTTCTCTTATTTTGTCAGCGACATACGTGCTCAGTCCGGTCGTTGTTCTGGATTCTTCGGCATGGGGACAGGTGGATGGTGTATTTACCTTTTTCCTGTTGCTTGTCTGCTATCTGTGCATGGAAGAAAAGCGTATTTTTTGCGTATTTTGCTTTTTGTTGCCGGAGTTCTTATCAAACCGCAGATGATTATGTTTGCTCCGCTTTTGATTTGGACAATTATTGAACAGGTTTTCTTAAAAGATTTTTCAAAAGAAAAAATGTTTCGGGATTTAGTAGGCGGCGTTTTATCTCTTGTGGCAATGGTTGTATTTACCCTTCCGTTTGGTGTGGACAAAGTGTTCAGCCAGTATGTGAATACGTTGGGCTCGTATCCGTATGCGACGATTAATGCATACAATTTCTGGGCGTTGTTAGGACAGAACCGGCAGCCGCAGGCAAATTCATTTTAGGTGTGTCAGCAAGCTCGTGGGGAACACTCGCAATTTTAGTATCCGTTGCACTGAGTGCCGTGATTTTCTTCCGCTTAAAAGATGATAATTCCCGCTATTTTACAAGCATGGCGGTACTTCTTGCCAATATGTTTTTATTCTCAGTGCGTATGCATGAGAGATATTTATTCCCGGCACTTGTACTTATGTTGGCTGCCTTTTGGTGAAGCCGACCAAACAGTTATTCTTTACTTATGTGGGATTTTCGGCGATTCACTTTTTGAATGTAGGTCATGTTTTGTGGGCGTATGTCGAGGAAAACGAAAAATACGGCACCAAACGGACCGTTAATTGGAATTACGGCAGTCCTTACAATTTTAATGTTTGCTTATTTGATTTATGCTTCTTTTTTCTGTTTCGGTTATGGAGGATTTAAAAGAGGTATCCGGAGGAAAGAAGAAAAGGAACACCCTTCCATATCTTGTGAAAAATCCGAAGGTGAAAGAGAAAGAACCGGAAGAAGTCTATAAACAACATATTCATGCGACAAGAAGAATGCCTAAATTTACAAAGTGGGATTATATTGTATTGTTTGGAATTCTTGTATTATACAGTGTATTCGCTTTTCGTGATTTGGGTGATACCAAAGCTCCGGAGACTTACTGGCAGCCGGAAAATGGTAATTCCGAGATTGTGTTAGATCTTGGTAAAGCAAAAGATATCGGAATGATTTATACGTTCCTTGGAGCGAAGGAAGACCGTATGATGACACTTGAAATGTCAGAGGATGGGAAAAACTATGATTTGGTCGGCACGGTCAGAGCAACAAGTGTGTTCTGCTGGGATGCATTAAAGACTTGGGACAAAGAATCTCAGGAAGAGGGCGCGGATGATTATAATCTGGCAAAAGATTATCGTTATATCCGCCTAAGTGTTGATGAAGAACAGCTTTCTGATACCTTTATGCTGAATGAATTAGTGATTCTTGACAAAGACGGAAACTGGATGAAACCGGTCAATGCTTCTGAATATAAAAATCTGTTTGATGAGCAGGATTGTTTTGAGCCGCAGAGTGATTTGCCGGAGACTGTCTGGAAAGCTGAAAAGCTGGAGAAACCGTGACTTTAGATTTGGGTGCAGATAGTTACTTTAGTATGCTGCGAGGGTACTCTACGGAGAAAGCAAAACCAGCGGTTTGAAGTGGAAGTGGCAAAATCGGCAAATGACGGTGAGGAGCCACAGTATCAGAAAGTGGGAACGGTAGTCAGTGGTGAGGCTGATGGCTTTAGCAGACTTTCAGAGGAAAATCAGCAAAATGCCGATACTTATTCTTTTGCCAATGATTCGTACCGCTATATCCGTTTGACAACACTTTCGGATAATACAAGTTTGAATGAACTGGTACTGACGGATACGAATGGAAATACGGTGAAAATCCGTGACCATATTGGCGGAGATTCCTTGTTTGATGAACAGGATGGATACCGAAAGGCAATTACCTTTAGGAGCGGCACTTATTTTGATGAAATTTATCATGCGAGAACGGCTTATGAAATTGCGCATGGAATGAGCAATTATGAGTGGACACATCCGCCTCTTGGTAAAGTATTTATCAGTCTTGGTGTGCGCATGTTTGGCATGAATCCGTTTGGCTGGCGAATTATCGGTGTGCTGTTTGGAATCGGGATGATTCCGTTTATGTACTTCTTTGGCAGGCGTTTGTTCAAAAACCGCACGTGGGCGGCCGGTGCATTGACATTTTTGTTTACATTTGATTTTATGCATTTTACGCAGACAAGAATTGCTACCATTGATGTGTACGGAACATTCTTTATTATAGCAATGTTCTACTTTATGTATCAGTACAGCCAGACAAGTTTTTATGATACAAAATTGTGGAAGACCTTTATCCCGCTTGGCTTAAGTGCGGTGATGATGGGACTTGGCTGTGCATCGAAATGGACGGCAGTATATGCGTCTGCCGGTCTTGCTGTGTTCTTCTTTTTGCTATTATGGGCTGGCGTATTTTTTTGAGTACCATCTGGCGAAGAAAAATCCGACGGGCGAAACAGAAGGAATTGCGCATAAACATATCATTGAAGTATTTAAGAAGAAACTTCTTTTAACCCTTGGTTTCTGTGTGATTTTCTTTGTGTTTGTAGCAGGAACGATTTATGTTGCTTCCTATGTTCCGTTTGAGGACAGCGCAAAGATAACACCGAGCGCTTCTACGAAGTGACAGATGAGAATTATGAAGGATTTAAATGGGAAAATACATTTGTTTCCGGTCTTGTGGATACACTTCGCGACCACAGTGGAAATCCTGTGGCTGAGACGGTCGGAAAAATGTTGAATAATCAGCATGCTATGTATGAATACCACAGCAAACTGGAGGCTACCCATCCATGGCAGTCAAGCTGGTATGAGTGGCCGACGATGATACGACCGATGTATTATTACTGCCAGACTTTGCGGGATGGTATGAAAGAGGGTATCAGTGCCTTTGGTAACCCGCTTGTATGGTGGGCAGGAATCCCGGCATTGATATTGATTCTTCTGCCATTTGGAAGAAGGCGTTCGAACAGACTTGGAAGCAAAACGTCGCAATGGCTTCAGAGTATCGGCTGTGAATTCTTTGTGTTCCTTGCTTTGTGGAGTGTGTTTGTGAAACAGTCTTCAAGTAATGGAGGCGGTGATTCATGGAAGTTATATGGACCGTTCCTTATTGTGCTTGGCGTGGCGTCGGCTTTGTATATTGCTTACCAGCTTGTGACAAGGGGGAGACAAAAAAGCCTTGTTTATGGTATTTGCCTATGCGGTTCAATTATTACCGTGGATTTTAGTGCCGCGCTGTACATTTGCCTATCACTATTTCCCAAGTGTGCCATTTGTCGCAATGATGATTGTGTACTGCATGGTGAAACTTGTGGATTCGGATAAAAAATGGTTCAAATGGTGTATGGTTTATCTGGCAGTTGCCTTTTTTTCCTGTTCTTAGTTTTTTATCCGGTACTTTCCGGACAGCCGATCTATGAGCAGATGGCAAGAGATGGACTGCGCTGGCTGGAAGGCTGGCAGCTTGTCAGCTAAACAAACGATAGAAAGAAGGATAAAAAACGTGAGAAAACTGATTCAAGAGATTCATAACGGGAAAAATATAAAGGAAAATTTAAAAACATTATGCGGATATTGCCGTAAAAACATATGTGGATTATGGAACGCTTGAAATGACTTTTTCTGCGTATTCGCTTTTGGAAGATGAAATACAGGTGTTAGATGCGGATGAGAAGGAGAAAATGCTCTCGCAGGTAAAACAGGCGATTGGCTGTTTGGCGGATGAGTCCTGCGATTTCGCGGTACTTGGTGAAAAAAAATGAATCATCTGCGGGATGAAATTACGGATAAAATGGATGTTTTAACTGCGTACACGGACCGCATGATTTGTTATGAATATGTGTTAAACCGCATGGAATTAAAATATCTTTCAAGAAAGAATTGTCAGAGAAACTGGCAGCTTTTGAGGAAGAAGAGTACATGAAAATGTTAGAAGGGTATTTGTTTGGCAGTAAAGATCAAAAGGTGGCACTTGATAAAATTCGTTTGATTATGGGACAGATTCCGGTTCATATGACAAAGAATAAATTGTTTGAGCGGATTGGTGAAGCACTTACGTTATATCAGGATGGCGATAAATCGGCACTGGATGGCTTTTTGTATATGGTGCGTACGAGTGCGATGCTGTATGAGCCAAAGCAGGAAGAAAATCAGTTTCCGGAGATTTTAGAGGCCCTGCAAACGTTTGAACAGACCGATTTTGAGTCATTAGAGGGCGAGAAATACAATCAATTGGTATCACTTTTGGAAAAAGACAGCCAAAGAAATTCATGAAATTACGGACTTTTTATTATGAAGTGCAAAATGTTGTGAATGGTGTGTATGCTATGGCACTGATTCTTCCTTACCGTGAGAAAATGAGTCGGATTGAAAAAGCGGGAAGAAAACGTTTGGCAGGCATTGGCACAAGGAGAGTTAAAAGAAGAACTGTTAGTGCCGTTAGAGGGCAGCATCGAGGAGTGTGTTGAAAAATCCAGTCATTTGGAATCGATTTTATATGAAATCCGCAGTTCTTATAAGAAAGAATTGATGGAAACCGGTCTTGCCGGACAATTCCACGATTTTGTATTAGTGGCAAATCTTTTGTCAGACAGTTTGTTTATTGACTTGTCGGTATCCGGTGAGGAAGAGGAAAAAAGCAGACCTTTCCCTACGTGAGAAAATGCACAGATGAATTAGTAAATGAACTTTCCAAGAAGTTGAGTCAGGTGTCAAAACCGGTAAAAAAAAGCGATTATGGGACTTGTCCTTGAAAAACTGCCATTGACATTCCAAAATTCGGATGAGGTACTTGATTATATCCGTGTTAATCTGATGGGATGTCAGGACAAGGCAGAAAAATGTGTGGTACTTACGATGTTAGCAGACTTGATTCGCGAGGAGCAGGAGTGGACATAATATGATTTACTGGTATCAGAATTTATATATGGATGAAACCGTAGAAAAAAATCCGAAACGGTGCAAAAAACGGGTGGAAAAGCGGCGCCCATGGAAAAAAGTTACGTCGTGCTTACCTTGGCGCAGAATGATAAGAATTTGTTTGAGATTATGCAGACGCGCCAGTTGTTTTTCCACCGCTACCGTCATGTGGATATGTATGTAGTGGCACTGACTTCGGATTATGATGCCGCTGTCGAAATCCTGCAGCAGATTTTAGAAAAAAGGATATCGTGAGAATCGGAATATAACCCAAGGAACGTATTTGCCAAGAAGGAGTTTATCCGGGTAGAAAGTAACAGAGAAAAGAGGTGTGCCTATGTGGATTTTTTATTAATACTCAAATGGATTTTCATTATACTTGGCATACTTTTAGGACTTGTTTTACTATTTATGGCTCTTGTTTTATGTGTGCCGGTGCGCTACCGGGCAGCAGGGGATAACCATGAAAAAATCCAGTATTCATTTAAGGTGAGCTGGCTTTTGTCTATTATTGCCGTGAAAAAGAAAAAAAGATTCGGAGCAGATTGTTTTCTCTGTGTTTGGTATTCCGATAAAGAGAATGGGAAATGAAAAACCGGTAAAAAAACCGTGGTGAAATCAGAGAAAGAAAAAAGAGCCGGAACCGTTACAGGATAACAAAGAAGAAACAGGCGAGCCGGTTTTGGCAGCGCAGGAAGAAAAAAAAGAAACAAAGAAAGGACAAGAAGAAGAGAACTTTTTCCAGGACCAAAAGCGAAGAAAAAAGAAAAAAAAAAAACTTTTTCATTTCAAAGGGGCTATCAGTATAATGAAGTGTGTGAAACAAAACAAGAAACTTTTTGAAACGGTTGTATCGGGAAATAAAAGAGCTGCTTAAGTATCTCGCACCGAAAAAGGTGAGAGGGACATTTGCATTTGGAACCGGCGACCCTTCATCGACGGGGCTTGTTACGGGTCTTATCAGTTTGTTCCCGATTGCTTATCAGGAGGGTGTTTATGTTACACCGGACTTTGAGGAAAAAAGACTGGCTGCTGATTTTTTGTAAAGGGCAGAATAAGGGTGATTTATTTTTACGGCTCTTTTTGAGACTGTATCAGGATAAAGAATTGAAACGAATGTGGAAACAGATTCATAGATTAAAAAAGGAGGCTTTTAAAATGTCAGAAAATAATTTTACAAACACAGTAGAATCCTGTTTAAGGGGATGGATGCATTTATCACAACAAAGACCGTAGTGGGAGACGCTGTGCGTTTTTGACGATGGAACCATTGTACTTCCGCTTGTGGATGTGAGCTTTGGCGTTGCTGCCGGTGCATTTGCAAACGACACCGAAAAGAAAAACAACGGTGGCGGCGGTATGGGCGGTAAAATCCAGCCAAGTGCCGTGTTAGTAATTAAAGACGGAACGTCCAAACTTGTCAATGTGAAGAACCAGGACGGTATCACAAAGATTCTCGATATGGTACCGGATTTTGTTGACAAATTTGCCGGAAAGAAAAATAAAGAGCAGCCACGATGCGGGAAAAGATGCGGAATAATCCGTAAGAATTGTGGAAATTTTAAAATTTGTAAAAAATAAAAATTTTGCTTGCATTATAGTTGGAATTTTGCTAAAATATTCGTGTTGTCGTGTGTGAGAGATATTTTGTTTCATATAGAAGAGACATGCGAAGTTTAAGCAGAAGGAGGTGCTTTTCATGGCTAAATGTGCAGTATGTGGAAAAGGCGTACACTTTGGTAACGCTGTCAGCCACTCATAGAAGAAGCAATAAGATTTGGAAATCGAATTTGAAATCTGTTAGAGTAAAGGTGAACGGTGGTACAAAAGAAAATGTATGTTTGTACTTCATGCCTTCGTTCTGGTAAAGTGGAAAGAGCGTAGTTGCGGTTTACCGTACATCATAAAAAAGAACACATTCTTATACTAGAGTAGGAGAATGTGTTCTTTTTTAGTCACAAGCTTGTGAAGAGATTATAGCCAAGGACAAGACAGGCAATAATAATCAGGATGGCAAACAGACTGTGCCGCATGAAAAGCATGATGCACATACCGATGCCAATCCAAAACAGAATAAATCCGATTAAGCGTTTCATAAAAAGATACCCGCATAGATGTCTTTTGTTACTATTCTATGCAGAAAATGGGAAAAGTTTCGCAGTATGTGGATTTGCTTTTTTTTATAGAATAGTGTAAAATAAAAATAATTATGCAGTTATCCGTTAGGGGATACCAGATTGGAGGTTACTATGAAAGGTCAGATGGATACCGAAATGGGCAAAATCTTTGTAGATGAGGATGTATTGGCTAAGTATGCCGGTTCCGCAGCGGTAGAGTGTTTTGGCGTTGTTGGTATGGCATCCGTAAACGTACGCGATGGCTTTGTAAAGTTGTTGAAAAAGGACAACTTGCGTCATGGCGTGAATGTTAGTGTGGCGGATGTCAAGCTGATGATTGAACTTCATATTATTGTGGCATACGAAGTAAGTATTCTTGCGGTTGCACAAAACCTTGTTGATAATGTGAAGTATAAGGTAGAAGAGTATACCGGCATGGAAGTTGGAAAAATTACCGTATGCGTTGAAGGCGTACGCGTGATTAACTAATTTGCCTGTTAAATTGGAGGAGAAAACTGTGATTATAAAAACGATGGATGCCTCTTTTGTAAGAAAGTGTTTTCTTGCCGGGGCAAATGCAATCGATGCAAAGAAGGAAGTAATAAACGATTTGAATGTGTTCCTGTACCGGATGGTGATACAGGAACCAATATGACGATGACTATTATGTCTGCGGCAAAAGAAGTAGCAGCGTTAGAAAATCCAGATATGAAATCGCTTGGTAAAGCAATTTCCGGTGGCTCTTTACGTGGTGCAAGAGGAAACTCAGGTGTTATTTTGTCGCAATTACTCCGTGGATTCACGAAAGAAGTGTCAAAGGTTGATGAAGTGGATGTCGATGTTTTGACAAAAAAGCCTTTGAACGTGCTGTAGAATCTGCGTATAAAGCAGTGATGAAACCAAAAGAAGGAACGATTCTTACAGTTGCCCGCGGTGGTGCAGATAAAGCAATTGAGTTAAATGGGCGCACGGATAACATTGCAGAGTTTATGAACAGCGTAATTATGCATATGCGTGATGTGTTAGAACAGACGCCGGAACTTTGCCGGTGTTAAAAGAGGCCGGTGTTGTGGATTCCGGTGGAGAGGGTCTTGTTACCGTGTTGGAAGGTGCATATACCGCGTTGATTGGCAAGGAAGTGAAAATCGATGTGGAACCGGCTGCCACTCCTGTTAAGAAACCAAGCATGGGAGCAGATGCCGGCGTTGTTGCTGAGGCGGATATTAAATTTGGCTACTGCACCGAGTTTATCATTATGCTTGAAAAGCCATTTGAAGGAAAGAAGAAATGGAATTTAAGGCATTTTTGGAATCCATTGGTGATTCGATTGTCTGTGTTGCCGATGAGGAAATTGTTAAAATTCATGTGCACACAAACGACCCGGGTCTTGCGATTCAGAAAGCGCTTACCTATGGTTCTCTGACACGCATGAAAATTGATAATATGCGCGAAGAACATCACGAGCGTGTCATCAAAAATGCCAGCGAGATGGCAAAACAGCAGAAACAAGAAGAAAAAAAAGAAAGTGGAATTTAAAAGAAAATGGTTTTATCAGTGTTTCGGTCGGAGATGGACTTACGGATTTGTTCCATGAACTTGGTGTGGATGAAGTGATTGAAGGCGGTCAGACGATGAATCCGAGTACTGAGGATATTCTTGGTGCGATTGAGAAAATTCCTGCGAAAAACATCTATATTCTGCCAAATAACGGTAATATTATTTTGGCGGCACAGCAGGCAAAAGGATTTGACAAAGGATAAGGCGGTTCACGTAATTCAACGAAAAATATTCCGCAGGGAATTGCAGCAATGATTAACTTTGTGGAAGGATTTACACCGGAGCAGAATGAAGAGGCGATGACAGAAGCACTATCCGAGATGAAATCCGGACAGGTCACTTATGCGGTAAGAGATACTGTAATTGACGGGAAGGAAATTAAAGCCGGCAATATCATGGGATTGAGCGATAAGACGATTGAGATAGTTGGCACCGATGTAGTGGATACGACAATTGATTTATTAAAAAGATGATGGATGAAGAATCGGAACTCATTACCATTTATTATGGTGAAGAGGGAACCAAAGAAGATGCAGAAAAAATCGCAAAAAGCCATTGAGGGATTGATGACGAGATGGAAGTCGAGATTCAGTATGGCGGACAGCCGATTTATTACTACTTTGTATCCGTAGAGTAGTGAAATTATAAATACAGATGGAGGATGAATAATGAATATTGTATGTTTGGACTTAGAGGGCGTACTGGTACCTGAAATTTGGATTGCTTTTGCAAAAGCAAGTGGAATCGGAATTAAAAAGAACGACAAGAGATGAACCGGATTATGATAAACTGATGAAATGGAGACTTGGAATTTTAAAAGAACATGGACTTGGACTGAAAGAAATTCAGGAAACAATCGCTAAAGATCGATCCGCTGCCGGGGGCAAAAGAGTTTTTAGATGAACTGCGCAGCATGACACAGGTGATCATCATCAGTGATACATTTACACAGTTTGCAGCACCACTCATGAAAAAGCTGGGATGGCCGACTATTTTCTGCAATTCACTGGAAGTGGCAGAAAACGGTGAATTACCGGATTTAAGATGCGAATTGAAAATTCCAAATATACAACAGTGAAAGCACTGCAGTCGATTGGTTATGAGACGATTGCAAGTGGTGACAGTTACAACGATTTAGGTATGATTGAGGCAAGTAAGGCTGGTTTCTTATTTAAGAGTACTGAGCAGATTAAGAAGGACCATCCGGAACTTCCTGCTTTTGAAGAGTATGATGAGTTACTTGCTGCCATAAAAAAGCATTATAATCAATAGAAAGTGTGACAAAAATGTCAAAACAAATTGGACGTAATGAGCCATGCTGGTGTGGCAGCGGACGCAAATATAAGGTCTGTCACGCCGGTTTTGATGCAAAGATTGAATCTTATCGTGAGCAAGGTCACATTGTGCCGCCTCACCACATCATCAAAACACCGGCTCAGATTGAACAAATAAAAGAAAGTAAAATTAACATTGCTATTTTGGATTATCTGGAAGAACATATTTATGAGGGAATGAATACCAAAAAATTGATCAAATTGTGTATGATATGACAACCAAAAGAGGCGGAATCCCGGCACCTTTAGATTATGAAGGATTTCCGTATAGTGTCTGCACCTCGGTAAATGATCAGGTATGCCATGGATTTCCATCGGAAGATGTTATATTAAAATCCGGTGATATTGTGAATGTCGACTGTTCGACAATCTTAAATGGATATTTTCAGACTCTTCCGTATGTTTTGCATCGGTGAGGTGTCACCGGAGAAAAAACGTCTTGTACAGGTAACAAGAGGTGTGTGAAGAAAGGATTAGAACAGGTCAAGCCCTGGGGATTCCTTGGTGATATGGGGCAGGCGGTGCATGATCATGCAGCGGCAAACGTTTACGGTGGTTCGTGAAATTGGCGGTCACGGTGTCGGACTTGAGTTCCATGAGGAGCCATGGGTTGGTTATCATTCCAAACGAGGCGAAGAGATGCTGTTAGTGCCTGGTATGATCTTTACTATTGAGCCTATGGTCAATATGGGGAAAAGAAGATATTATAACCGATTCACAAAATGGCTGGGAAGTTTATACAAAAGATCATATGCCATCGGCACAGTGGGAAATTATGGTGCTTGTGACAGAGGAAGGAAATGAGGTATTGTGTTGGTAGTTTACTGATTTCTTAGGAAATCAAGGAAAAGGGAGGTTTTGCTATGTTAAATGGGGAAACAGAACAAAAACAAAGTGTTCATTTTTTTTGCTTTAATGTTAGCACTGAGTTTGTGTATGCATACGGCATTGTGTATTTTCTTTTTATTGTATTGGTGTAACAATTTTTATACGTGTTTAATATTGCAAGTGTTGTGATCTATTTATTGTTGCTTTTTTGGTTTCTCGTGTGAAGCATATGGAGAGATGGATGTTAGTACCATTTGCCGAAGTGCTTGTACATGTACTTTTTTGTGTAACCTGTGCTTAGGCTGGGGATATGGCTTTTCTTTATACGGCTTTATGCTTATTCCGGTTATTTACTACATTGCGTGTATTCATATGAAGAGCCGAATCGGTGTGTCACGTCAAGTGTGCTTGGTATTTTTTTTGCTTGTGATTGTTCACTCGGCATCGTCAGCCGGAGAAATTAATAAATTACCGGGTATGTCAAACCATGAGATGCTTGTTATTTTTGCAATTAATGTAGCTATCTGTACCATTTTTCTAATGGCTTATTCTGCATACTTTGTTGTTGCAATACGCAGTGCGACAAATGTGTTAGAGGAGCGGAATGATGAACTTGATTTTATGGTTCATTACGATGCACTCACAAATATGAGAAATCGCCAGAATATGGATGAAATATTTGAGGAATACGAGTGTTATGAAAAAAGATTACTGTGTGGTGCAGATGGATTTGGATAATTTCAAACAGACAAACCGTACGTACGGTCATTCCTGCGGAGATGAGCTTTTGATTAATCTTTCTTATCTAATCCGCCAGGCAGTGAGAAACCGTGGTGAAGTGTGCCGCTGGGGCGGTGATGAAGTGTTACTGCTTCTGAAGATGGATAAAAAAAAGCGGGTACCGCTTAACGGAAAAAATTCGCAAAGAAATTGCGGACTATGTACTTACCACCAGCGTCAGCGTGTGTCAGTTACGGCAACGTTTGGATTTGTATACTGCGATGAAAAACAGACAATGAAAGAGCGGATTGCACTTGCAGATTCGCGTTTGAATCAGGGGAAGGAAAAGGGGAAAAATCAGGTCGTGAACTAAAAATGAATTAGTTCTACGAAAAGAAAGGAATTAATACGATGAATGAGTTTCTTGATATTTTCATGGAAGCAGGAGTGGATACATTAAAACTTATCCCGTTTCTTTTTCTTACCTATATTTTAATGGAGTGGCTCGAACACCGCACCGGAAGTCATACACAGGCGGGCGATTTTGCGTGCCGGAAAAGCAGGACCGGTATTTGGCGGAATTTTAGGTATTGTGCCACAGTGTGGCTTTTTCAAGCATCAAATCTGTATTCCGGTGGTTTGATTACGGCGGGCGCTTTGGTGGCTGTCTTTTGTCTACTTCTGACGAAATGCTTCCGATTTTTTTATTTCTGAGGCAGTACCTGCATGGACAATCATTAAGATTTTGGCGGTTAAAATGGTAATGGGAATCCTTTTGGCTTCCTTTTGGACTTTTTATCACAGTATCTGGGGCAGAAAAATGAGATACCGGAACATCCATACAATGTGTGGTCAACACTGTAAATGTGATGATGAGGGGATTTTTCTCAGCGCTGCGTCACACAATTCACATTACCATTTTTTTGTTTTTGGTAACACTTGTTCTGGGAGCTGTTATTGATGGTGTGGGTGAAGATGCTTTAGCCGGATTTCTTATGGACCGTCCGGTTCTCGGCGGATTTTGGCGGGGGCAATTGGCATGGTTCCAAACTGTGCGTCGTCCGTAGTCATTACTCAGCTCTATTTACAGAAAGTCATTGGCGCCGGCCCGATGATGGCAGGGATTATTTACCAATGCCGGTGTCGGCACTTGTTTTGTGCCGCATGAACCGCAAACACGTAAACAAAACGTCGGTATTTTGTGTTATTTATATGTGGCGGGGGTCGTTGGAGGAATTTTGATTGATTTGCTTGGAATCAATTTTTAATACTGTTATTAGAGTTTTTTAACTGTGGATAAGATAGTGGTAATGTTATTGAAGTTTGTTGTTAGAAAAAAATCAGACCGGGTTTCAACCTGAGGGACGTTGAAAATCCGGTCTGATTTTTTAATAATAAAGCAACAATTAAAACATTTCCATATCGTGTTTACTTGACATAAAGCCCCATCTTGCTTTTATACTAGGAGATTATGAGGGAAGTTTACCCTTTTTATGAAACGAAATGGAGATGAGAGAGAGAATGAACTACCATATTGCAGTGATTCCCCGGAGACGGAATCGGACCTGAAATTGTGGCAGAAGCTAAAAAGGTATTGAATAAAGTGGCAGATACATATGGGCAACATTTTGAATACGAAGAATTGTTGATGGGTGGCTGTTCCATTGACGCATACGGCGAGCCTTTGACAGATGAAACCTTAGAGCGTGCAAGAAAAAGTGATTCGATTTTGCTTGGTGCGGTCGGTGGACGAGTCGGAGTGGACAGCTGGTATGAATGCCACCGGAAAAAAGACCGGAAGCAGGTCTTTTGAAAATTCGTAAGGGACTTGGCTTATTCTGTAATCTTCGTCCGGCAATTCTGTTTGAAGAATTGAGCGGCGCATGTCCGTTGAAGGAAGAAATTGTAGAAGGTGGTTTTGATTTTATCTTTGCCCGTGAGTTGACGGGTGGTCTTTACTTCGGTGAACGCTATACCAAAGAAATTGATGGCGTGCGCACCGCCCGGATATCGCAGGCAAAGATCTGGCAAATCCGATCGCTACGATCCTTTCCGCTGCCATGATGCTGCGTTTCACACTGGATCTGGATGAAGCGGCAGATGCGATCGAAGCAGCGGTAAAACAGGTACTCAAAGACGGATACCGCACAGGCGATATCATGTCGGAAGGATGCACAAAAGTCGGAACCGTTCAGATGGGAGATCTGATCGCAGAACGCGTATAAAAACCGAATCCGGCATCATATAAATGGAGGTATGTTACAATGAAAAGTGATAATGTAACAAAAGGCGTCCAGCAGGCGCCGCACCGTTCTCTTTTTAATGCCCTGGGCTTTACCAAGGAAGAGATGGAGCGTCCCCTGGTTGGTATTGTAAGTTCCTATAATGAAATCGTCCCCGGTCATATGAATCTGGATAAAATCGTCAATGCAGTAAAACAGGGTGTTGCCATGGCAGGCGGTACACCGGTAGTATTCCCGGCGATCGCAGTCTGCGATGGTATCGCCATGGGACATGTGGGAATGAAATACTCCCTGGTTACCCGTGATCTAATCGCTGACTCCACAGAGTGTATGGCAATGGCTCATCAGTTTGACGCGCTGGTTATGGTTCCGAACTGTGACAAAAACGTCCCGGGTCTTCTGATGGCAGCCGCACGTATCAATGTGCCGACCGTATTTGTAAGCGGCGGCCCGATGCTGGCAGGTCATGTGAAGGGACGCAAACGCAGCCTTTCCAGTATGTTTGAAGCAGTCGGAGAATACTCTGCAGGCAAACTGACCGCAGACGATGTATGTGAATTCGAAGAAAAAGTATGTCCGACCTGCGGTTCCTGCTCAGGTATGTACACAGCCAACAGCATGAACTGCCTGACTGAGGCACTTGGTATGGGACTTCAGGGTAATGGAACCATTCCGGCAGTTTACTCCGAGCGTATCCGTCTTGCAAAGCATGCAGGAATGCAGGTTATGGAAATGTACCGTCAGAATATCCGTCCACGCGACATTATGACAGAGGATGCAATTTTAAATGCGCTGACTGTAGATATGGCACTGGGATGTTCTACTAACAGTATGCTGCATCTGCCGGCAATCGCACATGAAATCGGCATGGATTTCGATATCACATTTGCAAATGAGATCAGTGCCAAGACTCCGAATCTGTGCCATCTGGCACCGGCAGGTCCGACCTACATAGAAGATCTGAACGAGGCAGGCGGTGTTTATGCCGTTATGAACGAGCTGAACAAACTGGGTCTGCTGCACACTGAGTGCATGACCGCAACCGGAAAGACCGTAGGGGAGAACATCAAAGACTGCGTAAACTTAAATCCGGAGGTTATCCGTCCGGTAGAGAATCCATACAGCCAGACTGGCGGACTTGCAATCCTGAAAGGAAATCTGGCTCCAGACGGCAGTGTTGTAAAACGTTCTGCCGTTGTGCCTGAAATGATGGTACATGAAGGTCCGGCGCGAGTCTTTGATTGTGAGGAAGATGCATGTGAGGCTATTCTCTCTGAAAGATCAAAGAAGGCGACGTTGTTGTGATCCGTTATGAGGGACCCAAGGGTGGTCCGGGCATGCGTGAAATGCTGAACCCGACTTCTGCAATTGCAGGTATGGGTCTTGGTTCCAGTGTTGCGCTGATCACAGACGGCGTTTCTCAGGTGCTTCCAGAGGTGCTTCCATCGGCCATGTTTCTCCGGAAGCTGCTGTCGGCGGTCCGATCGCACTTGTCAAAGAGGGCGATATTATCAAGATCAACATTCCGGCAAACAGACTGGAACTGGCAGTATCTGATGAAGAGCTGGCAAGAAGAAAAAGCCAACTGGACACCGAGAGAGCCGAAGGTAAAGACCGGCTATCTGGCACGTTACGCTTCTATGGTAACTTCCGGTAACAGAGGAGCTATTCTTGTTTCAGAAAAATAATTCTGAAACAAGAATTGAAGTAAGCAACAACAGTAAGAAAAGTAAAGGTGAGGACAGCAGGATGAAGTTAAATGGTTCAGAAATCGTAATCGAGTGCCTGAAAGAGCAGGGCGTAGATACCACTGTTTTCGGTTATCCGGGCGGTACGATCTTAAATGTATACGATGAATTATATAAACATGGTTCAGAGATCAATCATATCTTAACATCCCATGAGCAGGGAGCTGCACACGCTGCGGACGGTTATGCACGAGCAACCGGAAAAGTAGGCGTATGTATTGCCACTTCCGGTCCTGGTGCTACTAACCTGGTTACCGGTATTGCAACTGCTTACATGGATTCCGTTCCGATGGTTGCCATTACCGAACGTAGCCGTTCCGCTGCTTGGAAAAGACAGTTTCAGGAAATCGACATTGCGGGAATCACAATGCCGATCACAAAACATAACTTTATTGTAAAGGATATCATAAACTGGCAGACACGATCCGCCGTGCGTTTAAAATTGCGCAGACCGGAAGTCCGGGCCCGGTTCTTGTGGATGTACCAAAGGATATCACGGCTGCAATGACGGAATATTTTACACCGCAGACACCGGAATTGATTCAGAGACAGGTTGACACGATTGAAAAAAAGATATCGAAAGCGTAGTCAATGCAATAAAAAAACGCAGAGACCAATGATTTTTGTCGGCGGTGGTGCCGTATTTCCGGGCAGAGTCCAAAGAATTAAAAGAATTTGTCTATAAGGTAGACGCTCCGGTAACGGATACTTTGATGGGAAAAGGTGCATTTGACGGCACAGATGAGCATATTATACAGGAATGCTTGGTATGCATGGTACAAAGACAGCCAAACTTAAGTGTAACTGAATGTGACTTATTGATTGTATTAGGTGCCAGATTTTCAGTGACCGTGTTACGGGAAATGCAAAGAAATTTGCAAAAAAATGCAAAAATTGTTCAGATTGATGTTGATCCGGCAGAAATTAATAAAAAATATTCCGGTGGATTATTCCATTATCGGTGATTTAAAGGCAGTTTTGGAAATCTTAAACCGAAATTGAAAAACATGGATCATAAGGCTTGGGTTGAAAGGTTATGGCGAGAAAAGAAAAATTCCGCTTTCTTATCACAATGGATGGTCTTACAGGACCGTATGTGATTGAGCGAATCATGAACTTACCGATAACGAAGCGATTATTACGACAGATGTCGGACAGCACCAGATGTGGGCGGCGCAGTATTATAAATATCCGCGTCCCATTTTATTACATCCGGCGGAATTGGTACCATGGGATATGGTCTTGGTGCCTGTATCGGTGCGAAAGTCGGAGTGCCTGACAACCGGTTATTAATATCGCAGGAGACGGATGTTTCCGCATGAACATGAATGAGATTGCGACAGCAACAAGATATAATATTCCGATTATTGAGGTAGTATTTAATAACCATGCACTTGGCATGGTAAGACAGTGGCAGACCTTGTTTTATGGTAAGAGATATTCTCAGACCATTTTGGAAGATAAAGTAGACTATTGCAAAACTCAGAAGCAATGGGCGCAAAAAAGCAATCCGTGTAACGAAAAAGAGGAGATTGACGATGCGATTAAGACTGCATTGTCAGCAGAGGTGCCGGTTGTGATTGAAGTCGTAATCAACCAGGATGACAAGGTATGGCCAATGGTTGCTCCGGGAGCAGCGATTGAAGATTCTTTTGATGAGAAAAAGATCAGGAGAATCGCATTCAGAATTAATTAACAGTTATGTAAAGGAGGATATAACAGTGGCTAGAGTGTATAACTTTTTCCGCAGGACCGGCTGTGTTGCCGGAAGAAGTACTGAAAGAGGCAGCAGCTGAGATGCTGGATTATAACGGTACCGGAATGTCAGTTATGGAGATGAGCCATCGTTCCGCAGCATATGATAAAATTATCAAAGATGCTGAGCAGGATTTGAGAGATTTGATGAAAATTCCGGACAATTACAAAGTATTGTTCCTTCAGGGCGGCGCTTCCCAGCAGTTTGCCATGATTCCGATGAATCTTATGAAAAACGAAGCGTGGCTGATTACATAGTAACCGGCCAGTGGGCAATAAAGCTTATAATGAGGCTTGCAAATATGGAAAAGCAGTTAAAATTGCTTCTTCTGAGGATGAGACAGTTTCCTACATTCCGGACTGCTCCGACCTTCCGATTGATGAGGATGCAGATTATGTTTATATTTGTGAGAACAATACCATTTACGGTACAAAATATAAAACACTGCCAAATACCAAAGGAAAGACATTGGTAGCAGACGTGTCTTCCTGCTTTTTGTCAGAACCTGTAGATGTCAGCAAAATACGGCGTTATCTACGGTGGTGTTCAGAAGAACATCGGTCCTGCAGGCGTTGTTATTGTAATTATCCGTGAGCGATTTGATTCCGGATGAAGTGGATGAAAGTTCCTACCATGCTTCAGTACAAGATCCATGCAGATGCACAGTCTCTGTACAATACACCTCCTGCTTACGGTATTTATATCTGCGGTAAAGTATTCAAATGGATCAAGAAAATGGGCGGTCTTGAAAGAGATGCAGAAGAGAAACATTGAAAAAGCAAAAGTTTTTATGATTTCTTAGATTCAGAGCAAACTGTTCAAAGGAACCGTTCGTAAAGAAGATCGTTCTTTGATGAATGTACCGTTTGTCACAGGAGATAAAGATTTGATGCAAAATTTGTTGCAGAAGCAAAAATTGCAGCAGCTGGATTTGAAAACTTGAAAGGACACCGTACTCCCTTTTTATTGGCTGCCACTGGAATGTTTAACAAAAGAACAGGCATTTGACAAGATGAAAGATAGTGTTGTTCTTCTTAACTTCTCCGTGATAACACTGGTGAACGAAGACGACATCAAAGTGGCACTGGAGTCCGGTAAAGAAGTAGCAAAATACGTTGTTGATTTCCCAAATCCGACAACAGTAAAGCTGCCAAATACAACCGTAACACCTCATCTTGGTGCTTCCACACAGGAGTCTGAGGACAACTGTGCGAAAATGGCAGTCAGTGAAATTCGTGATTTCATGGAAAATGGTAACATCAAAAATTCTGTGAACTATCCAAACTGCGACGCCGGTGTATGCCAGACAGCAGGACGTATCACGATTGCGCATAAGAATGTACCGAATATGTTGAGCCAGTTTACGACATTGTTCTCCAAAGATGGTGTCAATATCGAAAAACATGGTAAATAAGAGCCGTGGAAACTTCGCGTATACAATTCTTGATATCTGCTCCGATTCAACAGACGAAGTAGTAAAAAGAATTAGAGGCGCTTGACGGTGTTATCCGTGTTCGTGTGATTAAATAAAAAGTGCTGGAAATATCAAAAACAGTGCATGACATATCATGGAAATATCTCCTTCTATTGCTACAATTTAAGCAGATAAAAATCAAAGGAGGTATTTTTTATGTTACAAGAAAAAAACAAAAACCGCTCTTTCGCCAGCAAAAAACAAAGAATATCGTTCCTGAACTTTGCAATGTTGGTAGATGGCAAAAAGAAAACTCAAAAAAAGAAAATATCAAAAAGTAGGAAAGAAAAAGAAATTGCAATTTCCGGAAAAGTAAAGGAAAAGCAAAGTACACGTTTAAGAGTAGTAAAAAAGTTCAGTTGCTTCGGTTAGTAAATCCGGTGTTGTAACAGCAAAAGAAAAAAGGTAATGCAGTAATTACGGTAAAAGAGAAAAAGAAGAAAAGACAAAAGTAATTGGAAAGGTGAAAGTGACGGTTAAGGCAGTGAAAGCAGTTACGCCTTCAAAGCCACAGACAAAACCAAATACGGCAGCACCGTCGACATCGCAGGCGACAAATGCTGCGCCAACGGCTACCTTTAAAACCGACGGCTACACCAACAAGTGTACCGACGCCAACGCCGGATCGAATATTTTGAAAATGGAAGGTGATCAAGTGAAACCAACAGATGCAGATACAAGAGCTATATACACTAAACAGTGATGGCAGTGTAACAGTAGAGGCAGGATGGAAATATTATGCGATTGCATTTGAAAGTCCATTAAACCTTAATAAAGTTAAAAGATTACGATTGAAGGAAGTGCATCAGCAGGTTTTCGTTTGAGTTTTGGAAATAAAGAGGGAGAATACTTTATTGACCATAACAATCTGGACAGCTGGGTATATCCAAATGCATTCAGTGACAAGATTACGATTGATTTGACAGAACAAAATCCGTCAGGAAAAGCAGACTGGTTATTCCTTGGAACAAAATCGGATGATGAAGTTACTTTTAATATTAAATCTATTTCATTTAAATTAGGAGCAGAAAACTTGGAAAATGTAAACACAGACGGCTTGACTGAAGCGATAAAAGAAGTAGGAAATAATAACCCGATTGCGGCGCAGCGATTTATGGCGGATCCGTATGCAATTGAATATAATGGACGCGTTTATGTATATGGTACAAATGACAGCCAGTCCATGAGAATTGGTGAGGATGGCAAGATTCCAAATAACAATTATTCCAATATCAATACGTTAAACTGTTATTCTTCTGAGGATATGGTAAACTGGCGTGATGAGGGTATTATTCAGGTGGCAGGAAAAGAAAAGGTCCGGCAACTTGGTCAAAGAATAGCTGGGCACCTGCGGTATGTTATAAAAACATTGACGGCAAAGACAAGTTCTTTATTTACTTTGCTGACAACGGAAGCGGAATTGGTGTGTTGGAGGAGATAGCCCGACTGGTCCATGGCGTGACCCAATTGGCAAGCAGTTAATCAGTAGAAATACTCAAACTGCGGCGGAAGTGAAGTGCCATGGTTATTTGACCCGGCTGTATTTGTCGATGATGATGGACAGGGATATTTGTATTTTGGTGGAATTGGTGAAGCAGAAGACAGAGAACATCAAAATGTATTCGTGTCGTAAAACTTGGAGATGACATGATAAGTCTTAAAGAGGATCCGGTTGTTATCGATGCACCGGCACCATTTGAGGATTCCGGAATTAATAAATTTAACGGTAAATTTTATTATAGCTATTGTACAAACTGGGATGGTGCCAAGAAACGGCCGACGACAAATGAACTTGGTATAGCGAATATTGCTTACATGGTTTCGGATTCACCGATGGGACCATGGTCCGAGGCAAAGGTTGTTTTGAAAAACCCAACATCTTATTTTACCGGTTTACCAAGTAATGATAAAAATAATAATCACCACTGCATGCTTCAAATAG
>VOFC01005192.1_pt1 | contig 26554 bp, 39 predicted proteins | sample 5384161 | NCBI WGS metagenome assembly VOFC01 (sample SAMN12384722, study PRJNA508395) | human gut metagenome | isolation source: healthy gut B | host: Homo sapiens | reverse complement strand
TGCAACAGTAGTCGGGATTGTGCTGAATGTGGTATTCTATCTATATATTAATAGAAAAGACGCATAATCCGGAGGTAATCTGATGTGCACACTCCCATTATGGGGCACTGGCATCCCTTTGTGATTGGTGTGGGTATGTTCTTTTTTCTGTCCTTCTTCCCACGGAGATCTGCTTGCCGGTATCTTCTCCTCTGACAGCAGTGTTATAGCCGCAGCCGCCGATTACTTCAAAGCTTACGCAATTGACTGCCTGCTCACTGCTATATTCTTCTGTTATACAAGCTTCTACAATGGAATCGAAGAACCAGGTTTGTCATGATTCATGCATTATCTGGTAAAAAGAGACTTCCGCCAGTAAACAGCCTAAATATATTTTTTGAAGCAGCTTGCCAATATACGCGATAACCGGATCCAAGCAGTAGTGCCATAAGAATTGTAACGATCTGCACATGACCGCCGAATATCCAGGCAATGAAAATAACCAGAAAATCATATCCGATACGCATGATTCGGAAAGGAATCTTAGGTACATACTTACTTATAATAAATGGGATAGCATCATATGGGGAGGTTCCCAGTTCTACATCCATATAGACCGCCGCTGCAATGATAAATATGATCAGCGCAGGGAGAAAGACCGCATATCTAACCACATTGGAAGCAAAATAAGTATCTACACCGGTCTGTCTCCAGAGCCAGGAGAAGAAATCCAGAGAATATCAACCAGGAACATATTGGCGAGAGTACCAAAGCCAATATGTTCTCTTCCATATTACAATAATGAATAGAATACTATTAAACAGCGCCTGCCAGTTTCAAGCGAAATACCCAGTCGTGAGGAAATCGTCGATTCATCAACGTACAGGGATCTGTACCCATATCTACAAGCACAAGCCATGAAAGAGCAAAACCCATTACAATGACCGCCACAATCACAGTAATCAATCGTTTTACAAAATGTTCCTTCTGATATAAAGACTTCCAGTTTATTTTCATATTAATACCATACCTTTCCGTAATCATCGGACTAAAGTCCGCAACAATTCCATCATAAGATAGGAAGCATGACTTGTCAAAGAGAAAACAAAATACGCTGTAATGAAAAGTTGCATATTTATACAGAATATAGTATAAATGATATAGCGCACATAACGTATATTGGATTAACAAAAGAAACACTGAAAGGTATGATTATTAATATGAAGATAAGTGAATTATTAAATCAGGAAAAGGCTACCTTATCATTTGAGGTTTTCCCTCCTAAGAAAGATACAGATTTTGAGAATGTGGAGAGGGCTGCATCAGACATTGCTGCACTGCATCCCAGTTATATGAGTGTTACATATGGTGCCGGCGGCAGTACGAAGGGACATACCATTCAGTTAGCCCAGTCGATACAGAAGCAGTATCAGGTTCCTACCATTGCCCATCTGACCTGTGTATGTGCTGACCATAAAAGTATTAAACAGCACTGGATGAGATGAAAAATGCAGGAATTGAAAATATTCTGGCTTTAAGAGGTGATATCCCCAAAATTACGAAGGACAAGTATTTACTGATTTTGCCCATGCTTCTGAATTGGCAGCACTGATCAAGGAATACGGGGATTTCTGCGTAGGCGGTGCATGTTATCCGGAAGTGCATCCCGATTCCTCCAGCAGAAAGGAAGATATCCTTGGGCTGAAACGCAAAGTGGAAGCAGGCTGTGAATATCTGACGACTCAGATGTTCTTTGACAACAATATTTTCTTTAATTTTATGTACAGAGTGAGAGGCAGGTATCACAATTCCCATTATTCCAGGAATCATGCCTATCACAAAGAAAGTCCAGGTCAAAAATGCAGTGAAATTGTCCGGTTGTAATGTTCCTGAGCGTTTCAAGAACATCGTAGACAGATTTGGTGATTCAGAAGAAGCCATGAAACAGGCGGGTATTGCCTATGCCACAGATCAGATCATTGACCTGATGGCAAATGGCGTCAGACATATTCATGTATATTCTATGAATAAACCGGAGATAGCAGCTGGAATCCAGAAGAACCTTTCTGAGATTCTAAAAGCATAAAAACAAAAAATGTCATAGGTATCTGAATCTCAGATTAACCTATGACATTTTATTTTTATTCATTTACAAATTTCTTAATTGCTTCAAAGCTTTCTTTACTGATTACGTGTTCAATCTTACATGCGTCCTCTGTTGCTGTCTCACTGGGAACACCCAGAGATATAAGCCAGTTTGAAAGGAATTCATGTCTCTCATAGATCATTTCAGCAATTTCCTTACCTGAATCAGTTAAATAAATAAATCCTGCGTCCGTAACGGTGATATGATTTTTCTCACGAAGATTCTTCATGGCAATGCTGACACTGGACTTCTTGAATCCAAGTTCATTTGCAATGTCTACCGAGCGGACAACAGGGAAGCTTCTTGCTAAGCATCAGTATCGTTTCCAAATAATTTTCTGCAGATTCGTTTACGTTCATATATCTCTCTCTATTGTCCCAACTTTTACATCATTATATTGATATTAATGATAAGTATAACACATTTTCCTATTATTTTCAACGTATTGCACAATCTAAAAAATTTGTTAAAAAAAAAGCGAAATAGTCCTTGACATCTAATAAACGTTAGCATATACTAACTAGCGTAAGAAATGAGAAACTTTTTCAATAACAGGAGAGTGAGGTTGATCTATGATGCCGTTATCAATGGCTAAAGAAGGCGAACCCGTTGAAATCAAAAAGTAGGCGGTAAGGAAGAAACCAGGAAATTTTTTGGAGAATCTGGGCTTTGTCGTAGGCAGTATAGTCACAGTGATCACCGAAATGAATGGTAATATGATAGTGAATGTGAAGGAATCACGTGTTGCTATCGGTAAGGACATGGCGAATAAGATCATGGTATAGTATATTATGAAGGACCATATAAATGTATCAGCATTACATTTATCCGGTGATTCATACATATAGAATTATTGCAAGAAAGAAGGAGACGGAGTAATTATGAGAACACTGAAAGAAGTTCCGTGCGGTCAGACCGTAAAGGTGACTAAGCTTACCGGCGAAGGTCCTCCTGTAAAGAGACGTATCATGGACATGGGAATCACTAAGGGTGTTGGGATTTTTGTAAGAAAAGTTGCCCCCTTTGGGAGATCCTATTGAGGTTACAGTAAGAGGATATGAGTTATCACTTAGAAAAGCCGATGCTGAAATGATCGAAGTAGAGTAAATTTTTTTTTTGACCATGTGTTAGTGTTTACTAACAAAAATAAGTAATATCAATTAATAAGTAGAATGAACAAACAAAGCCGAAAGGCAGGAGGAGCATGAAAATGTCTATTAAGATTGCATTAGCAGGTAATCCTAACTGCGGTAAGACAACATTATTTAATGCCCTGACAGGTTCAAACCAATTTGTAGGTAACTGGCCAGGCGTAACTGTTGAAAAAGAAAGAGGGTAAATTAAAAGGTAATAAGGATGTTACCATCATGGATTTACCTGGTATCTATTCTTTATCTCCATACACACTTGAGGAAGTAGTTGCAAGAAACTACCTCATCACAGAAAGACCGGACGCAATTCTGAATATTGTAGATGGTACTAATATTGAAAGAAACCTGTATCTTTCTACACAGCTCATGGAGCTTGGTATCCCTGTCGTTATGGCAGTCAATATGATGGATATCGTAACAAAGAACGGTGATAAGATCTATATTGATAAGCTTGGTAAGAAGCTTGGCTGTGAAGTCGTTGAGATCTCAGCTTTAAAAGGCACAGGTATTATGGAAGCTGCCAACAAGGCTGTAGCAGCTGCTTCTAAGAAAACCCATACACCTGTACATGAATTTTCACAGGCTGCAGAAGCTGCAATTGCATCTGTATCTGCTAAGCTTGGTTCTGATGTCGCTGAAGATCAGAAGAGATTCTTCGCTGTAAAGCTTCTTGAAAAAGATGACAAGATTGCAAACCAGATGAAGAGCGTTCCTGACGTAAGCGCAGATATCAAGGCTCTGGAAGATGCTTTTGATGATGATACAGAAAGTATCATTACAAATGAAAGATATACATATATTTCTTCTATCATTGATGAATGTTATAAGAAGAATTCCAAGAACAAGCTGACTGTATCTGATAAGATTGACCGTGTTGTAACCAACAGATGGGCAGCTCTTCCTATCTTTGCAGTTGTTATGTTTTTGGTGTATTATGTATCTGTAACTTCAGTTGGTGCTATCTTAACTGACTGGACAAATGATACACTCTTTGGTGAATGGATTATTCCTGGTGCGCAGAGTTTCTTTGAAAGCATCGGATGTGCTGACTGGTTGACTGGCTTAATTGTTGACGGTGTTATCTCCGGTGTTGGTGCTGTACTTGGTTTCGTACCTCAGATGCTTGTATTATTCTTATTCCTCGCTTTCTTAGAGTCCTGTGGATATATGGCACGTGTTGCATTCATCATGGACAGAATCTTCCGTAAATTCGGTCTGTCAGGTAAATCCTTCATCCCTATGTTAATCGGCAGTGGATGTGGTGTTCCTGGCGTTATGGCTTCCCGTACAATCGAGAATGACCGTGACCGTAAGATGACTATCATGACAACAACATTTATCCCTTGTGGTGCAAAGCTTCCTATCATTGCTTTGATTGCAGGTGCATTCTTTGATAATGCCGGCTGGGTTGCATGGAGCTCCTATTTCGTAGGTGTTGCAGCAATTATCTGTTCCGGTATTATCCTGAAAAAGACAAAGATGTTCGCTGGTGAGCCTGCTCCTTTCGTTATGGAGTTACCTGCTTATCACTGGCCTACAGCTGGCAACGTTCTGCGCAGCATGTGGGAGCGTGGCTGGTCCTTCATCAAGAAGGCCGGTACTATCATCCTTCTTTCAACAATCATCCTGTGGTTCTTAATGAGCTTCGGATGGGTAGACGGCAGCTTCGGTATGCTGGAAGCAGAGCAGTTAAATGACAGTATTCTTTCAAAGATTGGTTCCGCAATCGCCTGGATCTTCATTCCTCTTGGATGGACACAGGGAGGCGAAGGCTGGAAGATGGCAGTATCTGCTGTATCCGGTCTGATTGCAAAGGAAAACGTAGTAGCAACCTTCGGTCTTCTCTTCGGCTTCAGCGAAGTAGCAGAAGATGGTGCAGAAATCTGGGGCAACCTGGCTGCAGTTATGACTCCTGTAGCAGCATACGGATATCTGGTATTCAACCTTCTGTGTGCTCCTTGTTTCGCTGCAATGGGCGCTATTAAGAGAGAGATGAACAACGCTAAGTGGTTCTGGTTCGCAATCGGTTATCAGTGTGGTCTTGCATATGTTGTTGCACTTTTTGCATCTACCAGATCGGTACATTAATTACAACTGGTACTTTCGGTATCGGCACACTCGTTGCATTTGTATGCGTCGCTGGTATTCTTTACCTGCTGTTCAGACCTTATAAGGAAAGTGACACACTGAATGTTAAGGTTACAGCATAATCAGTAACTATATAGTTCGTATTAAGAAAGGCAAGGTTTTCATATGGGAACATTAATCACAGGTGTAGTATTGGTTGCAGTCATAGGACTTGCGATCCGCAGTATGATTCGTGACAAAAAGAATGGTAAATCCTTACAGTGTGGCGGCGACTGCAAGCACTGTGGAGGACATTGCCAATAATAGGAACTCACGTCTTTTATTGTTAACAAGGAGGGCTCCGGTGACTGGCAAGAGACAAGATGATGGAAGCTATCACAGAACGCAGATGCAGAAAGAACTTGTAATTCAAAAGCTCCGTGAAAAAAGGCTGCAGAATACCAAACAGCGTCTTATGCTTTTAGATATTATTCTGGAAAAAGATTGCTCCTGTTGTAAGGAAATCTATTATCGGGCTGTGAAAAAAGACGCTAGAATCGGAACAGCAACTGTATACAGGATGGTGAATACTCTGGAAGAGATTGGAGCCATCAGTCGAAAGAATATGTATAAAGTTACTTGCGGTGATGACTGTCAGCTTGACGATATGTGCGTTGTGGAATTCGAAGATGGAACCTCCTGTCACCTGTCCGCTCAGAAGTGGAACAGGGTCATGAAAGCAGGATTGGAGATCTGCGGATATCTCAATAATCAGAAGATAGCAGCCGTATCCATCAGACAATAAAGAATCATACAATACTCCCATCCGGGATAACAGGTAGAAAAAAATACAGACCTGTTACTCCGATGGGAGTATTTTTTTATTGCTTTTTTATCCCTATTAGGTATAATAAACCTGTGTTAGTTATATCTAACTCATTATATAATAAACAGATATTTTAAAGGGTTGTGCTGATAAGCACATAGATAAGGAGGCATACATGAGTATGGTTATTATAGGCGGTCATGACAGAATGATCCGTCAGTATAAACAAATATGCAAGGAGCATCAATGCAAGGTCAAGGTATTCACCCAGATGAGTGCAAATATGCGTGAACAGATAGGTTCTCCCGATGTTATCGTTCTTTTCACAAATACGGTCTCTCACAAAATGGTACGTGTTGCCGTATCTGAGGCGAGGCGATGCCAATATTATCCGATGTCACACCAGCAGCAGCAATGCATTGCAGGAAATCTTCGAAAATATCGAAAGAGCCAAAGAAGCATAGGTTCAAATATTAAACACATATAGGAAGCCGTTTGTATGATTGTTTGTATGCGAAAGAGATAACTGCTACAATCGGGATACTGCGTGCTTCCTGACAAGTATCTGCTGTTAATTCGATATGTCCTGATGGAAGCAGTACATCCGAATAGATAATCTTATACCGGATATAGGACGTTTCCGGTGGAGCGTCAGGGTGATTCATTCGAAATTCTATCTGCATCGCAAGGCGCTTTCCAAGAAGATTATTTTTTACATCTACGGTAGTAACCTTATTTATCACATTTGAGTACTCTTTGCTGCAGTCAAAACCGGTCAGCAGGATGCTGTTAGTGAAATGATTGGGGTTTTCCTCTAAATACATTTCTACAAAATGTGCAACATAATCACTGACACATACAATTGCATCCACATTTGGGTCAAGGTTATCTAAAAAGCTAAAAACACAGTCTTCATAATGTCAATCCCTATCGAATGGGTAAAAACACAGTTCTTCAATCAACGGCAGATTATGGCTTTTGAGGCTTTCTAAAAATCCAAGATATCTGTCTGTATTTGTCCGCATAATTGATGTCCCCGATGAAAGCAATACGCTTGCGGCCTTTTTATGAACAAATGATCCACAATCTGCTGTTCTGTGTATTTACCTTCAATCAATAAAAGATCTCCTGTCAGTGTTCTCAGTTCAATTCCCGGTACGGTGTCTAAAAATACTTTTGGTTTATCCAGCTTATTGATCAAGGTTAAAAGATGCTTATCATATACATTCAAAACAACGATTCCCTGTACGGTGTCATCTTTTAGCAGCTCCGGAAGCTCATATTCTGATGTACACGAGGTAGGAACATAAGTATACATGAGATTGACATTAGATAAGGAAAGTTCCTGTGCCATACGGTGAATGATGTTTGTCCAAAAATAGAAGAATCCGGGCGCGAAACGACCAAAGAAAACTGTTTTTTTGCCTTTGAAGGCTCTGGTAAATACTGCTCAGAAGAAAATTTGTCGTATCCAAGCTCATGTGCTTTTTCGAGAATCTTTTCCTTCATTTCATCAGAAACACCCGCTCGGTGATTAAATGTTTTCCAAACGGTAACACGTGAAGTTCCGAGCGCATCTGCAATATCCTGCATCGTTATTTTTGACATAAGAAACTCCTTTCTTTTCCAATGTACTCTCGGAGTCTTCTAAATGTAGCCGGAATGCTTCGTTTGAAGAAGATTCCGAGAGTACATTCCAGTATACCGGCTTATAAATAATCGCACTAATCCAATGTTGTTATTTATAAGTCGGTATATTGGTATTACTGTGATTATATCATAAATATGGTACATAAACAAAAAATATTAACCACGCATGTAAATCTGTGTCTGTAGTATTAGTTATACTTTTGATTATATAAATATGTTAACAAAAGATAAAGCAGAAGTCAATAATATTGTTAAACATATCCAAAAAATTATATATAGTATTATGCATAGTATAAGAAAGTAACAAGAAAGTAGAATATTTCGTTGACAATTTGTGTAAACAATGATAACTTGTAAATATAACATTTGATAACTTTAGTGAAAGGAATGATAAAATGGCTGGCAAGCAAAAGACCACTATAAAGAGAAAAAAGGTGGACAAAAATGATACGGAATTAACAATCCTTGCATTGCCAACAGCGGTATGGTATGTGGTCTTCAGTTACCTGCCTATGTTTGGAATCATTATAGCTTTTAAGAATTATAAGCTGTCACCCGGACACGGTTTTATTTATAGTCTGTTTCACAGTAAATGGTGTGGGTTTGATAACTTCAAATTCTTTATACAATCCAATGCTTTTTGCAATGCTTTTGCGGAACACCATTCTATATAATATCGTATTTATTATTTTAGGGCTGGTGGTTCCGGTTACACTTGCAATCATGATTAGCCTGATTTACAGCAAGTTTAAATCAAAAGTTTACCAGACACTCATGTTTTTTCCGCATTTCATGTCATGGGTAGTTGCAAGTTACTTTGTATTTGCATTTCTATCTCCAGACAAAGGAATTTTAAACCAGATCATTACACATTTTGATGGCCAACGGGCCAGTGGTATTCCAATCCAAAATACTGGCCGATGATTTTAGTTACCATGAATCTTTGGAAAACAGTCGGCTACAGCATGGTTGTTTTATCTGGCAAGCATTACAGGAATTGATGGAAGTCTGTATGAAGCGGCTGTAATTGATGGAGCGACAAAATTCCAACAGGCAAAATACATAACAATCCCATCTATCAAACCGATTGTTATCATGATGTTCATTTTAAACATCGGCAAAATATTCTACTCTGATTTTGGTTTATTCTATCAGGTAACACAGGGTATTCGAATTCACTTTATAAGGTTGCTTCTACATTTGATACTTATATTTACAATGCACTGCAGACGAATGTTGCAATCGGAAAAACTGCAGCAGCCGGATTCTTCCAGTCAATTGCATGCTGCATCACAATTTTACTTGCAAATTATATTGTCTCAAGGATTGACAATGACAGTGCGATCATTTAGTAAGGAGTGTTGATATGGCAAAACAAAAAGGAAAAAATCCAATAGATTAAACCGGATAAAACCGATGACAAATATTATTTTTTAACCTGATATTCCTAATCCTTGGACTTGCATGTGTTACTCCGGTAATCCTGGTATTTATTATTTCCATTACAAAAGAGAGTGAGCTTGTGGCACATGGGTATTCCTTTTCCCGAAAGCATTATCGTTAAGTGCATATTCCTATCTTTGGAATGAACGTAAAAAGTATTGGAAATGCACTTCTGATCTCTGCTCTTGTCACTGTTTTAGGAACATTGATCGGACTTGCACTGACCACAACGATGGGATATGTCTTATCAAGAAGTGAATATAAACTGAAAGGATTTTTCAGCTGGGTCGTATTTATACCTATGATTTTTAACGGTGGTATGGTTGCAAACTACGTAGTGGTTGCAAATTTTCTAAATCTCCGCAATACGATCTGGTGTCTGATATTACCGCTGTCCGTATCCTCGTTTAATGTCATTATATCCAAGACGTTTTTTTAAATCCACGATTCCGGATTCCATCGTGGAATCAGCCAAAATTGATGGAGCGTCCGAATTTACAATCTTTTCGAGGATTATTGTACCAATATCAAAACCGGTATTTGCAACCATTGGACTGTTCTTAAGCTTTGGATACTGGAACGACTGGTTTCAGTCTTCCTTATATATCAGTGAAAAGAAGCTGACATCATTGCAGGCATTACTGAATAATATGATCCAGAATATCCAGTACATTGCAAGTAATCCGACCGCAGGGCTTTCACTACAGCAGTATAAAAATTCAATGCCGACAGAATCTATCCGCATGGCGATTGCAGTACTTGTAGTTATCCCGATTGCCTGTGTATATCCGTTTTTCCAGAGATATTTCATCTCCGGACTTACAGTAGGTGCTGTCAAAGGATGATTGTGTGAACCCGGATGCAATAGCATCTGAAGATAAAAACAAAACAAATATACTTATTTCAAGCATGGAGGGTTAATATGGAGAAAAAAATTTTAAGAATGATGGCAACAGGTCTTGTTGGATGCATGCTGGCAGTAACAGCAACAGGATGTGGTAATTCAGGTACATCAAGTACACCTGCTACATCCGATACATCTGCTTCCAATACAACAAATGAGTCAGCTTCATCTGATTCAAGTACTGCAAAAGACGAAAGCAGTTCCCAAGATATCGTTTCATTAAAGTGGATTCAGATTGGTAACGGCCAGCCTGATAACTATGATGCATGGCAGGCACACATCAATGAATATCTCGCAGATAAGATTGGTGTAAACATTGATGTAGAGATCATCTCCTGGGGGAGACTGGGAGAAGAGAAGAAGTACCATCATCAATACAGGAGAGGATTATGATATCATTTTCTCAAATGATGTAGTGTATGAAAGCGATGTAAGACTTGGCGCTTATTATGACATTACCAGCCTGCTCGATGCAAACTGTCCTGATGTCAAGAGCCTGATTCCTGAAGATTACTGGGATGCAGTAAGTGTAGATGGTAAAATATATGGTATCCCGACTTATAAGGACAGCTCTATAACACATTATTTTGTATGGGATAAGGATCTGTGTGACAAATTAGGACTTGATGTGACTAATCTGACAGAGCTTGATCAATTGACCGATGCATTTGATACAATCTATAAAGAAACAAACCAACCGGTAACTTACCGTGCATCCGATGCACCATGCCAGTTTGTTACTACCGTTTATGACAATCTTGCACTTGGACTTCCCGCACTCGGTGTTGCTTATGATGATCCATCCAAAAAGGTTGTAGCTACTTATGAACAGGAAAATGTAATGCATGACCTGAAGATATACCGCGAATGGTTCGAAAAAGGCTACATCAATCAGGATGCTGCAACATTAGGCGAACTTCCGACTTATCAGGTATGTAACATTGCACAGGGCTGGAGCCAGGCAGCTCAGACTACATGGGGTCCTAACATGGGTGTCAATGCAACAGCCGTTCAGTGGAGAGACACTATAGTATCCAGAGGTTCTGTGCAGGGATCCATCAACTGTATCTCTGCAAACAGCAAGCATCCTGAGGAAGCATTAAGATTCTTAAACCTTGTAAACTCTGATACTTATGTAAGAGATGCATTATACTATGGACTTGAAGGCGACAACTTTAACTATACAGCCGACAAGAAGGTTGAAAAGAACCGACAAGCAGTGGTTTATGGCAGGTTACAGCCAGGGAACATTCTTCAATGTAAGTCTGTTAGCTGACCAGGAGACAAATCAATGGGATGAAGTAAAAGAGCTGAACGAGAAAGCAGAAGCTTCACCGGTTATTTCAATTTCTATCGATACAACAGAGTTTGAAGATGAGCTGGCAAACTGTACAGAGATTTACAACAGATATAAGAGTGAGATTAACACAGGTGCAGTTGATCCAGAAAAAGCTGTTCCGGAAATGATGAGCGAGATGCGCTCAGCAGGCTTTGACACTATCGTTGAGAAGGTGCAGGCCCAGATTGATGCAGCTAACTGATTCACCGATTTCTAAATGACCAGACAAGGAAAATAGATACGGTACAAATGACGAAATAAAAGAATGAGATAACAAAGGGCTGATGCATAAAAACAATACAGTTGAAATTTATGTATCGGTCCCTTTTATGTAAAGGAGCATATATGAGTAAAATAATAGGAAAATCACTGCCCAATATTCCTTGGCAGGAAAAACCACAAGGATACAAAATGCCGGTATGGCGTTATACAGAGAATCCAATCATCGGAAGAAATGGAAATAAAATTTCTAACAGCGTTTTTAACAGTGCGGTCGTTCCGTTTGAAGATGGATTTGCAGGTGTATTCCGCTGTGACAGCAGATCGATCAGTATGGATATTTTTGTTGGAAGAAGTAAAGATGGTATCCATTGGGATATTGAGGACATACCAATCCGGTTTGAAGGCGCAGATGAAGAAATCTTAAAAAGAGAGTACCGCTACGATCCAAGAGTATGTTTTATCGAGGACAGATATTATATTACATGGTGTAACGGATACCACGGACCGACCATCGGTGTCGCATATACCTTTGATTTCAAAAAAAGTTTGTGCAATTAGAAAATGCCTATGTTCCGTGTAACCGAACGGTGTTATGTTCCCGAAAAAATAAATGGTATGTATGCCATGTTAAACAGACCAAGTGACAATGGACATACCCCATTTGGCGATATTTTTGTAAGCTTCAGCAAGGATATGGAATTCTGGGGCAGACACAGATATGTAATGAGCCCGATCACGGGGGATGAATCTGCATGGCAGTGCACTAAGGTTGGATCCTGGTCCCATTCCAATCAAGACAGATGAGGGATGGCTTCTGATCTATCATGGTGTGATTACTACCTGCAATGGTTTCGTCTACCGCATGGGTGCAGCACTTTTAGACCTTGAACAGCCATGGAAGGTACTGGCACGCTCCAGAGAATATCTTTTAGCACCTCATGAATATTATGAGTGTGTCGGAGATGTGCCGAATGTTGTTTTCCCATGCGCAGCACTTACAGATGCTGATACGGGAAGAATCGCCATTTATTATGGATGTGCAGATACTGTGACGGGATTAGCATTTACAACAGTTGATGAGATACTGGATTATATCAGAAAATAACCAGGCTTTGGAGGTGCCAAAATGGATTTCTTAGACAAAAGAGTTGGTGTCATTTGTAACGAACTTAAAAAATTAAAAGTAAAGCAGATATTTCCACTGACACAGTGGGAATACAAGGAAGGAAACTTTGTCCACCCGGAGGATGCACTAAATGATGCAGCAGCCTGGGAGAACTTTGACTGCAAAACCATGCACTGGTATGGCAAGGACTCGGCACTACTGGTTCCGCACGGTCTATACTGTTCCACAAGAGCTGGATGGCAAGAATATGTGGATCCGCATTTCCTCACAGATTGATGAATGGGATGACGCAAAGAACCCACAGTTCATCGTATTTATAAATGGTGAGATTTATCAGGGGTATTGATATGAATCACAGGGAATGTCTGATCACACAGAGTGCAAAGGCAGGAGATACACTGACCATTGAGCTTCAGGCATATACCGGGATCATGCATGAGGAATTTGCGCTCCGCACACAGATCGAGGAGATTGATGCTGAGATCGAAAACCTCTACTATGACCTGTGGGTTCCGCTTGCAGCGTTTTCCCGCATGGAGGCAGACGACAAAAACCGCAAGGATATTGAATATGTTCTCAATGAAACTATCAATCTGCTGGATCTTCGGACACCATATTCTGAAAGCTTTTACCAGAGTGTAGAAGAAGCATCTTCTTATATAAGGAAAGCATTGTATGAAGATATGGCTGGCTATGGGGATGTAATCGCAACCTGTATCGGACATACACATATCGATGTGGCATGGTGGTGGACTGTAGCACAGACAAGGGAAAAGTAGGACGCAGCTTTGCGACCATGTTAAAGCTGATGGATGAATATCCAGGCTATAAGTTCATGTCCAGCCAGCCTCAGTTATATGCATTTTTGAAGGAGCGGTATCCTGAATTATATGAGAAAGTAAAACAACGTATCAAAGAGAAACGCTGGGAACCGGAAGGAGGTATGTGGGTCGAGGCAGACTGCAACCTGACATCCGGGGAATCTCTTTGTCCGCCAGTTTATGCATGGCAAACGCTTCTTCAAAGAGGAATTCGGCGTGACAACCGCATTCTCTGGCTGCCCGATGTGTTCGGTTATTCCGAGCACTTCCACAGATCATGAAAAAGTGTGGAATTGATTATTTTATGACCACGAAGCTGGCATGGAACCAGTTTAATAAAGTACCCTACGATACAATGCTGTGGCGTGGTATCGATGGTACAGAGGTGCTGACACATCTGATCACGACCCTTGGTGTAAACCAGCCGATCAAAGATTACTTTACGACCTATAACGGCATACTGCATCCTGATGCCATCATGGGTGGATGGATGCGCTACCAGAACAAAAAGATATCAATAACGATATCTTAGTCTCCTACGGTTACGGTGATGGAGGCGGCGGTCCGACAAGGGAAATGCTTGAAACCTCAATCCGTATGGAAAAGGGCATCAAAGGTATTCCAAAAGTACGCCAGGAATTTTCACGCACTTATTTTGAAGAACTTGAGGAACGTGTAAAAGACGACAGGCGGCTGCCTGTATGGGAAGGGGAATTTTACTTTGAGTACCACCGTGGTACTTATACCTCCATGGCGAGAAATAAGCGCAGCAACCGTAAGGCAGAGCTTGGGCTGATGGATCTTGAGCTGTTGTCTGTTTTAGCACAGGCACAGATTGCATATCCGGCAGAAGAACTCGACCGCATATGGAAAAAAGTCCTGATCAACCAGTTCCATGACATACTTCCCGGTTCTTCAATCCATGAAGTATATGAGGTGACAAAGGAAGAATATGCCACACTGCAGAAAGAGATCAAAGCCCTGGAAGAAGAACGTCTCCGTGCACTCGTGGAAGATGGTGAGGGTATCACTATTTTCAATACGACCGGACACGACCGTAGTGATATCGTGGAACTTGGAGAAGTCAACGCTGACGCATTAAAGGATACAGATGGTAAGCTCTATCCAATACAGAAGACCGCAGAAGGTGCAGCAGTAGCCTATGTCAGACATCTGCCTTCAAAAGGTTATAAAGACTTTTTGCCGCTGTATCCACAGATGCAGGACAGACTACACCATTTATCCTTATAGATGATTATACTCTTGATACACCGTTTTATACAATCCATCTGGATACCAATGGATGCTTTGACCGACTCTACGACAAGGATAACGACTAGGGAAGTACTACAGGCTGGCAAAAAGGCAACCTGTTCCGTATGTACGAGGATAAACCGATATACTATGATAACTGGGATGTGGATATCTACTACACCGAAAAATACTGGGATATCAATGATATGACTTCAATGAAATGGACAGAATGTGGCCCGGTACGTGCAACATTGGAGATAGAACGTAAGGAGAGTCAGTCTGTTATCCGGCAGAAAATCCATTTCTATGCTGACAGCAGGAGAATTGAATTCGAGACCTATGTAGACTGGAAAGAACATCAGACATTGTTAAAGGTACATTTCCCGGTCAATGTACATACCGATGAAGCAACATTTGATGTACAGTTTGGTAATCTGACACGCAAAGTGCATACCAATACGAGCTGGGATAAAGCACGTTTTGAAAGCTGTGGGCAGAAATGGATTGACCTCTCAGAAGGCCATTATGGTGTCAGTATGTTAAATGACTGCAAATACGGACATTCCGTGAAAGATTCCAATATGGCACTGACACTGATCAAATCCGGTATCGAACCAAACCCGGTAGCAGACCAGGAAGAGCACTATTTTACATATGCGCTCTACCCTCATGCCGGAAAAAATGGCAGGAAGCCAGAACTGTAGAGCAGGCATATGACCTGAACCAGCCTGCCATTGTTGTCGCAGGTGGTAAACCGGGCAGCCACTTGTCAAAAGCATCTGTAGACAAGTCCAACGTTGTATTGGAGACGATAAAATGTGCAGAGTGCGGTGAAGGCACGATCATCCGTATGTATGAAAGCGAAAATGCTCTGACAAAAACAAATCTGATGGTTTCAGGGAAACTATAAAAAGCGTTTATCTGTAATCTTCTTGAGGAGGAAGAAGCAGAGCTGGAGCTGAAAGGCGGAATAATCTGTGTACAATTGAAGCCATATGAAGTTGTTACCGTAAAACTCATTTAAAATTATATAGGGGAGGATTCAATTTCGGAAAGTTATCCGATGAATACCTTCCCTTTTTAATAGGAAGATTTACGTTATGACCAATAGATTAAAACATATTTTTGAGTGCTCCGATCATATTACAGAAAAGCAGTATCGGAACAGTCGGACACTTTTTATCCTGATGGATGCGCATCAACGCAGATTTTTACAGTTACTTCTGGTGCATTTTTATCAGGACTTGCATATCTTGCGGGCGCAGGGACTGCGCTTACCGGAGTTATAGCTGCTCTGCCAACGTTAATGAACACTGTCCAGATTTTTTTCCTCCGTCATCTATGAGAACCGTACTGGCAGCAAACGTATCACGGTGGAATTAGCGCTTATCCAACGCCTGTGCCTGATCATGATGCTGTTTGTTCCGACATTTATGTTAGGAACGAAAATCTCAGTGGCAATGATCGCTGTTTTATATTCCTCTGCGCATTTCTGCGGAGCATTTATCAATACCGGAGCCAATAACTGGCTGATCAGTCTTGTGAAAAACGAACAGCTGGGAAGATATCTCGGACTAAAAGATTCTCTGACTTTAGTTGCATCCACAGGCGGCTCTCTGATCTTGGGTAAGATATTGGATGCCTATCGTTTCACAGACAGGGAAATCATGGGATTTAGAGTTATCGGTACATTATGCGTCTGTATCTGTGTGATTGACATTATCTGTCTCACACTGATCCGGGAACCGAAAAATGTGAAGCATATAGATCCTCTGAACATTCGCAAAGCTATACAAATGCCACTCATGGATCAAAATTACCATAATGTACTTATTTTTTTTCTGTTGTGGAGTATAGCTTCTAACTTTGCGAGCCCATTTTTTTCTATTTATATGTTGGAGAATCTGGAGCTTTCTTATTTTTATATTACCTCCATGAATATGGTTGCATCGGTGGTACGTATAGTTGCGTCAAATCTATGGGGAAGATTCGCAGACAGTTGTTCCTGGAAGCTGGTTACGCTTGGATCAATATATATGCTGGGACTTGCATATATTGGCTGGGGGCTGCTGACAAAAGAAAACTGCAGCTACTGGCTGCCAATCGTACAGGCTGTGAGCGGTGCAGCCTGGGGTGGCATCAATATCGCCACATTCCGGATGCAGTTTGCCTTTGCACCGGTAGAGCATCGTATCAGCTATGTCAGTTTCTGCTCAACGATGGTTGGCTTTGTAGGTTTTTTTTCATCCATGCTTGGTTCAGCATTTGTAGCATGGGCAGAAAATATCAGGATTTTAAATATTCGCATGGATACCATGCAACTGGTTTTTATTATATCAGCAGCCGGAGTTATCGCCAGTGCATTATACAGTCGTAATATAAAAGAGAAATGACAGCGAAACCGGCATTTATATGGTTTCAGGGTCTATTGCGCAGAGGATGGAAAAATTATTTTTGAAGTATAAAATTTAATTCTGATAAGGAGAAATAATATGAATTTATTACCAAAACCAAAAAAAATCACAGAAAAGGGTGGACAACTTCTGTTATGCCACAGCATGTATATCGTTATATCGAAAGAAATATCAGACAATGGGATATATGCGGCAAAAAAGACTGCAGGAAGCAATACGGCAGGAAACCGGGCTTTTGCTTCGGCTTTCCGTAGGAGAAACAAGGGATGGAGATTTCTCTCTTAGGATTACAGAGACATTATCAGAACAGGCATATGAAATCACAATCAATGAGAACGGCGTACAGATCTTAGGTGGTGATGGAGCAGGTGTGCTTTTATGGAGTGGAAACGTTCTGTCAGATCTTGCAACAGTACGGCGGAGCACTACCTTGTATGCAGATCATGGATGCGCCGGACATGCCAAACCGTGGTTATTATTTTGACCAAACAAGAGGACGTATATTAAAACTGGAAGAACTCAAAAAAAATTGCAGACAGGATGTCCCTCTATAAGTTAAACCAGCTTCAGCTTTATGTAGAACACACATATCTGTTCCGTGACTTTTCGGAAATGTGGAGAGATCAGACACCTATTACAGCGGAAGAAATCCGCGAACTCGACAGCTATTGCCGGGAACGACACATTGAACTGGTTCCGTCGCTTGCAAGCTTTGGACATCTGTGTACACTGCTCTCTACCAAAACATATGGAGATCTGTGTGAGATGGAAGATTCCTGGAAAGAACCATTTTCTTTCTGGAACCGGATGCGGTATCATACAATCAATGTATCTGATGGTCGCTCCCTCCCTCTGATCAAAAAAGATGATTGCAGAATATATGCAGCTTTTTCTTCGGATAAATTTAATATTTGTGCGGATGAAACCTTTTGTCTTGGCAAATATAAATCAAAAAGAGCTGGCTAAGGAATGCGGCATACACCGGTTATATATCGACTATGTCAAAGAGCTGGCACAATTTCTGGTGGAAAATGGAAAAATCCCAATGTTCTGGGGCGATATCATATGGAATTCACCGGAGCTGATGAAGGAACTGCCTGAAACCATGGTCTGCCTGAACTGGGGGATATGCACCGGAACAAAGAGAAGATGAGACAAGGGCAATCGCACAGACAGGTGCAATGCAGTATCTGTGTCCTGGTGTATGTGGCTGGAACCAGTGGGCAAACTTAATAGAAAATTCTTATAAAAATATTACAAGAATGTGTAATTATGCAGCAAAATATCATGGCATCGGGGTATTGAACACAGACTGGGGAGATTTTGGGCATATCAATGACCCGGCATTCTCCATTCCAGGAATGATTTATGGCGCTGTATTTTCCTGGAACAAGGATGAGATTCCCTTCACAGAGCTGAACCGTATGATCTCACATATCGAGTATGGAGATACCACCGGAAATTATGTTTCATATCTGGCAGAGATCTGCGGACATTCTGTATTCCAGTGGCGGGAAGCTGTCCTGTATTATGAGAAACCAATGTCTAAAAGCATGAGCTTGAAGAAGGCGAGGATCTGTTCCGTAATGTAAACCATGCCAGTGTGGATACTGCATCAGCTGCCCTTCGGTCATTGTATAAGAAACTTCTTGAAAGTACGAAGACAATGCCGGAAAACAAAAAACAGATGCAGCTTTTGTCCGTGACATTACAAGGAATCGGCATCTGAATGCCATAGGGCTTCTGGCTGAAAGCAGGGAAAAGACTAGAAGCTTTGATCTTAAAAAAGGATTGGAGCTGGCAGAAAAGCTCGAATACTGGTTTATGGCATATAAAGAAAACTGGCGTTCCACCGGTAAAGAAGGCGATCTTCACCACATTGCAGAGATTGTATTCTGGTACGCAGACTGGCTGCGCCATAAATGATTAGAAACGCTCAAAATATTCAAGAATTAGTTGAATTTTACTTATTTCATGATAGTATGATTAAAATAATTTTTTTAAATAGTTTTACATTGCTTAAAAGCTGAAAATAATGCAATGTACCATTTAAGAAACTGAAAATTCATAGGAAGGAAAAAATTCATATGACAAAACTCAAAAAATGGATAAGTAATTTAAAGGTTGCAGCGAAATCCAGAAAGGGTCAGATGACTTTAACAAAGCAAGTGATGCATGGGATGCTTACAAGGCAGCTTCTGAAGAGATCATACAATTAAGTACTAAGAGCCAAGTGAAGAAGCATCCCAGCTTATGATAGGGGATGTGTATGCGAAATATAAACTGTTCGGGGAAAAATTCAACATTTTACGCAATGACTTCCAGGTGAAACTGGAACAGTCAAAAGCAATTGCCAATATCTGCATTAACGTTATTTTTATCATGATCTTTGCATTAGAATTGCCATTGGTGTTGTTACAACAGCCATTGGACGGACGATTACTGCTTCAATCACAGAACCGGTGGAACAGATAGAAGCAGCAGTTGCCAGTCTGAGAAAAAGGTGAACTGTCTAACGTAGAAATGCTCACCTATGAGTCTGATGACGAGTTTGGTGATACAATAAAAACCTGAAAGAAGCTATGAATATCCTCTCCGATTATGTACGTGAGATTTCTGGGGAAGTAAAAATGATAGCTCAGGGTGATCTGACAAGAAATGGTGAAGATATCACTGATTTCCTGGGTGATTTTTCAGAATTGAAGCATTCACTTCTGTATATTTTGAAGCGTTTCAACAGCACATTAACAGATATCAGTAATATTGCTGAACAAGTATCATTAAATTCCAAAGATGTTGAAAATGCATCAAAATCCTTAGCAGATGGAGCAACAGAGCAGGCAGGGGTAATTCAGGAATTAAATGCCACCATAGATACAGTTGTCGATCTTGCTGCAAATACAGCAAAAGAAACACAGAGTGCATCAGATCGTGTAAAAGCTTCTGCTGACAGGGCACATAAAGAAAAAGAAAAAATGAACGATCTGCTGAAGGAAATGGAACATATTACAGAGATTTCGAAAGAAATCGGCAATATCATCACAGATATTGAAGATATTGCATCCCAGACAAATCTTTATCCCTTAATGCTTCCATAGAAGCAGCCAGAGCCGGTGAAGCAGGAAAAGGCTTTGCAGTGGTTGCAGACCAGATTGGAAAGCTGGCATCGGATAGTGCAAGGTCGGCAGTCAATACGAGAGAATTGATTGATAAGACTTTGATTGAAATTGATAAAGGTAATGCCATTACAAGAACAACCGCAGAAGCCTTCAATCTGATCATTGAAGATATGGAATCTTTCGCAGAAATTACAAAGAATACAATGGAGAAAGCCAACTCACAGGCAGAGTCACTAGAACAGATTGGTCAGGGAATTGAGCAGCTCTCCGGTGTGGTACAAGGCACAGCGGCATCCGCAGAAGAAAATACAGCAATCAGTGTTAATCTGGCAGAGGAATCAACTAAGATGCATGACCGCGTGAACATATTCAAGTTATTCTAAAAACAACTATTCAGAGCCATAAAATCGATACAGGAATGTAATATAATTTATTTGGTAATCAACCCCATGTGCAAAAAGAAAAGCTATAAAACAGCTATTTTGTACATGGGGTTCTAAATTGTTACTGAATATGATAAGATTCTAAACAACAATATACATTAACTATTCGTTAAAGTTGTGTTTGACGAATATATGTTCTAGCATAGATATCCTCATTCCACTCACGTCCTAAATAAAACCCTACGTGACATCTGTCATTCTTACTAAATTTGTGGTATACTTAGATTAAATAAATAATGCATTTATAGAAGATAAAGGGATAAGAAATGATTAAAAAAGACTATAAAGATCTGAAATTCATTGACGATTTTATATTTTGTAAAATTCTGTCAACAAACCCCAAATTATGCAAAGAACTAATAGAATTGATCCTTGCTATTAAAATCAAGGATATCAAAGTATCTGAAAGCCAAAAAGTAGTAAATCAGACTTATGATGGCAAAGGCGTGAGATTTGATGTTTACCTTGAAGATAATACAAATTCTGTTTATGACATTGAAATGCAGACAACGCTGCAGAAGGATTTGGGTAAGCGTACCCGCTATTATCAGGGTATGATTGATTTAAACCTGATTGAAAAAAGGTGCCAAATACAGTAAACTGAAAAAGACATTCATTATATTTATCTGCCTAAATGTACCTTTCCCCGACAACTTACCCATATATACTTTTAATAATATCTGTGAAGAAAAATAAATCCATCTACCTTAATGATGATGCAACAAAAGTAATTATCAATGCTAATGGAAATCGAACAGGTCTGTCACAAGATATGTGTGCATTTCTGGATTTCTTACAAAATAAATCTCCAAAAAGTGAATTCACAGAAAAACTGCAAAAAGCTGTGGAAAAAAAGCAACCAGTAATGAAGAATGGGAGGTAGAGTATATGAACAAAAGAAAATATTATTAACAAATTGATTAAAGATTTTGATCTTACCAAAGAGGAAGCAGTTGAGTACTATAATCAATATTTAAAAAGAACATTGATCAATTTTTAAAATTAAAAAGAGTTGAAATCACTGTATATTCGCATAGTGATTTCAGCTCCCCCCTTAGATACTCTTTTTAAATAGCATCTATTTCCATCAACAATCATAATATTCTCCTTTATTTCTCCTTTTCTATACATGTTAATTAGGCGTTTGCGAAACGCCAAAAGCCGCATAAATACGGCATTTTTTGTTGTTAAAATAAAATATCTCCTCAAGGTTTATGGTAAAATAGAGTTGCGAGAAACTATCAACCAATCCACCTAAAGGAGATATACCTACATGATAACATATAAACAGCTCACTTTGGCAGAAATTTGAAGATTGTCAAAATAAATTCGACAACGACAAATATCAGTTCCTTCCTATATTCAAAGTATCTACTACCTTAAATAAAATGCGTCCAGACATGTTCCTCCTCTGTCTCAGGAAATCCGTATTCCTTCTTGCCAAGTTCAATGCTTTTCATAAGGAAGGTCATATTTCTGGCAAGTACCCGCATTGTCTGTTTGCCTTCCTCATCCATTTCTGCCTGTCCTTTTTCACGACCATGAATGCTGTTCCAGTACTGGCTGGATGCGATAGGCATATTGCTGATTGTGAAGAATTTGTTTAGCCTTAAGGCAGTGCTCCTCAGGATACAGTTCAAAATCAATATCATGCAGAAGACCCACAATTCCCCAGTATTCTGCCTCATCACCATAACCCAGTTCATTTGCATACCATACTTACATCAACTGTCTTTTTCTAAATCCACACTCTACAAAAAATATGTTATTATGGTACATATGACAAAAATTGACTTTTAGTGCAACAAATTGCTCTGTAATTGATTTTATGTGTCAAAATATGCTATGATTCAATATATCAAAGGTAATGCTTCACTTTTTTCCTCTACAAAGAAAGCGCGATGACCACTATGACAAATATTTATCATATATCAAAACAGGGAAATGGATAATGAATAATTTATAGTATCACAGCTCCCTTCCTGACAATTCAAAAAGCTGCCTCCCTGGCTCTGCCCGGTGACGGGTCATTGTTCATGAAGGGGTCTACAGGAATGGGTTGCTTTCCGACTTGGAGGCAATCGTCTGTTCCTATTGTTTATGAAGTGGCTGAAATGAACATACATTGCTGTGCTCTGAACAAATTACCAATTGGGAACGATATGAAGATTCTGTGTGAAATGCACTGATACCAAATTTACTTTTTCAAAGGATATAATCCCTTTGCCATACCGCTTACCGGTGACTGGATTGTAGCCCCTTTATGACACACCGGTTCATTTGGGTGATCTGTATCTCAACGGAAAATCCTTTTATGAGGCCTTTTCTCTGAAGAAGTATTACATCCTGCAATAAGGGAAATATCGCCTTATCAGACATGGGGAAGACGTGAAGAGAGAATTTTAGAAACCGGAACACTCTTTTCCAGTGGTTTGTCGTAAGTTTTGATGAGAAACTGTCATCTATGCCAATTTCCATAACTATGACCCTAACCACGAATTTGTAGAAATCAGCGTCCGCCGTTCCTGCTTCTATCCTGAAAAGACAGGGCTTAACTATATCACTGTCCGCGGGTTTGAAATGGCACAGGCAGCCTGCCCATGGGCTCACACTACAGCTAACCAGCCCGGTCTGATTGGCTGTAACTGGGCAAAGGGATGGGTTATAGAGAATTTTATTATCCATGATGCCAAATGGTTGGCATCAGCCTTGGGAAAAGGAGGGAATCCGTATTTCTTGGCAAGTCATATTGGATGGGAAAGAAAGAATCTCACATATTATCCGGAAACAACAGGTCTTCATGATTGCATAGGCTTGAATTGTAGGACACATGGGCCTTCAGCGATATATACCATAATGAAATATGCAGAATTGGAACAAAAACACTTGAATTCCTATGGTCATGAAATGGTGGTATCAGTTGCATGCCAGCGGGCTGATGTACAGATTCATGAAACGCCCGGTAACCACCATTGTACGTTAGTGGCTTGACTGGTGGCACAAGGCACCTCATGTAAGCAGAAATATTTATGACCATAATAATGTGACTTCATGATCGAGGTAACTCATTTTACCCTGTCTGGCTGGATAACAATATTTTTACCTCCTTATACCTTTGATAATGCAGCTCAGGAAACTGCTTTTTGTCCAATAATCTGATCTGTGAAACTTTCATAATCACTACTCTGTTCTGGATCGTGCTACTCCTTATCATCTGCCTCACTCTACAGAGATTGCTGGTATGTCGCTGGTATGGCAATGATGACCGTTGGTATCAGAATATCTTTATTGGTGGACAGGAAGCAGAATGAAATTATGGAACAGCAGATCATGATGGTGCTCCCACATCCATAGACGATTATATCAGCCAGGTAAAAGCATTAGGACATGGAGATGTTCAGCTTTTCGCCAAATTCCCTCAACCTGCCTATATCAACAACAATGTATACCTGTCGGGTGCAAAGGCTTTCTGTGATGAACAGAATCGTTATACAAGTGATGAGGATGCTTCATTGTTATTATAGGTGGAAGAGGAGTATATCTACAATCCGCCCTTCACTCATGGCGCCTCTCCTGCCTGGTCAAACCATTACCACTGCATTGCTTGGCAAAACACATATGTCAGATGGTCTATATGAGACACCAGACGGTCAGGATATGGTAATTGATTATGATTTGCCTGGTCAATCACGTGCAGATGCTCCATGCCCAATTAATTGAGAATCTTAAGGAAGGTAGACAGGATCTTGTTAATCTGGAAGGGTATGGGAAATAATGGCTGTGCACTAAATAATGAGTGCACAGCCATTATCAATTAACCTAAAATCTTTCTATTATTTCCTTGTAAAATGTTCTTTCTTTTTGCAAAGTCCATATTCTGTACCAGCTCCAGAGTTCCCAGATAATTCTGGTTCTGTCTCACAGCCATGTACTTGACAAGCATGGACTTTCCATTTTCTCCATCCAGATGGGTACTTCATCAAGCGTTCCGTTTCTGAACTCGTCAATGATTCGTCTTACCTGCGCTTCTACCTTGGGTGGATGGCAGGTGAGTACTTCTCTGTCAATCGCCATTCCCGGTCTTTGAAATCCTTTGGGACCTTCATTAAAGAATCTGTTTATATTATCTGCATCTACGAAGGTAATTTCCATCGGTATCGTATTCAGAAGTGCCGTAAGCTGCGCCACATTCATATGTCCTCCCGGCATAACAATCTCCTGATCTGAAATTGATAGACTCTATTATTTTTGCAGCATTTTCCGCTTTTTCCCAGATTGCCGGTGTCACGCCAAGGCAATCCGCATAGTCTTTTGCATCATGATAAATATGAATCCACTCATCCTCGGTAAAAGTTCACTGCACAATTGGGAAACAGAATATTCTTTCCTTATAAATCATCTCATCCACACGCGTCACTACAGCATCAAATCTCTGCAGCCATTCTTTACTCATGTACTGACTTTTTTGAAAGTGCTGCAAGTTCATCCCTGATTTCATCATCGACTGTCCACATCACATCAGATGGGCCTGATATCTGATAGCCGACCTTTAAATGCGGATACAGCAGATCTCCTTTCTTTTGCATAATGAATCGCCACTTCTCTGATATGATCTACTAACCCTGGCTTACTTCTCCCCTTAGCAATTTGCTGCTCGCCTGTTCAATATATACTGCCAGTGCTTCATTTTCCATAGTAAAAGCATAGAGGGATGTCCTTTCTCTTCTACCAGAAGCTTCGTTTTCGCAGCTCTTCCTGACGAATCAGTGATGCATCAACAGCCTTTTCTGCATTGGCAATTTTTTCCTCACGGGTCTCTCCGTGGAAAAGCGCAGAGTGTACATCACATTTTCTGTACCTCTGTAATTTGGCGTTCCTTCCTGAATCATTTGCTGCTCTGCCTGCATGATTTCTGGAAGCATCTACATCTTTAAAATTCTGCACAAAAATCCGTCCTCACCGCTTCCAGAGCTATAGCACTTTCCCAGTCGCTTCAACAATCCTTTAATACTCTATTCTTTCATTCTGCATATCATCATTATACCTTTCTGTCATTCTTTGTCATTAATTATTTTACTATTTATAATCTTCATTTTATTATTCAAAGCTGAAAATTGTAACAACCATTTTTCAGACAAGGAACCACCTCAATGCTGATTCCCTTCACAGTCAAGCATTGCTTCTTCACCTGTTGGTAATAAGACATTCAGATTCTAAGAGGGATGAAATTGTGCAAAATTTAACAAGTCACAGTCTCCCCTTTTCTATAACAAAAAGGTTCTAAAGGCCATCCGGATATCGTTTATTGAAAAGAAATCTGACTCTCCTGATGAGGATAAATCCCTTTGTCGATTCAAAAAAGCCCTGCTTCCTATGAAAAGAGAAGGTAGTAAATCACACTTAAAAAGCAAAATTCCTACAATGAAATTTGTCTGAAAATGAAATGGGAATACAATAAAACAGATAAAACCAAAACGCCGTGTATGCCATTGTGATAATCCCTGCACAACAACATCTTCCTGTGGAAGAATGATTTACATTTATCCAGAAAAGAATCTTCGTGCCTATCCCGGAGTGGGACGAGGTTCAGCAGAATGGGGAAGAAACATATAAAATCCGTGGCAAGCGTTGAAAAATCTATCAACCTGTT